>Ga0126342_10016937_pt1 | contig 12651 bp, 15 predicted proteins | sample Cyp1metagenome_FD_92528 | JGI IMG/M metagenome (GOLD analysis project Ga0126342, IMG submission 92528) | Coral microbial communities from Lord Howe Island, Old Settlement Bay, Australia - Cyphastrea 1 metagenome | ecosystem: Host-associated > Invertebrates > Cnidaria > Coral ...
GAGATAGAGAGATAGAAAGATAGAGAGATAGAGAGATAGAGAGATAGAGAGATAGAGAGATAGAGAGATAGAGAGATAGAGAGATAGAGAGATAGAGAGATAGAGAGATAGAGAGATAGAGAGGTAGAGAGAGAAAGAGAGAGAGAAAGAAAGAGAGAAATAGAGGAGACCTCAACCACCTGTCGGTCCATCAGTGGCTTCGCTCTGCCATCCGTGATTCACAACAACCAACCTCTCCTATAGGTTTCCTATTTTGAAACTTCCGCCACCGCCTTGTGCGGTACTACTGGTATTGGTTATTAAGATAGTTCGGTATATTTTCGGGATTTTTGGGGAATCAATCTCTAGAACTTAAATGTTGGCGTACTTTGTGATCTTCTTCCAATGCTGCTTCTTTCTGACGCCAAGCCTCTTTTTGATGCCTTGATGAAATTCTTTTTCTCAGGTACTTGTACCAAAATATACCAAAATATGTTTTAGCGTGCTTAGCAGCAGTTTAGCATGCAAATGCAAACACAGTACCTTGAAACGCTTGAAAGGCATCGTCAGCATTTTGGCTCCGATTTCTGCTGAGGCCGTTTCTGAGCGACCAGTTCGGGCACCTGGAGGTAACCAAAACTGACCATAGCTAAGTGAAACAACACTAAGTCCAAAGATATCCAAAGCATAGAAGTTGGAAATAGGAACCAGTCGACCGAGAACTGCAACTGCCATTGCTGAAATATTGATTTCTTGTATAGTCAAATTGTCAAAGTGATGGTGCCAGAAAAGCGGTAGTACTACAGTACTTTGTAATCTGGGGGCCCGCATCTTGGTAAAATATGTTTTTGTCCCGAGCTTGAACGTGACGAAATTGATTGAATATAAACAAAAGTATACAAAAGTATTGAAATACCTGGTGTCTATGTTTGGTATTATTTGTGCTTTGAAGCCACCAACATGTCTGAAGTGTGGCCTGGTATGGCTTAGGATGGCTTCGGTTCATTTCTACTAGCGCAATACTAGCGCCGCGCTAGCGCAGAACCACCTTGAAGTTTTCAACATTCATTCGGAATCAAAGACTAGTACGGAGCAAGCGTGAGACAGGCACGCTGGTGGGGATGTGCTGAATTTGGCTGTGGGTCCACTTCAGGGTCCACTTCATACTCGAGCGCCCTTCAAAGATAAAATCCTTGCTGGCAGCTTTTTCCGTGTGATCAAACCCGAAAGTGACATTTAGTGACAGTGATCATGAACAGGAACCATCAGCAGTGTCAGCTCGCGCCCCGCGCCTGGCTCCAAGGAATCTCTGCAATATTTAGAAACGGAATCATCAGCTCCTGACAATGCGGCAATCATTTGCAAGAACATCTACTGTATGTGACATTTCCGTACATGTCCATGCAGAAGCCAAACGAGAACCTTCAATATGCTGCTACTGATTCCAAAGGTCCTGCAGCTGTTTCTCGGATACTTTGTCCAGAACATCCAGCAGCACGGAACTTCTGTCCAAATAAGAGGTCCTACCAAAGAAAAAGCAGGATCATGAATGATCATGAATGATCCACATATATCCACATTCAGCTGGTGGGCAGTTCCATGCAGTCACCCAAATCACCACGGAAGCCCCACATTGTCTCGGTCCGACTCGGTCCTATGATTTGAATTCTGGAGGAAAATCACATCCTCAATTTCTACAACTGCCATGACTGCAACACCGGATATGAGAAGTTGCTGCAACAATCCATCCACCATCCATCTTGAGAAGGAGAATAGGTCAGCTATGGTCAGCTGGACTCTCGGCTTCTGGCATCAAAAGGAAGCTTGTGCAGCCGCAAACGGCCAAGAGTGCTATTCAGGGGATCCTGGAAACTTGCCAGGCAGAAGCTGCGCTTCAGCTTGTGCGCCAAGAATGATGAGAATCTGATCAGAATGATGGTGATATATTATTATATAATGGTGATGATATGTGATGATATGGTATCCATTGTGCTAACCATCTGCTACCTACCCAAACTGGCCGCTGGATCGTCAAGGCGCATGGCCGGAACTTTCCTTCCACTGTCAAGCGTCCAATATGGCCAACCCTTTGATCTGCAGCAGGCAAGAATCTGAATACATTTGACATGCTTATGCACTGCGGAATACCATGCACTCAATCTGCTAGTCCTTCAGATCCTTATCATCAAGTGAAGGTGATGTCAACAGCCGGATGAAGAAGCTCCTCTGCTATCAGGAGGGGGAGCAGCGGTATCAGGGAAGATTTGAAAGTGCATTCAGCATGAGGAACCCTCTGACGCTCTGTTGATCCCTCCTGTGAAAAAAAAACTATTCTTATTTGCAAGGTGGAGGGAAGTTAAAGACATCCTTCCGAATCTTTCCTAGCAAAACATGATGAAATGGGCTCCTGAATGAACGAAGCGTACTGAATAGATCTATATAAACAAGTAGACACAGTAGACCTCTGAACACCCTCAGTTCTCGAAACCAAGAAATCACCTGAAATCACTACAGCACCTCCGAAGGGTCAGGAGAGAATCTAGAGCACCATCGGCAACCTGTCTTCAAACATCAGCCATCCCCATCCATCCCCATGTGAGGACTGGTTCTGGTGACCAAGAACAACAGCAACAACAGCCTTTTCTCGACTGACTGCTCACTTTTGGAACACTTCCAGGGAGAATGCATCAAACAAGTACATATGGTGCAAGCAAGGCAAATGCATCTTCGGTGATAACAATTTGTTTAATATATGAATGTCTACGAGTCTACAATATGAATGTTATGTATTGTTATGTAGCAGTAAATGTATGTCTGATCTTATTTACATTGTCATGTCTGTGATTGGCAAGTGATTTCACTGATGGTTCATGATCTCATTAAGGCCCGGATCCCACCTGGGAGTTCTGGAACAGCGTATCCATGCCTTGAGAATCGCGTGAATGCCCAAAGGCCCAAAGGCCCAAGGAAGCCATGGCTTGAGATGCCGTCCGAAATCCTCCGAAATCCTCCGAAACTTGGCTTCCTTGGCTTCCTTGGCTTCCTTGGCTTCCTTGGCTTCCTGGCCAACGAAGAGGTGCCTCTTGCTTCTTCGGTGCCTTGGGCTGCGGACTTCGGATGACTTCGGTATCGCGTTGTCAATTCACGCATGTTCACACATGTTCACACTATCTGGTTCATATATGTTCATATATGTTCATGCTGTTTAGTTATATTCATTCAAGTCCTGACCTTCTGCAGGCACTAAGTCATTTCAAATCATACTTCCAACAGTAGCAACTCAGCCCCAAGATCCGAAAGCAACCACATTTTTTTACGACTTGAATGTCAAGGCCCAGACCAGTCCACAACCTCGGCACAAAGCCACCAATTCATACACACTTCATCAGACTTGCACAATGCACACTGCTGACCCACGCACTAGATATCCTGTGAGGAAATCATCTGTTTCAGACTTTCAGAACACATTCCTCAGACTGAATCAAATATCTCAAATCAAAGCAGCTCGTGCTGTCAAGGAACTGCAAGTACCATGGCTTCTGTCCACTTGCGACCTGGGAGATCTGGGAGGGATGATGCACGCAGCTGCTGCACAGCTCGCAATCGGCCATCGGCGGCCATCGGCGTTCCAACTCTCTGCCAAGTGGCGGATGCCCAAGTAGGCGTTGCGGAAGCCCTGGACAGTGGACAGGGACATGGAAGCAGCGTGGCAGCGTGCAGCGTGGAGCGTGGTGGCTTCAAGGACTTGTTTGCTGCCTTCAGCTTGGGGTGCACAAATAGTTCACTTATTGTTCACTTCATTTCACTTGCAATATCTTGCAACAGAAATAACACCGATAAATATCGATAAATTACATTCGTCATCAATCGTCATAAACATGCTTTGTCCAGCTTTCTTGATGGACATGCACAATCTATCACAAACTCCTGGCTGGCACGCCTGCAGAAACTGATGATTTCACGGCCATTCCAGTCCCAACCACTTGTCTTCCCACCTTGGTATGCTTGAATTCAGCATACCCTTCCTTCCAGTCCGGTGGACTGGGCGGATTGATGTCACTGGTTGGAGACACCTGACAGCTGAACTTCAGCAGAGTTCTCTTCTTGTGATCTTGGACTGGGACATACTGGGACGTAGATGGACGTAGGAGGTGCAGGTGGGTGAAATCTAAACAATCCTTGACACCACAGGCTGTTGATGCTAAATGTTTCATCTTCAACGGAAACTGTCCCAAACTTCATCTCAGACTGCTCCCCGGGATGTGCCCTGAGCGCTGCCTCCAAGGTGTACGGCTCTTGCTGAACGTCCGGGTTGTCCTTCCAAATGAGGTCCACACCTGACGAGGGATCATTCAAAGGCAATGGAAGTTCCCAAACGTAGACCTAGGCTCTAACAGACTCTAACATCCTCAATGAGGAAAGTGGGATGGAATGGCACAGGGGTTGGAAACTTGGTGCCGGCTGGCGCCGAGCTTAGGTTCCCTCCATCTGGGTGGTCGGACGGTCGTTCAACTCAACAAAGTCCGGTCGCCAAAGCCAGATCTTTAAAGAAAGATCACCCATCTAAATAGATATCTGAGATATTTGGTTCCTGTCTGTTTTCACCTAGAGTTTTTCACGCCATGTACCATGCTGTCCCTTATTGTAGCCTCCAACCGGGACACCAGTCTTGTTGGCAAAGCTCTCCACAAAAGGAGCGATGGTCTCAAGAGGAAAGTTGAAGTCCTGGCCATCGGCGTCCATGGGTGAATCAGAGTAGCTTCCACTTTGTAACAACATTTCAACAAAGGAAGCAAATCCAGAACTCTGTTCTTTATTTGTACGTTTCTGCCGTCCAAATGATACGTTCCATCAGTAGAATTGCCAACATCCAACTTTCTTATACCTCACAGAGTTCAAAGTTAAGAATCCCTCCATATTCAAGTCATATTCATCCATGTTCATGGAGTGTTCATGGTCTTATTTTTGAAACAGCTACACCCAATGAGGCAGTGAGTGGTTGCGCCAGCCCTGAAAAAAGCGTCAGAGACCGCTCTTCTTCAAATAGATACGGGTCCAAGTTGTACAGTACCCCCAAAATTGGATGGTCATTGGATGGTTTCTTTTCAATACTGTAGGGCCGCATGGGCGGTTGACCTATCCGTCCCCATCCATCCCCATCCCCATCCCCATCCCCCCAATGATCCACGTGGTCCACATGCCTGGAAACCACCACGGGTACTTGCAGCAGATGCACTCTTCAGGCTTTGTCGAATCCGCCAGTAGCCATGGAAGGGGCGGCCATCCACATAGGTCACCCGCGCCTATGGCTGTACTCACTGTACTTTGTTCTGCTTCAAACCAATGTCACTGCTACCCAAATAAGTGGACGAACATGTCAGAACATGACATGAAACCCGAGAAATTCCAAGACACAATCGTATAATCTTGTAGAGGCTCATGCGACCATCACAGCATGAGAAGAACGTTGCTGATTGCACGGCCTCTTTTAGCGCTCTGACTTTCTTCTGCACCAAGACTTCTACCCCTGGCTTGGCCTCAAAAGGCACTGCGAAGCACCGATTCTTTGGCCCACACATCCACATGTTTATTGCCTTATATAGTTCCTAATGTTATAGAATGTTATATATATATACATATCTCACCAATTCTCATCATCTGATACAGTATTTCCGAAAAGACCAAACTCATGGCGAGCATAGGCTGTGCTGGCCATGCCTTGCTGAAAAACGTCTGGAAAGCTTCAATCAATTCCGGCATTGTCTCGGCCTGAAGCCTCAAGTATATAAGGCTCATTCACGTCGGGAGCTGTTTGCAGCCTGACTTCAAAATATCTCTACACTCAAATGCGTTCAGACTGACTTAGTCACTTAGTCTGAGATCAGGGCAGACCAATGCTGGAATATCCGTACGGATCCTGGCAATGTCGGAGCATCGGAGCCATATCCTCTTCTATTCCTGTTGTTGATTGCATTTGATTGCTAACATTTTGAGCAAATGTCTTAGGGACCCAAATATATCCAAATATGTTCTCATGCAATCCTCATATTACAACGGTAACAGCATCTCTGGGATCAACCCTGTGCGTTTCAATATGACCCTCCCAATTCGCCACATTTCGCCACATTTCCCCAAGCCGCCTTGAGCACCACTGGAAGATGCACCTGGTCCCTACGTCCCATGGCATCAGCTAAACTGCTGAAGACCTCACCAGCATCACCCACAACAAGTAGATTGTAATGGGCCCTAACAACATGCCGCTGTCATGCCGCTCCTAGTTGGGCTGTGGCCGTACTATCCTGTGTCTGCCATACTCTGCCACACTCGGAAATTGAATGAGTTGAGGCTCCCTGCCCAGGTCTCAGGCATTAAAACATTGGAAGCTTGGAAGAGTTCGGTCAGCGCCACCTGAAGCGCCATGTGTGTAGCTTACCAGCTCATCCAGGCTACCAGCTCACGCTGTTCACCATTGATATATATATATATATTGATATCCATTGATTCATCATGGCTTTTTGTTCACTTTCAGTGGCAGAGATTTGTTTCAGTTTACAATGAACAAGTCCAGGTCCGACCAACCCGCCAGAAAAATCAAATGCCTCATCCTATGTTTCCCATGGTGGGATCATTTCATGTGACAGGTGGCGCCTTGTTCTCATAGAACTTGTAACAAGCAGGTGGCGGGAAAAGCACTGCACCACTCTTCTCAAAGCGGCCGAAATACTCCGCGAAGGCGTACGGCATGCGCTTTTCGTAGATCTGCAACGGGATCCAAGGCTGGAAGGGAACAGTGGCATGTTGCACGATCATGCACCATCTACTTGCCACATAAAACGAAGCACCCGGCAAGCTGGCACCAATGAATCTGCGGAATTCGACATAGCGATGCTTTGGATTCATTCAGGATCCAGGTTTGTCTTTCCGATGTGTCAATTAATTCATTGATGGGTATCGAGTGCCCACAAATGGATTCGGCTTGGAGTAGCAAGGTGCTCGGAGTGAAAGGTGATTGTGGCAAGGCTTTTGAACAAGCTGAGGCAGTCGATTTCCAGTACTTGGATGTTCTTCCACCTCGTTGTTCCAGCAAGCCCACCTCCCAACAAATTTCCCTCTGCAACTTATCGTAAACACAGAGCGCACCTTCCCTTCCAAGACCGTGCCTCCCCAGGTTGCAACTCCAGATTGAACTCGTCATGGTGGCTGGTGCGCCACAAGTAGTGGATCCCCGGCAGGGTCGCCTCAGGCCTCACAACCACTTTTTCAGCAGCAGCTGTCGCCTCAGTGACTCCCGAGCCTGTCCGCCAGATGTGGCTCGACTCCGATGGTTGGAAAGGTCTCAAAAAACAACTCCCGGTGGATCTCCTTGCGGCGACGCCTGGCTGATCCATTGGAGGACTTCCTCTCACCAGTCAAATACCTTTTCCATCCTTTTCCCATCTTTTCCCAATAGCGCCTGTTAGCTTTCGGTTGTGATTTATAGCTGGTATGGTTGCATGAAACCCTCACCAAATCTTACGAGATTTACGAGCTTCTGGACAAAACTCGACAAAATATCAAGGTGAAGGACCTCTGAAAGATTTTGTCTGGCGTTTCTCATTTCTCTGGCCTCTTCGTGGGATCATAGTCTTTCGCTTTCCTTATGAAGGACAAAACGTTTGCAAAAGTGATGCTTCGAAAACATGTATGACACACATGGGTACAAATAGTAGATCTTCTGAGACTAATTTTCCTGCGGCAGAAAACGTTGGACATTAAATCAATTAAGTTAATTGAAAGGATCTCATATATATATATACATATATTTATATATTAATAATATATAATATATTCATTATATTTCATTGAATTATAAACCTTTGGTTCTTCGACTCAGAACAAAGGTTCATCCTTTCATTCTTACAACATGTTATAGTTTTTTGATTGAACGTGTCCCACTTAATTGTGAGATATTGTGAGTCATGGGAGTCAGGGGAGTCAGGGAAGCCGTGGCTTCCCCACGAAATCACCACCAAGGCACTTGTCAGGTTTGTGTACAACCTCAACGAAGCCCATATTGGGAGTCATGGGAAACACCACTGCGACCAAGCGAGAAAGCTCTTTCCTTGGCATATTTTGCCATCTGAGATACTTTGGGTGATAGGTCAGTGATAGGTGGTGAATGATCAATGCATTGTTGGTGGGATGAGAGAGTCTCCGACGTGATGTGGGTTCGTTGTGGCTGTGGTGGATCTTTCTTGACAATCTCCGTAGCAGAATTATAAAACTCATGATCCTTGTCACGTGGGTAGAACAGCAAACGGCAACACATCTACAGGACTGGCCGACTACATCCATCATAAACAAGAACGCCAAGAGTACAATGAGGGTTCACAACAAGCAACATGAATCAGTGACAATCCTGAAATATCCTAAAAAGCCTTCAGGCGCCGCAATGGTCCCAAGATGTCCCAATACTGGTCACAACTTCCGATCAACCGGTTTGCCGTTTGACCAAGTGTCAGCGCGACATTCTTCGGGATGGAAAACCACAGCCGGCTGCCAGTGTGCTCGAAGCCATGTGTCATGGGTTCACGCCAATGGCGGTAAGCGCCACCGCCAGCAATAATATGATCCTGTGAAAGGGACGGAATGACAAGCCCAGAACCTACCGAATTGTTAATAAAATCAAAGCCAACAACTTACAGTGACCAAAGTCAACAAGCCACCAGCTACTAACACTCGGCGTAATGTGCAAGCTTCCTTTTTGCTGCCCATCTTCACAGTCATGTGGTCTGTGTTGTATCTTGTGGCACATCACAATGGAAATGAAAACACAACTGTTTCTTCAGGTTGGTCATGTCTCAAGATCTCCAACCAACCTATCCAACCTATCCGATCTATCCTCACTCCTTGGGACTATGCGCAGGCCCCAATGGCTGCAAGGGCCCCGAAGGCAAGGCAAAAAACCTGGCAGGCTATCCACACAAACTGCTGGGGCACGTGGTTGTAAACATGAGATAACTCTACAAAATCCCACATAGAGCTAACCAATAACAAATACATATATATATATAGACTTTACTGTATAAATATGTATAATTAAATGATATTCATAGAAAGCACGTCTTTCTTCCATGCTGTTTCCACCATCTCAAGTCAAGCTGCAGTTGAAGAGAAGAGCGTTGCTCAAAGCCCGGCTGCTCTTCATCTGCCACAACGTAGTCAGGCAGCAGCCTCTCAAGATATGGCGGAGCGCGACGCTGGGAGAATCCCCTCAACATCCAACATTGATGGCATGAACCTAGCCGCTACTTAGCTACAACCATGACTGCAACGGCACCGAAACTTTCATTGCAACTTTCAACCATTACAGTAGTGGGTGGCAATGCCGAGCATCCTCATTCCTATCCCTCCTGACGCCACAATTGCAAAACCATGCGAAAACATGCTGAGCCGCGAAACACTCGGCCAGCTGACTGAGCCACGAACAACTCATAGGCATGTCCCTCTTGTTTTTGAGCCTGTAGAGCGAGACCCCTGACATGCCCCATCTGGACTTGGAGAGCATCCGCAATCAGGACAATCGAATTAGGCTGACGTGGTTCTTGTCCAATTGCACAGTGCCACGATGCCCAGCAGCAAAGCAATGTGTTCATGTATCAAGCCACACCAGTTGAAAGCCATTGCATACCAGTGGCATCCCATACCCATACCATCACCAAAAAGCTACCCCGGTGGCCCGTGGTGGCCCATGGTGGCCCAGGCGCGTTTTGAATAAGTGCCAATAGGTGCCATTGCACGCCTGCATGTGTTTGAGATCGAAAACCAAAGCATCTCCAAGGCGGTGACAACTCTTCACTGAAGAGCTGCCAGACTTGATGATCTTCATGTCCTTCACAGGGCTGAAAATAATCCCAGGATGCCTGAGGGGGCAAACTGTTTTTTGTTGGACATCACCCATGTATCCAATGAAAGTACATAATCAGCTTCATCTAGATTCACATTTGCAGTCCACTAGATTCAGCAGGCATTTGCGAGTTGTCTTGAGTCAAACTGGAAACCACACCGAGACAGAAGGCAACTAGTTCCGAATTTCCAACAGAACCACTCAGCTACTGCAAATTTGAGACAAATATAGCTGTCCTCTTTCAGAACCTGGCCCCACTTTTCTTTCCTGCCTCAGGCTGTTTAGAGAACAAATCTTCATCTTTGTTGCACCGTCCAATGACTCAAAGCAAACAGTAGGTGACGTCGATGGGAGCACGCAACCAAACAAGAAATGCGTTCACCGCAATCCATGAGCTGGTGAGCGGACAGCATAAACTTCCTGCTGGAAAACCAAATTTGGTGTTTATCCAGCTCTTCGCTACAAAACGCAGGGGCAAGAGATATCAAGAGATTCACATAGATTATATTATATAATATATATTATATATATATATATATACGTATGATTATAAAATCTCCATTTATTATCTCCTCACCATTTCGGTGAATCGTTTATTTCCCCACTGTCATCTGAGAACCCATCGCGCTCTTTGCGGGCATCCGCTGACAAGCGGCACAGCTGTGCTCCCTGAAAGAGCAAACAACGTGTGGAATCTGAGTGAGATAGCAGCACAAGACCGGGAAAGTTTGAGTCATATTGTGGCAATTGGTGTGACGAGTACTGTAGCAATCCTCGATCATCAAATTTGGACACAAGATTTCCAAAAACATCAGAACCAAACATCGAAAAGGAGCCCTGGAGCAACCAGCACTGCCCAAGCCATAGCCTCCATAAACTGGACCTTGGTGCTGTTGGTGCCCTTGGTGCGCTGCATGTGAGCTGGCAGCTCCCTTGCCACCCCGCACAGCCGGACGCATCGCGGTGACGTCTTGCGACATCTTCTCTGCCTGGTTGATGCAAGCTTTGCCCTTTTTCGATCAGCCAATCTGTAACATTTCCAGTGCACACATTTATCAATATATATGATCATAGGATATCATAGAATCATAGGTCTTAGTGTGCGTTTGTGTGATGTGTTGTTCGTGTGCGATCGAGATATCAAGAGACTCACAAGAGACTCACTGTTTCACCCTGTACCGTCCAGATCTGAGGGCCGACCTCGGCAGGATCCTCCGGGGACTCTGCGTGTGTCTGACTGTCTGCGCGCCTGAACCTCACACCAAGTCTGTCCATGGAAAAATGGGAAACGCAATCAAACTAATACTATTTGATACTATTTGATACTATTTGGTGTCCTGTTCTGTGATGCTGTTTGTTTTCTTGGCATAGAAAGGTCTCGTAGTTGGAGAAGAGATCCAAATTGCAAAATCACTTTGGATTGAAATTGAGATCATTCGAGGTGTCAGGGACTGTCAGGGGGTGCCAAAGAGAACATATTGCCACTTTGAGTTCCAAAGTGCCAAGGCACGTCTTCCATTGCATCACCAGCCAGACTGAAGCCCAAAAGATGCAAAGGCTCAGGAACGTCACGGTGCGCGGAAGGTGGCAACATCCTCCTCCTGCTCTCTGTTTGGCGTTTTACACTCTTATTAGATGTTCATTGTCTTCGGAAAAAGGGGTACCTACAGTACCTACAGTATAAGTTAAATCAGCCATAAGTCATCAGGGCAACAGAACATTTACATCTGGGATCATCTGGGTCAATATTTGATACCCCAACATGGGTCGGTGACTCCTTAAGCAATTCTTCAACTACTTAAATGGAAATATAAATGGCCAATATCTGTGGTTCCCGACCTTTTTAGAATCTCAAAATTCCAATCGCATCCCATCAGGATCCCATCGCCCATCGCATCCTTTGGCTTTCCGTTTGGCCGTCATTGGCTCCCATTGGCTCGGCTGCCCCGAAGGCGCGAAAACGACACAGCAAGTGCCCGAGAGAGATACGGTCTGTCTACGTCTATGTTGTATATCTGTAATTATTTGATATCATTTCTATTGTATTGGATAACAAGTATGCAGTATGCAGCTCTGATAAGTTTCTCTGACAAATTGACTGGCAGGAGTCAACTTGTTAGCTGAATGCGCTCCCTAGATCGTGTTTGGCTGAGCAAGAAAGACTAACTTTATCAAGACAAGTCAAGTGACCAACCTACCTGATGCCCTAGATTGCCGCCACTGGTTGGAAAGCTGCCGAAATCGGCAAAGTTACTCCAGATGACGCGGCGCAAACAATAGAATTTCAGCTGGAACCACAAATGCAACAACTCTCCTTTCACAAGTTCACTTCTGCGGTGACAGCATCTGTAAGTGCAAGTCATGCCACAATTTCGATCCACTTTGTCTCTGGTTGACTCCTGACAGCCTCCCAACTCACATCAATCCAATCAGGTGGTTCCCTTTCCAGTCCCCCAGGAAGCCGAGGGTGTGTCAGTGGGTGAGGGTGAAACCAGGATTCTACGGATGCAAGTCCTCCGAACCTGGCTGAGCAAGGGGGAGGGCGTCAAGAAGAAAGGTTAACAACAACAACAACAACAACAACAGCACCAACAGCACCAACAGCACCAACAGCACCAACAGCAGAAGCAACAACAACAACAACAGCAACAACAACAACAACAGCAACAACAACAACAACAACAACCACAACCACAACAACCACAACACAACAACCACAACACAACAACCACAACAACCACAACAACCACAACAACCACAACACAACAACCACAACAACCACAACA
>Ga0126342_10016938_pt1 | contig 12651 bp, 8 predicted proteins | sample Cyp1metagenome_FD_92528 | JGI IMG/M metagenome (GOLD analysis project Ga0126342, IMG submission 92528) | Coral microbial communities from Lord Howe Island, Old Settlement Bay, Australia - Cyphastrea 1 metagenome | ecosystem: Host-associated > Invertebrates > Cnidaria > Coral ...
GAAAATGAATGAGATGATGATATAGGTGGCAGTGATGATTTTGTGAAAAATGAATGAGGTGATTGATGGTAGGTAGTGATGATTTTGCTGTTGTTTGTTGATTGTTCTGTTTTTGGGTTTTATTATGTTGCTGTTGTGGTTTTATGGTATTATTCTTTGAACTGTTGTGATTTTGAAAAATGGACGAGGTAACTATACTTTGACTGTTGTGATTTTCATTATAGTTTTGATATTGTTGAAAAAATGAAGAAATCAACAATATTAAAAATCTGTGCTTAGACTGTTATAGTTGGAATTAAAAAACTTCTATGAACTGTTGTTTTAGACGTTTTTTGGGGGGAGGGGGGGGTTCAAGTGAAAAATCACGGTGTTGGACTCAGACCTGCCCCCCCCCTTGCTGAAGCAAGAGTAACTCAGCTACCTACCGCTAGCTTTCGTGATTTAGTGACCTCCTGTTTGTGCCTAACTGAATAGAGCCTGTGGAATCTCCGGAATGTCAAAGTCCGGTCACTTCTTTTTCCAATCTAAAACGTCTTCAGGATTCGTCAGATCGGCTCAAGCCTTGCTTGGCAAAGTGAAACAAAACAACTGGTGCTTGGTCCTTGACAGGACAGGAATTTGGCATACAATTTGGCATAATTATATTGAGAGATATAATCAATAGATATATTTGTGCAGAATCGGCAGATCAATCAATACTTCTGGACGTCTGCACATCTATCTGGAAAGTTCCACATGGCATCCGGGCAAACAAAGGCGCCGATCAGCTTCGCCATAGAGTGGAGCTGAACAGTAGCACAGAGCGCTCCGGCGAACCAAACAAACCAAGTGAGCCAGCGAATCTCACGCACAGCAGTTTCGAGCACTTGAGATGGCTCACCCACAGCCACTCTGGTACTGCTTTCGCCATTCCCTTCACATGTTGTCACATGAGCATTCTGAACTTTGTGAACCTCCAAGCAAAAAATTGAGAAACACATCAAAGTAAACAACTCGAGGAAAGTAATGGAAAGTATGGAACGTGTCAGACAAGTTTCTGCTTACATCGCGGTTTTCTGGTGGCAAAATACACATGGAGACTCCTGCCCAAAGTTTCTTCGCCCTTGACAAAATGGTGTAGAGATCATATGTTGCAGTGAGCTGAGCGAGCAGGATGCAGAACAAACACTGCCAGTTTATGTTGTTGTCTGTCGTTGAACTGACCATGCGTCCCAAGGAGAAAATTGTGGTTTGCACTTCCAACTTGATGCAGTTCCTAAGGGCCGACAGCTGAGTCAAACAGTCATGCGGAGAAAAAAACCGTCAGGATTCGAATTAATGCGAAATCATGGGAAAACCGAGAAGACCTGGAAAGCAAAAGAGTGATCTGAAAACATCTGAAAACTATAACCTAGGCATTTCCAGGCATCTGGCAAAAGTTAATCAGGAAGATTCGTGGAATCATTTGGCGAACCTCCATTGTCAATATCTGGCAGCATCGATCTCTGTCACCGGAATTGAAAGCAATCCGAGCGCGCTGAAGCTGCAGCAGAAATAACCCTGCATTCACATAGCTCATGCGATTCAATGTGGCTAAAGTCTTCAAAGCATCCTTGGACCAGCCAGGTGGGTGATTCGCATTGATTCGCAAGACAGAAACACATACATCTGCGTAATTGTGCGGGTAAGCGCGGGACACGCCAAAACGGAAAGTCGTGACAATTTAAATCATGAGTCATCCCAAGCAACTGGAAACTCCTTAAAATCTGACAGTTGCCATTGGTTCCCATTGCATCAAAGCATCAGCGTGCCAAATCTTCGAGCATTTGCAGTGAGCTCGGCCGCAGCATTCAGCCTGTCCCAATCCACGCCGTTTCAGGATCTCAGGGTGCCCAACTGTTGGGATAAGGGGGGAGGCCGAACTTCCAATGTTTCTAATCCAAGGAGCCGTTGTCAAACTTTCATTTGCTGAGTTTGTCACAGAGGGTCCAAGCACTCCTTTTTTTCCAGTCCAACGGCTGTGCTCAGTGTCTTGGTCGTGCGACCTGAATCCCTACTTCCCTGCTCAATTCACCAGTTTGGTGCCTGATGAAGCAAGTTCACCATGCATATACATCTGACAAGCCCCCTGCCGATCCTTCGGCGGTACCATAGGAGGCACTTGTGAACAAAGGCGGGCAATCACAGAATCAACAAACGATCTGTTTCAAATTCATCAAGTGGTCGCAAAGTGGACTTAGAACGACGCCTGGAGTCCGCTATAGACATGGGAAAGGACATGCGATTCCCTATGATACCTGAACCAAATATGGGTGCCAACAGGTTTGAAACGGCAAGATCTCACTTCGCATAACCCCATCCGCCCACCATATTAATTTTGACACGATGGCTGAATGTTGGCGTCTGCTGTTACCCCTGGATTTCATCACAGGTGGCACCCAGCATGACAGGATTAAAATGCCTCGCTTTCTCCCAGGGTCAAGATGGGCGGGCACACAAATTATGGATCCACTTGGGCCAAAATGGCCCCAGTAGGGTCCCCATTCCAAAACTCCGTTGCTCATGTCACTCCCACATAAATGTGATAATGCGACAAGATCTCACTTCGCATAACCCCATCCGCCCACCATATTAATTTTGACACGATGGCTGAATGATGGCGTCTGCTGTTACCACTGGATTTCATCACAGGTGGCACCCAGCATGACAAGATTAAAATGCCACTTGCCAACTCAGCCAGAAACCAAAATTTAATTCCCACTTGCAAGGCAGTTACGCGGATGAGGTGCTGTCAGAGTCTGAATGGGATGAGGAGTCCGATGTTTCAGGAGATTCCTTCTTCTCCGGGAAGCACTTGAAGCAGAAAGATGCTTGTTCAGGAATCTCTCGCAAGGCTTCGTAGAGAGTATGGGGTCCTCCGAAATGCCAGGCGCATCGGGTCTTCCACTCTCTGGGGTGGAAGTTGTCTCCGAATATGAGGGCTCTATGGAGTTTGCCCCCATTTTGGTTCCGTATCCACTGGTCTGTTTGCTGAGGAGCCTCTGAGTCTTTGATTGAGGCTTCGCAATCTTCCAACATCAGCGGGGTGGGGCAAGCCACCTTTGATGCTAGGCCTGTCTGCGGCCGGCGTAGAAGGTCTTCCAGGCGGAGTTTGGCTGCGTCAATGGACAGGTGCACCGATGTTTCCAAAGCCAGCTTGTCCAGTTGCTTGAGCGGTGCGTCCCTGATGTACTGCAGAAACACCTATGAGCCCCACCTGCCGAAAAGCTGGATCCGCCAAACTTCGATCTGGCTTGCAGCTAGGTGCACAGCTCCTGATGCTCTCGCCGAATGGCCAGTAAAGCTCCTCGCACCGTTTGGATGCGATGTGGGTAAGCCAAGTGCGGCACGTAAGTGTTGGAACGTGTCTGCCCATCCTGTCTTTGAAGCCGGGCTCCCAACACTTGAAGGGAAGACCGGGCTGCTAGGTTCTGCTGCCGGTGCGCACTCACAGGAGCACGAGTGACTCCTGGTTGCACCGAGCGCCTTCCAGTCCGTCTTTGATGGCGGTAGCCGCCAATTGACACGCTTGTTCGCCTGGTCAATCTCTATGTGCTCCCGAATGGCGTGGGCTGCCTCGATCTCCCTGAGAAGCCACCAGCTAGCCAGCAGTGATGCCCGTGCGGGCCACATGGGGCCTCCCTTGGCCACCGGCTCTTAAGTGCCAACTTGTCCAGCGGAAGCGGGGCTGCCTGCTTGGGGCTTCCCAGAAAACGCTGGCAGCTACGGACTGCTGCCCGATAGCTTTGCTGAAGCTGATCGGAATAGATGTGGCCCTGACTGATGTGCTGGGCCTTGGCCACGTCGAGGTACAATTGGGCTGACCTGAAGCCGGCAAGCTTCAATGCTCCCAGACTTCATAGATCATAGAAGGCTGGAGGAAGAATGGGTCAGGGTACCCTGCCTTTCCAGCCAAATCTGCCCATAGCTGTCGCCTCGAAGCGTTGGGGCCCAGAGTGGTTGCCGCACTAACGTCCTTTCTCCGTGCTTTGCCACATCTCTCTGGGTTCTCCATGAAGGCTATCTGCCGCCGATCCTCTGCCGTATAAGGCTTGGGGTTGCCTCCGCCAGGCTCGCAAGAGGGTTGCTCGGAGGGTGTCCGAAAGCTCGCCCCCGCGTTGCCTCTTGACGGAACACCGCGCGGCCATGTGAGATGGCAGCGGCTGGCGTGCGTTTATGCCAAGGGCGTTTGCCTGGCATGGTGAGCTTGAGCCCGTCTGCCAGCCAGGCTGACTGAGTGGATGGTGTTATCCAAACTCACATGCTGGCTTCAGTTGTGTGGTGTGTGTTGCACCCTCCCCGCTCTCCCTGGTTTTGTTTTGTCAGCTGTCGACCGTCCAAAATTCGGGTCCTAGCTTGACATTTGCTCTTGGGATCCCCGCTAGAGACATTGGGAGTGAAGGAGAAATGGGCGCAAACGCCCTTGAAAGTGCATCTGCCTCCAGGTTTGTGACACCCGGCATGTGCGTGAGCAGATGTAGTCTGCACCGGTCCCTAGCCAGGTCCAGTGCGAATTCGCGGGCGATCTTGGCTAGGTCTGTTGCCTTGGCCCGCCCCTTTAAAAGTGTTTGGAGCAGAGAGAGACTATCGCTGCGGCAATGTACTTTGGCTATACCCCTACGAATCTACCTAGCCACGTCCTGCAGGCTATGAGCAGCACCAGGGTCTCCCACATAGTGGTGTGCTTTGAGTCCCCTCGTCACGCGTCGAATTTGTGGAGTACTTGTTGGGGTGTGTCTATTGAGAAAACCTCTTTGAGCTCTCCCCCAACCCGCAACGTTCCTCCCATACCGAACGGGCACGCGTCTGTTGTGACGGTGACCTCCAGCGCGGGAAAGAAAGCTTTCAGCTCCCTCCTCAGCGGTGCTGCTTCCCCTGAAAGGAGGGCTCCTATCCACTTGAGTGCTGGTTCGATCCTTCTGACATGCACCAACCTTCCGGAATTTCCCTTCGTCTGGGCTCCGTCATCAGTGGTTGCACGGCAGAAGGGTAGAACCGCTCACAGTGAAGATAGGAAGGGTCTCCAAGTGTGGGATGAGGCCCGTAGGATCGAAGTTCTCGGCTGCCTACCACAGGTCTCTTGAGGAACTTCTCCGTGGTCTCCTTGAGCTTGTTAATCTTGTCGGATGGACACTCTGACCGCGGCTCCCCCGTCGTCCAGCTCGAATTGGGCTCCGATCCAGCTGATGTCTTTGCCCCCTGCCACCGCGGTCCACAGGAGGATGTTTGTGAGCTGCTCCACCGCTTCGTCTCGTTCTCCCCTCAACACGAAGGCTGGGTCGTCCACGAAGATCTGTGTGGAGGCTCTTGGTTCTATTGCCGATAGCGTCCGCCCCAGCCATGCCGCAAAGCGTCCCCACACCGTAGGGCTGCTGGCTGCCCCGAACACCAGAGTGTCAAAGACCTGCAGCTCGTCTTGTGGTTTGCGCTTTGGTTTTGCGGCTGTCAAGGCAAACCTGTCCTTGCCCGCCGGTATGTTCAGGAAGGCGTCCTTGATGTCGATCGCGGCCACCCAGCAAGGTTGGTGGTCTCTGTAACCTTCCAATGCACCGGCAGCCAAGTCCAAGAGTCGCGGCAGTATGATGCGCTCCCCTTGGTGGCAGCACATGTTGGCTCCCGACCTCCTGATGTCCCAGATGATCCTTGACTTGCGGATGACCTTGTCGTGCTCCATCTTTTCCTTCACCAGGACTCCCAGCTTGTTGATGATGGGTTTTCTTCCCAGTTCTGCCTCTGCCTCCTCCAGCGTGTCCACCAGATGGCACAACCCCTTGTCCACATACTCGTTGACGAGCTTTTGGAGTTCCTGGTTTTCTTCCTCTGCCGACGAATAGTTCTTCCATCCTTCCAACGTCTTGGCCTGAACCTGCTGGGCTTCCGTTTCTGCTGCGCGCTTCTCCACGGCCGGGAAGATTCCAGTGTTCTGGATGGGGTGGTCAAATCCCATGGGCGCCGTGTGGTCCAGCCAGCCAGTCTGCCAATGTCTTGGAGTCTGGGTCACACTTCCACCCAGCTATCGCCTCTGACTTGAGGGGTGTTCTTGCCGTTGCCGTTCTGTCTGGTCTTGGGTTTGTGCACCATAGTGAGCCCAGCAGAACCCTCCTGATGTTGTCCACCACCTGTGAAGGTAGTTCGCCGGGTTGATCTCCCTTCAGGATCGCTTTGGCCGGGCTCTGCAGTTGCGGCCATAGTTTCTGTGCCTTCTGTAAAAGCTCTTGCACTGCTCTTCCCTGGGTTCTCGCCCCTGGCAATCTTTTAACCGCAGCTTGAGGGTTACGCATGCCTCCAATCGCCCTCAGGTTTTCCTGTTCCCTGATGTTGAGGGCCACATTCATCAGGGAGAACTGTTTGGTGGGGTCTCAGGGCAGCTCCTCGCCCTTGAGTTCCTCCTTCAGCCAATCGGCTCCCGCCTGAGTGGCGTGGAATGCACTGGCTATGAAGTCGGAAAACATGGGCGTGTATTGGCCCTGGCTTTTGGAGGCTCTTTACTGTTTGCCCTCGCTGTTGGTGATCCATCTCTGGACTGTAGGTATGTGTGCTCCTCGTCCAGTTGTGCCGTCAGCCTTCTTGTACTCTTGGATGGGGTGTTCAGGTGTGAGAGGTCCATCCTGCCCAACATCAGCCTGGTAGGTTTGGTAGTCGCCAGTCCCACTCTGCACTGGTCGAAGCGGATGTCCTGGGGTCTTGATCTGAGGCATGAGCCATAGGCTGGGTCTGTCTTCTCCGTGGTCTGGGTTTTCAATGCCCCACGGTTTCTTGACCCGGGATGGTGCCTCCGCCGCATTGGCCGTTCGATCCACCAGGATGTTGGACTCCTTCAGCTGCTTTTGTTCGGCCTGCGTGAGAGTGTTTCGTGGCAGGCCTTGTATCCTTTCCACCGTCCGCAGCACTCTCGGACCTCGGACCGGGCTGCTTCTCCCTCAAGGGTGAAAAGGTCTCGCAAGGAGTTGCAATCCACACCGCATCAAACTTGCCCTGCTTGATGTCCGTGCAGATGGAGTGCCACGTGGCGTCGCACAGGATGTCGGTATAGGGCGCGGGGCCACCGTATCCACAGCGCATACGCGCCACCCACGGGAGGCTATAGGTTCCTCTGGATGTCTCCTTCCCTGCTCTTCCCCGAGAACAGTATCAGGGCCCATGGCTTCGACCTCGGGTTTTGCTTGGAGTGCATCCAATAGCCATACGTCCTCGGTGGGTGTGCGTCCACGGTCAGCTTGTCGTCGGGCTTGGTTTCCTGGTTCTCCTCGGGTTGCTCCTTCTGTTGAGCCGTAGATGGTGCCGAAGGTTGGGATTCAGGCTCAGTCTTTGGCGGTGACGTCGGTCTTCTTCCCTTCTTGATGTCCTCCCTCTGCTCGTTCGTAAGGGATGCCGTAGGGGACCTCGGCCGCTTCTTGGTCTCTGTCTCTGCTGCTTCTTCTTTGGCGCCTTGACTGTAGCAGGGCCGGGTTCGGCGCCAGATGCCCCGCCCCTTCTCTTCTTGGGTCAGTCCGTCTTGCCCTTCCCAGGGCATGCCAGCGCTTGGTGAGGGCCCATGCATCGATTGCACTGGTGTGCTCTCTTGGCTTTGCATTTGCCTTGGGCTGCAGCAGATCCGCATTTCCCCAGATTGTAGTTCTTGCAGATCTCGGTCCCACGGCGATTCTTGAGGAATGTGCCCTGGTCGTCCTTCTCCGACTTGTCATCCCCGGTGTGGCCTCTGCGAGGCGCTCTTCCTTGGCGGGGCCTCTTTGGCGATGCTCGGTCCTCTGTTTTCACCTGTGGTCCTTCTCTTTTGCGGCGCGCTAAGAACAGCGTGGCCGGTGTGTTGAGTTCACGCGACCAGAACTCGTGGTCCTTTGCTGCCGCTGCATAGCATGCCGACCACGGTGATGCTTCGGAGAAGCCATGGGCTGGAGACACTCGGAGCTGACGTCTCAACCTCTCCAGCTGCTTGCTTCTCATCTCTGCGTCCGCCTTCGCCACCAAGAACCAAACTTCTTCTCCGAACTGCGTGACAAAGCCCCTGATGGTCTCGGCGTAGCAGTCCAGTCTTTCCGGATCGCAGGCATCTAGTAATAGGAGGGCTGTCCTATATACTCGCCATGAGCGATACCACTGGTGAAAGGAGGCTGGTCCCGGTAACTCCTTCCTGGACCACTCCCTGGTGGCTACGTTGAGCTGATAGCTCGTGAACGTCTGTTTCCTCAGGAGCCTCTGGCCGTGTGGGCCCCACGTGGTGAAGCAGGCGAACGGCACTGAGGAGGAAGGAAGCCGGCGAAACCGGTGACCACCCAGGAAAGGACCAGCAGGAAGAAAACCTCTGTGAGGTCTCCCACTGAATCCTCCTGAGTGACCACGGGTTCCATGCGCAGCCCTCCCACTTGTGGTCCGCACAAATTATGGACCCACTTGAGCCAAAATGGCCCCAGTAGGGTCCCCATTCCAAACCTCCGTTGCTCATGTCACTCCCACATTAAATGTGATAATGCAACATCTGGCGCCGCACTTTTTGTTCAAACAGAACAGCTGCAAAAGTTTTTCAAGATGTGTTATGGGGAAAGTTACTACACCCACTGGTTGGCTCAATATCTGATGCCCCGAGAATCCTGCGGTGCTTCTCAGCGCACACTGTCCGAGTTCATGTAAATGAGGTAGCTCTTCTGACAGCGACGGAGCTGTTGGAGCTCCTCAAGAGTTAGGCAGCTGATCTCTCTTACCTTCTCCAAGATCACCGGCAGCTCGGAGTGTGAGCAACACTCGACTGTATTGCCTATTTTCTGACGGCAATTGGTGTGGACCATGACCTTGGAGTGGTCGCAGCTCGAGGGGTAGACGACCAAGTGAACCTTGTTGGCGGAGCGGTCCGCGAGCAGGTGCTCGTGGGTACCCAGTCTCCGTTGCTTAGACATGGCGGGAAGCCATGTGAAGCCCACCTTGACCATCTTCTCCTCTGCTTCTGCACATGCTCCACGAGTTCGGGATGGCCGTCAGGTACGGCTTCTCGCCCAACAAGGACCAAGCGAAGTTGTATTGGATGATAGTCAGAGACCTTCTGGAATATTATGTGGAGAAAGTTGCGCGCAAAGAATTTGCATCTTCGGTCCGGGCCTCGCCTCAGCGAGGCCTTTCTTCAGCTGTTCTATTCTATCACGATCATTGCCTAAACTTTTCAGGCGCTGGTTCCCTCGATGAAGGTCCTTGCAGATAGGTTCCACAAGCTCGCCCCACTCCACCATGAAGGGCCTACAGCCGCTTGCTTCGTCTCCTCCGAGCCTCTGTTCTTGCAGTCGCTGTAGATACGGGGGCACGGCCCGACTGCAGCTGTGCCAGTCTGCATTTCCTTGGCTGTTGAACACCTGCTCCACGAGCATTGGGTAGACATGAAGACCCAGATCTTCTGCACCAGGCAGAAAACGTGTGGAACAGGTTTTGTCAGATTGGGTGGCAGACGCCTGATGCCTGAACCCTGTGCTCAAAAACGGGCACCTCAGCTCTGGAGCCAGAAGCAGCACCACGTGGAGCACCTGCAACACACCATGTCGATGTCACGTCCAGGTGCAGGCGTGGCAGCCTCTTGGTGTCAGCTCCCTCGATCACCTGCTGGCATCTGCTCCTGCAACCTCGCCTGGAGGGTAGCTACTTCCAATTGTGCTCGGAGCTTTTGAACCTCCGCAGCGGCTGTCATCTCCATGGCCTTGATCCTGAAGTCCATATATTCTAAGAGACCTTCGTAGAGTTGTTGCGTCTTGTCGGCCTTCTCCAGAAGTCTCTGACCCAGTTGACAACTACGGTCTTTCTCTTTCAAGAGAAGCGCCTTTGTCGGCTCTAGGCTGTTGCGCAGCGTCTTCACCAGCTGGTCTTCCGTCTGCTCTGCCTCCTCCTCCGTCTCTTGTGCCTGGCTGACTGCCAGCTGCTGGTGCAAAGCCTCCGTGTCAGTGTGTCTCTGCATTCTCCACCTAAGCGTTCTGGAAACCATTGTGTAAGGCCCTAGGCGTCGCAAGACTCGCACATCCTGCGTGCGATCTGGAAAAGTTGATGGAGCTGCTGGATCGCAGCGGAGACTTCCGGCCACTGATGGCTCCGGTGCAGTCATGGGACCGCCATCAGCTGAGGCCATGACACCTTCACTGTGCAACCTAAATTCAAGCCATTTGAGTCAGTTGAGCCTAAAAAGCACAATGACATCTTCTGCGGGCAAAGCGCAGCGACATCTTGGATTTAATTGTCTGGGCCAGTCGCACTACTTGAGTACATGCAAGATGTGTATTGGTGCTTGCTACGCTCTTGCATGGTCTATGGCATGCAACCAATGCAGTCAATTCTTGGAAGAAGTCTGTACCAAGGGTCTGCTGAGCGATCAGCTTGGAAGATTTACAGCCTTTGATCGGCTACCATTATTTTACCTTATTTCAAATTTATGCTGAACATTGCTGAACTGTGTCAAGCTCCATAAACCTCAATGATTTCTACTCCTGGGTCCTGTCATTTCCAGTCTCCCAAGAGTGAAGCCTCGGAGTCAGTAGCAGTGTCCAAGGATGGCCAGCAGGAGGAGACATGGTAGCCATCTTTCTCACTACCTGAAGGAAGATTAGGAGGCACAGATCAATTCATCGTGTCACCCCCATGTTGCACAGAACGGCAAGAAAACCAGGGAGCCCAGACAGGTTGGAATTGATTTGTAGTGTCATTTTGCAGTCCTTGCATGTGTACAAGTGTTCAGCATGCCTTCAAACATGCTTGAACACCTGAAGATAATTACAAGGATTTCTGATTCCGCATTCCCAGCAGTCAGCCTATGTCCTGTCGTGTCCTATCCAATCTAAAGTACTAGAGCAAGGCCAAAGTACAAAGACCGAAGTCGAGGTTTTGCCCCACAAACCATCGAACTGGCAAAGCAGCTAAAACGAATAGAGGGAGCTGCATGATGGCAAGACCCTGAGTGGCGGCGGACAACAAACCCATGGCTAATGGATGCACAAACACATGTCTCTATATGTTTTAATGAAACAAGAAATCAGGGCAAGTATTTGGCCACATGCCAAGCGAATCTGGGAGGAGTTGACCCAAGGAATCTAAGCAGAGAAACAAACCAGGATAACAAAGGCCAACAAAAAAGCCAATGGTATAAGACTGTGCAAAAGCAACAGCGCAACCTTTTGGTGGCCTAGTGACCCTAGCGCAATGCACCACTCATTTCGTAGCAGTTAGAAAGAATCAGACTGCTTCACCTAGGCTTCGCCTGTCTTGCACAGCTTGACCGTATCTACAACGGATAATGAAGATCTGGGTTTGCCCCTCATCATCATCATCATCATCATCATCATCATCAGCATCGTCATCATCGTCATCATCATGGTCACCACCACCACCACCATCACCATCATCATCATCATCATCAGCAGCAGCATCAGCATCAGCATCAGCATCGTCATCACCATCAACATCAGCATCCACATCATCATCATCATCATCATCACCATCATCATCACCACCACCATCATCATCATCAGCACCACCATCATCACCATCATGGTCACCACCATCATCATCACCATCGGCATCAGCATCGTCATCATCACCCTCATCATCACCATCATCATCATCATCACCATCACCATCATGATCAGCATCAGCATCCACATCATCATCACCATCATCATCACCATCATCACCACCATCATCATCATCACCATCACCATCATGATCAGCATCAGCATCCACATCATCATCACCATCAGCATCACCACCGTCATCATCACCATCATTTCAGCATCGTCATCACCATCATCATCACCATCATCATCATCAGCATCAGCAGCATCAGCATCGTCATCACCATCATCATCACCATCATCATCATAACCTCAACTTGTCTTCAAGAGGGATCAAAAATCCACGTCCCCCTCTGACAAACATGCTGTATGGAGCAAAAGCATCAACCTATCTACAAAAGGGACCCGAAAACCGCCACCCCCTCTTACAAGTATGTTGAATAGGGTAACAACATCAACATATCTTCATAAGGGATCCAAAATTCACCGCCCCCTCTGACAAATATGTTGACTTGGTTAATAATATAAATATATATATACGTCATCCCCCTTTGTATTAAGTGAAAGGGTTGGTGTTGACAATTTTATTGTGATAAATCGGGAGGACATGGCCCCCCTTTCCGAAAATGCATCTATAGAATCAGAGACCCCAAGGTATTTTCAAGTTGACAATCTCTATAGAGTCAATTTTGGCATCAACCTGGCTAAATCTAGCTTCACGTTTAGCTCACTTATGATCAATATTGATCAATCTAGAATAATCCTGGCCATTCTTTGTTTATTATGTTTTATTGATGTTTCTTGTTGAAGGGACTCAGGCAACCCCTGCCTTATGTCCACCTGAAAAGCGCACGAGGTAGCAAAGCAGCATCACAGATCAACTGATGACAACTGATGAAACCCTGATATCAAGTTTCCAAATGATTCCAAATGATTCCAAAATAATCCAAAATATACAAGGATGATCAAGGATGATCAAGGATGATCAAGGATGATCAAAGAATTGTTGTGGGAAATTGGTTCTGCCAATTCTTCTCTATAGAATTGAAGAACATAACATACATCCAAAAAAACATATCCCACTATAGAATCGTAGTCC
>Ga0126342_10016939_pt1 | contig 12650 bp, 10 predicted proteins | sample Cyp1metagenome_FD_92528 | JGI IMG/M metagenome (GOLD analysis project Ga0126342, IMG submission 92528) | Coral microbial communities from Lord Howe Island, Old Settlement Bay, Australia - Cyphastrea 1 metagenome | ecosystem: Host-associated > Invertebrates > Cnidaria > Coral ...
CTAGCAGCAATTCTGCCTAGTTGGTGAAAAGGGTGCTGGGACTGTGTGTAGCGATAGGGGGCCTTATGAAGCGATGCCATGACCTCACCACATGAATTGAGTTTTGACCGTCGCACATATCATCTTGATATGGGTATGGATCCATGTATGCTACATATGGTAACATTTACCATCAATATACCCCCAATGGTAGTATATATATATACCATACATGGATCCTATGGGATAGTGTTTCTATGTGTTTCTTCCAGAAGCACGGTAGCATGACTTAGTCGATTAGTTGCCATTGATTCCGTTGGAGTCCTAGCTGGGCTGATGCTGATCAGCCCAGTTTAAAAGACCTGCAAGACGTTTGACCAACAATTCCTACAAGACGTGAATCGCACGAATCGAACACTAGAGTTACCATGAGTTACTAGAAAGTGAAATTCGATCTCTTTTGGGTTTGTTTTTCCAATTCTTACTGTGCAATTAGTGCATGCCATTGACCCGATGTTTCACCATCGCCGGGGCCCGCGTTTCCAGGTTCTCCGCTTCTGTGGTGATGCGCAGGTGGCATCCCTACAGGAGGACCCGGGGGACCTGTCTCCGTGGACTCCACTTCCGATGTCACCACAAATCTTGGAATATCTTGGAATCATCCCCACCAAACTTGAAGATTTTGGGCAGGTGATTGGTTGATTCTAGTCCGATGGGTGGTGTGAAATCGAATTTCTTTCAAGAAATCGGATTCCCCTGCAATGATGAGCAAAAGCAAGGAACCCACAGAGACACACTGAGCTAGGTCCAAGTAGTGGACATTACGACGTGGTAGATAGGTCCCCAAAGACAAAAGCAACCCCTTAAAACAAAGGGCAAACCTTACAAATAAAGCCTGTTTGATTACATTTGAGCCACCACTATCAGAAATAATGCATTACGAAGTTCTTGCTGTAAACGAAGGTGACCCTTTGAGATACATAAAAATATATTACACATATAAATATACATAATATATGTATATTTATATATATACATATTATACATGTATATATATATATATACATATTATACATATATATATACATATATATATTATTATATATGTATAATATGTGTTTCATATATACCAGTAGTACCGCACAAGGCGGTGGCGGAAGTTTCAAAGATAGGACACTATCGGAGAGGTGAGTTGTTGTGTTGCATGGATGGCAGAGCGAGTCCACTGATGGACTGAAAAACGGTTGGAGTTGTGTTGTTTGGAGTGGTTGCTACGGTTGCAGTGCTCACCTCACCCACAACTGCTGGATGTAGTGTGCTGTAGCGCAGCTGTAGTTGTAGTTGTAGTGTAGTGGAATTGTAGTTGTAGTATAGTGTAGTTAGTGTAGTTGTAGTTGCAGTTGCAGTGCGGTGTAATTAGTGTAGTGTACTGTAGCGTAGTGTAGTGTACTGTTGTGTTGCGTACTGTAGTGTAGTATAGTATTTAGTGTAGTGACAGTACAGTCTAGTGTACTGAAGGGTAGTTGTAGTTGTAGTTGTAGCTTTCGTTGCACTTGTAATTGTCTATCTATCTAAATGCCTACCTGCGAAGCTTTTCTGCGAGATTCCTCCATTTTCGAAGTTGACAACATCAAAACCGCAGCAATTCCGCGAGACGTCAACATTTTCCAACTTGGCAACATCAAAAAAGTACCACGCATGCCACGCAAAACCAAGGTTGATGTCACCAAGTGCCACACGTGCCACGCCAAAGTGAAGGTGTGTGTGAGCAAGCTGTGTGTGAGGGAGTTGTGTGTGAGTGAGTTGTGTGTGAACAAGTTGTGAGTGAGTGAGTTGTGTGTGACTGAGTTGTGTGTGAGTAAGTTGTGTGTGAACAAGTTGTGTGTGAGCAAATTGTGTGTGAGAGGGAGACGGCTGCCGATGTCACCAAGAGTTGTGTGTGAGAGAGTTGTGTGTGAGAGAGTTGTGTGTGTGAGTGAGTTGTGTGTGACAGAGTTGCGTGCGAGTGAGTTGTATGTGAGAGAGGGAGTTGTGTGTGTGTGAGGGAGTTGTGAGTTGTGTGTGAGAGAGTTGTGTGTAAGTCAGGTGTGTGTGTGTGTGAGAGGGAGACGGCGGGAGGCAGGAGGAGCGGACGGGAGTGCACAACCAAAAACAAGAACCCCACAACAAGATGTGGGGAAAAACATCATCAATTTTGTTTTTTACACTGTATTTTTTATATTTTGAAAATTTTACATATTTTTGTTGTTACATTCATATCGTGTAGTTTAACCGGACATATATATATTATATATATATATATTTGAAAACTATTATATTCAAAATCTCATTTGTCATTTTTAATATATCATATATATATAGATTCGTTTTTTATCCTTATCAATAGTATTATTATTAATATAATCATTGTTTTTTTATGATATATCATATATCACAATTACTATTTACAAACATATCAGATTATATATGTATACTATCAATTTTATGAATGGAATATCTACGCTCCATGCCACCAAAACATAGCTTTACATGGCACAGTCCCATACCCTCCCGAAGCTGCTAGGATTGGTGCCTGGCGAGGTGTAAGGAGATGGAGGAAAAATTGGAAGATATGCTGCCCATTTGCCTCTGTGCCATGGCATTTGGAAGTGCAGTTCCAGTAAAAGTGGGTATATAACTTCAATTCTATGGGCCCCATGGGCCCCAACTTATGCGGTTGAATTTCCCATGGTTGTAGCACTCTGTAACCTCAACTGCAGCCCCAAGCAGGACTTGAATTTGCCGAGAGTAGATGAAATCCACAAGTCTTGAAAAAATCGAACAAGGGAAACCATGTTATATTTTTTTGAGGGGTGCTTAATCAGCACATCCAAGAGGACTCCGGACATCGGGCAACTTCGGCCCCAGAAAAAGTAAGGTTGAGTGGAGGGTTCACCTGCAAACCTACGGAGTTTATTAGTTTGACAAATTCCACGTTTTATTGATTAGAGCTATACATTATATGTATACATATATATATATTACCCGGGTCTTGTCCAGTCTTTCAGCTGCGATTTGTTGTGTTTTTGATTGAATGTTTTGCTGGTTATGTTACTTCTTTAGGCCGGTCAGGCCCTTGAATGGTCTATGGCATCATACAATATGATGAGTTTGATACATCCCCACCATATAAGACTTTGACTAGGCAGTGGTCACTCTACCAAAACGTCTTGCAACACACCCGTGAAAATGAAAACTCACCCACATGAGAATCTGATATTACGCACAAAAATTGTAATTTAATGTTCAAAAAACATAAACGTCAGTATTTACCAATGAAAAAAATGTATGTAAAAATAACATTTATCAGTTAACAATGTATTTACCCATACTTTTTGGTAATTTAACATAGCTAAGGAAACAATCATTTTTGAGAGGTAAATCATGGAACTAAATGGGCCGTTTCTATTGCATTTACTACCATTTACTCATAAACTATCATACATCTAGAATCTATATAATATAAATCTCACATCCGAACACAACAAAAAAACACAAATTTCACATCCGAACAAGAGTCCTATGTAAGATACTATACACAGCAACCTCTATACACAATCCTATTCAAAAAGAACAGAACATCATACAGATCTTTAGGATTTTGATGTGGAAAAACACAACATCCTATTCATAGATGTGTATTATGAACATCAATATCCACATCTATCCACATCTATCCACATCAAAATAACACAACATCCTATTCAAAATCCTTAAAAAAATGATGGACATGTAGCTATTAAAATGGCCATAAGTGTGAAACTTCCCATTATTCAAAATCCTCAAGATCTGTATATTTCCACATCGATGGGTTAACAGCTCCGAGAGATTTTTCAGGCGCCGAGCTGCAGACCCGCTGCGAGATCCTCCGTGAAATTTTGCAGCTGGTCACTTGGGAGAAATCACCGTGGAAAAAACCGGTGCAAATTGGGATACCCTCTGGTAAACTAACATAACTATGGAAAATCACCATTTTCAATGGGTAAATCCACTATAAATCACCATTTTCAATAGCTATGTTAAATTACCAGAGGGTATGCATGGGATGTTTTCAGAAAATCAGTGTTTTGTTTTTTTGGTATATTTTTTTTGCACATAAAATGACTGTTTTGATATTGTGTAATGATGTATTTCTTTCGTGTACCATGCACTTAGATCAATTGATCATCATTTACCATGATTGGTTGTGAACAAAGGAGGCTTTTTGTTGCATGATAAACGGTGGGAAGAACACATCCATGGTTCAAACCTATTATTTTGCCCCACATGTTAATCCAAATGGCTATATGGGATCCTTGGACCTAAGATTTGCATAGAAACCAAAAAAAACTCCCCCAATTCACATAGACCATGATATTTGCCCATGTTTAGAGGAAACTCGTCTTCCAACCCTTGTTTTGAGGATGATAAATCATGATAAATCCACATGAACCTGTTGTCCTTTGCATGTGGGCTGGTCTGAAAATAGCGTCCCCCCAATGCCGAAATTTTCCCATGGACATGTAGCTATTAAAATGGCCATAAGTGTGAAACTTCCCATGGTTTTCGCCTCCCAGTATAACTTGGCATTTGACGTCTTAGGCTTCGATTTTCAAAGGAGATGATCTACAGGAGATGCATTGGAATCAGCTGGAAACTGCGGCGTCTTGGTATCCATTTTTTGGTGCCGTTTCATAAGGAAAAACCATTGGGATTTGCCCGTTCTCCTCGATTTGCTGAAGATGTTTTCTCTCATTTTCCGCAAGTTGGACATCCACTACTTGGGGAAACTATAGAGAGAACACACAGGTTTTGGGGGGTCCTTATGCAAATCCAGGTTACTTCTCCATATTTCATAGCCTGAGTTAATGTACATGCTCATGGACAAATAATAACGCTGAAGAAATCAGCAAAGCACCGAACCAACGAATAGCCTCAATGAAAAGGCCCCCTTGTCAAGCCTTTGGTGGAGGCTTCGTCTGCCGAAAAAACAACAATGCCACGCATGAAGCAGCGCTTTGCAGTATATTCTCTCTCTCTCTATATATATATTCATACATACACATATACATAAAATTACGTGTATGTTGTATGTACAGTATTGTATATATGATTGTATATGATATATATATATATATATATAATCTTAATATAATATTATATATATATAATTTTATGTATAATATATTTGTTGTTTGATTATATTATTTACATTTATTTACTTTATTCTAATTAGAACTGAGTCTATATGAAGATGTTGTTCTGAGGTCAGCTCTGTCAATTCTACACTGGAAGCGTAAAAAACGGTGATTCGACGGTGATTTTCCTTTTCGAAGAGCAGATTTCCTGGGTAGGATAGAAATCTCTGACAGAGGAGGCAGTTCTACTCCAGTTGGCAGGTTTGAGACTGATAAACTGGATATAAGCTATAGATTTGCCCAGAAATGGGATATACCGCGAAATAGTCAGGTTAAAATGGGAAACAGTTTCGACCCCACTTAGATGGCTGAGCTGCGCCATGAATTTGACAAATCAGCGATTATAATTGTATGTAAGGAGTGTTTTTGTTTCCGCCTTTTCGGTCAGAAAAAACAGGTATACAAATTGGATCAAATTTCTTCACTGCACAAATTTACAAAAAGCTTCGTCAGGTTTTCCTTGGGCTGAAATCCATGGCATTCCATGGGTTTATTCTCCAAGTCCCCGTTTCTAGTCCTCGTGGGTAAAGTTGTCTTTTCACCAGCAAATGCCCGCTTTAGCTTGGAGATCGTTGACTGTCTTTGGGTCGGTACATTCAATTTTGTAACAGGGGAATGACTGACTTGCCGATGCTTAATTTGTCTGGGCAAATTATAATAATTCACTAACCTGAATTAAGGCCATTTAGGGATCATTTCCCTTAACCATGATTCCAGGTTTCGGTCGCGACGTGAGGTCGTTTTAATTTACCCAGATTTCTGTGTGATCACGCCACATCGTAAGATTTTCGATGGTTTGCGGTTGGGGAAATGTTCCTTAAATACATCTGGTGAGTTGGTGAATCAATAGCTATGATGACTGGATGCTGATTGATAGATATATCATAGATATATCATAGATATATATAATAGTTGATATATCAATAGCTATGATGACCAAAAACTGACTTTCAGCTGGGATGCGAATCCAGACATATCCCGTGCTCCCCCCTGAGGAGTTGAACTGGCCAGGTAGACCTTGGTTTTGTCGAACTTCTCCGAAGGGGTATAAAGGTATTGATGGTGATCAAAAACACATCAATCATAAAATGAAACAAGAAAGGCAGACATAGTTAGATTGTCCAAATTAACAATATTATGTTTTTTTTTGTAATAATATCAAATAATCATGACTAATCCCTTCCATGTTTGGTAGTTGCAGCTTGCCCGTTGTGATAGGTCGACAAGTGGAATCTAAAGACCGTGCAAGAGATCAGACACAGGCGCAAGTGGAGCCATGGGGAACATGGGGAAGGGGCGGCTTAGACGGGTAAGTTGGTTGAACAAAGTAACTAGCTTCATGAACTGGGTCTATAGATATTTTATGATATTTTTAGAGTATATATATATCTATATCTACAGTACATCTATATTAGATTATATCAGATTATACTGGGTACCTGGCAAATCCTGTAATAATATGTACTGGTTGGTGGTTTGGAACATGTTTTCTTTATGACTTTCCATATATTCGGAATAGTAATCCCAACTGACTTTCATATTTTTCAGAGGGGTTGAAACCACCAACCAGTATAGATATGTTTAGAGTATATCTATATCTACATCTATATATCAGTACCTGTATCTATATGATTCTATATCTACATGTATCTACCTATCGCATCCTCTCGCATCCTATCGCATCCTATCCCATCCTACCTCATCCTATCTATCTATCTATCTATATCTCTACTTATATATCTATCTACCTACGTACCTATCTACCTATCTACCTAAGTATCTCTCTGTTTGTTTGTTTGTTTGTCTGTCTGTTTGTTTGTATATCTATCTCTACACAGGTGACACAGTCGGATGGCTTCACACACCAGCTTATAGCTGGGGCCGGGGCATTTTCTGGGTACACATTCACCAACAACAAGAGGGGATGGCGCGAGGGGGTTGGGGCAGGTGATGTCTTGGACATCCTCAACTTGTGCACGCAGAACACTTATATTTCACGTAAAATCTTCTGCCGGGCCCATGGGAACTTGTTTTTCTTCATCTTTGAATTCCAAAACTGAACAGGAACTAAAGATTGGAATCCCAAACTTCGAGCACTGAGCACTTTGGGTCCATCTGGCTGAGCCAATGACTAGTTACCATATGCCAACAGAGAACCACCCATAAAACAACAATAAACCACCCATTTGGGAACGGTTTATACAGCCTATTTATGGTGACTTGGGGGATGGTTTATCATTGTTTTACCCACATTAATCATTTTCCCCATCAAAACAACAGCCATTTAAGGTATACCACATTTTCAGACAAACCTAAATTGAAATAGCCTGTGGCCACAGGGTTGTAATCCGGCAATGAAGTTGGTAAGTACATCCCATCAACTAGTTCGATATAACATTAGATATAACCCCTATAAAGCCTAGTGAAACTGAAATTATGTTCACCAACTTAATTAGCTATAATTCTTGGTTTATAATCCCATCAGCCATAGATATAACTCCGAAAAATGAAAAAGTTGTCAAAACCTAGTTATGTACCCCATGAAATCATACTTATATCAGCTATGCATTAGTTATACATTCCATGAGATAGTACGTTGATTTATCTCCATTTATGTCCCATCGGATTTAAATCCACTGTAGGTTATAGATCAGTGCCTATAGTTATAATTATAAACAATTGTAAGCAAATAGACCTAGTGACGTATATGGAGGTTTCCTGAAATGGGGGTACCCCCAGTCATCATCCATTCCAATAGGATTTTCCATTGTAAAACATCCAGTTCTTGGGGGTCCCCCATTTATGGAAACCCCCATCTGGATGTTTCCTAAGAAGGGTAGCCCCCAGGTCACCATGGCTTTCAAGACTAAGCCATGGTCTAATGACTTGCATGATTTGAAGGTACCTCATATGTTTAATAAATCAGCTATACCCTCTGGTAAACTAACATAGCTATGGAAAATCACCATTTTTATGGGTAAATCTCATGAAACCTTCAGTTTTTCTGGGGCTCTGGAAGGCTCCATAGTTCGAGGAACCTGACCCTGGAGGAGAAATGGATGGGATGAACCATGGGATAACACTGGGGGTTTATAGGGGTTATATACTCATATATATATACACAGTATATAATGATTTAACCCAAAAAGGCAAGATGCCGTATTTTTTTGAAAAGACCAATTGCATTTTTTTTGAATTCTGAATCCATGTGATAATTTACTAACTGTACATTTGTTATTTGATTGTGCTGGCATACAAAACATGGGATATTGATGTTTATATAATCTGGGAGATGGATTCGGGATAATCTTTGGGATCACATCATGATAGATACCATAGCATTTGCTGGGAATATTTGGAGATAATAGGCGCCAGTGATGACATGATTATTGGGTGACGATGATATGGATAATTTGTTTGAACATGGAGTATATCCCCGAATCATCCAGATGAAAGCATTTTAGTATTGAAACAACCATGATGACTTGGGGATTACGGTATATATATTTTTAATTTTATTTTATTGGATAGTTTTACTTTATAGTATTGAAACAACCATATATATATATATAATTAGTTTTAATTTTATGAAATAGGTTAATCCTCATTGGATCATAATGGATGATGTGGGATATTTGACCACGGAAAGTTGGGGTAGAACGTTTGGCCATTTTGAGCGGAACGTTGACCAACTAATCGATTTCAAGCAGGTTGAAGTGTAGATAGTCCCTTTGATTTCTCAGCAAAGATGTTCTGAAGCGAGTTGAACAGAACGTTCCTCTGCGATCTCTGAATTTCATTTCGAATATTTTTTTGAGGGCTCTGATCTTTACCGTTCAACACGCAGCCAAACTTGGCCAGTTCTCATGGGTTGTTCATGTTTTCAGGACCGTTTTTTTTATGTGGATTCCATCTGATATTGATACCCTCTGGTAAACTAACATAGCTATATGCTATCATAGCTACGGAAAATCAAGATCTGTAATAGGTAAATCAACTATACATTATAAATTGCCAATTTTCAATAGCTATGTGAAATTGCCAAAGGGTACAATTCAATACAATTTGAACCAACTTCGATTTGAATCTTCACCTTGAAGAGTTTGGTCCATGGGTAGAAGTAGAACAAGATGATGCTGTTAATTTACTAGTGTTGTTTTTGTGTTTATCGACGGTCTTTTAACATGTCGAACCATTCAAAGAGTCAAAAACTGTACATCCAGCCTCGTGAGAATTGTAGGGATCGCTGCTGGAGTAAGATTGATCATCTGATATCTCCATGTTGCTATGATATTTGATTCCGGAATACATACTATCTGGTTGATGGTTTGGAACATTTTATATTTGTCCATGTATTGGGAACAATACTCCCATTTCACTAATATTTTTCAGAGGGGTTGAAACCACCAACCAGCTATTATTATGTAATTAACCTCTTTGAACTATGGTGAATCGATGGCTCCATTTTTCCATGCTCACTTCATGTTGATTTAACATTTCTTCATCCTTCCTGTGAGACTTCATGCCGCGTCAGGAGTTAGTGCAGTTGGACTTGCTGCTAATCCGTCAGCCGCTGTTGGATGTCTACCAACAGGCCCGGCTCGAAAAAAAACTTATTAGATTCGTCGCTGGAACCAGGGTAATTTGGTACCATAAAATATAAGGTTAGTCACTGGAAGAATGTTAGAATTATCCCAAAAGTTAGCCTTATTTCAGGTTGGTGAATTGTTATCATTTACCCAGATGTATGATATACCCTCTGGTAGATTAACATGGACTCAGCAGAAAAGACCCCATTTTTAGTGGGCACTCATCTTCCAACCCCTATCTGGCAGGGTCTGTGTTAATTCACTGGGGGTATGGGGTACGATCTTTTGGCAGTGTTGGATGTAGCAGGCCATGAAGGCAATGGCTGAATCTTCGGTCAGTGGATCCCCCCAAACCCAGCTTTCCTTGGTCCGTGTTATATACTTAGCCCTCAAAGCATCCATGAAAATTGGCAAACTCATGGGCCCAGTCGACTACCCCAAGTTTCGAGGCACTTGGAGGGTCTGGGTACGCAGTTTTCAGGGCTTTCCTTGGGCTTTCAGTTGACCCATCAACTATAAATATTCGATAATACTCGGCTAAAATGCTAAAAGTATGGGGCTAAAAGTATGGGGTACCCTGTCTGGTGATCAGACCAAATGGACCAAATGGCCAAGCCTTTTCCTTGGCTTAGGCCATGCATCAGAAGGAACTCCGGCAAGAACTGGAGGTGCTGATGGGTCTCCGCTACCCCAACTGGGATCTATACTATATATATATACTGTAAACCAACTTACACCGGGGGAGCCTTTGTGCCTTTTTTCCTAAACAAAGAAGGTCTATTGGAAGATCACCATGTTTGGCACACATTTTGACACATCATCTACTGATCGAAATTGAGGATTCTCCATGGCCAGATTACTGCAGGGTGTACCCGCCCATTTGATGGCGATGATACCTTGGGGCCGTGATTGGAAGGCCATGCCCAAGATACTTAAGCGGTTTTTTTTTTTGCATATGCTTGTTTGGTAATATGAACCCATCTAAAAAACAGAACCGGTACTATCATGAATTATATATATATATAGAGTTCATAAAACTACGTATATATATATATAATTATATATATATAATTATATATATATATAATTATATATATAATTATATATAAGACAATATACATGCATACATACACACATACCTACATACCTACCTACATACCTACATACCTACATACCCACCTACATACCTACCTACAAAGCTACATAGCTACATAGCTACATACCTAGATATCTTACCTTACCTGACCTTACCCTACCTACCTACGTACCCACCCACCCACCCACCCACCTACCTACCTACCTACCTATCTACCCACCTACCTACCTACCTACCTAGATACCTAGATGCCTAGATACCTAGCTACCTACCTACATACATACGTGCATGCATGCATACATACATACATACCTATAGTGATAAAATATAATCATATGTATATCTACACAATACACATATACCGCCAGGCGCTGCAGAAGCATTGGTCCAACGCGCGCCTGAGGGTGGCACGCCGCGCCAAGGTGACGGCATGGTGGCGTGGTGGCGGCTTTTGTTCAGCCAAAAGTGAGGAGTTCATGAGAAAACCAGATGGATTTCAGTGATTTCAGACATGTTCAGACTACCTTTTAAGGGAAAAAACTGGATTTCTATGGATTTCAGAGTATTTTTGGGAAAACAACTAATTTTTTAGTGGGTTTTTAACGATTCTGGAAGTGAAAATACCATTTTGAGGGAATTAGATCGGCAAAATTAAGGGTCTTAATGAGCAGAATATGTTTTGAATTTTCATGCGAAGATCGTCCCACTTCGTACTTGGGATGGTATGAAGCAACCAGATGAGAAGTGAGAACTTGGAATTTGATGGAAACTAGGGATGTTCAGGGATTAGACCAGCGATGGATGTTGCCAAAACTGTGATTTAAGACAAAGCATTGGAGAGCAATCGACAGAAACAAGAGAGAGAAACAGCAAATTGCGATATGTGACGAAGATCTTGGATGTAAATAAACATCAACATTTTAGCGGACACAATTGAAAGATAAAACACCAGCACGACAACTGGTTTCCATCCCGGAGGATTCAATTGAGAAACGTGACGATTTGGAACATATTTTGAACAAGTACTGGAAAATGGGATTATTTCAGAAAACAACAACTTTTCCAGTACTGGTTTACTTTCCAACAACTACTTTTGTCAAGGTTTCCGACCAACTTTGGTTTTGGGCCACCTGGGCAACGGTCGGTCGAAATGGTCTTGCGTTCGGGGTCTTTTCGAAAGCCACATTCATCAGCTGCTTCACATTGGATGTTTGCTGTTTCATAAAGCAAGCAATTTTATTAGCAAGATCCAAAATCAAAAAAAAACGATATAAAGATGGGAAAATCCTACAGTACTAGAATAGGGGTAATTCACATTTCTATCAGGGGATCAACATAAACCATTTCAACCAGCGAGGTAATTAACCCTATTTGCACCCTTAGATATTTAATTAGATAATCATAAACAATATTCATTGACACATTTTTTGTTCATTAAGCACTGAATGTCTGGCATCAACCATCCAATTGGTAGGTATAGTCTACCCTCCAGCAATATATCATCCAGCAAAATCATGCCTCTGAGTCCCAAAAATGGTGCCGGATGGTACCCTATCTGGTTGGTGCTTGGAACATGAATTTTATTTTTCCATTCAGTTGGGAATTTCATCATCCCAACTGTTACTCACTCCATCATTTTTCAGAGGGGTAGGTCAACCACCAACCAGTATTTCCCATCATCATCCATATTTTAATGGTATTTTCCACTATAAACCATCATAAACCATCCATATCATCCATTTATAGATGGGGGTAGGTCAACCACCAACC
>Ga0126342_10016940_pt1 | contig 12650 bp, 9 predicted proteins | sample Cyp1metagenome_FD_92528 | JGI IMG/M metagenome (GOLD analysis project Ga0126342, IMG submission 92528) | Coral microbial communities from Lord Howe Island, Old Settlement Bay, Australia - Cyphastrea 1 metagenome | ecosystem: Host-associated > Invertebrates > Cnidaria > Coral ...
CGGCACAGCAACCCATGGCCCAGCAGTTTACAGCACAACCAGGAGCACCAGTGCAGCAACAACTTGGTGGACAGGTTGCACAGCAACCCATGGCCCAGCAGTTTACCGCGCAACCAGCACTGCAACCAGCAGACCACCAACCTGCTGGGCAGTCTGCACACCAACCCATGGCCCAGCAGTTTGCTGCACAACCAGGAGCGCCAGTGCAACAACAACTTGGTGGACAGCCTGCGCAGCAACCAATGGTCCAGCAGTTTGCAGCACAACCAGGAGCACCAGTACAGCAACAACTTGGTGGACAGGTTGCACAGCAACCAATGGTCCAGCAGTTTGCAGCACAACCAGGAGCACCAGTGCAGCAACAACTTGGTGGACAGGTTGCACAGCAACCAATGGTCCAGCAGTTTGCAGCACAACCAGGAGCACCAGTGCAGCAACAACTTGGTGGACAGGTTGCACAGCAAGCAATGGCCCAGCAGTTTGCAGCACAACCAGGAGCACCGGTGCAGCGGCTTGACGGAGAGCCAACACAGCCAATTGTGCAGCAGTTGGCTGTTCAACAGGGCACACATGCTGCTGCTGAACAGCTTTCTGATCCTTCTGTGCAGCCAACAGCCCAGCCTGACACCATTCAACAGCAGGTTCAAGCTGCTTCCGTTGTCGGGTTGCAAACCAGAGAGCCTCCCGTTCAGGCATTGCCTGCAACGGAGCAGCATCTCATCCGGGGGGGGCCGCAAGTGCCAGCAGAGACGGTGCAGGGCTTTCGTTTCACTACCGAGTGCAAAGGCCAGTCTGAATCTAGGCTGAGTTTTGGACTTGAATCACAATTTCGGCGCTGTTCTTGAACGGTTGATTTGTAAAGGACTATCGCATCCATGAAAAGTACTCCTTTTCTCTCTTTGAAGTCATGTTGAATGTGTGTAGAGCTTGCAAGCAAAACCAAAGTTTTATCTTCAATTCCACTTCAGACCACCCCTGGAAACTTTGTGCAGCATTTCTCGGCTTGTGTTTGGGAAGATCACGGGGGATCCTGAGGTGAAACTTTCATCGGATGGCCTGTTGGCAAAGCACATGGCGCCGCAGGAGGACGTGCAACATCCAGCATATTTGATGTACGTCAGATTCCACAAATCATGTGTCATTCACGAAAAAACATGTGGCACTGGGCCCAGCGTGACTTTGCAACTTTTCTCAGGAGGTCTTGCAGGGCGTGATCTTTTGCAATTCGCCAGTGCCTGTGGTGAATGGAGGCGAAGAATGTTGGGCTGCGACATTTCTATTTCATTTGTGAAGTGAAGACGTGACCAAGCTCAAGACAACCAAACTCAGAGCAGGAGTCAGCTCTGTCGCTTGGATTGTTTTTCTAGTCGTCGCAATTTGACAAATCCAGTACATTGGCAGACCTTATGACCTTACTCAGAAGTCACAGCCTTGCTGGAAGCTCACATTGGGGCCGTTTGATTTTCTTTAGTGTTGCAGGCTGGTACTTTGCGGTCCAAGTGGAAACGACGCAGAACACTGAGCTGGATGGTACCTGGGCTGTGGACTGGCGGAAGGCTGCCCCTGTTGCTGCTGGCTTCGATTAACTCCAGCAACAACTCCTTTCATCCATTCATCCGTACAAATCGTCGATCTCACTTTCCTGTGCAACGTTTAGTTTAAGTTTAATTGAAAGTGCATTCAAATTCTGACCCCCAACCAATGCTTCATGTCATCATGTCATCATGTCATCATGTTATCATGTCATCATGTCATCCCCTGGTTTCACTTCTGCATGTCATCACCGATCTCCTGTGATTCTCCGGCCCCGAGGCCTGGTGCTGGGCATCACCACCACGCCCCCTGCTGCGCTGGCGCAGACAGCCCCCGAAGGCTTCGAGGCGGCCGATGACGTGCCCAACTCCTGGAGCTTTGGTGCCGCGGTACGAACTGGAGATGTTTGAAGATGTTTGGGGGTGTTCTGCTGAGTCTTTGTTGGCTAATACTGATATCCTATGATATACTATGATGTACTACAGTATGTCTTTTTTTTTTGATCTTTTTGGCTCCTTTTTGGTGTATACCAACAATTAAAGAGTATGTTGCCGCGAAGAAATGAAGCTGTCTTACGGTGGTTTGGACTTGATATGACTTGATCAATTGAATTTGTACTGCTTCACCTTTTGAGCAGTTCCACAAGCTGTTCAGCTTTTGACTGGTGACGCCTCGGGGTCTTTGTCTATCTTGATCCATAGTGGTGTGTGGGTTGCGAATCTAGAAAGGCGTTTGACCTTTGCTTGGTAAAACGGGCCCCTTGTTATTCAAGTCACGGGCCCTTTTTTCAAGCTGAGCTTTCTCGCTACTTCGCAGCACATGATTTGACCAGCAATGGCCAGCACTGTCCGGGTTGCGCAAAGGTTACAACGGCCAGATGCGTGTGGATGAGGTGGACGATCCAATTCCCATCAGCTGGAATCCCAAGGACGCCAGCTACGTGGGTAGTTTGAATGTGGACTGGTTACCTTTGTGTCTTTGCGCCTGTTTATGCTAATGTCATTTCAGACGATTTGAACCCATAGTGCCATAGAGCGGTTGGAGCTCGATTCCTTTTGAAGTGTTCATCAGAATTCCAGTTCCAATGGGAAGGACCTGCAGAACGGGGATGTCGTGGGCCTTTTCATCAGTGCCGATGGCGAAGGACAGGCAGCTGCAGGTCGAGCTGGCGGGTAAGGTCTGTATAAGGTCTGTACTACCGCTAGTTGTGCATATGATATGGCTCATGTTGTGAAGTCTGAAGTGCAATGACTGGCTCAAGTGCTTCATGCGGTAAGGTCATTGTTTTTTTTGCAGCCATGTACTCCGAAACACGATTGAATTGATTTGAACGGAATGTCTGATTCTAGCTTCGCCCCCGTGATAGCTGAGTCGCCTCAGGACGGATCTACCAAAACGACATAGTGAAGTTGTCAAAGGCTAGGGCCAGGGTGCTGTTGATGTGCCTCAAGGATTTGTTCATACACAGCTCTTGATCCATGATTATCCTCACTTTTACCGTTCGATTCAAATGGCAACTATACACCTCTAGAGCCTCTATTATACAACATTTTTGAACAAACAAGTCTCCTTTCCGCTCTCATTCTTGGAGCTTACCTCTCAGTTCTTGTCAGGTCTCAGGCCTTCCTGTTTACCAAGCCATGTGACTTTGCCAGCAAAAAATCGGCTTCATGATTTCTTTGGTAGGGTTCAAGAAGTACAGAAAGGCAACCTCATGATAAAGCGAACATCTACATATCAAGATCGAGTCGTGTCACCATTGACGGGAGCCTGGCCTTTGCCCACCGAGGTATCCTTTCATCGATCTACTGGGAAACACTGTTGCAGTTCGCCTGTCTCCCAATGCTCAACCAGCTTCAATGGACGGGGTCGCTGAAGCAGTGGAAGAGGAGCAAAGGCCATGCACCTACTCGAATACTTTTTTGCTGGCATCACACTCTACTGTCAATGTTTATACCTGGAGCAGACTCCATTCATCCTTTCAAGCATTTCCGCCAGTTGACCTTGATCACATTGGAATTTTATACTTCCTTTTGCCGGCTTTGGTGCAACCTCCACAAGGCTTCATTGTTCTGAAGGTCCCCTGCAGTCCCGCTGACCTACGACTTCTCCACCGCGCAGCTCACATCCTTTGCCATGCAGCCACGGCCCAGGGACGTGATGCTTTCGGCCGAGCCTTGGCCAAAGATCGGAACGGACTCAGGCAAAAAATTGCAAAAAGCAATTGGCTTCGAAAGGAAGTGACAAGACCTTTTTAGTATCCACTCTGACCCACTTTTAATGGTTTTGGGAGGTATGCATCATGCAAACTGTGCGAGATGTTTTCGGTTGCTGCTATTTTGGGCCACGAGATCGCCCTGCGACCGATCCAGCCACACTCGTGACCACCACGCCATGGGCATCAGTCGCTTGAGCCATTGCTGCGGGGCCATTTCCATTGAGATATGGCAGATGCCCCAGCCGTGGGCGGCCGATGGTAGCGAGCATTGGCGAGTTCACCCGACACATTGGTCAGGGCGACTGGTATCTTGCTGCAAACCTCTTAGAGTTGGCCCAGCAGCAAACGACAAGATGCGACGTGCGGGCATACAACACTGCGCTGAGTGTCTGCAAGGCATGTGCTGCATGTGCTGCATGTGCTGATGATATTTCCAGTCATTTTTGCTCCTCTGTCTTGAGAGCTTTTGGGACGTCCTGGTACGTCTCTCGTAGAATCAAACAGATGCGGTGTGAATTTGCCAAAAACCAGTAGCAAGGGTGGGACGTTGACTTCGAGACTTGGGGACGCCAGGCATCTCGCAAGGGATGGTTGGCTGCTGCTCAGTTTCTTGAGGGGCTCAACAAAAAGGAGCTCCGACCTACGGTTGCTTGGCTGCTGACACTAGCTTCGGTTCTGGTCATGACTTGGCAAGAATTTTTGGTGCAGAAAGTCAATACTTCCACAACAATATGACAATATGTAACAGCATGGGTTTTACTGTCCTTCTACAGCTCGTTGCATTCCATCAGATGAATCATCCATATGTTGGCCATTTGTTTTAGGACTCAAGTTCTTGAGGTTGTGAGCTATGGTGCGTGTATGAGAACCTGCGAGAGATCAACCCAATGGCAGCGGGTCTTTTGTCTGCTGCAGGACAGAGAGCAACTGCTGTCGCATTGAGGGGACTACTCAGAGTTGTTACGCTAAAATGGAGAGTTCAAAAATCAAAAGTTCAAAGGTTGGAGAGTTTAGTTTTTGGTCTACTCATTATTCTTGGCAGAGCTTTGATCTTGATATGGATGGCGCGTTTCCGTCTGGAGTTCGTGCCAACCTTCTCCTGGCACTGATGCTAGCCTCTGCCAGGAGACAGGATTGCACCAAATCGAAATCAGCGCCTTGGAATTGCATGGTAGTCGTTACAGCAGAATCTACTGTGAGTCCTGTGGTCGTCATCCACGTCGTTATCATCCGCGTCATCATCATCCGCGTCGTCATCATCTGCGTCATCATCATCCGCGTCGTCACCACCACCACCACCATCATCATCATCACCACCACCACCATCATCATCATCATCACCACCATCATCATCATCATCACCATCATCTCAGCATCTTCATCCTCACCACCACCACCACCACCATCATCATCATCATCATCACCATCATCATCACCATCACCATCACCATCATCGTCATCATCATCATCATCATGATCACGATCATCCTCACCATCACCATCATCACCATCCACATCATCATTCTCATCCGCATCCTCATCATCATCATCATCATGATCACGATCATCCTCACCATCACCATCATCACCATCCACATCATCATTCTCATCCGCATCCTCATCCTCATCCTCAAAATCCTCCTCCTCCTCCTCCTCCTCCCTTCTATCGGTTGTTGCCTTCTATCAGTTGTTGCACATGCTGCAGTTCTCCCATAACAGCCATGTGGTTTGAACACTTGGATCATCTTGGATCCCTAAGGCAACGTTCTGGTCAGCACAGCTATTAACTCATGCGAGGTGCGGCAGGGATTGGTCGTGGAGTCATGGTGCTGCATAGGCGAAGAAAAGCTGCCAGGTGCAGCACACTCGGCCTCCAGCGATCCACAGATTGGCTGGTCAGTTTTTGGTCATCTCAAAATATCTGTTGTCACTTTAAGGCTGCTTTGATTACTTTAACATGAAACATATGAAGCATCCAATTCGTGTGGTACCCAATTCTCAACTGTGACCAGCCCAGGTTGGGCAGTGTTTCCAGAGATAACTAAGCGCCCTTGATCCACTGTCAGCCTTGGTTGGGCCTGCTTTTCCTTGCAGGCCTGGCAATGGAAGGAGGTACTGCAACTTCTTGGAAAACCCAAAGTGGAACCAGTCTCTTAGCGCATAGAGCAGAGCCTTTTGTACAGCAGTCAAGCCGAAGCATCAATTGTGAGATGCTACTGCAAGCGATTCGAACTTGTGTCAATTCCTGTTCCAGAAGCCTCCTCCTTTTCAAGCACTAGACTATTCTTGTGAAGCAGCCCTGTGACCCAGTCGTACCGCTACTAGATTTCTACGCCGGCAATTTCTTTCGAGAGATTTCCGTGTCATGATTCAAGCACATGAAATTATTTCGACCATGCAGCACATCAGGATCTTATCTCCTACAGTGCAGCCATCAGTGCATGTGGGAAGGCCAAGCAATGGATGCTTGCGCTTTGCTTGTTGCGAGAGAGTCAAAACTTGGCTCTGGAAGTGATCCTGGTCTTGCGATCATTCGCTTTTTTTTTGGGTTGGATTGTCATGCGATGGGGCTCCAACTTCACAACAGGGCTTTCTCCAAAGCAACAACCAGTTGAGTGGGCAAAACTGGCTTCATTCCACAGTGTCTAGCTTCTCGGGGAATTCCCCCCCAGCAGCAGTACAATTTCGAACATGTTTTTGCTTATCAGAAGAACCATTCTATATTTCGACATTTTCTTCTTCAGTCGATCATAGTGAAAACCATTTCCACTGTATTGCCATCCGAGGAACATCGTCACTTACAATGCGGCCATCACCGCATGTGACGACAGCTGGCAGAGAGCCTTGCAGCTCTTCACTGAGTGCAGATCCACAATGAGACGGAGCATTGTGAGCTACAACGCGGTGCCTTGTCAATGTGAGGAATGCTGGGGTCTCGTTACGAGTCTCGTTGGGAAATCATGAAATGTGGCGGTGAAAAGAAACCATAATATATGTCTATCAAAATTGAATTGTACATTGTACATTGTTACAATATACATATTCTGGTCATGTCCATTTTTTTCAGGGTAGAGATTGCCTGCAAGCCACAAAGGGGCCACGCTGTATCGAGGTCATGGCTGCTTGTGAAACTGCGCACTGCTGGGCCTGGTGCTTGGCATTCTTGGATGCCCTGGCAACACCTGACGTAGTGAGCTTCAGCACTGCGATCAGTGCATGTGGCAAGGCCTTAGGGTTGGATTGGAAGCTTGAAAGGGCTGGTGGGTTTAAAGTGTTCTGGAAGGTTGGCAAGTCATCAAATTAACGGTGCAGAGTAGGCGCAGATCTTGTTTTGGCAGGTTTGGCCTGTGGCTCAAACTGAACCAAAATCGTGAAAATTTGGGCACCAAAGCCAGCCGCCTTTGCACCAGGCCGGCGAATGGAGGAGGGCCTTAGAAGTGTTGTCTGCTGGCTACGCGACGTCTTCTGCAAATGCAGTGGCGTTGCTCGAACACTGACCCGTGCGGGGGTGTGGTACCTGGGGATGGCTGCTGAAAAGTGGTCAAGTCAAGTGTGCTTACATGATATTTGATGATATTTGGATCGTACAGGGTCACAGAGGTGCTTGAAGTATCTTGAAGTCCTCAGGTTGAATGCCAGCATCAGCGCATGTGAGAAAACCTCGGAGTGGCAACAGGTCAGCATCGCTGACGTATGTATCAAGCGTTGTTGATATGAGTTATGAGTGACTGAGTGACCGTGAGTGCTCAAATGCAAAGCCACTGATAGTCTGAGTCTGCTTCGTGGATTTTTTTGCAGCTGAGAAGCGTCAGGCTTCCCTGCTGTTGCGACGAAGTCAGCTGGCACGTTTGGTTGATAGTATCAGCTTCAGTGCATCCATCAGTGCTTGTCACAAGTCGGGGCAATGGCAAGAGGCTGGGTTGCCATTGGGTCCAACTTGGTGGAGACCGCCAGGTCTATGTGGCTATTTGCCACACGATTGGAACATTTTTTGTTGAAACTATATATATATAGTTGAAACTGTTGCTTCCAGTCTCACTTTCTCCTCTTTAAACCCGTCCTTTCTGTGAATCGGAAGAGTTCATCCACAGGCGCTGCAAACATTTCGAACGTCGATGGATGGTGGATTCTGGAACCTCATGAGTCTCAACGCGGCCATCAGCGCCGTGGGCAGTACTTCCTGGCGAGTTGCCACTGAGCTCACCTGCTCTGCACAGGCATGGGATCAGAAAGGTAGGACCAGGTAGGACCAGGTAGGACCAGATAGGACCAGGTAGGACCAGGTAGGACCAGGTAGGACCGTCAAGCTCATACGGAGGCCCACCTTGGAGCCTAGACTACACATGGGATGGTTCTGCCCTCTTGTTCCTGCAACGTTTGTGAGGCCAACGTTGTGACACTCACTGCGCTGGTGTCCGCATCAGACCTCGCTTGGCGCAAGGGGCTCTGGTTGCTAGGGAATCATCGAGTGTCTCCAAGCTCAAGCTGGCGCATCTGGCGCGCAGCCCGAACGGCTGTGGCCAGGGCTTGTGGCGAGGCGTGAGGGCGGACATCGCTGTGATCATGTGAGGTTTGCCGGGTTTGTGGCTGCTGTGTTGCAAGCAGTGAGGTTGTTATCGGGCATGATCCGAAATTTGTAAATGGTAGGGGGTGAAATTCAACCAAAACGGATATTCGGATATTGCCAATCCATTCCTCAAAGACTTCCATAATATATTCGCGGAGAGTTCAGCAGGGATTACAACTTTGTCAACCTAGGTTTGATGGTCAGAAGCTATCACCGTTGCAAAACTGCATTGTCAGGTGTGGGTGCGAGCTGTTCACTTGCTGGACCAAGAGGATGTGGTGTCCTGCAGCCTCCAGGAGGGGACTTAGAATTCTTTACGCGTGGATCCATCTTGATCTTGGTCAATCTGTCAGGAATTTGCAAGTTAAACTTACTTTCACAAGTCTTCCTAATGAACGACCTCAATCGCAAATACAAGCAACCGCAAATCAGAACCCGTGCCTGAAGCGTATTGTCTTGTGGACTTGCGGAGTTTGCCGAACTAACAAATGTTAGAAACGTATCTAGGGGAAGTGTGTGATGTCCAGTGGTGGCTGCTTCTGCATGCTAAGTTGCAGGTGGATGTCTGCGAATTTGAGAATGACGCCAAGACTGCCCGGATCCTCCTTGCCCGGATGGAAGCCATGATGGACACGTTGCCATGGCCCAACCAGCCCATACAGCTTTGAGATTGTGGGAACTGCTCAAGGTTTCTCGGTTACAGAATCCATCGCTTCCCAGAAGAACGGCAACTTTGAATTTGGTGGTGGATAGAAAAGCCTGAGAACATCAGTGAATTTCCCCCACGAACATCAGTGAATTCCTGATCAGCCGATTTTTTGGTTCCCAAGTTGTGTCGGGCTTCTGGTACCCTCAAGGGCATGCGGTTGCGAACCTAAATGCTTCACACGCCGACACATCCCAGTTTCAGCTTGAGCTTGAGCCGTAGGTTTAGAGCTCAACATCGTTCTCAAAGGCGCTTCGTCTGTTGCTCTGTTGCACCTCAAAAGATCGCACAAAAACTTATTTTGAATAGGAGGGTACAGCTGTGCACTGCATCAATTTGATGGGATGCCTACTTTCCTTTGAGGTTTGATGCTTTGGAGTCGAAACATGTGAACATGTAATTGAGGCCAGCCTTTGAAGTTTAAACTTATTAAACTCATAAACTCTACTTTTACTTGCTGCCCTCAGCCACCTGACTCAGAGAGGGGGAACCGGCCGCCCTGACCCAGAGTCAATCGTCACCTTCCCGGTTGGCAGCACCGAAGATGGAGGAACCGTTGATTTGCCAGCCTGGCGATGAGATTCCTGAGTTGGTACCAGAGGGCAAAGGCAACTCCGGCAATTCCAGAGATGCATCTCCGGCTCACCAGGAGCAGCAAGCACAGCAGATGGACAGTGCTGTTCCCTGGACGAAGGTTGGGGACTACCATCTACCAGTGTGGAAGACCAAGACTGCCAACACATTTCTGGAGCTGGAGTCGGAGTGTGGAGCAGAATCGCCCAGAAGGTGGGCTTCGGAGCAAGGTTGCCATGATTTCATAGTGCAACCTTTCAGGGCTGAGCCCAAGCCCAAAGAAGAGAAGAAAACATCCTCTGATCTCCAGAGCCGGACTGAGAAGCAACGCATCAATTCGCGCTGGCAGGATGCCTTGCAGGAAGGGGACAAGGATTGGGCTGGCAAGGAATGGAGGCATCACGTCCATGATCGCTTGGGCCAGTCCGTTTCTCTCGGACGGCAGGATCACCTGAAAGCAAAAGGAATATGTTGCTACTGCCGGAAGGATTGCATCAACACTGTGGCGGAGAGATGCCAGCGTGATGTTGGTTGTCTTTTCCATCAGTATGGCCTGAAGACTGTCCTAGAGATGGACTGGAACAATTTGGCTACCTTGCCCAACGAGCTTCGTGAAGAAATCTACGAAGAAATGCCTGAGACATGTCCTCACTTCAACCTCCAATGCCCATCTGGTAAATGCTCTGCTGGGACCACCCAGTGTCACCACCATCTACATGGCTGCTGCAGCAGAGGATTGCGTTGCCTGGCGTTTTGCCACTGTGCAGTTCCACCGGCCCACAAACCGCGGAGGTACCATTGGGAGGTATCCCGCGCCCGACCAGCCGGCTTGGGCTTTGAGTCCCGTTCCAGCGTGGGCAAGAAGGGCGTCTGGCAGGGCACATGGGAGGGCACATGGCAGGGCACATGGCAGGGCACATGGCAAAACACGTGGCAAAACACGTGGCAAAACACGTGGCAGGGCAGGTGGCAAGGCAGATGGCAGGGCAGGTGGCAGGGCAGCTGGTAGCTTGCAGCTCCAAGATGTTGCCCAAACGCATGGTTATTTGAGAAGATGCTTCAATTTGGAAGGTGGTTTGGCATGGCTGTCAAACATGGTAGTGATAGGTAGCCGAGCTGCAGTGAGTCTCAGCTCTCACTCCGATCGTTTGCACAGCTTGCAAAGCGTTTCAAAGGTAGGCTCCATACAGATGTGGCATGCGGCTGTCAAAATGGCGCGGGACTGATTTCTGCAAATTTGGACATCACTCGAAGATCAGACAAGATCAACAGGTACAATGTACGGCAATGACAAGTTCTGCATTGGGTTTGTGACTCGCAGTATTGCTGCTTTAAGAAGCGCATGGATTCAATTTCTAGTTTTTACAGCAGTTCAGCAGAGGTGGATTTCAGGCTTAGACCCCCATGAACGCCTGCAGGTGGACATCATGCTCCCGTGAGACAGCGCGACGGAGCCTGGGCAGTTGATAGCCTGCGGAGTATATGAGCTCAGCCTCCAGGAAGCTCATCCTGCTGAGTGGCCAAGCCAACAGCATTGCCTGTGCGCATTTGACATGGACTTGCTGTGCCGACTGCAATGAATCAAAGGTGAACCAAAGCGCACGATTTGAACTTGGCTTTCTGGAGGTGTAGGTATCAAGACGAGCTTATGAGCCAATTTCCTACATCCGAATGCGGAGAAAGGTGAGTTCGGGTGGCTATTGTAGAAGACCAAAAACAATTTTCCTCGATGACCGACCGGTGCGTGAAGCAGTTAGAAGGATCCACTAGTGCTGGCCCAAACACTGATTGTGACGGCGGTCTTCATAGAGCATTTGCAGGGCTTTTTGTTTGAGTTTTGGTTTTCCAACATGATTCATGATCAACATGATTTGATGACGGTCCCGCTACCTCTGCATGAACATGCTCGAAGAGACCGAGGAGATGTTACTGGTGAAGAGGAAATCCAACATTTTTTCTCAGGCGCGACTGCACAGCAACTTCCATGTTGGTTCCAGCCTCGGTTGAGCTTGGCTGCTGGTAGGACATGGTCTATGGAAATGGCGTGGCGCCCAACAGCCCATTGGGCAGCTACTTTGAGGTCCGAATGGGCAATCCCATGGAGGAAACAGAATTGGGTACCCCAAATTGGATAGTGTGACATGGAAACTTTGAGCAAAATCTCCAGGTCCTTTGGGGCTGAAGCTTGTGACGAGCAATCCAATGCCCATGGACGTCGAATCATTGTCAAAAGCTTATTGCTAAATAGTACTGATCCAAATTTTATCCAATTTTCAGTTACAAAAGTTCCAAGACAGGACAAAGTCCACTCAGTCACTACGGGCCATCTTGACAGGTGCGTTTGGAGTCGACAGTGGCACGTGGATTTGCTTTGGGTTTCCAAGCAGCCAATGCTGTGGGCTCCAAGGTGACTGAGGCATGTGGCTTTGTGTTTTCTCATAGGGGCACCCTCGGCATCAAAAGCATCCCCATAGGCATCCATAGGCCCATATGTCAATGTCATGGTTGATGAGTTGATGATCATTTTCCCAATTGTTTTAGGGCAGTTGCAAGGATTTGCAAGGGCAGGACAAAGCTGTGGAACACCTGTGCAGTGCCACGGTGAGGCACCGGCAACTGCTTGCAGCCTGGGATTTGATGGCATGGCCTTGATAGGTGCGGCTGGAAATATCCATTGAACATCCATCAAAGGGTGGTCAAATATGATATGATCATATATTATCATATATTATCCATGAAATGTACGAGTTTTCCATAGTTTTCCTGTAACTTTTTCCTTCATCCCATGGAACTGCCATCCCAGGTGGCAGCTCCTCCTTGGTGCCCGACTGGCCCACGCGGCCATGGTGCGCCTCGGACCGCGTGGGGCTGCTGGCTTCGGCGGGCTACCTGGCACTGGCGCTGAATGGCGAGTGGCTGGTGGAAGTGCCAGGAGGGGCCACGTGGGGATCAAGTTCCATGTGGTTGAGTGGATAGTATTTAGATATGATGTGTCATACGAAGTTTTTTTTTTACATATACAACACAATAATACATACTATAATATATATATA
>Ga0126342_10016941_pt1 | contig 12650 bp, 12 predicted proteins | sample Cyp1metagenome_FD_92528 | JGI IMG/M metagenome (GOLD analysis project Ga0126342, IMG submission 92528) | Coral microbial communities from Lord Howe Island, Old Settlement Bay, Australia - Cyphastrea 1 metagenome | ecosystem: Host-associated > Invertebrates > Cnidaria > Coral ...
AATGCATTTGCGTTGGATCGTAGGAATGTCAATGCATTCGTTGCCAGTTTCAAGAAGTCCTCGGGTTTCTCCAGAGACTCATATGGAAGTTGGTACACCTTGATGGATGAAAGACCCATGTTGATTTTGTGTTCCTGTTGTTTGGGGTTTTGCTATGCATCCAGGGTTTTGGACTATGAGTGGTATTGTCTACCCTCTAGCCAACAGTGCTTGAATCATTTGGCATCAGTTGCCAAACGCTGCTACTACTTCATTTGGCATCAGTTGTCAAACGCTGCTGCTGCTTCATTTGGCATCAGTTGCCAAACGTTGCTGGCCAAAAGTGCCTGTTAAACTAGCATGCTCAACTGTTGCATCAGTTTAGAATGATGTCTTAGCAGCAATTGCCTGGCTTGGGGAACCGTTTTCTCCAACTACAGCAACCCTGCATTAAAAAAAAAGATTTAAAATATAACTACCGCGCACCAATACCTTTCGGGGTCTAGATATGTTTTCCAGGATGGAGACTGTAGATTTTCAGCCCTACATAGCCCCCTTGTTTCCTTCCGATTCCCCCTATTTCAAAAAGTGTAAAGGTTTCATGTTATTGTGGGAGTCCCAACTACCCGCCCCAGAACTGACCCCCCTAAGAATAGAAGGTTAATAAGCGCTTTATATTGGTGTCAGGGGTATATTGGGCTCTTTAGCTCCCCATTTAGTAGGGATATTCATCATCTCTGGCTCCTTAGCCCCCCCAAACCTATGGCCACTATAAATTCCCCAATTACCCCAAATGACCAATGGTAAAATCACACATTTGATGGGGAAACAAGTTTATCATGGAGGTGATTCCGAAATGCTCACACAGTGATTCCGAAATCTACCGGTTTGGTGGTTGATGCCAATTCCCCAAAATGACCAATGATATAAATTATCCACTTCATGGGGAAATAAGTGATTTCATAGCGCTCACACAGCACCTAAACCCTGAAATCTACCCATGTAGGGGTCCAAACCCTGAAATCTACTCATGTAGGGATGGATGTACATGTACCCAAAAGAACCACTGGTAAAACCCGGCTGATGGGGGAATGAATGTTTTCATGGGATAATTTCGTTCGCACTGGGACCCCCATGTGGGGGTTGATGTAAAATCCCCACCCAAAATGACCATTGGTAAAAACCAGTTGATGGGGAAATAAGTGATTTCATGGAGCGGAGGTGATTCCACAGTGCTCACACAGTTAGCACCCGAAGCCTGCAATCTACCCCAAGTAGGGGTTGATGTAAATTCCTGTACCCAAAATAACCATTGGTAAAAACCAGTCGATGGGGAAATAAATGATTTATATAATGGAATAATTTTGTTAGCACTAGGACCCTGAAGTCTACCCATTTGAGGGGTGATGTAAATTCCGTACCCAAAATGACCACTGGTAAAAACCACTTTGTGGGGAAATAAGTGATTTCATGGACCACTGGAGCGGAGGTGATTCCACAGTGCTCACACAGCTAGCTCATATCCTACCCAAAATAACAAATGGTAAAATCATGTAAAATCATCCATGGAATTGATTCCAGATGAACCCTGAACCCTGAAATCTATCCTTGGGGCACCGGTGTTGATGAATTTTCTGCACCCAAAATGACCAATGGTAAAATCAATTAAAATCATCAATTTGAAAGGGAAAAAATCAGATGAACCCCTCTACACAACAACAATATATAATCATAGGCCTGACCTGACCCCCCAACAATAAGGGCTTATTAAGGGGTTTTAACCACCAATGATCCTTAGTATAACGATCAACCTTCATGGGTGCTAACTGTGAGCACTTCTCCGGGCTACATCAACAATGGCTACGACAACTTTTACGCCAGGAGCCCAGTTTTAGTGTGAACATCATCAGTCACATGGGTTAGGGGTGCAGTTGCGTTCCGCTCATGTTATTGGTGGCTTTGTAAGCCCTACTGCAACTGCACCCCTACTGCCTCTGAAACCATACCCCCGGATTCCAATGGCTGCAGCAGCCAGAAGGTCGTGGCGGGAGCTATATGAGATTGCCTCAAATCCGAGGCTGGATCCGAATAGTTTTTGCAAGAAAATCGCCAGATGGTGCACATATAATCGAAGAGTTTTGTGCGACATGATTTGTTTTTTTTACACATGGCTTCCTGCTAGGCCCGCCTGCATCTCTTGAGACTGTTTGGCCCTCAACACTGAACACCGACTCAGGGTTTTCAGATATGGGGGTTTCCAAAAATTGGGGACCCCAAAATTGGAATGGTGTACTACTATTTTTTGATTCTATTCTGGGGATGATTTTTGGGTTCCCAATTTAATTTTTGGAAACCCTAATATCTGAAACCCCTGAGGGATCAGTTGCCATGTGACGGCGCTAAACGTGAGGACCCCGTGCACAATTCTAATATGTGCGATGGTCAAAAGATGGTTCATCAACCCATTACTAGGGATTTACGTACCTTACAACTATGCGATGACCATAAGCCACATACCATGTTTTGACCATGGCACATATGTTTTTCCAAGTTCCTTATATTTCCCAAATTCGGGGTGTAAAGTGTAAAGCACGTTTGGTGATGATGATGATGATGACGATGATGATGATGATGATCCATCCTGGTGAACCTCCCCCAAAAGTGATGCTAAAATGTGGAAATATAAGGAACCTGAGTGCTACTATGAGATTTCCAATTGCCACTGCCTTTTTCCAATTCAAGCATGTGGTGGGTCGCGCTCATCGGATCTTCTGGGCTTTGAGGTGGGGGTTCAAATTGATGTGCAAATACCATCGGTCTCATTTTTCTAGCCCCCAAAAACGGAATTCCAGCATTTGGCCAGGCCACTGCTTTTGATATTTTGCTTGAAGGTGTCAGTGCCTCAGCCACTCCAAGTCTGGTGGTTCCAGGAGATCAGTCTGGTGTCAGCCTAGTATTCCAAACCCTGGCTGATTGATTAATCATCCCAACATTAAGATTAATCAGCCCAAGGGTTTAGTAATAACTAGGTTACCACAATGTTCAGAAAATGACACTCGTCACTCCTTCGGGGAACGATGTTTGAGGCCTTCCGCATTCTCATGGACGATGAGGATACCCAGGCATCAGGGTTACAAAGACTTTGACATCTTTAATGCCCATTTCCGTTTGAACACCTAGGAAGTTCGAACACCGAGATCAAGATCACCCAGGACTCGAGTGGCAGCCTCACCAGACACTCGATTTGAATGATTGTTTTCGATGCATGCTGGTTTCTTGAAAGATTATGATGTAAGCCATTGCGGGGGCAACCGGATTGTTAACAGGACCAAAAACATACAATGTAGGGGATGTTATTTACCACACCTAACCAGTAAGAAACCACATTTTGTTGCCCAAGGGTCGACACTAAGATGTGTACTTGGGTGGTATTTAATATCTTAATCGGGTAGTATTTGGATATTATCTTATTTGGGGGTCTTGTTGATAATCCCGTTCAATCAGAATCAGTACAGCTAATGATGGTGATCCCTGTTGATCGTTTTTTGCATCATCTATGATTTTTTTTTGGGGCACAGCCGGTCCCAAAACTGATCGCCTCAGCTTCAGGTTAAGCAGGATTTTGACACCACATCGGTCTTGAAGCGCCAGGCCAGTTGGGACAGTTTTTTCAACTGTCGTGTTAACACCACGGCTGCAAACAACCCTCAGAACGCTATCGCGGAATGGTCGCCGCTGTCAGAGTCTCATACACTTTCAGCTCGAGATTTGCCCAACTTTATTTTTTGATATGTTGTTGGCTTAGGTGTCACAAAATGAACACTATGTCATTGTCGGGAAGTGATGCTGATAAATGTGAAGAGCCTGTGGTCCGCAACGTGTATTGGCTTCGCTTCGCTTCTGAAGCAGAGAAAATGGTTCAAACCACAACTGGCAGTGACGACTTTCTGATGCAATTGGACAATGACAATGGGTTTTCTTGCCGGATTCAAAGTTTGGAAACAAAGTTTGGAAACAAAGTTTGGAACCCGGATCCAAAGGAGACTCTGACACTTGCCGAAAATTGTGACGGCAACGGAGGATATACTGCTGCTCTGCCCTCAGTGTTTTCTCAGTCAGTGGGAATCTTGGTGCCGAAATCAATGCCCCGAGGACAGCAAGACCAAGAAATGAGGACTTTGATGTCCAGCGCTTATCTCAGATTCTTTTGAAAACACAATGAGATGCCCCTGATGACGTGGCTTAAAACTTTTTTCCGGAGGTGTAACACACACAAACATATATATATATATCATTAAATTATCATAACCCATTTATTAAGTTGGGGGCGCCACCTTGTAACATGTTGGGATGATCGCATGATTTCATCCCATGCATGACACATATCTTGCCAGGTTCCTGTCCTGCTCAGGCTTGAACTGGTCCCGTACACCTGCGGGAGGCTGTGCAGTGAGTGTTTCGCATCGTTGAATCAATGGAAAAGTTCGGCTAATTCTCGGCGCTGTTTCCTTTGACTGATTTTGTCATCATGACATATCATGACATCATCATGACCTCATGAATGCATCATACATTTCTCATTAGCATCAGAGATTGGGGCTCTTAGTGTGCGGGCTACATGAGCTTGGAGAACATTGAGGAGCTCAGCGAGTCAGGACCCCCAGTCGTTTGACGATGTGTTGGCAGCATTAAATCCCAATCTTACTGTGAAATATTCTATCGATCGCCCAGTTGCCCTGAAGATTCCGGCGAGGGGATGCTGCACTACAAGAAGGCCAGCTTATTGATTGACACACCCGTGAGCCACTCCCAGATGTGCCTGGCCAGGAAAGTAGCAAATTCCCGAAGTTCGGATGCTTGGCAAAGCGAGGCATGGTGAAAGCTTGGACTCCTACTTGCTGGCCGCTCAAACCTTGGAAGAAAATGTGCATCAAGCTTGCACCTCATCGGAATTCAGAGCAATCATCTCGATAGTTTTTGAGGGGTAGCAATTTTCATTAAATTAATAAGCATCCGTGGGGCTATCTCCCAAGTATGGTGGTAACATGTGGTAACTATGGCATTTTGAAAAGCCACTGACAAGACTAACCCCAGCTGAACCCCAACCGTTACCCGAAAACCAAACAGCGTTGACTCAACCAGTGGAAAACGGCGTCCGCAAGGTTGCCAAAAAACCCAAGAAGAATGACAGAGTTCCAAAGAAGGGGGCCATGGTTCCTGGTAAACACCTTGTTTTGCGCAGCTGGGGCACTATCCGTCAGATCCCCAGGGTGTGCAATTCAAAGAAACATGCTGTCAACATTCATTAAAGTATTCAAATGTTTTCTGTCATCTTTTCAAGGTTGTTTTGGCGCAACGACCATGGCCAACACGCGGTACTTGAGTGTTCGTGGCTCAAGGGCCCCTCGTATGCAGCATGGAATGTTCTTACTGTAAATTTCCATTTGGGTTGCCCCCAAAAAAGCCCCCCACAAGTCATGAACTATAATGATATAACATATCACATTAAGGGGGATTGTGGGGTGCTTTTTTGGGTGGACCAACCCAAGTGGAAAATAGGCAGTTCTTACTGTGTGTGATTATTGTTTGCTGCTCGCAGGATTTCGCTACGCAAGTGCACTTCTGGCAGGATTACCGTAAGCAGTGTGACCTGGTGGGCTCACCATACCAAAAGCATGTGACGCCAGAGCTCGCCGAGCACATGTCTGGTCAGATTCTCAGCATCTCAACCTTTGATATCTCTGTCAACCTTTTGACATGTTTTGACATGTTTAATTTTGAGGCATCCCGAGGAACTGGACAGTTCCGAAGAAGGGGGCTGTCAGGGATCCCCTGTCCTGGACTTATCCATGGATGGCTCCAGAATTTCAGAAGGCAAGGGTAGGCAATGTTGACAATTTTCCGGGTATGATGCCATTCTTGTGCAGGCTCCAAAGTACCATGCTGTCAGCCTCTTCAGCGGAGTCTTGGGGTTGGAGCTGGGATTAGCCGGGTCCAGGCCTCAGTGGGGTCAGCATTGGTTTACTGCATTTTTCGGCGCTCAAGCAAGTTCAAGGTTTGTAGAGCCCTTGTGCTTTGTGCTGTCCTCAGTTTTTTGTGACTCTCTTCGCATTGCCATATTCGTGGAACACGTTAGGAAGTCTTTTCAGGAGACATTTTGCCAAACAATTTCAGTTCACCACTCTTTGCAGGTGGAGAAGGACCCCTTCTGCCGAGAAGTGATTTCGGCAAGGGTCCAAGAAGGCCATTTTGGTTCGAAATCGATTCCTTGCTTCGAAGACGTGGAGAAGTTCAAGTTGTCAGATTTAGAGCCCGGTGCGGAGATTGATGCTTTGGCCGGAGGGTTCCCTTGTCAGGCCGGGTATGTTTTCATTTACAACTCCAATATATGTCTATATTTCGGACTTGCTGGCAGGACTGCAGCAAAGCAGGAGGGAAACAGGGCATGAACGGTTCGAGGACTAGCCTTTGCCGCGTCTTTTTTTCTTTGTGGGATGAAGCAGCCGCAGCCAAGAAACCGTTTCTTGGTTTATCAGCCTTTCCACTCATTGTCTTTTTTCTCGGATTGGCGATGTTGAGGTTGAAATTCATGGTACTGGAGAATGTGAGCAACATCCTCTCTGTGGACCTCCAAGATGTGATGAAGTTTCTTCTTCAGGACAACTTCATGATTGTTTATGATCATGATCAAGCTACCAAGTTTTGCGTGATTCACAAAGGCTTGGTATGGTTTGAAGCGTGGTGTGTTTTCCATATGTAGTCAAAAAACAAATCACGCCAGGAAACGGAGAAGAGAAATCTTGCAATCCGTTGGGTGACGCTCACAGGGCACCATGTTGGAGCAACGGCTGGCCCCTCAAAACCTGTCAAACCTTTTTGCAGCTGTCATGCCGTGGCTTGAAACTCCATTATCTCAGTCTTTGTGACTTGATCTTGAATCTTGAGCTTGCATTAGTCAGGTGTTGCGAGAAACTCCATTATCTCAGTCTTTTTGACTTGATCTTGAGCTTGCATTAGTCAGGTGTGGCGAGAGCGAACTTTCTTCCTGATCCACCAGCCTGGCTTCGATCTGTTTGAGGCTTCGGTGTTTTGTGTCCATCTTTTCAGATTCATTTCAATTGGATTTTTTCTTCCTAGAACCTATTCACGCTGCAGGGGAAGAAGCTGGAATCCCCTGACGAGGTCTACTTCTGGCCAGAAAGGCCGTGGCATCCCGAGAACCGGCCTGATTTGTGCAAGTGGCTTGCTGGAGAAACCAGCAAAGTCCACAAGGAGCAGCTCAAAGCCTGCGGCAACATAGTGGTGCCAGATATGGCTCGCATGGCCCTGTGTTTGCTATCATCGCATGATGCGTAAGATAGCTGGAAAAACCGAATGGTTGACTTTAATTAAGGATTTTCCAACAGTTTGCTGATGCTGTGGCAAACGTTGGTCCTGAAGAGGTGCTGATAGAAGAAGCCAACAGGGGAAAGAATTACAGACTGCATGGAGTCAATTGTGAACTGTCATTGTCAACTGCCATTTAGATTGACTTCCCAGCAGAAGCTGTCAATCAAAATTTGGTCGCTAGCGCCGCTGTTTTCAAAAGCCAAGCCTGCGACACCTCCTGGATCCAGTCCGTGCAGCTGTCCTGTTTAAATCGTTTTGTTTCGATGCGACAAACCGATCAGTTTCACTGCTTTAGGGTTACTCTGCACATTGCTGTCAATGGATCATATGTTTCTGGCTCAAGGTTGGGATGCCACATGATTCCCAAAAAGTTCACAAATGGCAAAGGAATTCCGCAATGGGTTTGAACCTTTCGTACAAATTATAGCGATAGACTGACAATCTCTTCCTGAGGACATTAAAATATCTGGGAGGATACCTGGTATCTTAAAATCAGATCTGATAATACAAGAAAAACAGAAGATTATACTACATAATTGTGTGGAATCACCGCTTGATGTGTGATTGGGGAGAATGCTGAGAGCATTGGCCATATCCTCAGTTTAGGATTTGATCGGAAAATCACAGCGGCACGGACAGTCCTGAATGTGCATGATCTCTTGGTGCGCTGCCTAGGTGTTGGTGGCACTTGCTGTCTTGATGGCTTCAAGCCTTACTGATGTCAACCAGCTTAGCGATGATGAGCCCGTTGTTTCCAACTCAGTTCCCAGCCCAGAACCGAAGTCGAAGGCCAAGCTCAGATCCAAGCGGATGCCTGCCAGACTCAAACAGAAGCAGGTGACGGCCACGAAACGTTTGGATGTCAGGGCATTGAGATACCGAGTGGATGGGTCGTGTGGCTGTCAGTGCCTATGTTTCCGACAGTTCAGGGAAGCTGCAATCTTTTCTAAATTGATTCAGGTCCAGAAGACACTGGAATCGTTGGACAAGCTTGAGCAGGACAAGTATGTTTTTTCCTCAGACAGAAAACCGTCACTAAACTTTTGCAAGGTTAGCTCAAAATTGGACCCTGCAAAGTAAAGAAAATCATTTCAAAAACCAATCAAGAATCCAGCTTCATCTGAGCAGTGATGAAAGCCTGGAGGCTAATACCAAAAATTATAATTATGGTTCGGAGTCTCGAGGGACTTCTTGGGGTCCAAGATTTCGTGTCAAAATCGGACAGCGTATCAACATATAGGTATATAATATAGGTATATACATTTACATATATATATATTGTCTATACATAGGTATAGATACAGGTTTTCATATATATATATGACTGTGTATACATCGTTTAAGCTGATCTTAGCGACTTGCAGCTTCTGAATCTTTCCAGCCAACTTGCTGTGAGGTATTCAACCTGCTTTGTGGCCAAGCTGAGTCTTGCAGGGGCGCTCGACATTTGAAGCTTTTTGACATCGAGATTTGCAACAAAGGGTTTTGCAAACTGATTGGCATTGGCAAGGGTCGGTTTCGCACTTTAAGTGAGTCAGCACGATCTGGTGCACAAGTCGCTCCACTAGATGGCCGATACCTACCAAAAGAACCACGAAAGCAGAGCTACAAAAGAAGTTTGGTGTATGACTTTCTGTACAACTTGTATTTGACAGCAGGCGAGACGCTGCCAGATTCTGCACACCCGTCGTCAAACAAAAGGCCCCGACATGGACAGTACCGATATGATGAAAAATCTTTGGATAGAACCAAGCTGCGGCATTTGCCGCCTGGAAAATTCATGGATTACTATCGCCTTTGCACCCTTGAGTACCCTGATGAAAAGATCTCCAGAAAGCTTTTCACATCAGTCGGGGAACCTAATGGCCAGATTTCAGAATTATGATAGATTCAGCTCAGCACTGCAAAAATCGTTTTGTCATGTTTTGTGCAATATTGTCCAATATTAATATGTGACAGTTTGATATCAAACTATGTCAGAATATGTGTCACCCGCAGACTGTGCTGCCCGGCCTTTGAGGTCTGGATGGTAGATTTCCAAGACCGCCTGAGAATTCGGGCAACTTCACACCACGCGCGGTGTAGCATTTGCGTTAGGCACCGGCTAATTATTCGGAGGCTCGGACAAGGGCCTGGGAGGCTGGCCCAAATTGCCGAGTACAAGCGGCATTTGGGCCGCCAATATCGTGACAGGCAAGTATACTGGGGCCATCGGTCTCAGTCTCGAAGTGATGCAATTTCTGGGGCCCCTATTCGACACTTATCTTTAATCGTTGATGGGATGGACCAGGCAAAACATGCCTATCCAAAATCAGAAAGTTTGGGGAGCAAGGAGTTTGCTTCGTGGAGTAGACCGCGACTGGCTGCCACTACTATACTGGCTCATGGCCATGCTGTGGTTGTTGGACTATCCCCGGACAATGTTCCAACCAGTGGATCCCGGACCATGGAACTTGTGTCATACATGATGACGAAAACCTTGAGTTACATTCACTGGCCAAATGTTTTCCTACACTTGGAGGCAGACAATTGCTGCAAGGAGTTGAAACACCAAACCTCCTTACGCATGATGGGGACAATGATAGCCCTGCACCGGCTGAGAGGCTGCGAATTTTCGTACCTTTCCACGGGTCACAGCCACGAGGACATTGATGCCTACTTCAGTTTGGCATCCTCTTGGTTGGAGCGCCACAAGGAGTTGTGGAGCATCAATGACTTCCAAAAGTGTTTGACAGCCATGCTTGCCAACAAACAAGTGCGGGTGAATGAACCGAAACGAGATGTGGTCGTGTTCGACCGTTTTCGGGATTGGAAGCCTGACTTCATTATCGGTATATTATTGGTCAAACTTATGCGTGTGATATCAACATATATCACCAATGCTGTAACATTACCACTTTCTTGGGGGCAGTGGCGTTTGCATCTAGCTGCCAAATCGATGAGATACCCAGCTAGCAACTTGGGAGCCCGTGCTGCCCAGGAAATTGCATTTTGGAGAGCTTCTGGGGCATCTTCACCTGAAGGGCATCGGGGGGCCCGGTGCGCCTCATGTGTTCAGACTGGAGCGCTTGAGAGATACAGGACCAAGCAGTGAATTTTACATCCTTGATAGCTGCTTGAAAAAACATGACAAGAAACCATTGTTCTTTGTGAAGGACTTACCTTGGAAGACTTGGACTGCAAATACTGGAAGCGCCACCGGGTGCAGCACACTGATAGTGATGTTGTTTTAAGGACAGGCTGAACTCTGTGTGCTCTGTATTTTGAACGGTTTTCAAATCTCAGAAGTTTTCATTTTCAATTGTCACAGGACAAAACGGTGGATGAGCGACGCCAGCTTTCAGAAAACGGCGTTTTGGTATCTCCCTGCCTCAATCGCCAGTGGCATTGCTCTTGAACCAGCTCCTCCAGGCTGGAATTCTGAATTATGAGAACATATGAGAAGTAAGTTTTGAGAATTGAAAATCATGAAATATCATGAAAATTTTGCCAACGACTTCTGATTCTGTTTGCCACATGTAATTCTGTTTGCCAGTCTATGTGGGGCCATCCGTGGACACTGACAGCGAGGATCACAAAAAACTCAGAAAGTATGCTGAAACATTGCGTGCCAATCTTAGCTGACTAGTTTCAGTTGCAATGAGTGCTTGGACGATCATACGACTTACTGGGCAACAATCTCAGTTCTAAGCAATTTGTGTATGGGATAACCCCACTTAGGGTACTCACTAACCAGGGTTATTCACAACTTACTAAGTTTTGGGCACCCTGATTCTTTGCTGGCTTTTAGGTCAACCACCCTTTGAGATGCACTCTGCAGCTGCGGACATTGAAGACTTGGCCAACAACTTTCTGGCAAGATATCCCTTGTTGGATGTCCACAGGTTCGGGTCCTAGTATATCCTTGTCAATTAGGTTTTAAACAAAGCACCCTTGCGATTGAGGTGTTTCCCCAGCGGAGGTCCTGCAGTTGGACCCGGTGTGCGTCCCCAACCTCGTCCGGTGGGCCAGAACTTGGAAGCTGTTGCTTGAAAGCCATTCGGTTTCGGGACCAGGAAACTAATAAGATTCACTAAGAGTGTGCGTTTTGGGGCTTTCATCCTGAAGTTGAATGTTGCAACAGGTACTTGTGGGCCAAGTCAAAGCAAACCAGTTTTGGGGGGCCAATTTGGGCTTCCGTTTCGGATGCATTGGATTCCAAAGCAAATCACTCCATCGGATCCTGGGCTCCCGTTTTGGGATCGTTGAACATAGCTTCATCCATCCGAGGGTTTCGATTTTTGATGGTACATTTATAAGCACTCTTAGCAACCAACTTGATGCTTACCTCAAAACCCGAGCTTATAACCACTGTTCGGTATAGCCATTTAAGAGAGAAAACAATTTCCCATTTTGGGCTCTTTAGGGAACAGTTGAGATTAGCCAAATTTGATTCCAGTCTGGACCAGTGTTGCTGAGGCTGACAACCCCTTGAGGCTGGTCGTCGATCGTCCTCCGAGAAGGGAGATGCAATTGTACCAAAAAGCCCGCGTGCAAGGAGCCCTGTACAAAGCAGCAGCCAATTTGTGGGCCCATGGGGTTCCAATTGGGAAATCAATCGAAATAGTAGAATCTGCCATGAAGGATGCAGGGGAACTTTAAACCAGTGTAAAATCAATTTGCAAAAGAATTGTTCTTCAAAATCAGGCTTCAAAGTTCTCTTGTGAAGGCAGTCTGTCTGTCAGCTAGGGGCTGAGGCTTAGCTTGGCAAACTGGAAAATTTAAGTAAACGACTTGATTTCACATCGTGGTTTTATTTGCAGCCGATGCTAGAGAAGCCTCATGGTTTAGTGCCGCAAGAGAAACTGAGCGTGTGCGCATTCAATGGGGAAAAGTGCAAATTTTCCACCCGGGCTGCCCACCCAAAGCAAGGTCCACGATGTGATATTTTCTGGGTTTTTGAACATTTTATGGTGACCTTTTTTGGGGGCCAACCCAAGTGGCAATTTACAAGTTTGCTGTTTGTGCGTTCTTTTTTTCAGACATATCCCTTGCTTTTCTGGGGAGGCTATTTGTGCTTTCCGAGGACATCAGCAAGCACAAACACCTTGGTCCTGGTAGCAAAATCAAAACGCATTATTCTTGAAAAAAAGAAAAGAGGAAATCCAAACTTCCTGGTAGGTTTTGTGCTTAGCGATGGCAACCCTAAGCGCAGAGTGAGGATGGGAATCCCAAAACGGTTTTGTGCTTAGAGGGAGCTACTTCTCGGCAGAAAACGTAATTGGGGGAGGTGCTTCTCGGCA
>Ga0126342_10016942_pt1 | contig 12649 bp, 14 predicted proteins | sample Cyp1metagenome_FD_92528 | JGI IMG/M metagenome (GOLD analysis project Ga0126342, IMG submission 92528) | Coral microbial communities from Lord Howe Island, Old Settlement Bay, Australia - Cyphastrea 1 metagenome | ecosystem: Host-associated > Invertebrates > Cnidaria > Coral ...
ACAGCCATTTCTGTTGATAATGCTCGGCACTTCCGATCACAACATTGAAGTTGGGGGTTGCGGGGGTAAGCACAGTATCTCTGCGGTTTCAAGTGGATGGCTGTTTTTTTTGAAGAACCCGGTATCTTAGATTATCTTAGTGACTGATTGCTTGATCTGCCAGGGTGGCTCCTCGGACACCAGCTTTGCATCAGTGCAAGGACCATCAGAGCTGGGGCGGCCAAGATTCGGTAAAAAGTTTCACCAAGAAAATCTGTGAAAACTGGGCACATTCACCAAGAAAATTGAGCTAATACCATGCAGTTATGGTGATTTTTAGAGGTTATATATTATATTATATTATATTATATTATATTATATTATTATATATATATATATACCTTGAGAACCAAAACCCACAGAAATCTTAGGGTTTGAAAAATACCTGAGCTTTTCTGACAAAACCCGGGGTATTTTAACCCATTCTGAAAGTACGGGTTAGGTACGGGTTCAAAATCAATACCCGAGGTCTTCAATCGAAAACCGAGGTTTTCTTTTTTTTCCGAAATACCTCAGCTTCTTGTGTTGACCCGAAAAATTCTTAGGGTTTTGGTTCTCCAGGTATATATACTCTGTTATACCGTTATATCCAAATGATTCTACGACAATTCTGATGGGGAAAATGATGATGAACCATGATTTAGGGGTAGTACCATACTTTCAGACACACTCACAGTTTAGATGCACCTCATGTTTAAGAGCTGGAACTCATCGCTTGCCTTTGGCCTTTCGTCCTATATACTGGACATCAAAATCGGAAGTCCACCTTATTGTTGCAGCGTGAAAAAAATATATTATGTCTTATACATTCGTAAAGCCTTTGAGATCTTGATTGCATTCAGTAAGGGATCAGTTGATGTGCTGGACAAACTCACACTTCGATATTCCCTTAGTTCGTGACACTACCATGTAATCATGTACTCGTATCGTGAGTGACAGTCACTGAACAAAGACTAACAAAGCACATGATCTCCATCGCTGTGGTTCGAGCCAAGGTTTTTCAGACAAAGCCCAGCACTCAAGGTGTTAAGACGAATCCTTGAGTTTGCATTTTCCAGGTCAATGTTTTTCTCACATTGTCAGGCCTTCTTTTTTTTAAGTCTCCCCTGGGTACAACTGTGGCATTGACTTTTTGTGAGACTGCTTTTCCCCCAGCATTGTTGTTTCCTTTCCCGTGTCAATATGTCAAGAAGATAGTAGCAGCATGTAGCCGTCAAGGCTTCCATTCTGAAAGACTACATCCGGAAGAGGCGGCTGTGAGACAGCTCAAACTCTTAGTCTGTTTGTATTACTTATAAGATTATATGTGGATGTTCTGGCATGTTCTAGCCGCCAAGTTCAGGCATATTCAGACAAAACGAGATTCGTTAATTATTACATTGTCTATTCTCCTCCCCATGTTCGTGCCCAGATGTCGCTTAGGTGCATAAAATCAATCTTTAGTTTGCAACAGTTTCGCAGAAAAGTGATAGTCTGTGCTTCCATGTGGCTAGTCAGCTGCAGTGCCGACAACTTGCCCAGGCACAGTGCCCTCTTTGGTTGTTTCCAGCAGTCCCAGGTTGGGCGAAGGGAGAACCGAAGCCTGTCTCCACAGTGCAATAGATCAAGGACCATGGAATACCACGGATCATCGTGATTTATCCCCATCAAGCATAGTCCAATCTTCCGAGATTCTTCCAGAGGTTCCCAATCGCTTCAAACAGTTTCCGTAGCAATGCTTTGCCGCGGTTGACTCCAGGCGAAGCTCGGAAGGTCGTGTCGCTGCAGACTTTCCTCTGAGCTGAACATTGTGCTGCATAGTAGGATGCAGGTAGCTAATGAAAGCGTGAAAAAGGATGGGTGTCAAGGCAAGCATGTTGGTCAAATGGTATTATGTTGGCAAGAGAGTTCCAGTTTGACGTCTCGTGAATGAAGTCAGCAATATATAATTATATATATATGAATACGGAAATTTGAAATTGTTGGTTTGTCAGTTGGACCTTTGGAAGACAACTGCTATGTCTGTATAACTTCCATATTCCAGTGAGTCCTTTCAATTTGTTGGTTCGTTTGGCAGTTTGTCTATAGCTGTATCTGGCTTTAGATTCAGAATATATGAGAATAAGATGCATGACCCCCAGCTGCTTCAGCCAGCAATTGGATAGGTTTCTGTGGAAGGACCACTGGACCACGCAAACGTTGGAGGTCTTCTGGATGTGTGTAGATGGCAATCAGAGAAAGTGAAAGTGCTTCCTGGGTGTCCAGAACAAGTGAAGTTTCCATTGTTGAAGAAATCTAGGCAAACCATTTCTCCGAGTTGGAACTCGAAGTGCACGACAAGGGCAGGTTTTGGATGCGGCACTTGACGATCTCTTGAATCTTGCACGCATCTCACTTCTCATTGCTTTGTTGTCACTCCTGGCTCAGCTTGGGGGTAGTTTATGACAGAGAGACCGGACACCATTGCGGCAGCACACGTGAGCAGGTGAAATCTTTCAATGACAACCGCTAGGAGTGGCAATTAGAGCAGTGACATCATTGCTGTGGAATTGAAAGGATGTGGACTGGACACTGCTGCTACTAACAGGAGGAACAAAGTTGAGCTAAACCATCCCCAACAGATCAGTCTCAGGGAAACAGTTTCAAACTCCCAAAAAATATATGGCTAATAATCTAATAATCTAATGATAATCTGATAATTCTAATAAGGTAATTGATATTTTGGCTGATAAATAGCAGTTGATCTACTGCAGCCTACTGCTTTGCTCTTTGCTCAAGAGCTAGACAGCTAGACCATCAAATCAATCAGAGATTTAGATATGTTAGATCCAAATTAGTTGCTTTCACGCCATGTGTAGTAGGCATCTCCCGCAATGAGTCGAGGGGATGAGGCTGGAGAGATGGGCCCAGCTGTGGCATGCGCTGAGGGCGCTGTGGAGCAGAGGATACAAGGGATACCAGGTATATGAAGAGATACAGGTAATGTCGCACTTTCCATACTTTCATCTTGTCATTGTTTTACCTATTATCACTATTATCTATTATTATCTATGATCTGCAATAATTAATATAATTAATATATATATATATATTAATATCATTGCGCATTGTCTCTCCATCATGATCATCGTGTACTTCGCGCATCAAGAAAGCAGCTGCCCCATTGGTAGACATGAATTTTAACAGATGATTTGCAGCACAAAAAGCCGAACGCACAAAGTGGACACTCACCTGCCAGAGTCACACAGGTGCACATGCGCTCATGACAACGTGGACCGGATCCCAGAGTAAAGAACGCTTCGCAACTACCTTGTTAGTTGGCACATCACTTTGGAACAGGAGGAAACGCTATGATCGAGCTTCAATTTTTCATATTTTTCTATGTCTACGCATTGGCAGACAGCTTGCCTTGATAAGATTAACTACATCTTGCCTGCTGAACTTGATTTTCTTGTTTGTGCGTGCGTGCGCGCACAGACACACATGTGTGAGCTGCATGCTGCCATGGGATATTGTCCTGCAAAATGTGTTGTTTAACGCGTAGAGTAGAGGATCCCCTGTGCCATCCTTTGGCAATCGCAAATGTTGGAATCTCCATGCAGTGCTACCAAGGGATGAACGGTCTGAATGGTGACCGTTTTGTGACGGGAACGCTCACTCGTCCGTTTAGCAGGCCTGGCCAGATGAATCAATGCAACAGTCTGATATGCTTTAATGTCTGAGATTTCACATCAGCACGTAGTCCATTCCTGAAAGAAGCATATCCTGGCGATTGGAGAGTTTGCTTGAGGGAGGGCTTTTCGAATCCAAAGACACATACTCACACTATCTCACACTACAGTGCTTCGAGCCTGATGACACGCTTTTGGTATGTCATGGTATGTCTGTATGTCCAGTGGAAGCTGAAGCAAAGAAACGGGACAGGGGGGGGTATTTTCCAACCACCTCCAGCTTGTAACAGTGTGACCATGGTTTGCACGTGTCACAACTGCTTCAAGACCAAGCTCTTGTTGTCGCGTGTGACGTGTTCCAGGCAGCCGCAGAGCTTAGTGCCATCACCAGACCGAAGTGAGGCGCAGTCTGCATGGACTGCATGGAATATCATGGAAGGAGCCGAATTAGTTGCTTAATTAATAGGGTGCCACCAGACCAGGATAAGCCTTTAGTTCTAGACCAGCCTTGAGAATATGTCAAGTTATTCGATCCAAGTATTGCGGATGCAAAACACGAATCCAAGAAAGCAGATCTGGGAACAAGCAGCAGATGATCATTTGTTGTTGTCACCATGTGTCACCGACAGTCCGAGAGTGGCTCCTTGAATCGCCGGCTGTTAGCAGCTGTTCGGGGCCTAAAGACGAATTGCTGCGGGTATTGAGCTGCATGGTCTTTGCATCGAAGCAAATGAGTTTCGCAACATCAGGTATGTGGTAGGACAAAAGACTTGATCAACAAGCGTCAAGTGAAGCGTTCAGTTGCGAATTCGGTTGTAGCAACCTGTTTCCGTTTGCTTGGCATAGGCTGAAACTGGTGATGCTGACTATGCTTGGCGGCACAAGCAGGCAGCGCGTCTGGTATTGAAGAAGCTTTCAACAGAAATTCCAGATGCTGCTGAATGCGCACATGGGTGAGAAGATGCTCTTGCAGACTGTAAGACGAATGAGCGAATTCACACAAATTCTATCAAATTCCCAAAAGTTGTTTTGCCTAAACCATGCTCAACAGACTCAACAGATCCAAGACAGATTTGGTTCAGTCTCCATTTCTCCGAGTCTATTTTCCCAGCAACACGTTGAATGGATGGAACGATTTGTCAGGCAACCACATTGCTCAATACGTGCATCATGTCTGTTTACATCATTCCATGCACGTCCTCGTGATTCAACACTGCTTACTGTGATGCTCAGCATTTGCCCAGCAACTGCAGACAGTAAACACATACACATTATATATATATATATATATTTATAGAATATATGAACAGATCATAGATATGAATAATAGATCCAGACCCAAACCTGCAATTACAGGAAAACATAGGAAAAACTCAATATAATGAGAGAAATTACATATGGGAAGATAGAGAGATAGATCATTAGTTTTGTGTAGATCATGTTCGTTTGGAACAAGGGGTTTTCCATATCCGTGTCATCTGTGTTCATGATTGAAGAACAAATCAGAATACACAATGAACATGATAATGACAACAGTAGTTATCATCAGAATGAAAATAACAATACTCATCCAAAAATGATGATCATCCAATGAGAATCATTGACAATTGAAAATGTCAATGATAATAAGAAGAAGTACATAGAAGTATCCAATGATAATGATAACGATAAAAATTGTAAAATATCCAATGATATCCAATAATTGGTCCAATCCCCCGTTGCATTCGTTGTTAGGCCGAGATCCGTGAGTTGCAAGCGGCCAACCGCTCCTTACTGCGACGGGTCTATTCGGATGCGCCTGAGGTCCGGTCTCGGGGAAGTCATGGGAAGGACGGCACTGGATATTGATATTGATATTGAAGATGATGATTATGTTTATTATCATTATTATTATTTATGATGATAATTCATGATTATTGTTATTATGATTTATGATGATGATTATTATTATTATTGTATTTTTGTTTTTACTAGTCATGTCGATATTGTTGATATTTTATGCATGATCAATGATAAATGATGTTTGACAATGGTTGATGATACTTGTGAATATGAATGTTTGGCTGCAGAGATGTTGAAAGTACCCAGGTCACGGAATGTGGATTCCTGTGACGCTTGCTCATCACACAGAAGGGATTGCGCAAGAACTGAAACCACTTTTCCATGAGGGCACCCAGTAGGATCTTCAAGGTATAAACAGATATGAACACGTGGTGTGGTGTAGAAAACTGTGTGACCATCCAGGTTCAAAAGACTCCACCACGGAGAGCTGAGGTACGGAAGATCTCAACATTGAAGTACTGCAATTAGCATGCAATTAGCATGCAATTAGCATGCAATTAGCATATTGGGATTTATTATACAGATTTGTATAGTATACATATGTATAAGCAAGAAACTTGTTCTGGATGAATTGTATTTTGGCTCTTGTTGGAAAGCACATCTGGCCCTAACCTTTTTGAGCCTGTTTGGGAAAAAAGTGAATTTCTGAGTTGACAGCCGATTGATGCTGATTGCATGTTCACGTTCACGACGTATGTTTTCTGTGCCAGGGATTGCAGAACTCCAGCAATTGCGACGAGGTACCACGCTGGCAGCGCTACCCAACAATGCTCTCATGGAGTCCTCTTGATATGGCTGATGCTGCATTTTCACAGTGTTGCTTCGTCAATTCCCAAAGACCAACGACATTCAGATCATGCAAAAACATCATAGTCATATGGCAGTGTGTCAAAACCTTGTACCCCTGGTGAACATCAAAATAGCTGGTAAATGGATGTTCATTCCCCTAAAAATGGTATCTATATAGGTATTGACCCATAGCCATATAATTTGTTTTTTTCAACATGGGCCGTTTCTGAGATCTCCTGAAACTACCCTCAGGGATCATGAAAAAACCAGGCAGCAGCCACTGGTACCACAGCTGTTCCTGATAGCCAGGCATGGGAGGATGGGAGCCCGAGGGCAAGGATAAGGCGAATATATATATATATATATATGGTATATGTGAAAAAAAGGTGCAACATATGGGCCCAATACGGCCCAATATTTTGAATCTTCAACAGCGTGGCTTTTGACCCATAGCCATATCTATGGGTCATTTCCAATCTCTGCAGGTCCGCACTCCCTTGGATCTCTCGCACGAAGCCAGCGCCCAGGAGATTTTTCTGCATCAGGTACTGGCAGGATGTAGTTTCAAGCAATGCTCTCTGATAGATTTGGTTCATAAAATAGAAACAATGGCCGGGTGCGATAGGTGCGACTGGGTTGAATCTAATTGATACCTGTTGACTCTGGTTTTCAACATGCATTGACGCATGTCTTAGATACCATAAGCTCACGGACTTCCAAAGATGGCACTAGCATGCCAGTTTTGCATTTGCTGAGGCCGTCTGCGACGAGCAGGCAGGTTTGGAATGGACACAGACTCTGCATGTGTTCGAATCTTTTGTGCGCTTAGTGTCCTTCTAAATGACTTTAGGATACTCCAGGGCCTTTAAGGGCAGGTACTTAAATGTTGCCTGCCGAGTGTTTGAATTGATTTGAATTGTGCAAAACCAGTATGTTCAAATCCTTCTGCCTTTTCTATCGTATACATATAATATCATATATAGTAATTATATAATATAATGCACATACCTCTTGATGCCGTTCTACTTTTCCGCACCTGATGCAGGCCAGTTGTGTTACGCCTAGCGCAGATGGCAGTGCTCTGCAGGCAAATTTGATGAGTGTCCAATAGCAAGAGAGTTTAGCTGTCATATTCGTGAGTCATTCTACTTGTTGTTTTCTAGTGAGGTCGGGCATCAGTGAGTACTTGTTGTTTTCAATTTGCAAAACATAACGATTTGAGACACCAGGTTCCACCATGGTGATGGACCCTCTATGCAGATCCACAAACTAACTTTCCGCTGATGATTTGTCGCAAGGGGGCTATTACGCCGAACGGCAACACGACGATCCAGGCACGATGAGGGATGATTTCGGTGTGTCTCAGGGCGTCCTAACGATAAACCCATGGATTTAGGATGATTTAGGGGTACCCAATTATCAGACAAAGCTATTGAAGATGTTTGGCGAGCTAATGGAACACTTGAGATATGGCCTATTTGCTTCTCCAGCCACCAAGTGTTTGTTTCTGGGTTTGGCCATTCTCAGCCATTCCATCTGTTTGCAAAACGAGTTATCATTACTGTAGTCGTTATCCATGTCTTGTGGATCAGCGCACCAGTACTAAATCGACTTTGCCAGAACACACATGAGGGAGCTTGTTGCAACTTCTCACCAATCTGACGATCACCTCTTGGTCAGGTCAAACCCAGCCCAGTTTGGAACTGAGCCGCTGTATTTCTACATTGGAACCACTGGGCATGTTGTAGCACTTTGTAGCATGCTCCGTCATTGTTGGGGGATGTGCCTTATCTGTTTTTTCCCGCTGCGCTTCCCATTGCGAGGTGGGAAGTCGCATCGTGGAGAGGTCCAGCGTTTTGGATCAGGCACAGCCAGAGCTCAAGCAGGGTTACTGTACAAGTTAGTGAGTTAGTGTCCTCGGATGACATGAAAGGACAGTTGTGCAAGGAGAGGGAATGTTCAGAACGGCTATCTACCCGCAAGGATGGTTGAAGATTGTTTGGATTTTGTCAACCAGGGGGGTGTTTCTTGAAATTGTTCATGCATCAGAGATGCAGAAATTATGATTTATTGAATCATGCCATCATGCTGTTGTGGGTACAGCATTTTATGATATGTTATGCGTGTGCAACGTCTACAGGTCAGTGTTTCAAGTCTCCGCACCCTGGGTCCAATTGCCGACAATCATCACCATATGTTGGCAATTCTTTGAAGTCAGAGGGATACACACTTTCTAACCCCAAGGCAAATTAACAATATTAGTATGAATATGTTACACATGTTTGATGTTTTTCCAGATCGTACAGAGAATCTCTCGAACTTGGCCCTGTTATGATTCAAAGCAAGTTCAGCATCATCAACAACATTAAAGTATATACAGATATATACAGTATATTATAAAGTTATCAATGTCAGTATCACTGTATCACCATAAATTTGGCAAACACGTCCCCTTGATATTTCATCACGTCATTTTTCAGGCCAACAGCCTGGAGATCCGCCGCTTGGTCCAGATGCCCAGACTGGCCAACAGAATGCTGCGTGGTTCGATGCTGATGAATCCGCTTTCCTGGAAGGTTTGATTAGAGGATTGATATTGTGAAAATGGTTTGACTGATTTTGACTGTAATACTTCGACATAATATATATATATATATACATATATATATATATATTTCATAGATTCACACATCGTTTCGAACACATTCACACATGTTATGTCATGTTGCATTGATCTTGCTGTCCGTGGCTTGGGTATAGCCTGACCCTTGGGCAGAAAGTGCTCATGTGCACATATGAGATCTTTAAATGAGTGCAATTTGATGAAAGGGAAACAGCAAAATGTATCAACATGTTAGAACAAAATCAATCTTATCAAACTGATGTAATTGTATAATGATGCTTTTCACATCCACCGACGAAGCCGGGGCTGCTCCGGGCCCAGACAAGCTGCGTGGCCAAGTTGGAGGGGCATTTGAATGCGCAGGTTCGGATCACGCTGGCCGCTAGTTCAAGTTGAGGTAGTGGATAAATTCCACAATCCTGAGAGTGTGACTTAGTCTGCTTGGGACATTTTGAGCATTAACAGTCCCAAAATGGATTGTGGATCATTGCATGTAGAGAATGTAGAGTGCAGAGATCTTGCATGTCAAGAAAGATCGACTGTGGACAATCCTGGTCTAGGAGGAAGTGCTGGCTGCTGAACGAGCACGGCACAAAGAGGAGAGAAACATCACTGTGCAAGTCCTTTCCTGAAACACTTGTTTAACCTTGTCTGTGATTCCAAGGCATGACAAGGAACCATGGGTATAACTTACATCAACGATCTATACACAGTTGATTTTCCTTTGTTGGTCGTCGGGAACTACCTTTTTCTGGTTTTCAACACTTAGCTGATGCATGATGCTATTTCTGCAGTCAGTCCTCCTGGGATCGTGCAGGATATCCAACATCTTCAGTCCGAGGTGTGAAGTTTCGGGGATTTGCACCATCTGGGAGCCACGTTATGAATTACACCATTGATATATTTATTGCATGCTATGGTAAACAATGTCCATAAACCACCAGACTCATACCTTACACAAATCATGTATGGTAATGTATTCGCATTCTTTTACCATACATTGCCATACCATGGAATGTTCAAAGATACGCTTTTGGGATACCTTTGGCAACACAAGCAATGCAAGAATCGGCATCCCGGCCTCCAGGCATCCATTAAGCTACTCAGTTTCTCGCACTCCTCTAGATATTGCGCTGGTGTATATCTTCCATTGTCGCATTTTTGTGAAGCTCTATCCTGCGATAAGAGACATTGAGTGGCATCGTTTACAGTTTCTTGTTGAGTTGGCCAAGCTGCGATCCAGAGGCCCTTGAGGAGAAGAAACGCATGCGGCGAGAGAGTGCCAAGAAAGTTGCTGAACTTCAGGCATTTGTTGGACTGGGATGACTGGGACTTCTCTCTTTGATGGTCCTGATATGTCCTGATGTTGTCCATCTTTTGTTTTCAGCATGATAAGTCCCAGCAATGTCACCCGCTCGTAATGCAGTGGTGCCTTGATTGTCTCAGCGCCTGGTAATGTTTGACAATGTTATGCATGAGCTCGCCTCAAATCACATGTACACAGTGCTGTACACATATAAAAGATGAATTGTATTGAATTGTTCCCATGAGTGGTCCACAGCAGTCCACATTTTTGGACAAAGTGGGCCCCTTGAGTGAACCATTTCACCACCCTTGGTCCTTGTGTCGCGGCCACAGGCGCGAGGAGAAGAACTGACTGAGGAGGTGCGGATCATACACAGTGTCAACTGTAGCGATGTTTTTTAACTTGATGGTCCTAGATTCTTTCTGCTGCTTTGGTCTTCACTTCCATTAGATATGTTGGCTTTAATAGGCTTTCTTTAGTGTATTTGGCACCAGTTGACTGTTCTATCTACCCACCATTTCTGCTGATTTAGTACGGTCTTTCTAATACATACGATACATACAGAGAACCTTATCGCTGACCAGGCCTTATAAGATACATTTGATTTGTTCTCAACCTCAACCTGCGAACAACCTGCCGTTTTCATCCATTTGTTTGCCATGTCTTGACAGGTCCAGCAAGCAAACAACAAGGCCAAAGAAGCGGAACGAAACATGCACAGCAGGCCGTGGAAGCTGGTCATGGTCCGCGAAGTGATAGGTACCACGACGTGGCACAGGTCGTAGCACAATGTGCCTGGTTTGTTGATGTTTGGATATTTGAAGGTGTGATGAATGCTTCCATCCATTCTCATTTTGGTTTCTGGTTCTGCAGATTAATTCCTGTTTGTGAACGTGTGTATGTTTTCATGTGGTGCTGTACTGGTACCACCACCAATTGCCCAGACACAACGGTTCTTCCGCATGCACAGCGAGCGTAAGATGATGCCAGGATTAGCTCAATGCGACAATCCTCGCAGCGATTGAAGAATCAGCTTCAGGCTTCAAAATGGGATTGGGGTACCCTCCGGTAATCAACTGTTGGAATGGGAAACCCCTATCATCCATAAATGATGGATAAAAATCATTAAAAATCCATAAACATTAACCAAGAAGTTGAATGATTTTGGATTCACCATCAGTGAGAAACTGCCACAGTATGCCACAGTGGAGAATCAAATTGAAGAGCCTTGCAGTGCTGCGGCTGTTGCATTGCTCAACGTTTTCTAAATTCCACCAAATGTTCAGAATTCTTGGTGGAAAGAGTAAAGATTCCCAAAGACCCCAAAAAGGGTTAGACAGTCGATGCGGTAAGCAAACACATCATTTTTTGAGCCTGTTGGAGGCCGAGCAGAAGCATTCCGCAGAAATTGAGGAGATTTGGGCTGTCACTTTTGCTTCCCTGGTTCTTGTATTCGCGTGCCTGTGTTTCAAAAGATAAAGAATAGCTGTTGAATGTGGCCATGAGGCGTTTCTGCGTGAAAATGATGCCAATTGTGTATCTCCCGTGACATAACTATGCCTTGTCAGGAAAACTCTGCGCAACGTGAAGCGCTGGAACAATCTGTGGCAGAGCAGGGACCCCCATGTCCAGCTATGGGATGTCCAGTGGGGCAGTAGCTGTTGCTTCTCCTACAGCTCACCAAGGCTCGAAGAAGAACTCCATGGTCAAGAGGCGCGGGCAAATGGTTCATGAAATGGCATGAAACGGAATGAAATTGGATACGAAATGATATGAATCTCATGGTTCCACAATGCTTCCCAGAATGTTTCCACACAATCAGTATTTATCGATATTTATCGTATATATTTTTCATTATTTTTCATGATTTATCAGAGAATCCATCAGTTCTATCAACAACTCCATGGCATTTCCCACCCAGGTCGCCTATGCGGAGCTTCACGAGGAGTTCGCGCAGCAACAGCTCATCGCCAGCGAGGAGCGGGAGGCGCGGTCGCACCGCAGCGACGGAAAAGATGAAGCAAGAGGATGAATGGGCTTTGGGATGAACAAAAAGATGTTGTAATGTTGGATAATTTATATTATGAATATACAGTTACCGTATTATAATCACCAAAACCCATCTTAATAGTGATTTATAATTAATAACTCTTGCCAAAAACATAGTTGTATATAATATCTGTACAGTACCCTAAATTTGTTGTATGTTGTATGTGATGTGTATCATAATTAGTATGACCTAAGATTTTTGGCTGTCAACCCAAACACACAGTGATGATTACAGTGGAATGCTAAAGTCGTGCCTAAAATTTGGAAATCATCGTAAATAGCTGGGGAGCACTTGATTTGAAAAGTCGTGCCTTTTTAGTAAAACGCATAGGAATTGCAATGTTTTGTTGG
>Ga0126342_10016943_pt1 | contig 12649 bp, 8 predicted proteins | sample Cyp1metagenome_FD_92528 | JGI IMG/M metagenome (GOLD analysis project Ga0126342, IMG submission 92528) | Coral microbial communities from Lord Howe Island, Old Settlement Bay, Australia - Cyphastrea 1 metagenome | ecosystem: Host-associated > Invertebrates > Cnidaria > Coral ...
ATTCAATCTATCTAATCTAACCTAATCTATCTAATCTATCTAATCTATCTAGTCTATCTAATCTATCTAATCTATCTAATCCACCTAATCTATCTAACCTATCTAATCTACCTAATCTATCTAATCTATCTAATCTATCTAACCCACCTAATCTATCTAATCTATCTAATCTATCTAACCTATCTAACCTATCTAACCTATCTAACCTACCTAATCTATCTAATCTATCTATTCTATCTAATCTATCCAATCTATCTAATCTATCTAATCTATCTAACCTATCTAATCTATCTATCTTTCTATCTATCTATCCATCTATCTATCTAACTATCTACCTATCTATTTATCTATCTACCTATCTATCTATCTATCTACCTATTTATCTACCTATGTACCTATCTATCTATCTATCTATCGATCTATCTATCTATCTACCTACCCATCTATCTATCTATCTATTCTAATCTAATCTAATCTAACCTAACCTAAATCTAATCTAATCTAATCTAATCTAACCTAACCTAATCTATCTAATCTAATCTATCTAATCTAGCCAATCTAATCAAATCAATCTAATCTAATCTATCTAATCTATCTACCTACCTATCTATCTATCTATCTACCTATCTAACTATCTACCTATCTATCTAATCTGTCTAACCTACCCTAATCTAATCTAACCTTACCTTATCTTTTCTGATCTAACCTTATCGGATTTTATCTTATTTTATCTTATTATATATATCTAATCTATCTAAAGTATCCATCAGAAGTATCTATCTAAAGTATCTAAAGTATCTAAAGTATCTAAAGTATCTAAAGTATCTAAAAATTCTACCTAATCTATCTTTCTACCTAACTACCTAACTAGCTAACAAGCAAACAAAGAAGCAAACTAACTATATAACTAACTAACTAACTAACTAACTAACTTATTTACTTACTTGCTTGCTTACTTCCTTACCAACTACCTACCTACCTACCTACCTACCTACCTACCTACCTACCTATATCTATCTTTATATACACACACACACCGTGTATCCCTACATGTACCTCAATCCAACCCGTAACAGACTTTAAATCAACCCTAAACCAACCCTAAATAACGTTAAATAAACCCTGAACCAACCCTACATAAACTTTACATAAACCTTGAACCAACCTAGAGAAACCCTAAGCCAACCCGACATAACCAACCCTAAATAAACGCTAAACCAACCCTGGCCCTAAACGAAATAACCCTAAGCCAACCCTAAACAAGCCTTAAACTAACCCTAAACTAACCCTAAATATGACCCTAAACCAACCATAAACCAACCCGAAATAAACCCTAAACCAACCTTAAAAAAACAACCCTAAATAAACCCTGAACCAACCCAAAACCAACCCTAAATAACTTTAAATAAAACCTAAGCCAACCCTAAATAAACCCTAAATAAACATTCAACCAACCCTAAATAACCCTGAATAAAACTTAAACCAACACTAAATTAAATAAACCCTAAACCCACCAACACTATGATAGCATCCCATGCCATTATTTAGATCCAACAGGGTTGTGCTTCAACCTATTTTCTACATGTTCACGGGGTGCATGTTATGCAAGGAAACATCGATTGAAACCATGGAAAAATCAATTGCAACCATGGAAAACTCATTGAAAACCATGGAAAAATCGCTGAATACTTTGGGTAAATCAATGAACACCATAGAAAAATCGAGTAAAACCATGGAAAAATCCATGAACAGTGCAAATGGCAAATTTTAGCTCCCAAATTCAGCAAAGTACAGGTCTTTGCTCCAAAAGGTAGCAAATAACCAGGAAAAGTGCCCCAGACTGAAAAACAAAAAAAATCTGCACCCTAAATAAAATATATAGGTTAAAATATACACATATGCAAAGGCTTCTAATGTGCTGGAGAATGTCTTTTCAAGTCTCTTGGGTTCGAGAACCGAGCGCGGGTGTTTTAGATGGACTGCCGTGGGCGGCCCAGCTTCTCATGTGCCCTGTGGCCCAGGGACACAAGCGGCGAGATGTGCCGCAAGACATCACTGATTGGCTCCAAGCAGGTCCAAATGTGCGGATTCCCGTGGGTGTGTCAAACGGTTTTACATGGTTTTACCATGCATGATGCTGAAAAAATGGCGATTCCATTTCCTTTCTGCAGTTCGACCAAAACGTCATGATTTCACTCGCGTTTTCAAATCCCGACTGAGTAGGTGAAACTTCTGAAAGTACCCCAAATTGATCAGAATCCTGTTGAACATGTTGCAAGTCTTAGATGATGTTGAACCTGATGTGTTCCGAAGGTGCTGAATGTGGGGTGCGTGGCCTTAAGCCTTAAGCCTCGGTGTCCGATCTGCTGAGGTCTTGCGCTTGCGCTTCACGGATGCCCAGGGCTTGGCACTGGGGCTGGTCAGGGCCGCACCAAAAGCTCCACGGCGGCTCTGCCTGGAGGTACCCAGGCCATGGGCCGGCCATTTTCTGAGGAAAGACATCGCTTGCATATCTCTGTTTCCCAAGTCCTGCAGGCAGGAAGCACCAGAGGCTCGTGCCAAGCTCTTAACGCTCTTGAGAAACTCTGAAGAGGTGCAATGCCCGTCGTGAATCGTAACGCGTGGTGAGATAATGACAAACCCTGTGTTGTAGGAACCCCAAGTGTTTCTACCGTTTTCATCAATTTTCTAGCATTTTCTACCTGAGAATTTCTTGGAATTCCAGGAAGCATGGTTTTGAGCAATTGACCACATTCGGGAACAATTTTGAGCACGCTGGATGATCGAAGGAAGTTTAGAAAACTTCCGACAATATGGACAGATGGAAAAGCAGAAGCAGGAAGTGTCAGAGAAGAGAAAGAGTCAATCAGAGAAGAGAAAGAGTCAGAAGAAAGAAGATGCAGGTGCGCAAGAAGGTGAAAAGTCGCGAAACACTGTGTTTTCCACTGTTTTGTGACTCCGGAGAGTCGAAAAATAGGCTCGCTAAAGCGGCGGATGCCGAGCCATCTGGGGAGATGAGAGACGAAAAACTGCACGCAGTTGTGGTGCGAAGCACATGTGGAAGTCAAACTGTCAAACACACATCAGTGTCGGAGTGTATTTGGAAGTTCAGATGTCGAAAAGGTGCATGCGGTTGGCGCGAAGCACATTTCGAAGTGGAGGGTAATTTTTTTTTTTTTCTCCTTGGTTCCTGGTGGCTCCTACGGTTCCCTGTGTGGCTCCTGGCTTCTGTGGCTCCTTCGGCTCCTGTGTCCCTGGTGGCTCCTGGTGGCTTCGTGGCTTCTTGGCTTTTTGGCTTCTTTGGTTCATAGCTCCGTCGGCTCCGGTGGCTTCTTCGGCTCCGTCGGCTCCTGTGGCTCCTACGGCTCTTCTTCTCTTGTACCATTCTCTTTCTCTTTGCACATGCAATCAAAAACAGTTATTATTGAAAACAAACAAAACTATTATTGCAATCAGAAAAATATTCAACCTAAAGGGAAGGAAGGAAGGAAGGCAGGCTAGTTTGATTCGGTTATATTTATATTTATGTTTAAATATATATATATATACATACATTGTGAATATGCACATTTGATCACTTCCAGCTAGGGTTCATGCAGCCTTCCAGTCACACACTTTGGTCAATCCTTGATGTAACCCATGTGAAATTAGGTGTTTATCCACCATAGGATTTCAGGCTCAGGGAGCCCAATCTTGATGCGGCGGGAGGGTGGCGTTTGATGCCATTTGGTTGCGGCTTGGCCGTGCAGAGGACTGCACATTTGGAGCTGAGGACAGCTTGCAGGTTTTGGAGAAAAAGGTGCTGTGCGCCTGGGATTTGGTGTCAGGGACACCTTTGGTTGAAGAGTGGAGCCGCTACCCAGTTCATACTGGTAGCGGAGCTCCTTGAGCTCAAGGAGCATCCAGGTGTTACCACTGGTGCCGATTGGAGATTAAGTTTGTGGAGGTGGACACAAGCTTGACGTCTTCTACATGTCGGAGACCTCTGGGGGTGCTGAAGCTGTTGGTGGAGTCTCCACCCAACTAGCTTCCTTAGTGCCAAGTTTTGATCCAAGCAAGGATGACTTGCAAACGTACCAACAGAAGGTTCAGCTTGTCCTGTCAGTGTGGCCACAAGGTAAGATCGCCGAACTGATCACACGACTGATACTGAATACCTCAGGTTCCGCTTTTGCACAACTCCAACTGCATAGCGCAGAACTCTGCGTCAATGATGCCAAGCAGGTGCCAAAGCTCATAGAACTTTTGGGAGGACACTGGGGTAAAACGGGACTGGAAAAGAGATATGCAGACGCTGAGAAAGCTTTGTTTCAGTGCAGCCAGCAACAGGACGAATCACACGATTCTTACTTAGCTCGAGCTGATGTACTCTGGTCAAAGTTGAAATCACAGAAACTGCAGCTTGATGACCTTCAGGCCTACATTACCCTAAGGGGTGCCCAACTGTCCAGTGAAGATAAGAAACGGATCATCTTAGATTCTGACTCTTCCCTTGAAGGGACTTTGACTGTCGGAAGGGTTCGCGAAGCTGTGAGGATGCTTGGAACGTCCTTTTTCCAGGAAATGATGGGTCTTGGAAAGAAAGTGAACAAGACAAAGGTGTACGACTCCATGACGTTGTTTGCTGAGGATCAGGATTCTCAAGGTGACAATGAGGAATCTGCACACATGACTCAACATGATGACTGGAATGAGGAGGACTTGTTGGAAGCCCTCTTAGCAGATGGCGATGATGATGCTGTTTTCATAGCTGATTTTGAGGCAGCGGCTAGTGAAGTCGTTCAACAGGATGAAGATTTAGCAGCTGCATTCAGCACGTACATGGAAGCCAGGCGCAGACTCAGTGAAAACTACAGGTCCAGAGGCTTTTGGCCTATCAGCAAGGGAAAGTCAAAGGGTAAGGGTCGCTCCAAAGGCAAAGGCCCTTGGAACAATGGTAGAAAGACACTGCAGCAGAGAATTCTAGAGTCAAATTGCCGACTTTGCGGCAAGAAGGGTCACTGGCGAAATGAATGCCCGATGAAAAGCCAGGGATCATTGACCGTGTCTTCTTCTGCAGCCGTCACAGTGTCGCTTGCCTCCAATGCCCAGTCCTCTGACAGCTGTATGCCAGAAGAGTTCATGGACCTTCCCGAAGTGCTCGAGCATCCGCCCCAGGACATTTTGTCCAATGCATCATGTTTTGTACAGTCAGTTTTTTCAACTGGTCCTGCCAAAATGCATCCGAACATCCATAAGCCTGATAGTAACATGGGGGTACTCAGGGAGAAAATTAGAAACCATATTAAGGGTAATAAGGGATCTAATTTTGGAGTCCAAGCTCTCGTGCACAGGATTGAGATGAAGTTGCACCAGCAGGCCAAGACTTCCAACCTGCACCATGAAGTGCTCCACCAAAGCAAGCGCATTTTGCGCCCTGAATGCAAGCCGAGTGACCAGACGGTATCTAAAGTGTTCCCAGGGTGCTCAAAAGCAGCAACCCAATCAAAACATGCACCAGTGGAGGGCCCAATGCAAGCCACTGCATCCGCTGAAGCCGAAACATGCTTTGCCACTCATGACACTTGGGGGATTGTAGACACAGGGGCCACAAAGACTGTAATGGGGAGTAGTCATGTTAAAGAGTTCTTAGATGGTTTACCCCCAAACATTAGAAACTGTGTCCGAAGAAGTTCCAGCAATGTGGTTTTCCGCTTTGGAAATCAAGGAACCCTCAAAGCGAATCATGCGAATCATGCAATGGTTGTTCCAGTCTGCGGCATGTGGCTGAAAATTTCAGTAGTGGAAGGGTCAACTCCATTTTTGATATCAAATACCCTTCTCAGAGCACTTGGAGCAATGATCGACACTGCCAATCACCAACTTGTCATCCCGAAACACCAGACTCAAGTTCAGTTGCAACTTTCACCCAAGGGTTTATACCTCATAGACATGAACAAGCTTTTTGCAATCTCTCCAGTGCCTGGGAATGCCGAAGTAGCTGCCGAGACCTATGCACAGGACGATCACGACAGTGGTCAAAAGGTATCATCGAGCCAGCCTGAACTTAAGCCACAGGTAGGGTTCAAAGCAATCCATTCCAATGCAGTAGAAGACCATCAGGCAGGTAATCAAGGTGAAGTCCAACCTCAAATCAACATTGACTCCACCACTGGAAGTCCTGTTATCCATAGGAATGACTCAGCAGGTCCCAATACTCAGAAGTTTTGCGCTCAAGATTGTGACGCTCCAGCTCATTCGAAAACACCGCCTGTTCAACATGGCCAGCTTTGCTCAGAGACTGGCCAAAGCTCAGTCCTCTCTGCCTCCTGCGGAAGAGGAATCCATCGAGCACCTGACGATGGAAGACCTGAAGGGAGAGTTGATGACGTTCGGGAAAGCCCACGTCGGCAAGCCCTACGAGGAGATATGGGCCAATCACCCGGATTGGGTACGATGGTTTGCGGCTCACTATTTCAACAGCAGCAAGATGGAACATCGCAAGATGATCAGGTACATTCACCTCAAGATCGAAGAGACAGAGAACACAGAGGGACCGACACAGATGCCCATTGCCAAGGCAAAGAGCCTTCCGAAATCACTGGTCGCACGTCCCAAGGTGATGCCAGCCAGTACAACTCCCAGGACATGGCCAGTGGAGTCCGAGACAGACCCCTTCGAAGTGATGAGCGAGACCCCTTGGATTGCCGGAGAAGAAGCCCGAGAAGAGATGCACGGCCTTCAGGCGAGGATGTTGAACATGGAGAATGCCATGCAGAGGCTGATCGCGTTGATGTCACAGAACACCATGGGGGCCGACCGCCCGATGCCAGCAGGAATCCCAGAGACTGCAACGGCCGAATGGGACGAACCCTGGAACAATTGATTGAGGACTATGGCCGTAGCGACTGGGCACTGAAGGCAGGGGAAATTGACAGCTTCTGCCATTCCATACCAAATAACCACCAAGCAAAATTTTGGGAACATGTCGAAATGATTGAAGCAGAATTGACTCAGATGTCCAAGATTGTCAAACCCTCTGCCAAGAAATTAGATCTCCTAGAAGTTTTCTGCAGCCAAAACAGCAGCCTGACCAACCAAGTCAATCAATTAGGAGGATCAGCCAAGAGATTCGGCCTTGACCAAGGCGATCTGACAAAACCTGATGGCCGCCGAGAATTGTTTTCAATTCTCATAAGACACCAGCCGCACAATATCTGGATGAGTCCCACATGTGGTCCATGGAGCAAGTGGTCCCAGTTCAACTGCCAAAGATCCCTCCAAAGTTGGGATCAAATTAACAGTGACCGCGCTGACATGCTCATCCAGGTTGCCTTGTGTCTTGTGCTCTGTAGATATCAGCAGAGGCGTCAACAACATGCCCATTGGGAACAGCCGAAGGGATCTCTCATGATGAAGCTTCCACAGGTCCAAGAAATCAGTAGGTACATGATTGCAGCAAAACCAGACTTGTGTAATGCAGGTGATTTGACCGATCCACAAAGTATGCAACCCATAAAAAAGGGTCTTGAGATCAACACCACTTCCAGGAAAATGTACGAGACTTTGGATCCCTTGAAATGTGACCATAAACATAATCACCAGGTGATTGAACAATCTCCCAAGCCAAATTTTCCGAGCTGTACCCTAGGAAGTTCGCCAGACTGATTGCCAAGACCATGTTAAAGCATCGGTTTCCCCTTGAAAAACCAATGGGGTCAATGATGGACAATGCTTTGCTCACAATCGACGCAATGATTGATGAAGTTCTTGCTGCAGCAGTCAAAGAGCGACCAGCCAAACGTTTGCGAAGGGCCCCATCCAAAGGGGTCAAGACTCAAGCTGCGACTGGCGCACTCGAACAGCCGGGGGAGGCCAAACGGATGAAAACAAACCATCAAAGTGAAGAGACATCAGCATCATCACCGATTTCAAACAACAACTCAGACTGTCAACAAGATCTCATTGAGAAAGCTTTGCAACAAATTGAAGCAGTGCTGCCAAGGGTTGGAAAGAAACAAATCAATAGTCCCAACATGTTGCAAATGTTGAATGCGATATTTCCCAAATACCAAATTGTACGTGTCTTGGCAGGAAAGGGAACCGATAGGAGATTTGAACCACCAAGTGACATCAATCCTGAAGAGGCACCATATCGCCGATCCATCATTCGACTTCGCAAAGATCAACAAATCATTTTGGACCCAGCATGGGAGAGGTATGACATTTTGTCCAAAAGACAGATCATCCGTCAGTCTCCAGCCTGTCGAGTGAATATAACGATGTTTGCAGCCGTGAAAGCAGAGGACCACCAGAGTCCAATGCCCAGTTCCGAAACCGTGCCTGAAGCTGAGTCCCCAGATCGGCCCGCCGCCGATGACGGTACAGCCAACCCAGAAAGCCTCAAATGGGAACATCCAGAAAATCAAATCAATGAAAATCCAAGTGAAGAAGATCCCAACAAAGTTGGTCCAGACATTGTCAGAAAGCCAGAACCCGTGGAGAAGGATCGAAGACCGCCATCAGCAGTATCGCCAGCCATCGAGACACCAAACTCAACTGGATTGGAAAGACATGGACCAAGATTTCGAGCCTTACCCAAAGAAGAACAAGCCATGATTAAAAGAGCTCACCAAAATTTGTGTCATCCCAGTCCAGAACAATTGAGTGCTGTATTCCGTTCCAAAGGGTGTCGCCCAGAGATCTGTCAAGCAGTTTTTGACCTGCAGTGCTCAACCTGCGCGACATGTCAAAAGCCAAAAATTGCCAGACCAAGCACCTTGAAGGATGCCCTGGATTTCAACGACAAAGTTTTTATCGATGGTGTTACTTGGACTTCAAAGGCAGGGACAATGTTTCATTTTTATCACTTGATCGATCAAGCCACAAACTATCATGTAGCAGTACCAGCCCCAAGTAGATCTGCAGACCAAGCCATCAACAAAGTTTCTGAATCCTGGTTCTTGTGGGCAGGTCCCCCAAACACCTTAATCATGGATTCGGCAACTGAATTCACCAGCGAAATGTTTGGGGAGTTCCTTCAACGCCATGATGTTCGAGGTGTGGTCACGTCTCCACATGCACACTGGCAAAACGGTAGGTGCGAAAGACATGGTCAGATTTTGCAATCCATGTTAAACAAGATAGACGTTGACAATCCTATCACCACCTATAAAGACTTGCAACAGGCTTTAATCCAATGCACACATGCCAAAAACACGTTGAGCATTCGGGCAGGTTTTGCCCCAGAAGTACTAGTGTTTGGAAAGAATTCCAAATTGCCAGGATCGAACATCAGTTCCGATGAGATTTCTGCCCATGCGAGTGCCAACTCAGAAGATGCACAAGGCATCGCTTTCAGGCAGAATCTGGCACTCCGCGAAAAAGCCAGGATAGCATATCATCAGGTGGATAACGACATGGCTTTGAGGAGGGCATGCCTGAGACGCACCAGGCCTGATCGCCAAGGTTACAGTCCAGGTGAATGGATCATGATGTGGCAGCCCCAGAAAGATTCTAGCGGTTACTGGTTTGGTCCCCTGAAAGTAATCCAACAAGATCACAATCTCTCAAAATGGGCAACTGCTGGGGGAAAACTTCACAGACGTGCTCCAGAACATGTGAGACCAGTGTCATCCGCAGAAGCTAGACAAGTGCCCATGGATGAAATTCCCAATGAGGCCAATCAGGGTAGCCTGCCCACGGAAGTACAAACCCCCGAGCCAGTTCCGAATGAGCTTCCAGCACCAAGTGCGCAGGGTGTTTCTCAAGCACCATCTGAACACAATTCAAGCCTGTCTCAAGATCAACCAGACAATGAACCTGAAGGTGCGTCTTCAGAAAACCTTTCCAATGATCCAAATGCCAATCAAGAAGATCCAATCAATGATAACCCCTTGGATACACCAATACCAGAAATCAATGACAATGACGATTCCCTAATAACCTCCCACTTGTTGTGCTGTGATGATGAAGAACCAACCCTCAATGTTGATCCACTAGAAACACCATGTGCATGGCGTTTCGAAATGGAAGTTCCCAGTTACCTTGTCCACCAGGACAGGTCATGCATGGCTGCAGATGACATCCTCCTTGCCACCGCCGACAAAAGACAGCGGACAGAGGTAAAGTTGTCAACTTTGAATGCCGAAGAGAAAGCAGCCTTCCAAAAGGCAAAAGAAACCGAGGTCCAGAATTGGTTAACCACCGGTACAGTGTCAAAAATCTTGCGATCAAAGTTGGCCCCAGAACAGATCATGCGATGCCGATGGCTACTTGTTTGGAAGGACAAAGAACCTGAGCAAAACAAGGAAAGTGAAAAGACATCAATGTCTTCCAAACTTAGAACCCATAAGGCAAAAGCAAGATTAGTTGTACTGGGATATTTAGATCCAAATTTAACAGAGGTTCCAAGGGATAGTCCCACACTTGGTCGCCAATCAAAGATGCTGCTCCTTCAACTGATCACATCCTGTGGCTGGACTTTGGAGTCTTTTGACATACGTGCCGCCTTTCTTCAAGGCAGAACACAACAGGATCGTGTGATGGGTCTGGAACCAGTACCAGAACTAGCCACTGCAATGAAGCTGAAAGCTGATGAGATTTGCAAATTAGATAAGTCAGCGTATGGTTTAATTGATGCTCCGTTTCTTTGGTTTCAAACACTGTGTGAAGAATTGCTCAACCTTGGAATGACCGCATCGCCATTCGATCCATGCTTGTTCACGCTCCGTCATCCAGAGACAGGAGAACTATGTGGTGCCTTGGGAGTTCACGTAGATGATGGGATTTATGGAGGCAATGCCTACTTCCACCAACAAATCCAAAAGCTTGAAAAGAAGTATCCTTTTGGCTCAAAGAAATCAAGATCTTTTACTTTCACAGGAATTGACCTTCATCAATTACCCGACAACAGTATCCATTTGTCCCAGTCCAAATATGTGAACAACATCCCAGCAATTTCCATCAAACCAGAGCGACGACTGCAAGAAGATCAGATGGTAACAGAAGAAGAACGACACCATCTTAGAGGTTTGGTAGGGTCTTTGCAATACGCAGCTGTACATACGCGACCCGATGTATCCAGTGCCTTGAGCCACTTGCAATCTCAAATCAATCAAGCCAAAGTGTCCACATTGGTAACAGCAAACAAAGTTTTACACAGTGCCAAAAAGCATAGTGATGTGAGCATTAAGATTCAACCAATACCACTGAAGGACTTGAGATTTATTGCGTTTTCAGATGCTTCATTTGCCTCAAAGTCAAAACCTGAATCCCATGCAGGAATGATCATATTAGCCACTCATAAAGAAATTTCACAAAACAAGTCATGTGCCATCAGTCCAATCTCTTGTGGAACCAAAAAGATTCAACGCATCGTGACGAGCACGCTGTCAGCCGAAACGACAGCTCTTTCCACTACTTTAGATCAACTCACGTGGTTGCGTTTGTACTGGGCCTGGCTCTTGGATCCTCGAGTGGAATGGCAGAAACCTGAAAAGGTAACCAATTTACCCCCAGCAATAACCATTCCCACTTTCAAAGCTAACACCCATGACCTTGCCATAACCGATTGTAAAAGCTTGTATGATCTCACCACCAGAACTGCCATCCCAAATTGCCAGGAATATCGCACACAGCTGTTAGCTAGATCAATAAAGGATATTCTTGCAGAAGGCATTAAACTACACTGGGTACATTCAGGAGCGCAGCTAGCCGACGCTTTGACAAAATCATGGAAGCCAATTTTCTACGGGAAACCCTTCGTCAGGGTAAATATTGCCTTCATGATGCTGCTGAAGTACTCAAAGACAGAGCCTCTGCCCGAAATCGCTTGAAGTGGTTGCGGACGTCCAATGATCAAATGTGCACCAAAGTTTCAAAAACATAGAAGTTTTAAGGGGTGTGAATATGCACATTTAATCACTTCCAGCTAGGGTTCATGCAGCCTTCCAGCCACACACTTTGGTCAATCCTTGATGTAACCCATGTGAAATTAGGTGTTTACCCACCATAGGATTTCAGGCTCAGGGAGCCCAATCTTGATGCGGCGGGAGGGTGGCGTTTGATGCCATTTGGTTGCGGCTTGGCTGTGCAGAGGACTGCACATTTGGAGCTGAGGACAGCTTGCAGGTTTTGGAGCAAAAGGTGCTGTGCGCCTGGGATTTGGTGTCAGGGACACCTTTGGTTGAAGAGTGGAGCCGCTACCCAGTTCATAATACATATTTACATATATATATGTATGTATATATATATATATATGCATTTATATATATATATATGTATATATATATATATTGATATATATATATATATAAGTATTTATGTACTTATATATATATATAAGTAAATTTATTTATAAATACACATGCATATTTACTTATAGATGTACAGACATATACATATATATATATATGACATATTTGTGGTTGTTTTTATACACAGCTTTGATCCCAAAATAGACTATAAATAGTCACGTAATTATAGCTATTTGTATGTACATGTTGTATCCCTAAATAACCCCCAACCCAACCCTAAATAAACCCTGAACAAATCCAGAAGAAACCATTAAGCCAACCCTAAATAAACCCTAAACCAAACCCTGCATATATATATATTAAATACACGTGTAAACGCACTGATCTACATATACATATAGTCATGATTAGTC
>Ga0126342_10016944_pt1 | contig 12649 bp, 9 predicted proteins | sample Cyp1metagenome_FD_92528 | JGI IMG/M metagenome (GOLD analysis project Ga0126342, IMG submission 92528) | Coral microbial communities from Lord Howe Island, Old Settlement Bay, Australia - Cyphastrea 1 metagenome | ecosystem: Host-associated > Invertebrates > Cnidaria > Coral ...
CACCACATCTTTCTAGGTTTCATGGTTTATACCACCTATAAAATGGTGATTTGGGGAATGGTTTGTGAATTTGGTTTACCCACATTAGGGAGTTTTACTACCAATCAAGCACATGAATATCATGACATATCATGACATATCATGACGATATCTTGGAAATGCGGAAATAGGGGGGGGTTTACCACCAATCAACCACATTGTTTCCAGCTTGATTCATAAAATGACAATATCCTGGAAGAAACAGGGGCTTTTACTACCAATGAACCACATTTCCAGCTTTCTGTTGCCAGGGCATCGGGGATCAGATCAACGACTTTGGCTTTGGGGTCACAGCCTGCGATCCTGAGGCCGAACCCTGGAATCATCGTTAAGGGAAATCATCCCCAAATGGCCGAACTATTCAGGTTAGTGAAATATGATAATTTACCCAGGTTGATAATGGTTGATATATATATATTAATACACACTTATATTATGGGTGATCCATAAAAAAAATAATGTTTTTCATGGGTTAATATGGATGGATGATAATATAATTATGGTGGATTATCAATGGATTATCAATTGATTATTAATGGATTACGATGGATGGTAAAGACTACTGATGGATGAATTGAGGTTATCCGTACGAAAATCATCCACAAATGGGATTTAAGTGATTTTTTGCGGGTAGAACAACACTTGCATGGATTATATCGGACCATTGATGGTTTATTCATGGATGAATGATGGATTGCAATGGATGTGAATGGATTATAATGGGCTAAAGATGCTAAAGTGGATTGTAATGGATGAATTATAATGACTTATTTATCGATCGTGAATGGATGAACATGAATGATAATCGATTAATATAATGGATTATGACGACTTATAATGGATTCATTATGATTGATTATAATGGATTTATTACGATGGATTATATATTGGATGGGAATGGATTACAATGGATTCAAACGGATCATTGTAGATAAATCAAGGCTTTCCGGATCCATAAATATCCAGAACTGGGATTTAAGCATGGAGGATGTAGCCTCTGGCAATTTTACCCCTTTCCTATTGGAAATCATGCTCAATAGTAACTCAATAGGTAAAATAACCGGCACTTTCCCAGGTTTCAACTGTTGCGTGGCAGTGACAACGTTGTGGGATGGCGCCAACTTCTCAACACGGCGTCGCGTCGTCGATTCAGGAGTTCCAGCAGACAGAGATATTGATGCAGCGCTGGCTGTGATCAGCAGACATGTCTCTGTCTTGAGAAGCAAAAGTATGTGCAAAGTGCAGCAGTGCCCTTTGAAAACATTGGAGATTCGAAATTTACTCGGGTATTCACATGTATTCGCCCAAATTGGCACAATTGCTTTACCACAGAATATCCAAAGGTGGTTCAGTTACATGTGCAGCTGCAAGACTAGCTGGAACGAAGCTTGAAAAATCATACTGTAACACTTTGACCAGCAAAACACGTGTCTGTTTACAATGCAGGTTTCAGCCATGCCATTCACCCCTCGGTGTTTCAAAGGTGAGGCCGAGATAACGTACAGCGTACTTTGGGACTTTGGAAATTTCTGCGGTCCCATTTCCTTGGATTGTGTTATAGTGTGTTTGGTTGATCACAACTTTCGTAACTCTTTAGGTATGTATATATTTTTGTATATATATATATATTATATTATATATATATTATATTTTACATATATGGATAACCACTAGAAATTAAACTTTTAGCAGAGGAGCTGGGAACCAACCAGTAACCAACACTTTGCATATGGATAATTCATGGACGACGATGCTACTGGTGGGGAAGGGGCAGGGCATTTGGTGCGGCATCTGTAGTGGAATGGGATGGTGCTAATGGTTATTCAACCAATACGGGCTTGACATAAACCATCACTGGCTGGTTAGGAGGGCTGGGTATGCATATTCCAAGGAACATGGTGGAGTGAACCATCAAAAATGGTGGGGAAATGTTGGATTGAATTTTCAATTACAGGGAGTTGTCAATGGTTTAGTGGATACCGGTGTGTCTGAAAATGGGGTATACCTCCAAGCTACTAGTATGGGATTTGAATGCGGAACATCATGATAGACCAGACGATTTTGGGGTACCATACCATAGTGTAGAAAAAAAATGTGTATACTTTGACAGAACTTGGATAAGCACGGGGAGATTGCAAGTAAAGCAAGCATACGTATTATGATGGTGTGGTCGGGCTGTGAATGTTTTTGTAAACCATCGTCATGAGATGTGGTGCAAACCAGCAACGGAATTTTGGGACCATCAAGATCTCTGGAATTGGGAATAGCAACTGCTTTTGGAATTGGACATCTTTGGGTAAACCATCAAGATGGGTAAATTCCAAAGTTGGATTACTGCTGGTATAGTACTTGCTGGTTTTATTGTTTTTTTTTTGTGAATGGTAGTGGAAACCGACTTCTCTTTTGTATTCCATTCTGATGCGAAGATCGGCTAGCCGAACAAACAATGGTCTATGATCCAGGTTGGCATTTCTTTGCGAACTCCAGCTGGTGACGAAAATGAGTTATGCACATAATTCATGTATTGTACAATGTGCCCCCCCAGTGATGTTAGTTGGTTTAGATTCGCCCCAGTAACTATAGTTATAAGTACCATAAACCATAGTTATTGGACTTATAAACCATAGTTAGCTAAGTTGGTTTATAACTCCCATTTCACTTTGGTTTATGGCAGATATAACGAACTAGTTAATGGGGTTTATAAACCAACTTATAACTGGTGGGGCACCATCCTGTGTATTGTACCATTAATAATAATGATGATGATCATTAATTATCTGGTTGGTGGTTTGGAACATGAATTTTATGTTTCCATATATTGGGAATTTCATCATCCCAACTGACTAATATTCTTTCAGAGGGCTAGGTATACCACCAACCAGTTATCGTGATAGTGATAGTAATTCTGGTGATTTTGATGATTTTGTTGATTTGGAGGCATTGTCTCACAGCCATGCCAGGAGATTTCCGAACTTGGCTCAGTGGCGGATGAGGCGGAAAAGCTTGGGGAGCTTTAAGAATGGGAAATTGTGGTCAAGGCCACTGTGGTGAGTCAACCACAAGCTGTTCCACGTGCTTTGATTTAAATGATCTTGCTTAATTTTGCTTAATTGGTAGCTTAATATGTTTCATCATTTTTCTTTAAATGTAATATATATATATATATATTTATACATCTGTTAAACATATGTTATACATCTGTTTTCCAGCGGTTGTCACATTTATAGCTCCGCCATGTTGTGGAGATCTCGGTACTGTTCCACTCCACTCCACTCGCGACTCGCGAAAAAACTCCCCGGAGGTGAAATCAGCTCCATGGCTGGGAAATCCACTATGGGGTTATCAATATTGGGGTTATCATTCTGAATATTCGGTAATCAATATTGGGTAATCCACTATTCATTACTATTGGGTTAATCCACTATTGAATAAACCACTATTGAATAGTTATTATTAATTACCCACTATTGGTTAATCCACTATTGAATAGTTATTATTAATTACCCTCTGGTAAACCACTATAAACCACTAATGGTTGTTAATATTACCACCTTTAACCACTATTAACCACTATAAACCACTATAAAAATTACCCTCAGGTAAACGTTTACATAACGAACTGGAAAATCACATTTTTTCATGGGAAAAATCATAAATTGTTTTTTTTTGCCACCTGTGAATGACGGAGGGTACCAAATATAGTATAATATTCAATGGAAAATCCCTTGAAAATTAAGATCGAAGCCCTCGAAAAGAAATGGACAATTGTTTTGTTTATTTGAATTTTGAGTCTCTGCACGGCTCTCACCGTTAAAATATGTTTGACTAAAGAAAAAATAAAAAACATATGAACACATGAGATCAGATATGAGTATGCGCGCTGACATGTTGATAATTGAACCATTTCGAACCCATCTTCATATGCCCCCCCCAGTGATGTTTGTTTTACAGCTCATTAACTACTTCGCTATAAGTATCAGAACACATATTGAAATTGGAATTATGTGCGCCCAACTTAGTTCAACCTCAATCAAGTATAAATCCCCCATTTTTCTGGGTTCAATCCCTATTTTTGCTGGTTCCCACCGCTTCTTGATGAGATCCCCATCATTTGGGGCCCCACCACTTGATCTTCACAGGGCCAGCCACAGGTTCCCCGGTCCTGGGTGGTGGATTTCACTCAATCGATGGTGAGAACCTGAGCGGAACCATAGATGGGTTATTGTAGATGAAGCTATAAATGAAGCCATAGTAGATCTATGATATTGTAGTCTATTGGATATTCAACATAGAAAGCAGTTTTTCTTTACATCATTTGAGAATGGACATGGATATGAGACAAGAGCTCTGGATATTGAGCAACATTGTTCTTCGACAGTGGGTATTCATTATTGATATAATCAAGGAACGTTGGGCTCAGAAGCGTCAACCATGAAACGGAAAAGGTTGGCCATTTCCGGTTCGAAGCAACCTTTTAATAAGGGTACCACAATGTTGACCAGCCGACGTACGCCGGCGCACTTGGCCCTCTGGTAATTTGTTACATATAGCTATTGAAAATGGCCATTTATAATGGATTTACCCATAAAAATGGTGAATTTCCATAGTTATTATACCAGAGGGTAAGCAGACATGACTCCTACTGGTGAGTTCCTCTTCACCGTCACCTATCAATTTCAATGTGGCTATCGCGACATGGAATGCTCCTTCAGATCTAAAGAAAGCAACGTGTCGCAACGTGTCGGGAGTCCCCTCGATTTCGCACCGACACCAAAACATCCCAGTAACCGATTGGGGATCTGACTTTTTTGCAGGCCCGAGTTCACCAAAACCTCTCATCCCCTGGTTTGGGGCATGATTTACACTAGTTCCGAACTCCCAACTGGAAAACTGGTCACGAGTTGCACCAGGGCACCAAGGGTTTTGGGATGTTAACTCCCAGAATTGGATCGAAATCGTATGACATCGTCATGTTCCTGTGGATGTTCCCTTCAATCCTGGCAATGGAAAATCCACAAATATCCACAAGTTACCCTCTGGTAAATTAACTTGTTGACCCTGAAAATAGCCTAGTTTTAATGGTTTCACTAATCTTCCAAACCCGACAACTGCCAGGGTCGAACTGTTAATTTACCAGAGGGTATATATAGATGATCTTCATTGATCTCCTAATCTCCTTGATCCCATGGTGCCCCGGTTTTTGTAAACGAACGAACATTTCACTGGGGCGCGGCACCTTTTGAATTATGGTTATGACAAACCCTAGATATATGATATATTGGTTATTTGATGTTATAAGCATTTATGGGTGCCAACTTAGCGTTCGTTTATTTTGCAGCACCATGATTGGTTGTTTTTCATTGCAAGTATCCTGGTGCCAAAAGGAGGGAATGAGAGAATGATCCACTGGCTAACTATCAAGCAGATCATCCCAGCAACCCATCAATTCCCATCCATTCCCATCCGCAGCAGTAAGACATCCCAAGATTTTTTGCTGAGGTCTGTCTTAGTGTCAACAACCGGGAGGTGGTGGCCCCTAAACCTGCCCGGATCGGGGAGAGTCCTGCGAGTTGTTGGATGCGCCCGGATGTTGATGCCTGGTGCGATGAAAAAGGTTGTTCCTTCTCCAAAGTAATTGTAGCACATGACTATATGATACTATATGACTATCATACTTCACTGATCATCTACATTATATACATAATTTCATATGTATATATATATAATATATAATATATATATATACACATATACATATATATATATCTATATGTATGTACGCGTAATGTATGTTTCTATGCGATTACAGGTATGTCATATCAGATCCCCATACATAGAGTTACATAGCCAGAGAGTTTGGTCCCGGATCAGCCACAGGCATCGCAGGGTAAACGCTTGTCGGCGGCGGCTTTGAAAGAGGTGCATGGCCAAGTTTGGGAACAGGGTAGTGGACCTGGGTCGGGTTCCTGTGAAATCTAAGTTTGTGTAGCTTGCAGCAGCTGATGGCTACTGTTTACAAAATTTTACAAAATGGTTTTTCATCAAATGGGAATGGATGCCGCCCATCTATTTGATAATATGGAAAGGGTTTTGCATCATTTGCATGCAAGCGTGTCTTGTTGATTTTCAAATGCAATGTATATATATATATATATAAATTATATATTATATTATATATATTATATTTATTATATATATATATATATTCATTTACATATATATATATATACATTCTGTAAATATAATATATTAATATAAAATACTGGGTATCAAATATTACAATTAATATACATAGTCTATGTCAGCCCGCAAACTGGAAAGGAGGAAGCAGGGTGACCAGGGTCTTGCCGCACAGGGCTGCCGAGTTGGCTTGCTCGTGAAACCCACGACCTTCGAGGCGTGTTTTCCCGTGAGACCTATGGTTTATAGGCCACAAAATGATGTTACCTGCTCAACTGTATAGACCTACGGAATTGGTCATGTGGGGAAAACTACGCTGAACAATTTGTGTGTTTTTTTTTAAATCTTTGTGTAAACAAATAATTTGCACTCATGGGAAGGACTATGACAAAAGCGATCATAAAGACAACGGAAAATATGGTATTATAGGCCGCATAGGTGTAGGCATAATTCAGGAATTCAGCCCACCTGCATCTCGTACCTTTGCACGTGTCACTTGGGTTGGGTCGGAACTGTACGGAATCTAGGCACATACAAGGTGATGCCCCAGTTTGGCAAAGTTGCTGAAACTAAGCAGCTAAACCATTGTATATAATATTTGATAATATGTACATATATATATAATATGATATGAATTTATAAACCAACCAACATAATTGGGAAGCATCACCTTATATGTTTTGACCCAACTCCACTTGATGAATGCTGCGTGCAACTTCGATTAGGATGGTCCCGTAGGTGTTGACAGGTGCTGACCATAGAAAAAAACATGGAGTATAACACGTACAACCGGTGAAACATAATCACAAGGTGGTGCTCCCCAATTATAACTTTGTGTATATGCCCAATTAAATACTTCAAAGCATCTACCATAGATCCTATTGTTAACGTACTTAGTTCGACCAATTTAGCAAACAAACTGTGGCACGAGCAATATATCATATCATGAATCCTAGTTATCATTGTTATGAACCAACTTGGTTATCTACAGCGGGCACCATCTTGTACATTCTATACATTGTACAACCCTTGAACAAGAATAAGTATATCAACCCCCCTGTAACCCATCTACATTTTCCAGGATTTTAGCCATGTTCCATTCCCTCGCGAGCCTCTTGAGATCTACATCGATGGTACCCTGCGAGACACCTTGCCTGTGCGCGTGGAGGACAATGAAGTGTTAAGCCACTGGATAGGAAAGGGGATTTTCCATTGCAACGTCTGAATACACGAGGGTACCGCAATTTGGTTCCAAATCTGTTTGACATAGACTAATCCAAATATCCATTATGTTTGGTGGTAAATTGTTGTCCAGTATCTCAATGGCTTGAGTTTCATACTTCGGAGAAACGAAGAACTAAAGCAGGGGTTCCAATTTCTTGTTGTTTCATCCTCCCCACTATCCACTTTTTTTTCCAGCGCCTCCATCCCCTTCTTAATCCTGGGAGTGGGCATGGTGGGCCATTTCTCGAGACTTTCTGTACGTTAAACCATGGATGGGTATTTCATATAGTTTTTCCCTTGACTGTTGTTCTCCATCACCGACTTGTCTGGACTTTTTGTCCCTGGGCTTTTCACAGGACCGCGTGCCCAGCAACACAGGCTTGTACCCGGTCTTGGACTTGTGCGCTGCGCCGGTAGGTTGCCATTTCAACCAACAATGGTAGGTTTATTGTCGGGTTTCCCACGTTAAATGTTAAACGGACATAATTATTATATAACCAACATGAGCATATGTGTTTTGTTAATCAGACCATGTTTTGGTTGCTGATTTCAATGTTTATTAACCAAGCCATGTTTGGTTTACTCCCAAAGAAACAGTAGAATTTCATTCCAATGCGTTGTTGCACGAATGCTTTTGTTCATGATGATGACTAATATGTTGCTTGCCTGCCGGCTGTGCAGTTGTTATGTATATATCCCTCCGGTTGAAAGAGTTGGTTCGCATAGTTTGTATCTTTTATTGTTGGGTAGGCCGGGCAGGCCTAACGCATTTTTTGTCAGCAAACACATCAGCCTTAGCTACCCTCTGGTTACTTAACATAGCCATGGAAAATTGTCCATTTATAGATGGTTTACCTATTAAACATTGTGATTTTCCATGGCTATGTTAGTCATAACCAGATGGTAACTTTGGATATTCACACACTGGATTCAGCCAACAAACGGCCCAAAAATCCTGCAGGTACGGACGGACCATCGAAATCTCAAAGACAGAGGCTGAGGACACGGTGGACACGGCGACGGCCGATTTCGAAAATTGATGCACAGCATTTAGGGATAGATCGGGATCTTTAGTTTGACTATCTGGGGTTTCTTAAATATCTTAAAATGGTAGCCCAATGGCTGGATTGCTGGATGATCTATAATGGAAGATCCTATTAAAATGGATGATTTGGGGGTACCCCTTTAGTTTTAGGAAACCCTTGTATTTCAGCAAAAGTGCCGTTTGATTGGACATCCCAAGCACTTGCAGTTGGCTACAGATATACAGAATTATACAGATAGTATGCCCTCAATGCTGGGATGTGTCTGAACTTTGGGGCTAGCGACGTGAGGTGCTCACCATCCAGAAAAATGACATGGAAATCTCTCCACAGGATGGTGCCCCCCAGTTATAAGTTGGTTTATAAATCCCATTAACTATAGTTACTATAGTTATATCTGCCATAAACCATAGTTATGGGAGTTATAAACCAACTTAGCTAACTATGGGGCACCACCTTGCATGTATAGATCATTTCTCTAGGGAAAACCACGGCTATACACATCGATGTGAGCGTTTTCGTCCACTTGAGGGTGTACACAGAGGGAAACGCGTCAAAGACGACTGTTTTTTGACCGTATGTCTGGTTGCTGAGAAGATAGTTTCCTGAAATGGGGCTACCCCCAAATCATCCATTTTGATTGGATTTTCCATTATAACCCAACCATTTTGGGGATCCACCATTATGGAAAGCCCAATATTTTTACATTTGTTGGGTGTGTCTTGGCTACTGAATCCCTGGCACCGCACCTATCCGCAACTGAAGCCATGCTGAGTGGAGGGAAGTGGTTTTGCACCACTGACATGCAAGTAACATGTATGATATGGAGGTCTCCGAAAATAGGGGTACCCTCAATCATCCAAGACTATTTAAGTATATGTTAGTCTTGAAACCGATGGTTTTGGGGCACCCCAGTTTTAGGAATACATAATAAAAGAGTTCTGGGAGCCTGTAGATGTTTCTTTAGCTTCGAAGTTTGCCCTGAAAACCTGTGGGACATCTACCATGAACTTTGCAGTACAATTTCCTTGTACTTAGTACATCTTAGTACATCTTAGTACTGGTACCCTGTAATGTGTATTGCAAACATTGAAGTCTACTTGGCGATCAGAAAGTTGTAAGAAAAACCTAAAGGCCATTTGTTGTTTGATCCCTTTGTATACAGAAGGTTTGTACAGATTTGTGCACAAATTGAAATTCCAGGAACATTTTATCACAGCAGGTATATTAATATTGCTGTAAATAAATTATGTATATACTGGTTGGTGGTTTGGAACATGTTTGTTTTCCATAATATATGGGATAATCCTTCCCATTGACTACTAATTTTCAAGATGGTTAAACCCACCAACCAGTATAATTATATATAATTGTATAGATATATAATTATATAGATATATAATTATATAGATATATAATTATATATTTTATATTATATATATTATATATTATTATATATATATATATATATTATATTATTATTTATATATTATATATTATTATATATTTACATATTATATTATATTATATATATATGTATTATATATAATTATTATTATTATATATATATATATTATTATATATATATATATATATTATACGAACACATTTTAGGATGCTGAAATGACCCACCATTTTGGTTACGTCAGGAGCCCTTCTCTCGCCTTGCTTAGCTTTTGACGGTCGCGACCGCCGCGAAAAAAAACTGGGTGAATTCGAATGCGAGGCCGTGGTGACTCCTGGAAGATCTGCTGGATTATATGTAGTAATATAATTCTGGATGATTAATATATATATATATATACGGACAACTATATATATATATATATCCTGAATTATGCAAGTAATATAATTCTGGATGATGTTTTTTCTTTTGTATATATTATATTACTCATAAGCAGCAAGTTTCCAAAGACCAAAACATATCTATATATATCTATCTATTTAGATGGATTTCTAACTTAGTATGTGGAAAAAGTTGAGAATGTTCGGGACACCAGGATGTTATCCCTTTGCTTCCTTGTCCTGGCCCGCTTCGTCCCCCAGTATGCAGCAACAGACTGCAGCCAATGAGGACAAACTGAAGACATTTGAAAAGCATTTAAATTCTATCCGATACTATCCACCTCGGTGGTCATGCACGGCGCATCACGGTGCCAAAATTTACATGGCGAATGTTGATGAATGTTGGCTGTCAACGCACCGTGCATCACTGCGAAGTTTCATCGAGCAGAAGTGCAACTGAAACCTGAAACACCGGTATCACGGATACAATGTGAAGAATTTCGCCCGTTATTCACAACAGGCCTTGAGAACCCTGTTGATTAAGTTCCCACTCCAAACAGTTTGATTTGATCCGTTAAATCAATGTAGAACCACCAAAGGTAGAATCAAATTTGTGATTTGATTCCCATTTAGATGTTTTTGACATCTTGCTTTTTGGCTGGTTTGTGGACTGCCCTACAATCCTTCAGTGGAAACAAGTCGAAAGAGTGCGGATGCACCATGTTAACTCCTAAGCTAAAACGGTTCCTAAGTTTGGAATGCCGTATTGCTTTGTATTTAAACATTATTTTCCATCTTTAACTTGTCCAGAAAGTACTGCACCTCGGCAATTCTGAAAAAAAATGTTGTAAACACTAGCAGCGAACTGGCCAAATACGATCAGATGTTATGGCCCCCCAGCAGTGCGATTGAAATGGTGGCCTGGTTTTCAGCCATGCTTTGGCCGCACCCATTGATGCCGTTTCCGCTTCGGCAATGACCCCGAATGACCGAGCGTAGCAAGTGATGCTGATCAACATATTAATGGAGATTTGGGAACTTCCTAGGCAGGTTGGCAATACGGGGCGTAGCCCAAGTCCCTACAATACCAGCCACATCGGAATGCATTCATTAAGCCTCGTCGAGTGGCAAGGAGTATGCTTCAGGTGTTTGTGGGATATGTGGGTTGTATATATATATATATATGTATATATATGTAAATAGATAAGTATATATATATATAATTATATATATAATATGTGCCATGGTCAAAGCTTCAATTTAATTACCCATCTTCGGGCGGGTCACGCACCCATCCGGGATTCATTTTTTCGATTTATGGGATGACCATAGCCTGGGCCAGGGTGGGCGGGGCACTGGTGGCTCAAGTAATTTGAGGAAGTTCAATGGCTTAATGGTTTCTAAATCTGAATGACTAAGTTATATATAATATGTTATAATCCCATATTGGTATGCGATGACATAGCCAGTTGTACACCAAAAAAACGTGGGTTTCCAGCTTCTTATTCAGATTCTCACTGGGTGCTTTCAATGATTTTTTATGCAATTCCACAAAAATGGATTGATCAATGCCCTCCATTGACTTTCATATTTCTATGTTCTGATGTAAGTCCAACATAGTCTAACCACCAATCAATCGCGGAATACGATGCTAGGATCAGCTGCGCGAGAGGGGTTGGCCGTTGGTTTTCAAGAGTTCCACATGCACGAGGCAAGTGCACGTTCAACGGTGAGTGCTGTGGAGGATGCCAAGCTGCTCTGCCGAAAACGCTGTTGGTTTAGGAATCACCTGGTTGGTTTGGGATGGAGCTTGTCTGAGCCGGAAATCCAGGAATATCACTTGAGCATACTTGAGCAGAGTTCAAAACCCCGGTGGATGATAACTTTGTGGGGTTAGACTACCCAATATATTGGGGATGATCGTAGTCCATGAGCTTTGTTCATTGCTTCCAACCAGCCAGTATAATTACTGTATGTCTTTATATATATATATATATAATTATATATATATATATATATAAACATATACTGGAATGTCAGGGGAAACACAGAGGGTTTTGAAATGTTTTGAACACTGCAAGATTTGTCATCTTAAGAGTGGAAAAACGCCACATGGCCACGTGGATCCACCGTGGTACCTGCTGAGATTTGCATCAATCAATAGGTAGGTGCGTCAAGCAGTTGATGAGTACTTCTGTTGTTTTCCGAGCAAACAGTCACTATCAGAGTTAGTTCGTTTGTTAGTTTGTTTGTTAGTTTGTTAGTTTTATTATATATATCCCAGTATACTAATATATATATATATATATTATATTATATATATATATTAATATATATATACATATGTATATATATATATATATATATATTATAATGTA
>Ga0126342_10016945_pt1 | contig 12648 bp, 4 predicted proteins | sample Cyp1metagenome_FD_92528 | JGI IMG/M metagenome (GOLD analysis project Ga0126342, IMG submission 92528) | Coral microbial communities from Lord Howe Island, Old Settlement Bay, Australia - Cyphastrea 1 metagenome | ecosystem: Host-associated > Invertebrates > Cnidaria > Coral ...
CGGATTTGTTTAGAGGTTTCAGGACTAAATAAATAGGGTTAGAATGCCTCCCGAATTTCTCACGCGGTACGCGGGTGTTTTTTTTGACGTCCACATCTTTCCACCAAAACGTCATTCTAACTTTCGGTCCGTCGGTATACATATATAGATATAGAAACCTAGGGCTTCCAAATACCACCATAAAAGGCCACAATTGGGAGTATTGTGGGGTCAAGCATCGTTGTTATCGGTTCAAACGGAGGGTCCGGCAACTGCTCGCTTCCCCAGGCACCGTGAGGCGCTGGATGTCCAGTGAAGCCGGGAGCAATTCCTCCGGTTTAACCGAGGATTCTGCCCCACAAAACAAAGGCAGGTTTCCATTTCTGGCAAATCATGGTCAATAATGGTTAATAGTGATTGATAGCGGTTAACCGTGGTTATTAATGACTAAGCATGGTGAATACAATGATGGTTACGCTCTGATTTTTAACATGGCTATTGAGAATAGATGCTTTATGAAGGATCACCTATCAAAAAAATGTGATTGTCCATAGCTAGGTCAAATAACCCGAAGGTAACAATTTTATTTTGAAGTGACTTCAGGTAATCCCAGCTATGGTTCTTCTTTGCCACTGCAAGCTGCTGAATCTGCTGATCAAAATGCGCAGTGCGTGCCGCCGGATTGAAGATCTTTCGGGAGATTTTTGAGAATCTATTGATAGATGAACATCCACAACGATTCAAAGTCAAATTAAACTCCTAAGTACAGCCCCATTGATGGATTGTTGGTTGTTGCCCGCTATTTTGGGTTGGATCAGAATTTCTACTAGTTGGACACCATTTTCTTGCCTTGTTTTGGTCACACACCCACGACACCACCATTTTGATTTGTCACCTTGAATGTCATCACGATCTATTTATTTTTAGAATCGACCCCCAAAAAGATAGAACATTGATTCCAGGATGATATAGATGATATTCATCGCATATTTTGCAGATTTCCAATTTTAATATCTTTTTGCGATGGCTAAGCTGATTCTAAGCTATTTTAGCTACCACCTTGACCATTTTTCTGCTTCTCTGCTTTTCTGCTTCTCTGCTTATTGTTTTCCCTGCTTCTCTGCTTTTCCTGCTTCTCTGCTTTTTGCTTTTCCTGCTTCTTTGCTTTTCTGCTTCTCCGTTTTCCCTGCTTCTCTGCTTTTGTACTTCTGTGCCTTTCTACTTCTACTATTCTACTTTTTCTTTTCTTCAGTCATGTGTTTTTGCTGCCCTACTTCCTGCTCCTTTGCTTCTTTGCTTCCTGTCTTTACCGTCTCTCTGTTTTTCGTTTTCTTTTTCTTTATTCTGTTCTGTGTGTATCTTAAATGAAACCCTCGAGAGACCTAGGTGAAACCCAAAGTAACCCTAAAGAAATCCTGATAAGAAACCCTACATGAACCCTAAAGAAACCATAAATGAACCCTAAAGAAACCATAAACTAAAGAAACTTTAAATGACACCCTAAATGACATCCCAAAGAAACCCAAAACAACACTCTGAAATAAAACTAAATGAAACCTTAACTGACACCTCAGTTTTAACCCTAAATTGACACCCTAAAGAAACCCTAAATGAAACCCTAAAGAAACCCTAAAGAAACACTAAAGAAACCCTAAATGAAATCCTAAAGGAGCCCTAAAGGAACCCACTTGAACGTTTAGAAATCGTGAAAAGAAATCCTGATAAGGAACTCTGGAATGAAATCCTAAAGAAAGCTTAAATGAACTCCTGAATGAAACCTTAAATTGAAACCCTAAACTAAAGAAACCTTAAATGACACCCCAAAGAAACCCTAAATGAAACCCTGAATGAAACCCTAGCGAAGCCCTAAAGAAATTCTAAATGAAACCCTGAAGAAACCCTAAATGAAACCCTAAAGAAGCCCTAAAGAAACCCATTTGAACGTTTAGAACTCCTGATAAGAAATTCCGATAAGAGAACCTACATGAAACCGGAAAACAACCCTAAATGAAACTCTAAAGAAACCCTAACCCTAAAGAAACCCTAAATGAAACCCTAAATCAAACCGTAAAGAAAGCCTAAATGAAACCCAAATGAAACCTTAAATAAAACCCTAAATGAAGCCCTAAATGAAACCTCAAATGACACCCTAAATGAAAGCCTAAAGAACCTCCAAGAGACCCACATGAACGTTTGAAGTACCAACATGTAGCAAATACCATGCAAATGAGAGGTTGAAATGCCAAAATGTGACAAATACCATGCAAAATGGAAGGCGAACATGGCCAAATCTAGCAAATACTATGCAAAATGCAAAGTGACCATGCCAAAATGTAGCAAACACCATGCAAAATGATAGGTTCTAGTTTCAAACTGTTGCAAATACAAGGCAAATGGTACCAGGAAAGAAAGCCAAAACAAACTCCAGAACCTGAGGCAAAAAATACCAAAAACTATTCTACACCCAGTTTTAGTTGATCCTAACCTTCCTAGTTTGATTGGTGAACTGAGTAGTAGCTACAAGACACCCTGGTTCATTCATGATTATTTTAGGAGTTTAAAAGGAACACTATCCTTTACATGTCATATTAGGAATTATCATAGTATTATCAAAGTCAGTATAACCATACTATCCCCAGTGTATTCCTAGTTTATCATAAATCCATGACCATGGATTAACCAGGCACGAAATGCAGAAGCCGCCGCAGGCCGGGCTGTGGTTGGGGAGTGTCGACATGCACATTCTGGCTGATGCAATGACTATTTGCAGTTTCTACTGTGCATTGTGTACATTTATTTATTTGTGCAACATCTATGTGTCTACTTGATGACATTTGCGCATGTACGGTAAATTAATATGTATTTTTTGCTGTCGCTCATTGTTGCATCTGCAGCGGCTCGGCTATGTTCATTGAATTCTAAATGCTGTGGAAATGTAATTAACCCCCCGCATAATCCTTGCCAATGGTGTGACCGAAGGATGACGCTTGCATGGATCGACACAGATTGACAAATGCTTCGGGGGGTGATGGCAAAACGTCCGCGGCCTCACAGCTGGCAAAAGCGGCACGAATTGCTGAAGAAATTGCACGGCAGAAAGCCGGCGCATACTCTTTTAGAGTTGTGGTGCGCCAAACTCCTGCTTCATCCTTCCCCACAGCCCTGTGCTGGGGGAGTTCCCTACGAACTCTGTACTTGTGCAGGAAGGACATCATGGCTGGCAAGTTCACACACATGAGTTCCGTAGGTTTGGGTGATCTGGATCCCATGAGGCCCTGCGCAAATTTCAGTCTCTGCACTCCTGGGAGCGACTGCAGCACCTGGACTATCGGTAGCTTCCAAATTGAAGCAGATCCTTCCAAGTCGGTAGGTTCAGCTGGGTGTTCGAGCATACCTACACTGCCGGCTAGTGCCGTCTCCAAAAGTGCTTCAAGAGAGAAACATAGGAGGCAGTTCCCAATGTTGACTTGCTTGATCTCACGAATTGCTAAGCAGCTGTACCCCCAAAGGAATTCTTCGTCACGTAGTACGCGAGGAAGATGCTGTTGAGGTTGTTCTGCGTGCTGCTCATCTGATGCTGGATTGACACTTCTCACTCGCGACCACGTTTCGCATGGCGGGCCCGCGAGAAATGCGAGCACAAAACGCTCGCGAATCGCATTCATCCACAGCTGCCTCGTAGACGCTTTGGATGCATCGCCCCATGTGGCGTCGATCACGATGTCGAGGGAGACTACACTGATGAAGTATGCGTCATCCACATGCCTATCCCTTTCCAAATAATATTGGACGTCGCCCACACGCCTTCTGCCTGCAAAGGCATTCAGTATGATCCGATGTCGTCCAAACATTTTCGGGATTGCTGGCATCTGTTGCGCCTGTTCCAACTCCAGCTTTAAGGCCCTCAGCGATTCATGGTAATGTTGGATAGATTTGGAGGTCAGTCTGTGTGTCGAAGTCTGGCTTCCAAAATGCCATGTTGCTGGGCTTCTGAATGCGGCAAAAATGTCTTGCACATGCTTCAATGCAAAACCAAAAACGCTCGCACCGGCCTCATCGATGTTGGTCACAAAAAAGTGAAATGTGCACTGCGCTCGTGTCCATGAAATTGCATGCTCCTTAATGTGGCCACAGATCGCATCATGCAAGCTCGTCTGCTCCACGTCCTTGTCCTGGTGGTCCGCGAAGAAGTCCACCAGGAAGATGTAGAGCTTGTCGTCAATGTCCTGAAATTCACGGTGTCCAGGATCGGGAAGTCGAGGACCAGCTGCTTGAAGTGGTGGAAGCATGCGATCATGGCTTCTAACCAGTTCATTGCCTGCAAAAGAGCCAACTCCTGGTTGTACTGCGTGGCCTCCTCCTCTGGAAAGCAACAGGTTTCTGCACTCATGTGAATAGTAGAGGTGCGCTTTGACTCTACCATATGTGTGGAACTCCTTGAGGCATGCTTCGCACTGCGTGCCTTCGAAAAGGCTTCTCACTATCGACTGTTGTCCGTGAACTCGGAACATATGAGCTGCCTCACCCGCTTTGTTCTTGCATCTCAATCCACAACTCAAACATCCATAAAAGGCTTGCTCTTCCACCTGCTTTTGGTCTGGTGTTTCCCATTGCACGTTGCCCAGCCAATCATCACAATGCTCATGTAATCTGTTGCACATGCGCTGAAGAGAGGTGGTGACAATGTGCTGCTTCTGGATCTGCATAGTCTCATGAAGACAGGCTCTGTTGACCAGTTTTTTCCAGTAGGAAGAGTGATGGCTGATCAAATCGAACCATTGGTCCGGATGTTGGCTGGGATCCTTCAATGCTGAAGCCCTTCTCAGTTGCTCCCACATCCACTTCATGTCATCCTCAATGACCTGAATCCATTGTCTGTCAGCACATAGTAGATGCCAAAGATCTGGAACAGCGCAACGGAGAAGTACAGAGAGATACCGCAATCTGGATCTCCGCAAGAGCGTTGTAGGAGTAGGCAAAGAGATTGATGCAATGATCTCTTGATCCATGATGTGGGTGTCAGGTTTGATTTTCAGCAGGCGTCGATACAAACGTAAAATGGCAGCCTCAAATTTGCGCATAGTGCGAAGATCACCTGCAATCCATGAATCTGCCCCATACAGTACCTTCGTAAGGACCAGGGTGTTGAAGATTTCATGCCGCTTCTGCTCCTCAATGTGGTCGTTGTGGTAAAGTAGACGCCTATGCTGGTTGAAGGCTCCATGGCCAATTGCCAGTCACTGCGCAACTTCACGTGCTTGATCACTGGTGTGATGGAGCACACCGCCTAAATGGCGGTACTCTTTGACCAGTGAGATGTTCTGCGTCTGCCTCTCACAGATCACTGGGAACATACCGGCTGTCTGTGGCCCGTAATGTTTGACCTTCATCTTGCGACTTCCTGGGCCATGAAAGCTAAGTAGAAGCTCTGTTTTGCCCCTGCTTAGATTCGGTGACATCAAATGCTGTTCGCACAAGTCTAAGAGGTAGCTGATAGCAGGGCCGATGGTGCTTTCTAGGCCTTGAGCGGTGTGATGTTGGACGCATAGGCACAAATCATCCATCCACGTTGGCCCAAGGAAAGGCTTGGTCACGTAGTCGGTGGTCGCAGGCGCAAAAAATGGCGGTCTGTGCATGGTTGGGATCTGTGCAATGAGCTCATGATCAATGAGGAAAGCCTGAAGCCTTTTTAACACCATGCTCCATGTGAAGCCAAAGATCACGTCAGCGAACGAATCGCCTGGGCGCGTGCCTAGGCTCGTCTCCACCACATCTGTCTGTTCCGCTAACCAGAAGTGCGTATTGCTGTGTATTGCACGGAAACAATTCCTGGCTGTGGCACTGAGACCAGCATGTTCCAAGGCAGTGCCATTGTCTAGGACTGCATGGAGCTGGTGCATGGAGTCAACTGGCAGTCGCAACTTGCGGAAGACATAGCTCAGCAACTCGTCTGTGGGCGTGCCGCCCATGGAGAGTTCCCGCAGGATGCGGTAGAACGCTTCGGTCAAATCAAGGAACAACAGTCCTGCTGACAAGTGCTGCTCCCTGGCACGCCTCAAGAAGGCCCTTGCTTGATGCAGTGCCAGCTGCACCGGTACTTTTCTTCTGCCTCCGAGCTGTTGACCTTGTAGGTACTTCTCGTAGGCCTCTGCTTTGTGCTGCCGGATGCAGCGATGAATCACTTTGCCCAAGTGTGAAGAGATTAACAGTGACCGGAAGGAATTGACTCTATGAGTCGGGCCTTTTCCCTTATATGCCGGCACTAGCAAACCACCTTTGAACAGGAGTGGTCAACATCTGGGTGTATGTCGCTGGCGCAAGGAGCTCTGGGTGAAATCTGCATATCTCGCCCGGAACTCCGTCAGGGCCCGTAGCTTTCTTGCAAGCAACTCGTCTGTACGCCAGCTCCATCTCTGTCAGCGTCGGGACCTCCTCCATTGTAAGTTGGAAATTGGCTTGGCGGAAAGACTGAAGGCAGCCAATCCACTGTTTTCGCAGTTGTGCGTCTGTCACTCTTTGGCCTCCTTCCATATCTCTGAAAAAGTCCACCCAGACCGCCAGAGCTTCTGTTGGAAGAGTGCATGGTTGATCTTCTGCATTGTGAACCAGGGGCAGCGTCGCCTTCTTCTGCTTTCTCGGATTTGTGGGCCCTATGAACGGCTTCAACTCCTTGAGAATGTCCGCTGCCGCACTGTTCTCATGCAGTTGGCTGAGTCTCTGTTGCAGGAAGACTGACTTGGAGTTCTGTAACCGAGCTCTCATCAGCTTGCGGTATCTGCAGAATCCTAGATACATCTTCACTTGGCTGCAACGCAAGCTGGTACCATAGTTGAAGAACTGCGCAAAGTCTGAGGTGGTTGCTCTATTTGTCCAAGCCTTGAAGACTTGATGGAGCGTCTCTGTCGCCAGTCTACGTCTGATTTCTTTCGTGATCTGCCTGCATTGGAGCTTCTGCGTTCGAAGTTGCCAAACTTCAGGCGTCACGTAGGCTTTCTTGGCACTGACCACTTGCTGTGTGCGCAGAGAGCCCATGGATTGCTGAAGGTGTCGAACCAGTTGACCTGCTTGCTGTTCCACATCAACTTCCCAGGACTCCGGCTGATATTGTATCAGCCCCTCCTTGATGACGGGATCTTTGTAGTCAATGTTGACGCCAACTTTCTTGTGCTTCTTGTGCTGGTACTGCTGTATACGTGCGTCCCATTGTAGTTGAAGAGTCACTGCGCGGTGGTCTTCATGCCGTTGCGCAAGGTCAAAGTCAGCTAGCACTTGTGAGTGCGTGCATCTCGGCAGCCACTGGTGCGGGATCGCAATGTGGTCAATGCAGCGCATCGATGCTCCATCCGGCGCTGTCCACGTGGTGTTGTCGCCAGCGTGGCACATTGTTGTGGCTGGCAAGCAGAGATCACGTTCATGTAGTGCTGCACGAAACAGTGGCGTATTGCTTGAAGTCGCAAAACCTGGTCTGTGCACTGCATGGCCAACAGCTTCTCCTAGCGCCGCATTGGCATCCAATAGCCATAGCATGGGAGCTTCATCACAGTGTTCTTGCAGGATGCGCCTTGTTTCTTCCCACCATTGTGTGCGTTCTGTTTGGGTCTTGCCGCTGTGTGGCGCATGCGCAATGAAGAACCAACAGTCCAGCAAAGGATGGTCACAGCGGAGGAGCATGCGTCTGGGATCACCATGTACAACGCAAAAAGTGCTGCGTGTCAGTTTGTGCTCAATGTGCTTGTGCTTTCTTCTCTGCCATCCAATGGGTTGGTCGAGATCAAACCAGATTTCGACCCCTAGATGCCCTTTGCTATGGCTGGACGCAAAACATAGGAAATTGTTGGCCACTCGTACTCCTGCTTCTGATCTGGCTTCCTGAATAGCAAGACAGTTCAGCTTGTAGAACCTCATTTGTGCTTGCAAAAAATGAAGCTTGCCTCCGTGTCCATCTGGTCCTTTGTAGAGCGATTGCACGTTGGCAGTTGCCAAGCTGAAAGCACACGAAACATCATGAACTGAATGATGAAGTTCACCTCCATGAGATTCTGTATCGATGTGAGCCGGTGGCAGCCTTGGCGCTGGCATTTCAAAGCCTCCATTTTTCCATGGTGGTAATCCCTGTTTTTGTCCAAAGACCATCCATAGTTGACACAGGCGGCTATGCCAGACTTGCAGGTCCAGCTGCTGCCTTTTGTGATTGAAGGAGTGCCGCGCTTCGAGCTTGGCTGCATGGTCAACGAATTCGTTATATGGGTCCCCTGCGTGGGACCTGGTGTGGTGGAGTTGGATGCCTTCATGTGTGAGGGCTTGCTGTAGAGCTTGGATGATCCCTCTCATGAGCATGTACGATGGGTCAGGATCAGCTACTCCCAAAGTACCAAATGCTTGTCCACCTGTGGTAGCTGAATCTGTGCATATCACCGTGGGGGCACTGACGTTCTGTGACATTCTCCATAGTCCCGCAAAGGTAAGAGCAGCCCGTTCAGCTTGATCTGAGCCTATGCGTTGGGTTCCTGTGAATGCTTGGCCTTCTGGCTGATAAGACACTGGCTGTGCCGTCCAGCCGATTGGCACAATGGTGGACGAGTCTCCACGCTCATCGTACTTTTCACCTAGTACAAGAAAGGCCCAGGTGTCTTGTAATCCAAGTTCGTCTGCTCGAAGCGGCGCCATTCTTCTCCCTGTGGGTTTGGAGGATCCATCTGTGTAAATGAGCAACCTGTCGTATTCCTTGAGATCAGGTGCAGGTCCTTGTGGCTTTTGAAGCTTGGACTGGATGAAGTCTGGCAGTTCAGGTATCTCAAAATCATGACAAAGACAGTCATCCCCAGAGCAAAAGAGCATCTTCACGTCCTCCACATTGAAGTCTGTACACAGAATGCATTGAGCTTCCAATTCTGGTACTTGGTGGAGATCAATCAAAGCCTCTCCATGTGTAGCCAGCGCCGATTGTCTAGCTGGCCATGGGCTTTTGGCCTTCACGCTCTGTATCTCTGGCGCTAGGATTGGCTCCTGATGCGAAAATGAGATTTTCCTCCAGTTCCAGCACAGTTCTTCTTGTTGCAGAATGACCGCTCTAGCATAGCCCAAACTGCAAAGTACTTCCATCAATCGTTCTTCCGATAGTCGTTGATGGTCACTGTGAACAAAACATCCATCTTCATCATGTACATCAATGTGACAGAAGAGATGATGTTGAAGTGGCGATGGTTCCTCTGTCTCTCTTGTGCATACAAAAAAAATGTTGTGTGGGTGGCAATCCCATACCAAAAGGTCATGGCCCCAATGAAGGAGTTCTGCCTTGACCGCCTCTGCGGACGGCATGGTTGTCAGCTCAATATACTGCGGAAGTTGCAGTGTGTGATCTTTGTTGATGATCTCCGTGGCATATCGTTCTGCCTGTAAAGTGGAGGACTGTGTCATGTCGAACATGTGTCGTGGCCCATGGGTGTGAGCCACCTGCCCATGTGTTTGGCGCTCACGACCATGTGTCTGTATACATGCTGATAGTTGAAGGAGCACTGGCCCTGTTGGTGCTGCAGGTAACAGATGCACCACTATGCTTGTACCGCTGCGACCAGGCCATGTAGTGCCACGTGGAAGTTGATGTTCTGCATACCAAACCTCACATTGATAAATCGCATCTGCATTGTAGCATAGCTCAGTGTGGCCAATGCCATCAATGATGTGCTCAGCTTTCAGGTGCTCATGTGTCGTGCCTGCAACTTGCAGTGCAGGACCTTGCAACCCATGTTCATGCTTGTACACTGTGATCAGATTGGTAATGAGGACATCATGTGGATTCTGAATGAGAATGACATGTCCTGCATTGTCATGTTCTCCATCTGGCGGTGTGGGCTGAACCAGGAGAAATTCAAGTGGTTCGTCTTCATGAATCTTGTCACGCCAGAGATGCTTGAACGTCTCAGTCCAGTATTGTGGCTGGTCATGAAGCTTGGCATTACGAGGATGGTCGCAATGGAGTTGCTGCCTTCCATGATCCACCATCCATGTCGTGACAAAACATGACTTGGTCTCTTCTCCCCGTGTTGCTGCTTTAGTCTGCCATTGTTCATAGAGATCCTGGATAAACTCTGTCTGCAACTGCAAGCAAGCGCTACCTGGTCGGAACTCAAGTGCATGTGGGTTCAGTGTTGATTGCAGCGCGTGTCCAGGTCTTTGCATGAGATCAACCTCATCTGCTGACTCCGCATTCCAGATGTCTGAGATTTGTGGCTGAAAGCTGTGGAGAACTAGCAAGAAAGCAAAGCCGTGTCGTAGTTGCCATCTGTCATTGAGGTCAAGCAAGTCCTCACCATGCCAGAAGGAACAGTGACGGGCTTCCATATCTCTGCCGCAAAAAGTATCTAGCGCAAAGAAGGTGATCATCTCGTCATACGTGGCTGACATTGGTGCATAGAGCGCAACCTGTTCATACACACTGCCAGTTGTCACTCGATTGTTCAGGACGGTGATGACAGATGCCCTTTGATCAGCCGCAGATCTTGAGACCACAATGACATGGCATTGGCGATTGTCCACGAATGTTTGTCCGGGAGGATTCGGATAAACCATGTAGAGCTCCGCCGGCATGTTGTCCTCATGTATGTCTTGCCATGCTCTGAGAATATGACGTTGCCAATTCCAGTAATCCACGGCAAGGCGGACTTCTCTGGACTCCACACAACGCAAATAATGTGGAAAACTCAAGTACCATGTCTTGACAACAAAAGAGTCATCTTCTGTCTCAGTGGCAGCTCTTTCCTGATCTTGTCGCCGTTGATAGAGTTGCCTGATTGTTTCTGGTTGGTCTGCTAAATCTTGTCCTCGGTTCGCTGGTGCTGGCATGATGGTATCACAAGACGTGTGGAAGATGGGTGCGTCTTGTTCTCCATGTGACTTCATTTCAAGGACAGGCATCTCGAAGTCCTTGTCTAAGAAGTCAGGTCGTTCATCTAGCTTTGGCGTCATCCACGATTGCAAGAGTGCATGATCTTCCGTGACCTCAAAATCTGGCACAATGGGGACCATGGATGTCGTCAGCTGCGAATTTGTCCAACCTGCTGCTCGTAGTGCTTGATGATCTTGGAGCTCTTCAACTGTAATGCCATGATGGAAAACATTCGCAAGATTGCGCGTCCCAAGATGACAGTATTCTGCTTCCCCAGGTGGTATGGCGATCCTGATATAGTCCCCATCACTGAGGGACATCAGAGCTGCACTGCCTCGTGGGGTCATGTCATGATTATGCCAACAAATGCATTGATCATTTTGAGCTCGACAATAATGTCCAAGGCCAAGAGAGTGCAGCAACGTAATTCTGCCAATGTGAGGCGGCAATTTGTTAACCCTTCTCACAATCTCTGGCTGGATTGTCGGCATGGCGCTGTGAAATTCCACATCAATGAGGACCAGTCGTAGTGCCGATCCTGGTGAAAGATCTCCATGTCGATGCGCAATGATGGCTTCTGTGTTTGCTCTCGCAAGATCATCTGGTCGATGCCGTACTTGATGGGTGTCATAAAGTTGATGAATTGGTATGGCCAATGCTTGTGCTACCAAGTTGTGATAGCTGTCATGATCATTCCAGTCCAGACGCAAGGGAGTCTCCATGAAATCAATTGCAAAAAGGACTGTCGAGTGCCAATCTGGGGCATTTGCTGTACTTTCCATGTCAGACGCCTCCTCTAGCACTGATTCAAGTTCATAATCTGCAAGATCAACCTGTGCTCCCTGTTGAAACTGTGGCTGATCTGCTACTTCTTGTGGATCCACCGCAATGTCAGCATCATCCATGATCTGATTTGGTGCACCTTCTGGTAGTTGACGATCTTCGCGTCGAACTGGAACAGCCATGAAGGTGACTTCGTCAGAGATGTGATGTGGTCGAAAAATCATTGCCTCAGATACCTTCTGTGCAAGGAGCAGCGGCCATCTTTGCAAGAAAAAGTCCTTCTCTGGGCCCACATAGAGATCTGCTTTGTCTGCAAAGGAAACTCGCTGCCACGCTCGTCTTGACAAAGATCTGCTTGGTGCTCGTTCTGGATGCGTTCCACACATCGGATTGAGCTCATACTGCAGATCTAAGGCCTGAATGGATGCCTTCCATTCTGGAACAAAGTTCAATTCTTCCAAGATGGAATGTTGCCATTGGAGAACAGCTGGATGCTGTTCATGACCATGCCCTAGACAAACCTCCGCATGTTGGTCTATTTGTCGGGCCTGCCAGAAGGCTGCATAGCACCAGATCCTAAGGCTTTTGTGGTGCTCTCGACTCTGGCTTTTTTGTTGGCCTGTTCTTCCTCTGTCTCTTCTGCTGGCCGCACACGACCATTCTCTAGAGTGGTCAACATCACTGTGATGCCAGTCTGGATCTCCTCTGCAGATGCTAGTTTCTCCGGCATGTCCTCGTCCATGTCTTCTGAAATTTCCTCTGCATCCAGAACCTCCGCATCTTTCTTGTCTAATGCCGCTTTCGCTGCATCGTGTTTCTCCTTGGCCTCGAGCATCGCATCTTTGGCTTCTGCAACCTTCTGCTCCAGCGCCGCATCTTTCTTTGCAAAATCTTCTGCAAAAGTGCGCCAGCGCTTGATGGACTCCTCCAGGTAGGTGTTCCAGGAGTGATGTAGGTTGGCTCTTGCCTTCTGTGCTGCGATCAGGTGTTTCCTTTTCTGC
>Ga0126342_10016946_pt1 | contig 12647 bp, 12 predicted proteins | sample Cyp1metagenome_FD_92528 | JGI IMG/M metagenome (GOLD analysis project Ga0126342, IMG submission 92528) | Coral microbial communities from Lord Howe Island, Old Settlement Bay, Australia - Cyphastrea 1 metagenome | ecosystem: Host-associated > Invertebrates > Cnidaria > Coral ...
AGACAACAACAATATATGAAGCGGGGTCTGCAAAACAAAAACAAACGGTGCAAAATGAAGTTGAAATTATGCAATTAAGGAGGGATACCATTGGCACATTGGCTGTTAAATTGTGCTCTCACACTGGTCCTATAGGTAGAGACAATATCGAGTCAACAAAGACATCACGTTGGGAGAGTGCGATGTTGCAGGTATGCCATAAGGTGACCAATCCAGAATACCAACAAAAACAGCACCAATGTTAGGCAAATTCAACGTGGTACTTGTGGGCCCCCAAATGCTCAGATAGGTCAGTTCAGCAATTGAGCACGACCAGCTCGCGCAAAACACATGTGAGGATACTAGTTTTCCAAAAACACTTATTTTCAGCCAAACACCCTCACTCGCGAAATTTAACACAGGTTTAGATCCGATACCTTTCAAAATCGCAAGAAATCTTTCAAAATTCCAGGAGTTCATGTCTGATTGTGATATCGCCAAGAGGCAGTAATGAAATAAAAGAAACTGCGGGCATGAACGGTTTTTTCTATCAAAGCAATGATGTTTTTTTTTCCGGGTTAAACCGTTAATTGAAACATATTGAAACCATGACAGCCAATCCAATGACAAGTGATCCCTGTCAGTTGAAACTGACGATCGAAGGTTCTGAACATAGCACCTGGGCTCAATTGGCATTGGCCCATGCAGCAAAATACACCGGCAACAGCAATGCCAAGTAATGGCAACTTTCGCACTTGAATATGCAAGCACATCACCCCTATAGACACTTCGCGGCCCATTTTCAAACATCTTCAGCAATTTTGAGCAACTTTGAGCAATTTTGTGCAGTTTTTTTCGCGCGAGTTGGGGTCGTGTCGAGCAATTTTGAGCATTTTTGTCGGGCAAGTTTGGGTCATGGCGAGCAATTCTGAACTATTTCTGGAAACACGATATGGCATTGTCAACCGTGGACAGTGTTCAAACTGTCTCAAGTGAGGCTGCTTTGAAACATCTTACTTTGGTTGAAAAAGGTAGCTGATGTAAACCCGACGGATCTAGACCCTAAAAAGGTATCAGTGAATAAAATGAATGACCTTATTGCCAAATTATATCCCCAGCAGTGTTTTGCCGACGTTTGTCGAGTTTTTGGCGGTGAACCTTTTTTTTTGCGGCATTTTGGAAATTGGACATGGATGGAAGCGATTGTTTTGAAGATCATGCGGCATTTTTTTGCGATAATGGCGGCAGCATAGAAGCAGATGGTGAAAAAATGGTGTTGCATTTCAAAACGCAAGGTGGGGAAGTAAAGTATTTGTTTTTATCCACGCGAATCATGCAGGGATCTGATTCCAACGAAACCTTGTTGGATGCTATTCGGTTTAATGTTTTGCAAGTTTGCATGTCGTTGCACCAGTGGACAGTTGAAATATAAGGGTTTTGTTTGTTACAGAACTCGTTTTTTTTTTGCAGCGTCGCACATAATTTTGTGTGATTGCGGGAACGAATTCGAAATTTTTGTGCGCGAGGAAAAACAATGGTCGGTGGGTCTTGGTGATAGGGTGTAAGATTCCGTGCGGATGTGGGCTATTCGGTCTTGCGATATTCAACTAGTTGTGTCCATGATTGAAAATAATATTTCGGTTGAATAGGAGAAATTACCTGTACCATATGCCAAATTTTCCAGTTATCCGTGCGTCGGTTTTGCCGACAAACAATTCAAAGCAAAAAACAGTACCCAGACAAATTCAATGAACATGGACTAAGCCAAAACGTACCAATTGACAAGGGACACCCCGTTTGATCGATATCATTCCTTTGTTTGGAATATGTTGTTGGTTTTTGTTGGTAATTTTTACCGGGGGGCTGTGATATGAGGGTCGATTGCAGCCGAGAAGGATGCCAATCCAAAGTGGCCGCAGCCAAGATCATTCCAATTTGTAATCGCAAGACATGTTTTGGCAAACAGCATTGCCATCATTGCCACAGACATGAAAACTGTCATTTTCGTCGCAAAAGCGTCGGAATTCATTAAAATTGAATTTTCTGACATGTTCTGACTTAGTTTTGTTTTGGGTGGCAGTGCAACGAACACAAGAAACACTTGCATGCACCAAAACATGAAATTCATGAAACACAACCCTAAATCCCAACGTTGCACATGTTTTTTTGATCGCAACTCAGATGTGATGACAAAGATCTCACGGATCCTATGGATATCTGGTTTTTCTCCATTGGATTTTGCTGGCGGCCTCTGGCCATGTGCAAAGTGCAACGAAGTTCCCCAGCACGGCGTGTCCCCTGGGTGTACTTTGAAGGTCGATGAGAATGGCCGCTTTCATTTCGCCTTCTCTGCCGAATGCGCTGCAGCCAGAGTTGTGGAGGCATCAATTTGTGCGGCTAAGGTCCATGGATTAGGCGCTGCGTTCCTTTTCTATGACGCTGCCTTACAGCAGATGGCTGCATATGGTGGGACGTCCTGTTTCGACACCTCAGATTGGAGCAAAGCATTCAATGTCTCATCCAAGGAATTGCTTCGCTTGCAGGCGAACGTCCTTGTGGAAATGGATGAAAAGAGTGGAGGGGAACTGCGAGAAAGAATCGAAGGCGGAACGTTGGAATGTCCACTGGCGACACCGTCGGGAATTGAAATGCCCGAGAGAAGTGCCAGTGAGGAGGGCAAGGGAAATGAAGATGAGACGGGAAAGGTAAAGTTCGTGTTCAAACAACACACTGTGGTAACATGTGGTAATCATGTGGTAAAGCAAATATTTTTCATAATATATATATATATATATATATATATATATCCAAATATGACATGTAAGAAACAGCATGAAGCAAGTATATGACCTTCGGACCGGGACTGGGGAGACTGCTCCAAGGTGTTCCACTGTTTCAAGGTGGTAGTCGCAAACCTTGATAGGAACGCTTGGGTGCCATTGTTGATGAACAAGTGCGGCGCTGGAATCACGAAGTGCTGAACATCAACGAACCTTTTTGGAAAGGCATAGGACTTACAGGCCCCATGCAATTGCCAAGCGTGAGTTGTTTGGTGCCCATCGTTTGGCCACGGCAGCAAGCATTCCTGCAAGCAATTCTGGAGACCTTTGGTGGTGATTGCGATGAACTCCTTTTCTTCATCTCCTCAGAGTCAGTGTCGCAACGCGTTCTCGACAACATCGCAGCCAAAGCCACGCAGGCCACGCAGGACGTGGCGATGTCCGTCATCAACCTGCATGCCTGGTATCCAGTGGTGCCTCCCGATCGAGACGAATTTCATCGAGAGACAGGAGAGCGTCCACGACATGACACTTTCAATACGATTATCAAACTGTTGCTGGTTGGTGGTTTGGAAATGTTTGGAACATGAATTTTATGACTTTCCATTCAGTTGGGAATTTCATCCTCCCAACTGTCGAAGTCATATTTTTCAGAGGGGTAGGTATGCCAGGGTTGAAACCACCAACCAGGTTGCACATGCTGCGCTGGGCTGGTGAACATCGGGCTGGGCTTGGACAGGTTGGACAATGGTGGTATTGCCGCTTGGAGCGGGACACCTTTTTCATCCCAGAGAATTTTCGGCTACTTGTGACATCTGAGCGCTTGGATGCCTCGAAGCCACATTACTTGGGAGTTCGACAATTTTTGGACCTACCTCGAACTGGCTTTGTTTTCAATGATGGTGGCCCTGGAGTTTGTTTGTCTCAGGCTGCTTTGTCAGCCTTGCACGAAGTCTTGTTGGCGACTCCCAATGAATTGGTGGAATATCCGGACTTTCAATCCTGTGCTTTGGCCACGGGGCACCGTGAAGATTTGATGCTCGCCGCCTGTTTGCGACAAGCCCAGATCTTTCCATTTCCAACCACTGACATTTTGGGCAGGGAATGGTTTAGCATTCGTCCTTTGATGGCCGTTTCTGCGCATCAACCTCCGCACAATTCGTCCGGCGACACAGAAAGCCCTCAAGCCTGGAATTTTTGGACAGGCAGAGGTCATCTGTTTCTTCCCTGCACCCAGAAGTTACGGCAGTGGATCGTTGAGTTTGGTGTCTCGTTTAATTCTTTCAAACAGACCTCCATGTTTTACGAAACATGGGACATTTTGAATCGAACAGCATCTGATCGCTGGAAATCTTTGGGTTTCACTTTGGAACTGAGCGGCCTTCGAAGAAAATGAGCCGCTCTGTCATCGACGTGTCGTCATCATGCAGTTGCTGCTTTTTTGGTGGTTTCCTCTCTGGGTATTCGAATGTGCTCAAGCGTGACACAGATTCCCTGGAGCAGCAAATTCCATTGGTGAGTCCAACTCAGAGAGTTATATATCGGATTCGAAAGCAACACAGCCCCCCAGCTTGCATACAATGGCATACACTGAGCACAGCCCCCCGAAACATCTTGTAAGTTTGTTTGGTATCGGAGATGGCTAGCCGCAATGCTCACAGGTGCCTTTTGTCAAACCACAGTAGTATCCACAGGTCATGGGTGCAGAATCACCATTTCTTATCATTTTTTTTCGTGAGGCCCATTGAGCCCATGAAATTGATTCCCAATTTCAATATGTAGCTGCTGAGAATCCGAAAAGCTCCCTATAGGGCCCAATTTTGATGGTTAAAATGGTAATCTTGACAATGTTTTAGCCATCAAAATTACGATTTTAACCTTGGTTTTAAGCAACTTAATTTTTGATTGTGTGTCTCAAGTTCTCATGTTGCGGGCATCGAACTTGAGACACACAATCCTCGGTCCAGTGGGTTTTCCCATTCGTCAACCTGCAGGCGATGGTGGCTGCTGGCCACTCTCTATGCTGGCAGTATGGCTTTCTGCCAGGACTGCGCCGAAGAAGTGCCGGTTGATGTGGTAGAAAATGAGGAAAACTATGTAGAAAATGGATTCAATGGATGTGTCATGATCATGATGATCATGATGTGTCTAAGGATGCCTAAGGGTTTGAAACCAGATTCACTATGGGAATGCTATTTGGGCGGGCGAGTTTCCATTTGCCAGCTATAGTGTAGCGCGGAAGAGGTGCATTTGCACAGATGATGAGCCATCTCATAAGCCATCCATGGTTATGTTGGACTTGTTTGGAATGGTACCTCCTAAATACCGCATTGCAACAGGCTCAGCTCAAAGTGGCAGCAGGGCTGCGAGCCTCAGCGCCTGCGCAGGCACAGTGACCAGGTTGAGATGTTCGCAATGTCTTCAAACTGATCTGTTTTGTTATTTGACATACAATATACAGATACATGTTACTCATATCTCATATTACATATCTTATTGTATGTATCTATATTGTGTGTGTATCTGTGAAAATATTGTATTGGATTGCATTGGTTTAAATAACTAAATAACTAATTGTATTAAACATGTTTGTGAAATTAAGTCAATTAAGTGTCCATGCGCATCCTGACTTACAGAAATTCGTCCTTGAGCCGGGTCTTGGGGCGAAGGCCAAGGATGAGCACGAGTCCCGACGAGGGGTACTGCAAGTGGGTGCCATGTCGGCAGCTCAAAGTCAACGGCAAAACTTAGAAGGAAAGGTGGGAATCACATGCTGTCGGTGAGACCCCCATTGATGATAGCTGTCCGTTGACCGGCACTGGAAATTGGGTAAGCCATGGTCTAATGGTGATTTGTTGCCCTATGAAATCACAGGAGATGCTGATGAGCCAATGGATTTCTGGTCAAAAAAACCCAGGCTTTTGGGCGGCAGTCAGCCCAGCTGGGCGAGCCTTGATGGCGTGCCTGATGCTCCTCGACCATGGAAATCATTGAAAATGGGATGGCCCCAACAGATTTTTCGGTTGAAACCTCCAGTTTACTTATTTCGAGTTCCTTGCTGTCTCCATTCTGGTTTTTGAGATGCGTATGCTGTCTCCATCTAAAGTTTAAAGGATAGTTCGCATCTTTCCATTCTGATGATGCTTAGTTCTCTCTGCATTGCAGCACGCTATCACAAGATTTCATAGTTTCATAGTCCTCTTTGACTTTTCCGTGTTTCCCTGGCATCAAAGTCTTTGAATGTCGACAATGTCAACCCCGGATTACTAGACCAGTAGGCTGTTTAATTGAAGGGGTACCATTTTAGTAGCCAATTATCACAATTTTATACAATTTTAGGGGAAGGCCCAAATTCATCAACCAGGGTCTATATTCATCCGGGGTTGACTTTATTGTTGGACGCTTTGCCGAAGTCTTACTGTGGTACTGTCAGTTGTTGGTGGTCAGTTGTCATGAATCTCAAGGTTGGAGATCTATACGCTGGCAGGAAACGCAGCAGACTCAGACACAATCTGGCTGACAAGAATTCCATACTGCAGCAAGGTATCAGCTTATCGGTGGTGATATGCGATGATATAAGTCACTCACGCATACGCACGTCATATCTGAGTAAGAGTGGGCAGACTCCTAAATTCGCGTGGATGATGTTTACTTTTCCATAGCCATAGGATCCATGGTGCTGGTATATATGCTAACATAAAGGGGGTATATTGATGGGATCCATGGCACACCATATATAGCAGCACCATGGATCCTTTTCCATAGCATGTGAAGGTGTCTGCAGCATGCGCCGCGGGGCAATGCCGCCAGGCTATGCTCCGAAGATCGTTGATGGCTACAAGTCCCTCAAGGCCAGTGGTGCGGTGGAGGACGACTGGCTTTCCAATTTACCCAAGATGAGAAAGGTGCAGAGCTCAGAGACGGGCTGAAGCTGATGCAGAAAAAACAGAGATCCCCAGGGTTTGGCCATGGTTTGGATTTCATCCCTATAGATTTATCCATACCCAACCTGGTTATGACTAACAGTTCGCCATGGTTTTTCGATGGCCCTAATCGAAATAGATGGTTTACCGTTCTGAAAAATGGTGGATCTTTCCATGGCGAACTGTTAGTCATAACCAGATGGTAAGTTTGTATATCTCGGATATGTTTCCCATTGGTTTCCCAGCGATCGTTCCAGTGGTAATCAATCCCCACTTATGGAGCCATCCTTCAGGCGATGGACAAATGGGGCGCCTTGCAAAGGCAAGATGTTGTCCCGGATAAGATTAGCAGAACACTCCTCAAGGAGAGCAGGGAGTTGTATCAGATGGGGATGTTTCATGAGGTTTCTATGATTTTTATGATGGTGATGTGGGATATTATATAACATGACACAGCCATCCCGAAGTAGATGGACTATGGGATTTTCAACGTTATTCCCATTTTAGTGGGGATGTTTTTTTTTCATATTCTGCTCCAGGATGGCTATATGATGCTATATGTACATATAATAGTATAATACATATATATATATATAGATATAGTTATCTCCACACACATGGAACAAGTGAATCCCTACTGAAGGAATGAACTATCACTTTTTTTGAAAAGAAAAAATGGGGATGACTACAACTTATATATGTAACCACAACATATACGGGATTTGTCCATTTTCACAGATGGATCAATATTTGTTTATGTCCACTGTCATCCACTGTCCAGTGCTGGTGAAATAGGGGCTGGCTCAAGTCTCAGTTTTGGATACTTCTGGCGATGGCAATTCTTAGATGGCGCTTCTGATACGGGATCTGAAGGGTAGATCGATTTTCATGGGCTTCCAACATCCAAGATTTGAGGCATCCCCAGGAGTTTGTCATAGTTTTTCTGTCGCTCTTCGAGGATTCTGCGGCGTTTGCGAAAGCAGCAAAGACAAAGGATTTCAGCAGCACGATGAAGGCATTCCAGGCGCTGAGAGTTGGATTTGATGATTTCCAGGCGTGAAACCTACTGTTAGACTACCCGACCTGGTAAACGTTTACAGTTTGCGAACTGGAAAATTGCCATTTATAGTTGATATCCCCATTAAAAATGGTGAATGGTGATTTTCCATAGTTATGTTAGTTTACCAGAGGGTATGTCATTTAGCTGAATTTGGATGAAGGGACCCCCCCCAAAAAAGGCACACATTTGCACTCAAACCACTTGCAATTTCCCTCAAAACATTCCAGGGTATTCGAGTATCTTACCAACTTCTCCACCGAACCGCCGTTGAGGCTTACCTGGAAGACTTGCCAACTGCTGGACCAGGAGGAAGTGGAAAGCTGAACTTGTTCCATCCTCAGAAGTGGTGATCATCGGATCATCTACGGATCAGAATTGATGTAGGATTCGTGAGCTTATAAGCCACAGGAAGTTGGGTTATATAACTGGTTGGTGGTTTGGAACCATGGAATTTTATGACTTTCCCATCATATTGGGCATTTCATCATCCCAACTGACTTTAACTCCATCATTTTTCAGAGGGGTTGGGCTCAAACCACCAGCCAGATAATTAATCATCATTTACCATCATTAACCATCATTAGTCACCATTAACCACCATTAATCACCATTAACCAAGTAGGTCAACCACCAACCAGCCAAGGGATAACCCATGATGACTCCAGTGGTGATCCATGGGGATGATTCGATCGAGCCTAGCGCATTGCGCTGTGGGGATAAAGGCGGCGTAGCGTAAGCGTTTCGCATCGACACGTGACACAGACAGCAACATACCTAGACCGGACCTTCCAAGGACCCATCAAATAAATGGTGCAATTTATATAGTTTTACCCATTTTGTCTGATAGTTTTGGTACTTTAAAACCCATTTTGATGGGTAATTGAAAGGGTTTTGAGGGTTTAGGGAAAAGACAGCTTGCAGACACCTTAGTTTTGGATGGTTTCAAAACTGGACCTACTTGCTGGTTGACCCCAGTTGATGGCTATTCCAGTTACAACTGTTTTTTCCCTCTCAGCGACCCACTTACCATTTCCGGCTAACGACCAAGTAAATCCATGATACCATCATTATCCATCATTGTATCCCATGAAATATCCCATCATGTTCCAGCATTTTCCATCATTTTCCACCATTTTTCCACCATTTTTCACCATTTTCCAGCATTTTTCATCCATTTTCCATGGGCAAATCTGTGAAATCCCCATTTTTTCCATGGCGAGAAGCACCAACTCTTGGGACCGGGCCGGGGCCCCTCTGAGATCCGATCCGCTGGCGCCACCCTGAGCGAACCGAACGCACCGCAGTTTCGTGCGCGGTTCGAAAAATGGAGGTTTCGTGAATTCTGAGAAACCAATGTTGATCAATGGTGATTCAATGGTGATTTAATGGTGATTAACCCTCTGGTAATGGAATATGAATGGCTGATTGTATGAGAACCTACATGTTTATGTTTCTAAGATACATACCAATGGATGCAAGCCAATTGGTAGGGCAAATCCTTCGCGAAGCCCTGACAAAAAACTGATACATACCAGTGATTGTTGATTAATGTTGATTATTGTTGATTAATGTTGCTTACATACCAATGATATCCTCATTTTGGATTTTTTTTATATTTTTTTATATATATTTTCCATTTCATATGTGGGATGTCATCCGAAACCCATTGACGAACTCCATCATTTTTCAAGATGGTTGAAACCACCAACCAGATGGATATATTACATGTAATATATGATATAATTATGAATGTCAGATTGACAGAATCAGATCACTGATTCAATCACCATTAATCCCATTTTGACTAATTACAGTAGTTCTGACAATCCACCATTGCTATCCATTCTTATGAGGGTTTCTATGAGGGTTTCTATGAGGGTTTCTATGAGGGTTTCTATGAATTGATAGCGGTGGATTCTCCATGACCATCCTTGACCGCCAGTGTGGGGTGTCGACCGCGATCGGCCATTTTTTTGGGGGCGGCATGGCAACAATAGGTGCATCATGGTGCATCATTGTCATCATCCATGATTTCCATTGATATCATCATTCATTGTGCATCTGACAAGTCATCATATGTCATCAGTGTTTCATATATTTCTCGTTCTTTTTGTTGAAGGAGCTTTCGGCCCAGTCGGCCCGTAGCTTTCCCAATGAAGTGCCCAGCTTTCCGCTTCGGTTGGCTTCCAGCAGCATTTTGCTGCCTTGCGCCATGTAGCGCTTTGCTGCACAGCAGTCACAGCAGCGCCGGTCGGCGGCTGAGCCATTGTGATTCAGCAGCACCCAAGAACTCATGTTGCAATTGGCAGTGTGACAGCAACATGGGAGCCTTGGACAGGGTTTGTGGAGGTTTCTTATCATCAATACTGTATCTACTGTGTCAGTGCCGATTCTCAGTGCCATTGTATGTCCGTTATTGCGATTGTTATCATTCTGATTGTTGCTGCTATGATTACTCTATATTACTTACCATCATTATTGTCATTCTCTATTGGTTTCCAATGTTTTCAATGTATTCCATTGGTGTTTTTCCACCAACGCTGCTTGCTCCACCAGAAATGGGGAATCCATTCGGACGGAATCGAAAAGGGCCAGACTTTCGTGTCGTAAGGATGGATGCCACGACATCCGCAAAGTGAATTCACGGGGAGCAGCGATGAGGAGTGTTGTCAGAGGACATGTCAGCACTTTCAATGCCCTACGGGATATAAGGCCCAGCTTCAGCATGGCTGGAATCCCGCGGGATGCCCCCCAGTTGTTTTTTTGTTTCAAAATGGATAGGGTAAAAATATGAGGACTGCCAGATTCATGATCTTTCGGTTCATTTTCTGGAAATCGGAGGGTGATCCCCGACTTTTTTTTTTCGGTTTGCCAGCGGGGTGTTGGGTTTGTGGCCCCCAGGCCAATGCCTTGTACAAGAGCAACACCGGCTGGTCAGCGGAAGTCTGTTGTGACAAGACCTGTGAGTCCTTCGAGTGTCGGGACGGATATCGTGTGGTGGAAGCCGCAGCGTCAAAGGTGAACCTCACGCACGAGGAATGCTGCGCCTGGGCAGTTTTTACCAATGGGAAATCGCTCACATGGTGCCCCCCAGTAAAAACTTAAGGTTTATATAAACCACGATAACATCGATAACATACGATAACTATATAAGTATTATACTGTATATTATGTATGTATCTCATAATATATATATGTACTGTATATATACATGACATATATAGTTAACATTTTTACACACAAGAAATCACAAGAATAATTCCCAGTTATCGGACGCATAAATTTGAACTGAACGAACTGGGGCACGCAACTTGTGGGAAGAATTGCTTGGGCGACTCGTTGTCCCTAGGTGCTCAGACCTGCGAACTCCACCAGTGCGGCGTCTTGTGGAGCCCCTCGGAGTACCGATCCACGTGGGTGGGCGACTCGGACCAAGTCTGTTGCGAACCTCGCTGCGCGCTGATGTCCTGTGGTGACGGATGGGCGGTGAATGACCTGAAAGTGGATCAAGTGGGTGTGACCAGGGAGGAATGCTGTTCCAAGACTTGTTCGTTGGTGAAATGCGCCGTTGGGTGGAAAGTGCCGGAGAACCGATTGAAGAGCGTGCCACAGAAGGAGACGGAGTGCTGCCAAAAGACCTGTGAACATCACGTTTGTGGCCACGGCTATGTGAAGGATGCCACCAAGAATGGCTTCTTGCTGTTGTTTTGTTTCAATATGTGTCATATTTTTCCAAGCATATCTGTGATGACGGGCTAAAGGCCAATAAATTATTTATGGATTCAAAGAATCTTTAAACTATACATTGTAGGACGGAAATCCATAAACCCGAGCTATTTTGATGTTCACCAGGGGTGTAGGGTTTTGACCCATCTCCATATGTTCTCCATATGTTCCATATGTTCCTGGACGTGCTGCATATTCTTATGTTAAAATCGTTTAATCTATGTTAATCCACTAATTTATCAGATATTATTTAATCAATTCTTTGTCAGTCTATGTTTTTTTTTTTTATTTGGAGCCTAGCGTTCAATCTTCTATAGCCCACTTCCAGCACATCCAAGACCATGCTGTGGTCTGATTGATTCCCATTAGATAGAATTATAAACCATTATCCCATTATAATCCACGATGTCCCAATTAAATCACCCATCTCATGTGAGATGATGCAAGTTATTTCGAAATCCCAATGGTCAACCTCACCCCATCATGTCCCAATTTTCTCAGTGAATATCAAGTTGTTGCCCATATTAGATATTAAGCCATATAAACCTATATTAAACCTCCAATAGTATCCCATGGTTATCCACATTATTATCCATATTAAACCATCTATCTATTTTCCTTATTCTCCGGCAAGCCATGTTTGATGACACCGTTGCGCAATGAGACGAGGCTTGTTTAATCCTTCCAACGACCGCTGTTGTGAGAAGACCTGTGCTGCTTTCCAATGCCCGGAGGGCTGGGTGCGCGATCGAACGAAATCCAAGCTGCTGGCAACCAGCGCCCTGGGTTGAGGTTTTTAGGGGGTCTTTACACTGTATTGAAGAAACATAAAACTGTGTCATTACGGTATATGTTTGTTTGGGGTCGAAATCTACAGTTATAATATTATCTATCCACCTACCTACCTACCTATCTATCTATCTATCTATCTATCTATCTAGTCTAATCTAATCTAATCTAATCTTATCTAATCTAATCTAATCTAATCTATCTAATCTATCTATCTATCTATCTAGATAGATATCTATCTATCTATCTATCTATCTATCTATCTATCTATCTAATCTATCTATCTTATCTATCTTATCTATCTTATCTATCTTATCTATCTTATCTATCTTATCTATCTTATCTATCTTATCTATCTTATCTATCTTATCTATCTTATCTATCTTATCT
>Ga0126342_10016947_pt1:2500-12647 | contig 12647 bp, 12 predicted proteins | sample Cyp1metagenome_FD_92528 | JGI IMG/M metagenome (GOLD analysis project Ga0126342, IMG submission 92528) | Coral microbial communities from Lord Howe Island, Old Settlement Bay, Australia - Cyphastrea 1 metagenome | ecosystem: Host-associated > Invertebrates > Cnidaria > Coral ...
GCTTGGGTGGATGCGCAGAAGGAAACCATCCTGCAGGCACGGGCTGCAGAAACGTGCCACACATCTTGTGGGTTCCATAGTTGAAAGGATCCTGTGAGCCATACCACAAAATACCAGAAAACATTTTTTTGCGGCCCCCAAGTTAACCCCCGATTGTTTGGCTGATGACATCTCAAATTATAACCATAGAATCCCACATTTTTTACCATAATATAGGGTTTCTGTAAATGGGCGGACCCCCCAAATCTCCATTTTAATAGGATTTTCCCATGAAAAAACATCCAGCTATTGGGGTAGCCCCATGACTGAGGAAACCATGATACTATGGGGACTCTCCCATGAAAGGTGGCGAAGGATCCCTTGAATGAAGAGAACATCAAGTGGTGGAGCAGTGCAGATGATGGGTATCTTGGTATCTTTTGGGCCCTTTGTGGCTTTCTTTTGGGGCTAATAAGATATCAATAGCTATAGATAACCACAAGATATCTACAACTCTCAATCAATCTGGGTAAAATTTGGAAACACTAACTATAGTAACTATACGTTATCCGGTTGTCTGTCCTGTTACCGAGTGTTACTTCTGGTTGCAATCAAGTGGGCCCCAAAGTTTTGAGACACACCCATGTCTTTCGGCATTAAATAAAGTGGCCATAGATTTGGGAGCCCCTGTTTGGTTTCCCACCATGGAAGCTAGTTTATGGCCATTTGCGAAGTACAAGTGGAAGCTGTGACTTATCTATGATCTGGGTTCCTACTTAATAGCGAGTTAAAGAAAGCACATGTCCCATTTTGGGGAATTGAAGCATCACCCCAACATGATTCCTCTTAGTTCCCAACAACAGGGATCGGGTTTCAATCGCTGGGTCCGGAAATGTGTCTTTCCTTTGCCGAACCACTCAGGCCTTGGCAAGCGCTCGCGCGCTGTTTCGAGCTGGAAGAAGTTTGGAGCAGCAGTGCGCCTGAGGCACGCACGGACACTGTGGAGATTTGTTGGACAACCGAACCGAACCCAAAATCCTCCAGAATTGATGATATTAACTTGCAGAAGTGGGGGATAACAATTGGAAAGTCCTGACGTTGCTTGTTGGCTCATGTGGGAGTATACTCACCAACGTAGGACCCCTCAACCAGGAGGATGAGACAATCGATTTTTTGGGCACTGCTCGGCTCCATCCATAAGTGGGGGCCCTTTGATACCTGGGGTTAGGACTGGGCGACTGGGGGTTGTAACGCTGCTTCTAAGGCGGAAGTGGCCTTGTGGTAGGTTTTAAAATGGGGCTTTCTGAAAACAGGGCGCATGACCAAAAATGGTATTTCCCAAATCCGGAAAGCACCAAAGTTCCACCAGATGAGTCCGGATGGTGGTCTCTCTGGTTGCCTCTCCCATTTTCGCGCCAATGGCCTGCAGTGTGGTGCAGGAGTACAAGAGCTATCTGCCAGTGCATATGGATGGTTCTTGCAACGGCTTGCAGCCTGCGCCCCAATGCCTCCACAGTGAACATTTTTGGACAAAAATAGCAATACGGTATATTAACCATATTATAGGTATATAACCATGTATATATAACCATATGTATATATAACCATATGCTGAGAAAACGACAGATTTTATGAGCGATACTGGACCGACACCAGCGGGAGCATGGATCCACAGCGCGAGGCACTATGCAGCGTTGGGTCGAGACATTGAGGGCGGCCAGGCTGGGACAGAAAGGTGGTTGACACTTGGAAGATACCTATGCAAAACACATCAAAACACATCGTCTCATGATATAAAAGCAGGTAAAATCACGATTTAACCAGGGCAGGTGGCACCAGATGGTCTTCCAGATGAAACTTTTAATCGCTACATGAGTTGCCAAGTAAGAATGCAAACATGTCGCATGGTAGTACGAGTTCACACACACAGACACATGCATATACAATGTACAGAAATATATTTATATGTGTATATATATAAATACACACCTGGTCAACCACACACACATGTATATGTATAATATACATATATATATATACACATGATATTTTACATATATATATACATATTTATACATACTATATTATTATATTATATATAGTATTATTATATTATTATAGTATTATTACATATAATATTATTATATATAATATACTAATATTGTTATTATATATTGTTATTAACTATTGGTGGTATTATAATATAATGTATATATATATATATTGTAATATATAACCGATAATATGTACATAATATATATATATATTAAAATATATATTATAATATATCTGATGATATGTATATATATATATACATAATAATATATACACATATATATAGTATGCATATGATAATAGACATATATATATATAGTATGCATATTATAATATGTATATATATAGTATGCATATTATAATATGTAATATATATGTAGTATGCATATATATATATATATATTGTATATATATATACATACATAAATATCTCGTAGAATCTCTGAATGTCAAATTTGAAGTCTTTTGTTGCTCCTTGCATCCCCAAGTGTGTTTTTGCAATGCCACGGTTGAGGCCGTGAACCTGGTGCCTGCGGAGAAACCACAGGATGTCTACACCTTTGTTTTGAACGTGGTGAAGAAAAAGGCGGGGAAAATCCCTTTGTCTTGCTGCATGTCAGGGAATCCAGCATGGGCTGTTGTAAGTGTTGACCCGCTTTTTTTTTTTTCGTTTTGGAGTCTGGATTCGTTCCCTGAACATGTCAAAAGGGGGTGAGTGCTGCCTGCTCACAGTTGGAGTACTTTACTTGTGTTCATAATGGACTCAAGAGTGACAAGGATTTGGGACTGAGGAACCCAGAAGCTCACTGGACACCTCTTGAAATCCTGCTCTCATGTTCTCCCATCTTTTGCCCACCTAGTTTTTGCTTAGTCATTTTTTCATCAACCAATCCAAGAGAAGCCACCGATTCCCTTTTCACTTGGCAGGTTCATGCCCAAGCGACTGCCGAATTGGAGGAAGAGTCGACGGATTCTGGGAGATATGCCACTGAAGAGCCTCAGCAGCTTCGTTTGGTGAAGAATTTGATGCCCCAATGAGGCAAACCCAATCATAAACCATGCCAGTAACGAACCATTTTGGGGGCCATCATAAATCATCCCAAATAGGGACCGTATGATTATGATATACCCAATAGTAAACCGAACTTTTGGATGGTTGCTCATTGGCTTTCCCAAAAATTACTCAGCTTGTGGGAAAACATACCGGTGGCTTCCCCCACCTCCGGCTCCACCTGAGGAAAGAAAGAAGCAGCTGGCCCAACGACTCATCGAGCTTGATGTCTTGCAGCGGAAGGTGGTGAAGCAGACGGTCATGACCATTTGCTATGGTGTGACCAACGTCCTGCCGGCTGCTGTTGAACGATCATGGTGCCCCCAAGTAAAGCTATTTATATCACAATAGAACGGGGTTACAACATGTTACAACTACCAGGACTAGGTTTAAGTAGAGTTATCTCATTTGTGGCGCTTTGGGAGATAAACCAATCTGAACAAGATCTAGGCATCAGCGGTTGAGCCTCAGAGTCCAGTACCCTTGCTGAGTCGCTTCAACGTCCCAACGTCGCTTCAACGTGTGTTCTTGTGGCTCCAGGACACATAGATCATGGAAAGATGACATGGGACAGATGTGGCAAGTTAGGAATTTCCATGTCGAAAGTCTTCGAGCCCACTCCAGCCGCAAAAAATCGAGCTGACACGGCGTCGAGATGGGCCTAGCTGGTTTCATGTTTTCCACCATCGAAGGTTTGGCATGTCATGATTCGATCTATCGACAAAGGACAGCGAAAGACAGAACAACTTCCCAGCCGACTGAGCCTTCCGTATTGGGAAGTGTCCCAGGCATCTGCCAAGATGGGTGGTGTCCTTTTCTTTGGGCGATGTTATAAAGGGACATTCAAAACCTCTGTTTTATTGGTGTGTTTTCAAGCTCAACTTGAGTGATGTTTGATGTTGATTCGACTTGGCTCAGGCCAAATGGCAGAGGCAGATGTCTTGCGCTTGCTTTCTGAAGCAGAACGGCACAATGATGAGGAGGCCTGAGAAAGTCTTTGGGAACAATCCTATGTGGCTAAAAGAGTCTTCCCCAGCTATTTTAGCATCAAATGTGGAGACGATGATCCTAAAGTCTTTCTTTTTGTACCAAAAAGCTGAGAAGAGTTTTTTTTTATGGTTCCCTTGTGATGTGCCGGACTCATGGCCTGTTGAACAACTGAAATTTCACGTTCCAACATGAATTTCAAATCCTCCAAATGCACGCGTGAAACACAGTGGATCAAGTTTACGCTTAAATGGATCGAACAATGTCTTCGAAGGGTCATGGGTATGGCCAGGGGCAGGGGTTCTCAGGCTTTACCAGTGGCTCTGGGTGCAGGAGAGTAGCCAAGCCGAGCAGAAGGCCGAGGAGGCCTTGAAACTTCTGCGGAAAACTCCCGAGGCTGTGCCAGGTGGGCCAAGTTGAGACACAGTGACACACTTTTGGTGTTCTTTCCAACCGCCATTTTTTGGGGTAAGTTGAACCCACGCAATTCTTGGAATGAGTCGAGAATGGGGCCAATCCAGTTTCAAGATGTTTCAAGGCCATCAAGCGGAGATGTTTGAATTCTTGGGCCTTGGTGATGTCGCTTCATGTCGCTTCAATTGTTCCATACCTGGTGGGAGAGATTTCCCACTGCCATGTGAAGCCCGAACAGACCAGATTGATTTGGGATGATTCTCTGGAACAACAAATTGAGGTTTATAATGGTTTATAGTTTATGGATGGATTTCCCACCTTATAAACATTTTTTTGCTCCCATTTTCAGGTCATGTTCCTGTGTGTTATCAGGTCCAGCGGATGCGGTCCGAATACTGGCTCTGAGCAGTGACTCGGCCGCTCATGAGGGGGAATTCTACGAGAAAAAACATGGTGATATGATGTGACCTGTCTAGTAAGATCAGTAAACATATCTCATATATTAATATATAATACATATCAGTGTAATATATAATACATATCTCATATCAGTATAATATATAATACATAATATATAGGTTAGCAATGTCTGTGATTTGTCCCTTTCCAGATACCCATCGAAAGGATAGCCCTTCCTTACAATTCACTAAGTTTGTAAGATCATTGGTATTTAACCATCAACTAGCATCATATGGATTTGTCTGAAGAAACGTGTGCCCCATCCGCTGGTTTCTCATCATTTTCCCTTCCGCAGACGTCCTGGAACTACGCTAAGATCAACTGAACGAAGCTCCACTGTGAATGGACGCAGATTGGAAACGCCTAACTAATGGAATTAATTACTAGTTATATGTACGAATTTTCCTCAAGCTTGTCAAGAGGGTGTTTGAATTAGCTCTGACCTATTTCACTAGGGATTTCAAGTGTAACTAGCCAGAGGCTCTTGCAGGGCTTGTGTCGCTTTCGGTGATTTCATTTTTTATTGTTTTTTTTTTTTTTTAAGTTCTCTTTTTGCAAGACATAATATCCCCTTTGCCTTGCTGGCTCATACCAAGGGTCGGTGTTGGCCGAGGATGCCATATTACTCGACAAGACAAGAGCTGTTCAATGGCATAACTATAAAAAAATTGAACAGCTCTTGTCTTGTCGAGTAATATGGCATCCTCGGCCAACACCGACCCTTGGTATGAGCCAGCAAGGCAAAGGGGATATTTTGGCTTTGGGGTCTGCTTGGGTTTTATATGTTGGGACGTCAATAGTCATTCAAGATCTGAACAGTTTTTTGGTGGTTCGGCAATACCACGCGTCTACTTAGCCATTGGTTTCTGCAAGCTCGCTCGTAGTACTTTGGCAATGGGGTTTGTACAACTTTTTCAGCAGGGATCAAAGAAAAACCAAAAACAGCTTATCATTTTCCCTGTGTAAATGGCCATTGGATGTCCTCATTTTCAGCCAAAGCATGCTTGCTTACCTTTCCCACTATATCCCCATGAAATCACCTCACCATGACTATGAAAATCCCATTGAATCCCCATTTTGCTTAAATCCCATGGAATCCCCCCATATTTCAATGGACTCCCATGAAAGTCCCATGAATTCCCATAAAAAACTCCCATTTTATAACTATATTAACTATACTCCCATATAAATATTCCCTATTGAAATTTCCCTATACTATAGTCCCATATAGTCCCTTATAACTAGACTATACTCCCAGGCGAACTTCCCCCTTCTCAGACCGAGGTTCAGCCCAAGGAAACCGCAAGGGCGCCCTGAACCGGATCGCAGCTGAGAGGCCCACCCTGCCGAGCCAACGATCGCAGGCCTTGACAAAAATTAGGGGCGCGGGGAAAGAAAGGCTGGTTACATCTGGTTACTATGTGGGTAGATAGGTAGATAGGTAGATAAATTGATTATTGATGGGATAGTTAGATACTGGAAAGAAGTTGGCCAAGTACTTGGTTCTGTGAACTATTTTCCAGGCCCCGTACTTGAAGCCGTGCACTACTGTTTGGAATTGGGAGTTTGATCTTTCTTCCGGGATTGTGTGAAAGGAAAACTTGGACGAAACTGCGTCTTTGCCTTGCACCCCCGGGGTTTCCCATGGGTTTCCTCAAAAATGTATATAGGGAAAACCAAATCCGTGACTCTTGCAGCCCTTTCCAATTCTGCCTTTGTTTGCGAAGTCTCCGTTTTTGTGCCTGTTTTGCTTCATAAATGGGTTTGTCGACTGGTTTCTCAACATTTTCCTAATCAAAATTGCGATATAGATTCAAGGTATACTATCCATTTTCAACCAAGATCGTGATGGTTGCGTGCATTCTCCCATCTTCACATGAAATCTATTCTTGAGGCTTAGACCCCCCATTTTTTCCCCAAAAATCCTTGGGAAATTCCCAGCCGTCCCCATCTGCCCCTCGTGCAGGCGGTGTTGACCTTGGCTTTTGCAGAGGTGGCCAACTCGCGATGCGGCAGCAAGCGGCGGGAGGCCGTTGGGATGCATCATGGTTGGTAGAAACTTCGAAAAACATGTTCATACCATATATAATTATATAATGCATATATGATATATATATATATATGTATATATACACATATGTATATATATATATATATGCAATACAAACATATAATATATGTACATTTGCTAGTTGAGAAATTGACTGGGAGAGCAGACTGCATCGCCGGTCAAAAAGGCATGGCCACGAGTCTCAGGAAGCGTTACAAGCAGCCTTTCAAGCAGTGGAAAGCTTTCGAGCGCTGGGCGATCGGCGTATGGAGGACTGAAGCGGAAAGCAACCGCGTCGGATCATGGCCTCAAAGAAAAGTCAAACGGTAGACGTTTCTCTCCCTTTGCACAGTGAAGCAGTGTCTTTTTGCATAAGTGCCGGAAGTCCTGGTATGAAGACTCAATCATTAGTAGATTCTGAAGAAAAAGCATGCCAGCTGTTAAACTATCATCCAGAATTACCTCTCCAACTTCCAGCAATGGGCGATACACACCAATGTCAGGGCTGGAGTTTGGTGGCCCTGGCTCACACCCATGTTCAGAGAGGCGTGCCCAGATGCATCGCTGGCTGCCTTGATTTGGTGTATGACTGGTACACACTAAGGTCAAAGAACCACATACATCACGTCTTCGTTAGTGTGCAAGTACAACTATCATTTTTGCACATATATATATATTTGTACAATATACATATGCATGTATATACATATATATATATGTATACACATATATGTATATGTATATATATAGGTATATACATCAATTTGTTACATTGCAAACACATACAGGTAGATCCAAACTTTGACCACACGCATATCGAGAACCATCAACAGTCCAGCCAACCACTTAGTCTCAGAACAAACAATGGCTCCCTGTGAATAAATACCTTACATCAATCCATTGAATGTCATATGTGTTGTTTAATTTCTCTATTCTGATCCCTCTGATGATTCAATCAGCCGTCTCATGTCTAAGTCCAACCACTATGACATGACCATGGATATTCTCTACGCATTTGGAACCCCATACAACAACCAAACATATCAAACAGCACCCGGAGTACTTCCAACCAACCACTTGGGGAAATTCCCTTTGATGGCTAAATCCAAACAACCACTATGATATCGCAGTGATGTCCCTATGTTACGAAAGAATCCCATTTCATCCCGACCAAACACTTGGTTTGTCTGAAAATAGGGTACGGTACTCCAGTCTGCTCCTTCCATCACACTGTTTGAAAGCTCATTTTCCTCATCAACACTGCAATAATTTGGGATCCGAATTTCGCAAGACGCAGGGTACATTGATAGGTTCCTATTTCCATGGGTTAATCTCAATCACTATGATTTTGTTGGAACAATCCCCACTTCGCATGCGGGGTGCACCAAGGGGGGAATGGCAGGCACCAAGAGCGAAATCGTGGAGGAGTTGGACCGTGCCATCGACGCGGCCTCTGAAGCAGAGGAGATCTTGCGGGACGTGGGCGACCGCGTAGGAGAAGGGAAGGCGATGCACACCATAGCGGTCCCCTGGCAGATGGGCTTGGGCTCAAAGGCCGATGGCCATGAAAGGAGGAAAACGATCTTGAAACCCGGGGCATACCCTAATGTATGGCCATTTTGATTGGGAGAATGATGATTAACCATGGGATTAATGGAGGACATCGCAATTTATCACAATTTTCAAGGGGAAGAAGATGATATAAAGCATGGGATGGAACGTGGTTTGTTCCGAATTTTGAGTTGCAAGACTGAAGTTTCGCTACACTCCAGTAATCAAGCCTGGCTGGCTGGGAAATCCCCAATGGAGTTCGAATGGGAACAGGATTTTCCATGGCCAAAGTACTAAATCCTAGAGCTGTCCATGTTGGAATCTGCGGAGCGGTGCCCAGGTCGCTCTCTCCTTCCAAAACAACATTGATGAGGCAGTAGAGCGGTCTCGAGCACTGGTGACCTACTGGCACAACCTCGGCTATAAACGGCTGGAGGCGCTGCTGAGATCTGTTGGGTCTTTCTGAGCGGGATATGTGCCAAGTTCCAATGCTTTTTATCATCATCTTCCAGCATTTTTTGCGGTATCCCGGATTTTTGAGACAAATCCATTTGTTGTTTCTGGTGTTGCAAAATGCTGATGATTTCTTGGAACATGTAATGATCTTTATGTAGGATCCCGAGCTGGATGATTCAAATCCCCGTTCATCAACGTGTATGTATAATGGATGTCTCATCATTTCTCAAATATGGGCAGGTTATCTTACTCCTTTTCTTGATTGGTTCCGGCGCTGCAACAGGCCTTCCAACAGGAGTGCGTAAGCGAATGGGAGTTGGCACGTCACAATCCAGAGGAGGCGAATGGGTTCTCAACGGGTAGCCATGGGGCAAAAGGGTGTCACTCATGGTGTTTCTCCAGAGATCCGGCGGTTTCTTGAGAATTCAAAAAGACAGCTGAATCCTTAGGCAGAGATTGTGAGATTTGCGTTTTGACCCTATCGTTCAGTCGCATTTGTAGTGTGAGCAACTTGATTTCACAGATGATTGCTTCTCTCTCTCTCTCTTTGTTTGTTTGTCTTTCGATTTGCTTGTCTTGCCATCCATTTGTTCGTCCATCCATACATCGATCTGCTCGTCTACCTACCTACCGACCTACCTACCTACCTACTCGCTCCATCCGTTCATCTACCTATCTACCCATCTACGTATCAATATTTTGCATATCTTACATCCAATATCTCATAACTAATTTTACATTTCAATCGACCTGATGTATGTATATGTATATACACATCATACTATCCATATCTATCCATATTACACACACATATGTATATATATACATACAAATAGTATATATATATACATTATAATAAATAGTATACACAAGTAGTACACATACATATATACATATACTATAAGAAGTAACGGTAGTATATATAAGTATTATACATACATACATGCATGCATGCATGCATGCATACATACATGCATACATGCATACATGCATACATGCATGCATGCATACATACATGCATACATGCATACATGCATACATGCATACATGCATACATGCATACATGCATACATGCATACATGCATACATGCATACATGCATACATACATGCATACATGCATACATACATACATACATGCATACAT
>Ga0126342_10016948_pt1 | contig 12647 bp, 10 predicted proteins | sample Cyp1metagenome_FD_92528 | JGI IMG/M metagenome (GOLD analysis project Ga0126342, IMG submission 92528) | Coral microbial communities from Lord Howe Island, Old Settlement Bay, Australia - Cyphastrea 1 metagenome | ecosystem: Host-associated > Invertebrates > Cnidaria > Coral ...
TCAGTTTCTGGTTTCTTTAGGGTTCATTTCATGCTTACGACACAGAGGCAGGCATGACCCTCCAGTGTCCAGGGGTCGGCGGCAGAGGGCGTAGCCCTTTAATTTTTGCGTCCAAACCCTCTTTTACACAAAGAGCTGTTTTACACAAAAACCATGTTCTTATTTGGCCTGCGCAAGGGCTGTTTGCAGCTTACAGGATAGCTCTTTCCATGGTGGCCGGCGGAACACGCCGAAGGCGGTTAAATATGAAAAAGAAAAAAACTCAAAATGGCAGTGGCTGGCATGGAATCATACTATTTCGGGAGGAAGTCACGGTAGCTACTGCGATTCCATCACATCCGAGTCAGATTTCCGCGTCACATCCAGACCCTTTCCGGCCAATGTGGTCCAAGGATGGAACAGAAAAGGGCGCTATTCAAGACAAAAGGACAAGAACTTGTGCGGATCTTGTTTGGGGAGCATTGCGGTCAACTTGTAATTTTCCAACTTGATTTGTATTTTGAAACTTCCCAGTTGTATTTTGAAACTAGGATATTGAAACTCAGAGGTTGTATTTTGCGAAATCCAGAGGAGCTTCGAGACAGGACTTTACCAGTATCAGGAGGGGAGTGGGGGAGGAAAAAACATTTCCCACCATGTAGTCCCATGCACCAGCATGGTTTGCAGGATCAGAATGGAATCTAGTGGATGTGTTGCAGTGTCGTTTTCCGATCTCATTTTTGTTAGGCCACAAACAAAGATAACAAAGCTTACGTCACTGCGTACGGCACCGCATATATTGTACAACTATTTGATCTGTATTGTTAAGCAATGTCAAGCAATGTCAAGCATTCACTCACGTGTCCAAACTAAACTACTCCCAGAAACTAGTAAAACTGGATCAACTGCCAACAAGGCTACATGTAGCGCCTCGAAGACCTGAAAACTATATCCTTGATCACCATCCAAAAAATGTAGCAAAGCACCAAGTAAATTATCTAAAAATGGCTTGATTTGCTTCAAACAGAGTAGGACATGAGTAGGACCGCCATGGACGATGATCAGCCACAGGTCTTAAGCTGTGCTGAAACCACTGCGACATTGAAAATATATTTTTTAATCGTCTGGATGCCAAACCAAGAGGCATCACGAGCTGCAACTGCAAGCAGAATGTGGCTTGCCAGCTGGTTTCAAGGTCAAACAGAGGTTAGCCATAGTCTAGCCCGGCAGCTCAAAGCTTTTTGTGGAGGTATGAGATGGTGAGCTAGTAAGGTGAAGAATTTGCGGCGAAAATTCAAGCTAGCCCAGCAGCCTGAAACTTGCAGCAAAATCAGGCTCTTGACAAACGAGCACCCGAATGCGATTGCTAAGCGGATGCTTCAGAGGAAAGAAAGAAAGGGAGGCTCCATGAGGCTCCCCAATAAGCAGCCAGTCTGCACAGCTGAATAAACACGGGCACCATCTCGCCAGCTCAATTCCGCATTGACAGAAAGTTGCAATCAGTTCCATGTGATGCAGTCAATGCAGTCCCTGTATTTGTTCTCTGCAGTGTATCTTGTCTCGATTATAGCTAGCCAGCAATATCAAGCTTGAAAATTCAATGTACCTTAACTCAACAGTTAGAAAGGGTTAAACTCAAGAGACATTACTGGCTCGAAAATCTGTATGTGGCATGTGGTATGATGTGCCTCTTTTGAAAGTCTAATAAAAGTGCTGGTTGGAAATGGACACTTTCGTCCGATGCAACGAGCCAATCGGTCTTCGCCTTTCGCCCATCAGCGATGGTGTGAGCTCCATGGACGGTAGTTCTTCAGCTGGCACATCAATATAAGAAAGCCATTCCTGCCCGCTGCAACCCCGAACAACCGTTGAACAACCGTTGAACAACCAGAACAGACAAATCAAAACAAAGGACAAGATATGACAAGATTCCAAGTGTGATGAAACCACTCTGCCCTGTCAGAAACATCACCATAGACATGTCTGCAACTAGCACACTATTGAAGGCATAAGTGGAGCAACAAAAATGAAAAGCATTGCCATAGAATATACACAGGCCGGGCTCCAGACAGAACCTACCATTACCCCAAAAAGTGGGACAACGGCAAGAATGATGGTCGCCACAATGATAGCGACGAGGACAACCGCAGCAACCACAACCACAACAATGACGAGGACGACGAAGGCGAACAATACCACCACAGAACAGCAACAGCTGCATCCACAGAAAGAGAAACAGCAACAGCGGCAGAAGTATAGTACAGTATAACTACCAACGCAACACAGGAATGTCACCAACATGATAAAAGAACTTATAGAAACATCTCCTAGAGCACAAGCAAGACATCTTGCATCAACCAAGATTCTGTGGACGCTGTTGCAGAAACCTCTCCAAAATGCCACGCTCATGAGTGGGACAAACATTCTACATTAGCTTTGCCACAATGCAGCGAGAGCAACATGCTGCCAAGGCGAAGAAAAATTGGTTCCATCACGAGGAACAAGATGACAGCAATATTATCTCGGCGCTACCTGGCTTAGTCTGAGCCTCTCAAGAATGTGCAATCGCATTGCTAGTAAGGTACAACTGCAATGCTACTCAGCAGACACAGAACCAACGCGGGACGGCCAATTCCGTCCTGTCCAAGGCGTGTCTTTTGGCAACAGCTTTCAGCAGGAAATCGACCAAATCTGGGCTCACCAATCTGGTCTGAATAAGATTCTCCTTAGATTGCGAGGGGACAAGTTTCCACATATGTGTCGGCAAACCACTGATGTAATCCCAGCATGAGCTGCTAAAGGTGTCATTTTTTTTGCAGTTCATGTTTTCACATGCTCGATAACCTTGGAATTTGAAGCGGCGTCATTCTGATGGCCTGGGTTCAGATTGTGGTCTTGTCGCAAATTGTTGACTCAAATTCACAGATTGCGGACAAGATTGCCTTGCAGGGGTGCTTTGGCTGATAGGTCGAGCTTCCATCCGGAATCGTGATTTTTGCAATGTTTGGAGATTTCTTAACAGATTGTTGGTTCCTGTCCGTTGGTTGGTTCAGAAGGGTTCGAAAACGGATTAAACAACACAAAGCGTGTTTCCTGCCTTTCCTTTGACAGACAACAATACTAGTGGGTTACAGTTTGAAACATTTTTGGGGATCTATAAAAAGCATACAATGGCGCAAAGAGATTACAAATGGCTTCGATCGGCTCTTCCACCTGTCAAGAGAATCATGGGGACAAACTCATCCACATCAACAGCAATCGATATTGCGTGCACCCCAAACAATACATCCCTGTTGTGCGCAGAGTCTTTCACATACGCCTATGAGTCATATCATATTTGCGCCTATACTAGGCCTGTGCCTTCTTGCCAGTGGGAGCTGAGTGAAATTTTCTGGATGTGGTTGGCAGATGATGCAGCATTGCCATTGTCTGCCAAATTGTCTGCCCTTGTCTACCTTGCAATAAAGGCCTGTGAGCCAGGCTAAACGGCTAAACTTCTTCATCCCTTGGCCACCTTGATCCTGGAATGTCCACTGGTAAAGTGCCGGACATGCTCAGTGCAGCTGGGAATCTCTGTCCGCTTGGCCATGAGCAGGAACTTCTAAAAGATCAAGTACCTGACATTGGGGAGCAGGGCGTTCAACATTCAACAAAGATCAAGTACCTGCAGCTAGAGCTTGGCTATCTAACTCAGAGTTAAAAGAAGTCTTTGGTCGGACACAGAGAGACATCCAGGGCATCCACCTTCCATTTCGGCATCAGATCTGAAGCTGTCTCTGTCCGCGTGTTCCTAGCCGCAGCTCTGCCGGGGCACATAGTTCCAGTTCTGCCATTCATCCACAGGAGCACGCGGCTTCAGGATGGCTGGGTTCGTAGACAGCGAAGCTTCCGCAGACTTGCCTTGGTCAACACAGATGGTATTCTTCAGACAGCATTGCAAATAGTTCATGGAAATTCATGGGTCCTTTGAAGTTGAGTTTGTTGGGCCGGTCGTAATTTGCTGAAGTGGAAGGAGTCCAACTGCATTGAAAGGAAGGACTGATGGATAATGGATACAAGTGATACCAACATCCATTCCGGGTGAAGCGTTCACTACTTCCATTCTATCTATCCTGCAAGGGCATTTGCTCTGCAGAGATGCGCGGAGCAAAGAGCCTGGTCCACTGTTGGATTGAGAGCTCCTCAGAGTTTCACCAAAAGGGTTCTTGGACTTTAGACTGTTTAGAAACCACTGGAACCCGGCTGTGAGAACCAAACTGAACTCATTTCAAAAGGGACTGCCATACGCAGAACTATCACCACGGCGTCTCCTGTTGCTCTAAGTTCTTCTGAAGCAGATCCTCCATCAGCTTGTCGACGGCAGGATTCCCATCAAAGGGACGGAAGCCGTGAGGACAACTGCTCTCCACATAGTCCTGGAAGATGTGGAGTCGGCACGGTATGAGACGTGAACATTCGAGTCTTTGGAAGCAAAGAAATTCTGGAGAACTCAACAATTGCGAAAAAGAGTGGGTATGTGACCTCAAAATGTGTTTTATGATTTATGATCAAGGTCCCGTCACTCGAAGCCAAATCAGACCTCCTTAATGGCTGACGAACTAAACATCCACCTAACATGGCCTTTATAAATCTATGCTTGATGCGAACTGACCGATTTCACGGCACTCAAACAAACTCGAATTTACATGGTTCCTTTGTGTTCTGGGCTTAAAGGCTTAAAGGCCATGACACAGATACCATCATCCATCTCAGTGCCATGGACATGTTTTACATCTTTTCAACTAGAGCATAAGTATGTTCTGGTGATCCATCAGGAAAGGTCTGATGAATGTGTTCCCAGTCGCCATGACACAGTCCCGTCCTCGAAGTCACAGCCAAGGGACATAGCTTGCAGCGACATCTCCTCACCAGGTCATGGCAGGTCACTGTTGGGTAACTGTTGGGTCATTGGGTCCATCTGTCAAACACACCAGGTGACTATCTGGACAGCTGGCTGCATAAAGAAAATAAGAAAAAATAGTGAAAATAGATCCAGAAAAAAGAAGAAAATATAGAAAACATATATATTATTTTATTTTAAAAAATGAAAACAAATAAAAACAATGTTTGAAAAAATAAGAAAAGTAAAAATAAAAATGAAAAATAATAAGCCAAGCCACAAACCACTCAGATTCATTCAGATTCCAGCTATCAACTTGGTGCTTCACCTGCTGCCCCTGCTCTCTCACAACTTGTTTTTCCTCCACTGCCAGCCGTGTTTTCTTGTTTCTGACACTCGTTTCCAATACTGTTGTTCTTCCTTCTTCTAAAGTTCTGGTGTACACCAACACAAAATAAACACAGCAAATTCACTGATAATGCACCCCTCCCCTTACATTTTTTGTGGTTTATAATTTGATCTCTCCCCCATCATCACACCACACTCCAAGCTCCCAAGTGCTGCAGGTGAAGCTTCATATGTTAAGTTATTTGACTATTTGTTTGTGTCATGTTTGTGTTTTGTTGTTATTTTATGTTATGTGGTTTATGTGTGTTTTTTATTCTTCTATTTTGTCTTATTTTATTTTTTTGCATTGCTTTTATTTGTTCTTATTTTTTTTTTTTTTTTTATTTGTTTCAAATCCAAATAGTAGCCTACTAGATAGCGCCCTGATTCTCACAGAAGAATCTGGCGGCTTTGTTACTTCCCTTAGACAGCCAAAGCCACATTTGTTTTCAAATATTTTGATCAGCACACCAATGTGGTCCAGGCTACGGTCATGGTGCAAACCTTCATATGCAAATAGAGAGGTCAAAGACAACACGCAACGTCTCGTTGAGAAATTCAAAGAGGGAGGTGCCTTTAACTAGCAACACATATCCTAGAAGTGGCAATTCAGAGACAATTGAAAGCGAATCAAAAAGATTTGCGAGGGTCAAATAGAAGTGGCAGTCTCGAAAACAGTTGCACCGCCGGGATTCCCAACTATACACTCTCAAGGGCACGAAAAGAAGGAACTCAAGTCTTGTGCGTGAGGCTAGTGTACGGACAGCAATTTCATGGGTCGCCAAAACCACAAGCTGATTGCAACATTTGCAACTATTTCAAGCTCGGCGTCGGTGACCCAAATTTTCTGGAAAATTGACCTGCCCAGCCTGTCGCATCTTGGCTGGGAGCTTTGGCAACGCAATGAATTCCTGCAGGCTGAGAAATGAAGTTTTTTGCCAACGAAAAAAGAAAAACATGACCATACATGGGAGATCATGGGAGTAATCAACTTGGAGAAGTTGCCTCATTGGTTTGCTGGAAACCACGAAAGGTATAAAATCGGAAACTTCGGTCCCTATTCCTGTGACAACCGGAAATCTGATCATTCAGCTCATCGGCATTCTGAGTTAATAGACTCTTCGACACTTTTGTTGTGTACGTCTTGCTTCATCTGGTCCCAACACCTTTATGGATTTTGAAAATGCCTTAACAGCCACGCTGGACTCTCAACCCTTTTGCTTCAAATCATGTCCCAAGCTGCAAGCTATGGAATCGTCATGAAAAGTCCCTCCAGGACTGTCTGAAGGGTTCAGACTGACTTCACTGTAGGGCCCAAGTGGATACCACTTGAACGGTGCATATTATGTGTTCAAATGCTTCAAGAAGCGGGGGCCAGACTTTGTTCCTACCTACCACACGAGGATCTTCATAACATTCAACTACACTATATACAGCATTGATCTCGCATGAAAAGAAAAGAAATCTTCCACTACCTTGTTGATCGCAATCCCACCTGTCCTGAAATGATCGCAATGCCAATCTCGTCTTGCTCACCTGCAGATCATAAATCCGATCTACGACACAGGTTTGAAAGGTCCCTAACTGGTCCAGTCAAGCCATAGACAAGCGCGTCCCCTATGCGTCTGCCAAAATCCCCACTCCTGTGCAGTAAATGTCTTTTGTGCTCTGCTTTCGGAATTCGACTTGGATCGTGACTTAGACATCTCAGACAAGTCTTGTCAATTTCACATCCATACGACGCACTCTTCCTACATGGCTCCACGCAAATTGCAGCCTCCTGCTGCAATCCTTCCAAATGTTCGTACTCTTTGATCCAGCTGTGAAACATGCGCAAGTGCCGTCCACTAGCCTGGCACAAATCGGAATGACAGGACTCCCACATCGGATCAAAAAGCGCTGCAAACCCCCGCCCCTAAGGAAGTGCAAGATGAAGCTGAACCTTACCATCCCCACCTTGGGGCAAATCCTCTTCAAAAAGCTCGTGAATGTGGTCCTGCTGACTCCCCGCTCATCCTCAGCAAAAGGAGTTCAGAATATGTTCAGCAGAGTGGGCCACATCAGGAACTACTTTCTATGTCAAAGACAAGCATATAAATCGCTACTGGCAATATCAAAAAGTCCTATATATATATATACATACTCTTCAGCCGGGGTAGCAAGAGGTGACGTCTGTCAGGAATCTTCGAGTACAACCAGAATCAGAACATGAAGCCAGAACGAATTGCTGAATTGCCAGAGTTAGTTTAGGACCTTGCAACTTCTCTGGACCCAAAGCTCCAAGCTGTGTGGGAAGGGGTAAACTCCACTTTGCACTGCCCCAGCGTCTTCCGTGGCGTCCAATGCTCGATGCAGTTTATCAATCCAAAGATTTTGGTCGACAGGTCCCACTACAGCTTCCGCTTCAGAATGGGACATGCCTCGGCTGCGACCACAACTACCCTACTAGTAGATGAATGAATCCTTAAGCATCGAATTGCAGGTTTTTAAGCCATTGGTCCTGATTTGAGCGGGTAAATCTGCTATTTGGGGAGCGACTTCCGGTTTGTTTTTGCTACATCTGTCTGACAAAAATTTGGTGAAGATGAGAGACCCAGGTCTCAACCCAAACGACGATGATCAAATATCCTGTAACCCCGGTTTGAAGTGACCACATCGTTGAGTGCTGCCAACATACCAAAACCTCCAGTGGAGAGACAGTGGTTGAACAGCTTGTGCACAACCTGAAGGGATGAAACTAGATGGCCCTGGAGAATGAGCTACGCCAAGCCAATAAAACAAACAATTCAATGATACGTCACATAGATTCACATGGGTCATGATGGGTCATTCACACACTTCCCTGAATATAACGAAGAAGGTTGTAAAGCAGCCTCCCCACATCTCCCACTGCATCTCAGCGACAACTACCTCATTTCGATTGAGAAATGTTGCGTCCAATGACGCTGCTGTCTCTAGCGGCGGAACCACCGGCGCCGTATGCGAGAGTCGAAACTTCCGATCTTAGCCCCACTTGCTGGCAAGGCAAACGGAAGCAACAAACTTTTGGGAAATCTTAGCATTCCGCCGTTCCGCCCTATAGTTTTCTCCACAGCACATACAGTCGCTTTATCGGATGGATCATGATGCACAGATTCTAGGCACCGTACCCTCATCTTCAAACAATTCTGGGTCTTCTTCCTGCACGGAAAAATCTTCAGCCGCCGAGAAATTGATAGACCCTACTTCTCCCTGCCCCAAACTCTGGGTGGGGGACCGAATCTCTATCACCCTTACTACGTCTTGATAAGTTTGATGAGGCTCTCGTCAAGATCTTGAAATTCTCATGTTCTCTCCAGATTGAATCCTGCCAAGTTTTTCTCCTCCCCAGGCGCGGAGTATCGATAAATGAAGAGGGCGAAAGGTGCATTGAGGGCATCGCTGTTTTGGCCCAAAAGCCAATCCTGCCAAATCTGCCAGTCGCTCAACCATCGTTTGCATCGTTTGCAACTTGGAGGCGGCCCGGATTAGATTTCACAGTAACATAGACAACAGATTGAAATTGAATGGGATGACTGTCAGAGAGGCGAACTGTCTGTCTGCGTCAAAACAACCAATTAACCGCTTTGCAACCCAACAGCAGGCTCCAGGGTTCCAGGGTTGCAATGTTCTCGGGCAAGGCCCCAAGGTTTTGCAGGATTCCAGGGTTCCACAGTTGCAGGTCTCCAGGATTGCACAGTTGCAGGTTTCGAGAGTTCCAAGGTTCCAAAGTTCTGGATTGCCAGGGTTCTGGGGTTCCAGGTTTCCAGGGTTCAAGGTTCCAAACATCAAGGTTCCAGACTTGTAAGGGTCTTGGTTTGATTCATCAACAACGAAATGACCAGCGCCATGCAAAACAAATGCCAAACAAATTATGATCCATAGTAAAGCGTCAATTCTACAGCTTCACAAGGTTCCAAGGTTCAAAGTTTTCCACAAGGCTTTCGGTTTCCAGCCAGGGTAGCAAGGCTCTAAGGTTGCAAGAGGCCAAGTTCGGGGTTCCAAAATTACATGACTCGTTTAAAAATTCCAAGTTCCCTGGTTCCAAGATCCATGGACCAAGGGACCCATACTATGCGAGTCCCAAAATGCAGGGTTTCAGGTAAAGCTTGAGGGTTTCCAGTGCGCAAGGTTACCACGGCTCACGGCAAGCACAAAGGTTCCAGTTGCAAAGGGTCGAAATTTCCGGGATTCCAGGGCTCCAGGGTTGCAGGATTCTAAGGTCGCGGGGTTCCAAGGTTCCAAGGCTACAAGGCTCCAGGAATCCAAGGTTGCAGGTTTCAACGGTTTCAAAGCTCCAGGGTTCTGGAATTATAGGTTCCAGAGCTCTCCAGAATTCCAAGGTTGCAATGTCACGGGGCAAAGTTCCAAGCTTGCACCACGATCTCAAGGATGCAGGTTTCCAAGGTTTTAGGCTTAATTTAAGATTGAAGGGTTCCAAGATTTTAGGGTTTCAGGGTTCCAGGGTTCCTGGGTTCCAGGATCTATCGCTCCAGGTTTTTCAGGGTTCGACTGGTAGGATTTGCCGCACATTCATTAAGCAGAGAAAAATGCAAACTAATAAAACAAAATTCAAACAAAATCTGCAAGTTTTGTTAACAAGGTTCTAGCAGAGTTCCAGCAAGGTTCGAGCAAGGTTTCACCAGGCAGCAAGGTTCCACCAAGGTCAGGTTCCAGCAAGGTTCCAGTAAGGTTTCGCCAGTACTGTTGCGGTTTTTCGGGGCGTGCATTTTCCTGTCACCACTCCCCGGGCGCAGAGATTGAAACCCAACAGATTCACTGTTGGGAACTAGTCCCCTGTCCTGGAGAATGACCCTGAAAGTCTGAAAGTTCCTCTTAGGAATTATACCTTCAATCCGTTCACACCCAGTGAATCAAAACCATGCACTCATTCCTAGTCGAATGTTTCAGTCAAGATTCAAGATGAACGTCCACGAAAGTTCATGGTGAAGTTTAGCCTGTCTTAAATATGCGTAAATGAAATCTGTTTGGAGACTTGTCGCTGAAGCACCCAGCGCCTCAATGACAGTAAAGGGCATACTCTCGTCCAAAAAACAATCTCCTGGTAGGGCTGCATTGTAACAAATTGCAACTCACAGGTGGCGTAAGCAGAACACCAAAGAGGTCCCAAGACTGTGGCTTTTCAGGGTTTTCCCCCTACTGGCCCAAAATGGCCCAAGACAGTCACCAGATTCGCCAGGAAAAAGTGCAAATCCTTAGCCCACCTCCATCCACCGTCCTGTCTTGTCTCGATAGAAATCAATGATGCGCCCGAAGAGGCGCCTAGCCAGAGCTTCCATGCGCTGCTTGGAGGGCATGGCGTCCTTCAAATTCAGCATGTTGAACCTCTGGGTGGCTCAGCAACAAGACCTATGTCACGAGGCACAACAAAACAGTGCATTCTCCGCCCTGTTCACACTTCTGCAAACCTGCAGTTTCAGAACAGCAAGATGATCTTGACATGTCAGACTATGTCAGACTAAGATGTTTTGGTTCATCCCGATGCGTTTTCCAAGCTCTCCCCACACACCATGCAAGCTGGATAGCTACAAGCACAGCTACCAGACATGAGGCAACGGAGTATTACACACCGGGGCAACGGACTCTTAAGGGCTTCAGCTACTCACAGGAACAGCCCAAAGTTCCACCCGGTTCTGCCGGGTGGTCACATAAACTCATAAACTTCCAGCATACAAGAAATGGCGCTACAAAATTGTTCACACCTTCTCACCTGTTCCAAGCTCAAGATAACTCTGGGTCTGATCAATTGAAAGCAACTCATATCATCCAAGGGGCATGGCACCCATGCCACAGAAAAGTGCGAGCAGCATCTCCACAAACTCTTCCTCCTCAAAGGCGCGATTGTCGTTCTCGTCGAAGATTCCTTGCAATCAAGACTGATGTCGTCATGACGGAAATCAGCAACAGCGACAGAAAAATTGGAAAAAAGCTCGGCAAAGCGGCAAAACCATGTTACACCAATTGCACCAAGATTCCCAGCAAGAAGCGGATCTTTTGCTTCTTGGAGATCGCCTTGGTGGGCTGGAACCGCTGAGCAAGACCTGTCTGGCTTGGTGTCTGTTTGCTCTGTTTGTTTGGTGCCTTGAGAAAGCGCTACAACTCAGATATATAGCCATCATAGCCATCATAGCCATCATAGCCATCATATAGCGACCAATGCTGGGCCCAGGCTTGGAGATTTCAGATCGGATGGAAGGAGGCAAGAGATCGCAAGGGAACAGACATGAACAGAGTCCTTTCTTGTGGAGAACCCAAACGATCAGCGCTTTCTCATGCAGGATGTGCAGTTGTATGCCAGTGTATTTTGATGTATTTTTGCCGTGATTTTCCGTGGCTTGTTCAACTTCGTTCCGCTCTTTTCTACTTGTGCTTGTCTGATTTGCCAGATTTCCCCCCAAGGCCACTCTGCGTAGCTTTTGAGCACTGCAAACATCTATATACCTTTAAGCACGTCAGCACAATACATTTTGGGCCATAAGTATCGTACTCAGCAAGCCGTTTCACTTAGCAAACTACTGAACATTCTCAATCTTGTCCGCTTATCTCAACATCTCTATCTCGATTTGTCTGCACCAAGAAGCTCATGTCTAAACTTCCAAAACAGTGCACTAGCTGTCATTAGCTCTTGAGACTGCGCATTTGTTCCAAATTAAGGAACACAGCAAACGTTGCTTGGTGGTCGGAGTCTAAGGACCTCGGGGGAAGCAATCTGGTGCGGTCTGCTCCACGAAGAAGTAATCTGGAAACATCTGGAAACAGGATAGCCTGTGATAACCTGTGATAACAATCTCATTATCTTCTCATTATCTTCTCATTATCTTCTCATTATCGTCTCCATTTAAATGTGCCAAGGTGCCCCTGACTTGGGAGAGTTGGGGGAATGAAAACACAACATAATTCCAGCCAAGGAGCAGTGGACATCAAAATACAAACTGTGATCAATGGAGAAATTGGAAGTTTTATTCTCACATAGTCCTGGAAGCGCAAGCTAGTCTGGATCACTGGAAGAATTGGATTTGCAATTTTTAAGACATTTCAAAACCACAGGCAGGCGATGAGAGGGAACATTGGAGCATTTGGTCAGAATCTGAGCTTGACCTACACACAAGTCATTCTGCCTTCCGATGTCAGCCCACACATACAAACAAAACAAAATCAGTCGTTCAAGCCTTGCTGTATCCATGCACGGATTGCTGGTCTTACGAGTAGTCGAATAATCAAAAAGATCCCACTGCTGAGTCACACACTAGACAAGAATGGATCATTATATGATCCGGCAGGAACTGAATCCTGAAACATGCAGATTAGATACGAAACAATGAAATTAACGATGCAGCCTACGAATAATGGAAGTACTTCAGAA
>Ga0126342_10016949_pt1 | contig 12647 bp, 10 predicted proteins | sample Cyp1metagenome_FD_92528 | JGI IMG/M metagenome (GOLD analysis project Ga0126342, IMG submission 92528) | Coral microbial communities from Lord Howe Island, Old Settlement Bay, Australia - Cyphastrea 1 metagenome | ecosystem: Host-associated > Invertebrates > Cnidaria > Coral ...
GGTTTCACTGAGGCGAAACACAGTAAAAAAGGAAAAAATGCGCTCTCGCTGTGGCGCCAGTGCAGTGAACTAGCAAAAACACTGTTTCGTGACGCGGCCTTCTGCGCGCGCCCAGCCAACTACGTATATACATATATATATATACATACAATAACTATAATATATATATATATATATATATATATGTATATTTATATGTATATATGTTTATTGGCTAGACCCGATTAAATCCCCATGAAATCCCCATCAATATCCCATTATATCCAGTCATATCCCCATCATATGGCGGCGATGATGATGCTGCTGTCCGGGTTTCCCAGAGCCCTGCCATGATTATTGCCTCGAAACAACTATGGGAACTCCCAAAACGGAGGGGGTCCATGTTTGTTGGCTTATGAACCATACGTTGGGACCTAGGCCACTATATTGCTATATTCGTAGCCATTTACCCACTAATATCGTAACGATTCCCATCAACATGCCAAAGGTGAAGTCGTATGAATGGATACCTCAGCAGCTGGTTCCTTCACATATTCATGCTTAAGGCCTGACTTGTTGATGGTAAAACCTCGCACAAAATTGGCTGCTTAAACCTCCGATTTGCCCATGAAACTAGCCTGAACCGGTTGACTTACCAATGTTTTCCACCCATGGTTTGGTTCCAACAATTTTTCATGAAATCCCAAAGTTCCATGATTTTTGCTCAGTTTTCGCTATGATCATCCCGCCTGTGGGCAACCCTGTGGGGTTTCCCATCTGATACATACCAGGCTGGCCCATAGCTGCCATTGCCTCCCCGTGGCATCGGAGGTTGAAAATCATCAATATTCTACTTGGTGGCTTATCCCACGGATCGTAAGTAGCTTGTTAGCCTAGTTTTAAGTGGATTAACCCTACTTATCCCACTGAAAAAACCGGGGATATAACCTACTGAGGATTCGTGGGATGAACCACCATGTAATATAGGGGATGAATAAGACAGTGATGAAACGAATCAATATGTGAAACCAGTGAAAAACCTACTTGAAAGTGATGAACAAGCCTCATGAATAAGTCCCCGACATGGAGTATCCCATATATATATATACAAATTATATATGTAATATGTATGCATGTATGTGTATTAATGTATGTATATAACAGTTATGAGTTCAAGTACTGTAATTAATCGGTTTTGATGTGGGATGATAGCCATCAAACGATAGGCTAATACATGGGGGTGATCTAAATGAAGGGGCATATCCTGACCTAACCCAGCTTGTTGATCCCACAGCAAAAGTTGAACTCTTCGTGGTAAATCCATCAAGCCCCAAAACAGTAAGACGCAACAAATATGGCTAGATTCCAGCCAGTACCACTCTCTACATCCTACAGTGAAGCGCGGAATATTTGACCACTTGTTCTCAGTAGTACTGTATGTACATGCGCGTGCAAACCATCCGCATTACAGAAAATACACAAGTTCACGCGCAAAAAATACATGTGTGTTCCACGGTCAAAAGAGTCAAAAGGTGGTGCTTTTTGTGGTTTTTAAGGTCATCCCATATTGGGAAACTGGAAGCCATGGCCCAGTCGAAATAGTGGATGAATCCCCATTAATAGCATGGTGGATCTTTCCTGCAAACCGTGAATGTTTACCAGAGGCTATATCCCATGATCATCCCATGAAATTCACCAATGTTAAGCCATTGTAACAAACCATTAAAAAAAAATCTCTATTAAATCCACCCCACTATCAACCATCATTAACCATCATTAACCATTGTTAAACCAACCATTTAAATCTACATTTGTTAGTGGTTAAATCACCATTTTCCCATAGTTTTCCTATGGTTTATCACCATTTTCCTAGCGTTTCTGTTGGTGAAGCCCAGCATTTATAGTGGTTAAACCGGTTAAATCATCATGATAATCCCATGATAAGCCCTGTTGGATTTGATCGAAAAGGACCATCCCGCAAGGATCGAAAAAGCTGATAGGAAACACAGTGGAAACAACCACAGAAGCTGCCGCTGCCCCAGAATTCCATGGTGAATTAGTAAAACAATGTGGGTTGTGAAGAATTTGTCGGAACTTTTCTGGAGAACAACATGCACCAACGCACCTTTTTTGTAACAGAAAATTGTGGGGATCACAACATCCGGTAATCGAACATGGCTAGCTGGAAAAATGACCCCACTAATTTGTCGCTTTAGTTGGAAAACCATCCATACATAATACATAGTCAATCTTTGCTAGTCCACAAAAAAAAAATCTTTTGCTGGTTCTGGCTATTTTCCATGTGAGCTCATGTATCGGTATCGCAAAAACCTCAAGGATTGAACTACCCATCCACTGTTGGGGATGTATAGATGGGTGATGCTCTGCTGTTATGTTTAACTACCGGAGTGTATGGAAAGCACCAGCCACCTTGGCTCCCAGCCAATCAATGTTTAGCTAGCTGGTCTACTTTCCCATTGATCCTTACCCTCTGGTTACTTGAAATAGCTCTGGAAAATCGCCAATTTGTAGATGATCGATGATTCTATACCTATCCAAAATGGGTGATGTTCGTGATGTTCCACTAAATTACCAGAGGGTCTTCAGCCAGTCGCCAGAAACTTCGCTGCTTACCCCAGATTCCATCGACCCCGGTGACGACCTGCATATTGGCCATGGTCATTTGGTTCGGCATTCCGCCTGTTTGGCGCAACTCTGTGGAGGAAAAGACATCCAGCGGAAGGGCTAAGGGTCACGTGTTCTTTCTGGGGGCTTGCCGTGCCCAGTGGGTATACCCAGAATGGGGATATAGATGGATATAGTGATATGGTTGTCCCCAATGTATCCCTATTATGGATAAACGGAATCTGTGTCAACCCTATGATAACGGGGATAAAATGCGGATACTTTTAATGGGATTTGGGGGCCAACGTTTATAATGCCGCTGTTGAGGTCGTCACATCCAAAATTTCTCAGAACATTGGATTTTCATATGGATTTTCCACCTCTTGCTGGGCTTCAATGTGAGTAACTTGTGGCAAATGAATCCACATCAAGTCAACTTGATTCATCCGCAAGAATTCGTGGTTGAATTCTGGCCTGATGACACGGAAATATGCTTAATCTGCTAGATGTTGCTGCTGACAGGAAACCATCTAGAATCTAACTCTCCACCAGGAAATAACTACTTGGATGGGTCATGGAGTAAACTAGTTAAGAACTGGCTTGTACCCTGCTATAACATCTTATGACTGGATTATAGCAGGTTATTTAAGCCACTTATGGTCCATCCAGGTACCGCTATCTCAAACATGGTGGATGTACAATTTCCAGTTCCTTACGTGCAATGGTCAAAACATGTCATAGTTCTGTGGCATTCATATGGGCTATGGCTATGGTTATCCCAGCATCGGGAATTCCTTTTAACAGCTGAGTATATACCGGGGGGGATGACTATAATTGGTTGGTGGTTTTTACCATCTTGAAAAATATGAAAGTCAGTTGGGATCATTATTCCCAATATGTGGAAAGTCATAAAATTATATAAAATTCCATGGTTCCAGTCACCACCAACCAGATAAGCTTGCGTCAGCGCGCGTCCTTGATTGGCACCGGCACCAAGCAAATTTCCACCTGCAGACCGGTCGACCGGTTCATCCGCAAAGATCCACGAATCGCCTATGGTTGGTGGTTGAACTCGAACAACTCGGATTTATCGTAGATAAACCTACGGTTAAAACATGTTAAAACATGTTAAAACTATGGTTACTGGGGTTTATAAACTAAATTACAACTGGGGGACACCACCTTGTAGAACACACTCGGTAGGCAGAACCTATGGATCATCTCAGTTCAGCCAGCTGCAAACCATTGACAATGATTAAACTTAGATAGAACTCAGCTAGACCCTATACTTGGGGCGACCTTCTGACCATTTGGACTATTTGATTTCGCCAGTGGCTTTTTTCTTCACCCCCCACCAAGGACACCCAACAAGGATCAAGATCTTGATCGTGTCAGATTCTAAGAATGACACACACCCTCAGAACCATTGGTGCTGAATTTTGATCCATACCCAGGTAATAAAAGATGGGTTTGCAGAAACATGAACCAGACCCCAATCTACAACCATTTATTGGGGAACATGCCTACCATGAGATTTTGGGGTACCCAATTTTTGGACAAGACCAATATTTTTATGGGGGTTGATGAACAACATATGCACCAACTAATACCATCTCATATGTATACGGAGTATCCCGAGGTTTAGATGATTTATACAAAAGTGATCAACCACATACTATATCTGGTAAACTAACATAACTATGGAAAATCACCATTTTAATAGGGAAATCAACTATAAATGGCAATTTTCAATAGCAAACTCTTAGATTACCAGAGGATATATGGTAGTTATGGGTCAATACCCTGGGACCCGAACCCTGAAATAGTTGGTTCACCCCAACGAGAAGCTGACCAAATAACTGATTTTTTACAAAGGTCATTTGGTGTCTGCTTGACGGCCCATGAGATCTGAGATCCATAGTTTCTTGTGCACAGCCGCAATAGGATATTGCTTTGGATATCCCTGTTCGCCCTTCGAATCTTCTAGCTGGTCTGATCACTTGTTCAGACAGGACCTTAGGAATAGTATCCCAGTTGGTCTTGTGGTAGACCGCCATGGAGTAGGAACCATCACCACCGCACCGAGGGCGCTCCAGGAAGTTCGAGAGGACAAGAATCGTCAATTGATGAGTGGATTCAGTGAGTGGCCAAGTGTTTGCCCAGCTAGTTCAAGCTGTAACATCTGCGCCCTGGCAAAGCACAAGGAACTGTTCTTGACCATAAATTTCTTCACCTTGATCTGAACTTTCTGCCCATTCTCGGTGTAGATCATCGCAAGACGTTCAAACATGATGTCCTGGAAAAACTATTTGAGCTGGATTAAAAAAAAGGCAGATTTTATGGATGTTATATATTCCCCCCAAATACAATACCCTCGGTAATTTAACATAGCTATGGAAAATCACCATCTTCAATAGGTAAATCAACTATAAATGGGCCATTTTCAATAGCTATGTTAAATTACCAGAGGGTATGTCATAGGTTTTGACCCATCCCTATATAATTGGGACGCACATTCAATTGCGACAACTTTTCCAACCTTTCTGGTGCAAAAAGTACGAAGAAATCACCGACCCCAAAGGCGAAAATTTTCTCCAGCGCACCAGCGGGATTGGAGACGGAGGGCAGCATATTTGCACTGCCTGGACAGACGAAAGGGGCCCCAGTTTGTTAGCGAAGTTGACTCTCAACTTGCTTAATGAGATCTAATCAGGGTTTAATCAGGGTCTAATCAGATTTAATCAAGGTTTATGGGGGATATCACGCGGTTTGAACCAACTTCAAACGAACGGGGCCCTTCCTGGGGATATCTACAAACAACCTTCTGGATTTCACCAAGCAATTTGACCTGCAGTCAAAATAATCAAAGGAGGGATCCACGATGGGAAAGTAATGGAACATCGTGGAACATATGTGGATCCTATTAATAGATTTACAGTAATAGATCGTTTCCCATCCTTTGAACCAGTGCCTCGAGACAGCAGAACAACAAGCTGTGAAACTCCAGATATGATATAGCTTCTTTGTCAACGCAAAGCTACGGATACAAAGGAGGGGATATTGTTCAGAAAAAATCCGGGATTCAAACTCAAATAGATTGGGGAAATTTACAACTAGAGTCGGGAAAGATGGGGTGCAGCAGTGTTGTTTCCAGCAATGCACATATAGCAAACGACAGGCATGCAACGACCAACTAATGCGGATACAATTGGGATATTGACCATTAAATAATAAATAGGCATTGGACAAGAGAACATGAGGAAATTGATGTACAAAATGAGTTCCTTGAGACATTCGATGACAGCAGAGGCCTGGACCTCCGTGAACTGGGAGCCGTCAAAGTCGCCTCCTACTTTTTGATCCATTTGGTGATGCAAACAGACCGACGTCACCCTCTCCTGTTGTCCAGGGGACCAGCGGTCGGGCCAGCAGTGTGGCAATCTGTGTTCGATGTTCCTCTCCTGCCACTAAGACGGTGGCGCGTGCCAGCCTCGTTGAAGTCAGTTGGGATTACTATTCCCAATATATGGAAAAATCAAAAGGGACTAAAAGGGTAATTGAAATAGGTTTTGAATCTTACAGAACCACGGCATGTTGATACAATAGGCAAATAATGGAAACAATAAAGATCAGATACGGGTAAAAGTCATTCCAATGAGGTCTACCCAGGTGAACTTCAAACATGTTGCCAGGATAGATGAGATGGTGAGATCTGACTTGCTGTGCATTTTTTTGCATCTTCACACTCCGGACTTCTCAAATGGATGTCTGGTTGGTGGTTTCAACCCCTCTGAAAAATATGAGTTCGTCAGTTGGGATGATTATTTCCAATATATGGAAAAAAATAAAATTCATGTTCCAAACCACCAAGCAGATGTGATATTTGCATCCCAACCCTTCAACTTGGGTGTGTTTGGATCATTCAAGCGGCTCTCCAAGGTTCAGCCAGTGAAATCTCATCATTTGATTCCTGGGTTTTCATGGCCAATCTTGGAGCACCAAAACAGTTGAAATCTGACCTCGATTTAGGGAGTTGATTTGTTGTGGATCCCAGTTGTCATCACACTGCTCTGGTTGGTGGTTGACCTACCCCTCTGAAAAATATGAAAGTCCAGTTGGGATTATTATTCCCAATATACGGAAACATATAAAATGTTCCAAACCACCAACCAGCACAATTTGTTGTTTTTGTGGATCCCAGTTGTCATCACACTACTAATACTATCCATCAATATCTTACCTCAAATGAGTTGAAAATCGCCAAGTTTTGGCACCAATGGCTTTCGGTGGGCTTAATGATACCTCTCAGTTAAACACACCCATCTGTCGGCAAAGCTGAATGATATCTCAATATCTACTTATCCAGTAACTTTACCCAGCGAGCTCTGGCGTTGGCTGGTCCGTTTGAAATGCCAAGGAAGTTTTGCTTCATCAATAACTTTGGGCCAGATTTTGATGATAAATCCAGATTTGAATGATAAATCATGGTTAAATCATGGTTAAATCCAGATTTTCATGATAAACTTCAATTCAAGGCCAGTTTTGATGCTTCAATCCCAAGTGTTCATGGTTCAATCCCCATTTTTTAAGTTTCAATCCCCATCTTTATCTGGGTAAATTATAATATTTAATAAACCCAAATTAAGGCCATAAACGGGGATAATTCTTCTTACTCACTACGAGTATAGTGAGGGAGAACAGTGAGGTCGTTATTAAATTTACCCAGATATATTACATATCCAAGATTCACCCACTATTCACCATTCTTAACCATTATCATCATTGCCCTCTGGTACACTAACATAACTATGGAAAATCACCATCTTTAATGGCAACCTCTTAGAAATTACCAGAGGGCAGTTTACCATATTATCCCATTATTCACCATGGTTAAGCCAATAATTCACCATGAATACCATATGTTCCCATTGACCATATGTTCCTATCTACCCATATTTTTTGATTGATTCAATCCTGCCCTTCTTCTGCGCCTCCCAAATTGGTAAAAGCAACGCCGCCGGCACCGGCGCGCGCCAAGTTGCCCGCGCCTGGCAACTTTTCTCACATGAGATCTGGATCAGTTACATGGTTTATAAGTGGGTTAAATAGGGTTTATAGCAGATATCTATATATATAGAATCTATAATATAGATAACATGATAATACCCTACTTGGAGTTTTTCGATTGAATGTTGATGGGTCAACCCCCAATAAGTACCATGGTGATTTTATGGTGATTTAATGGTTTAACAGTGGGTTGACAATGGTGAATAATGGGATGATATGAGATTTACTTGGTGGCTCATCCCACTTACTAAGTAGGTTCGTTCACCCTAGTTATAGGTGCATTAACCCTACTTATCCTACTGAAAAAACCAGGGATATAACCTACTTAGTAAGCGGGATGAACCACCAAATAATGTATCCACATATGGTCTATTTTATGTATATTTCTGATTGATGACATACTAATGTACTATTCATGGTTGATTCAATATGTGATACATTCTTGTTATTGTACTTGTGATGAACTAAGGATAACTAAGGCATACCGATTGTATTAATGGCAATTTTATTAGTATCACACTAGTGGAATTAAAAATATCCTTCAAGGATATGACTATCCATTAAAACTAATATTTTTCAATGGTATTTCTGACATGTCATATGTGATACTAATGTACTATGAAATTCTGATTCATTAATGGTATACTAATGTACTATGATAATCAATGGTGTCACTTTTGGATATGTTTTTTCCCCAAACTGGATGGGCGCAATCCAGGTACCATTCTATAGTAAAAACTGCCCTACCAAACTCATCTCTATAGAATCGTGCCCCCAGGTTACCTATTTTATAGAGAGAATTCCAAGGAGGATTATATATATTTATAGAGGTAATCCAACGTGCAGTAAGAAGCAACACATATCAAACAGTGGTCCAACAATGAATTTCTGGCAACACGGCGCTGTGCCATGATGTGTCAAATGGCTAAAACCACAAAAAAAACTGAAATCACTCGAAATGAAGCCAATTTGGGGATGACTTCCCCTAGCAACTACAACCATGGCTGTTCCCTGAAGAAACATGTTCTGTCTGAACATAGGGTACCCCCAAATAGCATGCTTTCCCATGACTGATAGCTCAAAACCTCAATTTAACCACTAAAACTGCCATTATGCCAGTTCAACCACTGAAAACGGATGTGTCTGAACATGGATTTCGGCAGTTTGACAAGGAACTTTTTTGATTCACCGGTGATTTTGGGATGCCCGATTTCTAAACAAACCCCTGTAACCAATATTATGATATATTATGGGGATATAATGCTGGGCTAAACTGCCAATCTTAAACACCAATGCATGACAGACATGGTACCAAAGGGTCTGTCAGAGGGATTTATAGCTGCTTTAGTTGGAAAATGCTTGAGAAACCATTGCATTTAGGGCAGAAAAACACCACTTACCCATGTTTACGTTATTTAAAAAAAACTGAAAACCCTGCTCTTTTTTTGGCCTTGTCCTCCATACTCTGCGTAATCCTCGAAGTTTCCTGCGGGGCGCATCGTTTTTAATGCCAATTGAGGTGTGGTCTGACGATGACGATGATGATGATGGCTATACAGACCATCCTACTCCCTCAAGTGACCGTGACTGCAGAAGCGCGAGGGAAAGGCCCTAAAAGGTTTATATTGGGAATCCAATGCCTCCTATTTTAACTACCAAAATTAAAATTCGAAAAGATTATCTATACTTGTGCATTGAATGAAATTTCGCAATTCTTGTATTGCTCCTTTCTATTGGTTACTTCCTTCAAATGGTTTTACCTTGGTAAAATTAATTAAAGGTTACCTTATATTGGCATTTCTTCAAAAATTCCACATATATATATATATTTGTATCTCATGGTTGTTTGCTATGGGCAGCACCAAGGGCGGGTTCTGACTACAGCAAAGAGACCAGAACAGCTAGGCTAGCTGCACATCTTTCAAGTCTCTGCGCTGGAACCTCCCCTGAAAAAAACTAACGCCCAATCTCACTGCATGTGCAACCCCATTCACTAAGACAGAAGAATTTAGGGTGTGTTTATCACTTGCAAACATCCACTTACCTTGTCTTGCGCATGTTCCAAAGCCTGACGGGGCTTCATCCGCTCTGAAAAAGTGACAGCAGCAGTCTGCATTACCAATTTCTTGCAACTGCCCGCAGCATGTCTCCGGACAATTTCATGGGTACTCTGAAAAAAGCGATCCACAACCTTTCGGAGGGGCAAGCAAAAATAGCAGTCCGGCTGTGGGACCAAGACATCGCTACCCGTCCTGAAAATGTCAAACATCACGCAGCCAAAAGGGTGCATATCACACGCTGAGCTGACACTGGCCTCAATGTGTGTGCGTGTGTGCGCCTCTACGCCTTCATCCACTGACAAAGGACGTTAAGGACCCTACATCTGAAACGCAATGGGCGCGTCAAAGAGGTTGTCAGTTGATGTCCTGTATGTGTCTAAAAGGCAAACAAGCTCCTGCACTGCTGTTGGAGAAATGTTGCGGGAATGCATTTATTCATTGCTTCGCTTTTGAACGGCAGGTGAGGCATGCCATGCCCACCTGCCATCCCCTAATCTAGCATTTCTGCCAAAGACTTCGGCATGGCATTGATGATATGTCATTGTCAGTTTGAACAGGAACAACAAGTGAAAGTCAAGCAGCCTTATGGTGAGCCCATAAGCGGAGCTCTTGGCCCCAGATAAGCCCATCATTTCTGTTGGCCGAGGTGGACTGCTGGGGATTCCGCAAGTTTGTGGACAGGGCCATTGTTTCTTGTTGCAGCCAGGTTTATTTTGATATACCCTCTGGTAATTTAACATAGCTATTAAAAATGGCCATTTATAGTGGATTTACCCATTGAACATGGTGATTTTCCATAGTTATGTTGGTTTAGAGGGTAGTTACATAGTTTTGGCCAAGGGACACTTTCCCATGAGATCCATACTTCTCCACGGCGGCGGCCCAGAACTGCCAGCTGGGTCCATGTGCCCAGGAGGCGGTGGCGTCATGGGCGTGCCGCTTGGCAGTAGTGGCGGGGCTTTGGCTGCCAAACCCGCCTCGCCCATTGTCATTGGTCCACCTGGTGGTCCGGCTGCCATGCCCGCCCCGGCTGTTGGCGCCATAGGCGTTGTCGCCGGGCCAGAGCCCCCAGTGCCAGGGGCACTGCCTGTAGGAGGCGGAGGCCGCGCCAGGTATGACCACAGGCTTGCAGCCAAGGCCTGCAGGAGGACCAGGGGGAGGCCCTCCTTCAGACTCGCCTGGCGCTGCCAAGGCTATCACCATCAGCGCCGCCAGCCACAGTGCAGAGCTCCCGAATTGCCAAATTCATTTTCTGATCTCTCCAAATTGCTTGTGAGTTGTCCACTCAACTTGGCGGTGCTCCCAACGCTAGTACATGGGGTAAAGAGGTGAACATATGGACACATTGCAACTTTCCGTATCCAAACGTGGCTATCATATACCCTCTGGTAAACTAACATAAGTATGGAACATCACCATTTTGAATAGGTAAATCAACTATAAATGTGGTATTTTCAATAGCTATGTTAAATTACCGGAGGGTACCTATAATGGGCCGGAGCACCCCTCATTAAATCCGAGTAAACATTTTCAGGGTTGCTAGCCATACGAGTTGCGGTGCAGTTCCAGTTATATATAATTATATAGCTATGATATATATATATATATAATATTATAATATAATTACCATAGTCATTGGAGTGGTATCCCAACTTATAGGGTAATATGGTAAATTCAACAATAAACAATCCCCAATTCATCACCATTTTAAAAAGGGTGCTATGTTTACCATGCCCAAAGTGCAGCACCTTATGGCCTTGTGTTTCCCACATTACTTATCATTAGTATATTCATAACCCCAACTGCACCTCAGGTAAATTACTGGTTGGTGGTATACCTACCCCTCTGAAAAATATGAAAGTCAGTTGGGATGATTATTCCCAACATATAGAAAAATAAAAACTGTTCCAAACCACCAACCAGATTAGATATACCATTAAATCCAATGAAATTGCCATCTTCGGATGGTTTCCTATGCTTTCCCGGAGCCCCATTGGTCGTTTTCTTCGGCGTTTTTTCCATCCGTTTCTCAGCGTCCTCCTGCAGTCGCTGAGGCTAACCTGATGGAGACATCGCGCTGATTGATGTGGTAACCTGACCAGCTTTACGTGGGATAATCATAGCTGGATGGTGGTTTTAACCATCTTGAAAAATATGAAAGTCAATGGGAAGGATTATCCCATATATTATGGAAAATAAAAAATGTTCCAAACCACCAACCAGTCATAGTAAAAAAAAGTGGTTAACATTGGATTTATAGCTTGATCATGGTTTTTTCGTTGGACATTTCATGTACGAAATGCAAGTTGTATGATTTCAGTTGAAAGAGCGCATTTGCAAAATTCCAGAAGAACGCAAGATGTGTTGCTTCACTTTTCCTTTGTATATGAACACTGCCTGGTGTCGCGACTGCAGGGAACAATATACATATGGAAAAGAGGCATGGGCACTTGATATTTAATGGGAGATAACCAGCTTCATAACTGGGGTTAACATTGAGTATATAGTAATGTTTAATTATACCAAAGGGTATGCCGAATAGTGGGTCAACAATGGGTTAAGGGGATATCTAATGGGGTACCCTCTGGTGTCATCAAACGTGTCAATGGCAAATCCCCAGCAAATGGAGATGTGCTGGGAAAATCATCGAACTGAATGGGGGGATTTTCCTGGAAGCCACGTTTGATATATTATATATTATATATTATATATTATATATTATATATATATATATTACTATATATTAAATATTATATATTATATATTATATATTATATTATATATATATTATATATTATATATTATATATTATATATCATATATTATATATTATATATTATATTATATATATTATATATTATATATTACATATTATATATTATATATTATATATTATATATTATATATTATATATTA
>Ga0126342_10016950_pt1 | contig 12646 bp, 13 predicted proteins | sample Cyp1metagenome_FD_92528 | JGI IMG/M metagenome (GOLD analysis project Ga0126342, IMG submission 92528) | Coral microbial communities from Lord Howe Island, Old Settlement Bay, Australia - Cyphastrea 1 metagenome | ecosystem: Host-associated > Invertebrates > Cnidaria > Coral ...
AAACCAACAGCCAGACATCTTTTTCGAAACTCGTAGTCGTAGCCGTAGTCGTACTCGTAGTCCTAGTAGTAGTAGTAGTAGTAGTAGTAGTAGTAGTAGTAGTCCGACAAGGGTCAAATGTCTTATTCCCTGGCGCGCTCCCCCTTGCGTCTGCCGGGGTCGGCGGATATATATGTATATATATATATGTATATATATATATGTATATATATATACACATACATGTTGGCGCCAACCCCCATGTTCGCCCACATCCAAATAACATAACACACCCAGTTTTTTGAGATCTGCTGAAGGAGAAGCGCCAGCAGTCAGATTTCCTGAAACTGAAAAACGCTGTGAGCCCAGAAAGACGCCACGCCTCATGGAAAAATCAGAATTGGATGATGGGAAAATCTACAAGAACCATCCAATTTGGGGCAAAAACCCATGGGTTTCCTCTAGATTTTCCCTTCCACCAATCCATTGACTGGTTATGTTGCTCTGGCTGCTGGTTCTCATCGTAAGCCAAGAGAAGGCAGCTAGCAAAACTGCTGAGAACACTTGATCTCACGGCAGATTGTTTACATTTCTTTGTATCGTTTGCGATGCTGCCAACACTGGAAGTTCAGTAGGCAGTGACTTTGTAAGACTGGCCAAGCACACGCATCACGATTCCTTTCCAACCTTTTTACAGCTAAGGCCATGAGTGGCAAAATTAAAGCCATGAAGCAGGACGGAACAACGAAATGGAATCACCTGCTCCATAGACCTTGAAGTAGTTTGATTCAAAGGTGATGACTTCATTTTGGGAACAGCTTGAAATCCCTGTCCACTTTCCACGGACGGTAGCAGAGGATTTGGAGAGCACCAAAAAAGCTTTGGCAGATGCGACCGCCACCAAGGCGCGACCTTTGTCAAAGTAGTCGACGCCAATGGCTGCAATTTCTTGGGAACCACAAGAATGTACCCAGTTGTTTTGCAAGGTGAAAACCAAACAAATCTTGGTAAAAACACATGTTTTATTACTGGGTTTATTTTTCATTGCCGGTGAAAACCAGTTGTTTTCCACGCAGCAACTGAATTTTTCCAACGACGGTGATATCGGAGGCGAATGCCGAAGGCGAGGTTGCAGTGTGCGAGCAGGACTGGGAATACCACATGTCAGTGGTTTGAAGTCCTGTTAGTGGATGATATATATATATGTATATATATACATATATATATATATGGGTTTGTCTGAAAATAGGATACCCCTAAATGAAGGCGCAGTATAACCATGGAATGATTTCAGGAACCTTGACAGTCGCTATTGAGAACATTGACAGAATATCTAGAACCATGAGTCGTAGTTACCAGATCACACAGCCGTGGATCCGGCGTACCTGAAAAATCTCTAAATCCACAGGTTTTCCCATTTGAGTTTCCCTATTGAGTTGTTATTTGGGAGGTACACCCATTTTCAGAAAAACGCCCATGTTGAAGGGGGCTACTTGTCAGACTTATCAATGCCTGGCACCTGGACAAGTATGGTTGAATGCTTGAAATTGACCATCAATTGATGGCATAATCTGGTCATCAAAGCACCTAGTGACTAATTATAAACACTGCTTGTCAAATGCAACGCCAAAGTTATGTATTGCCTAGTAAATGATGTTGTTGTTGCTGCGACTGGCCTTTGGAAATTGGATCTTTCTGTAGTTCTAACGCGCCACAGTATTTTTTGCGATATGACTCTGATATGACATGGATATGATGATTCATCAATGAGTAGAACCGAGTAGCCCATTTTCACACAAAGCCACACGAATTAGCAGTAAAACCGCAATGGCTGGTGTAGTGGTAAGGATGACTAACATCTTAGCAGACTCGGGTGCACGTTTTTATTGCGCGGTCCAGGTGGAGAGTGTTCCGGTAGATGGGCTGTGTAACATGTAGGTTGTGGGGATACCACAGCTTTTCACAACAAAGGTACCGGTAGCAGCACTGAAATTGATCAACAACAGCACGGTCTGTTTGGTCTGTTTGGTCTGGATCAGGACATCAAGACGGCTAAAGAGCGTTTGTCTCAGTCAGCCTTTATTTCGTGGCAGCGACTGAAATGCCTTTGTCTAAAAATGGATCCAATAATTGCAGTTCTGATGGGAACATCAGATTGTCTCATATTATTCATATTATCATATATTATCTCAACCATGGGAGATAAGGGGATAATATGGGATGGCAATCCATTCCTCGCAGTTACCAGGTTCCTTGTGCAAGTGGAACGCGGTTGCATGGAGAAGGCTGTGGCTCCTCCAGGGTGCGACTCACCGATAGCCTCAACTGCCAGTATGGCCATACATGGAATGCAAGGGCTAGACTCCTAGACTCTGGCCAGACTCAGAATTGGGTATGGATCAATACCTATGAAAATACCATATTTTTAGTGGGTTATTCACATCCATTTACCATCCCAGCTATTTTGATGTGAACTACAGGGGTTTCCATGGGTTTTGACACACTGCCAATTGATTGAAGCCATGGCAGGCTGGTCAGTTTCAGCAGCAGAAGAAGAACCGGGAAGATGAGGTCAAGGTGGGCTGCGTTCCACCGTTGGTTGATGATCAACCGTTTTTTTTTCTACCCAAATCTACCCAAGATCTTGGGAATTACCATTATCAATCATCACAATCATCAAAAAAATCATTGTTTACCAAGCATAATGGAATCATTTCTCGGGTTTGAACACCGAGCATCTGAGTATATAATAGTATATATGAGTCAAGACCTAATATCGTTTTATATAAATGGTTGAACCATGTTGAACCATGTAACTTCATGTATAGAATTCATGTATGGTGTATGTTGAAACCAGTGATATTTTGTTGGGCCAGCGATGTCTGGAATTTGGGGATGACTGCTCCTGCAGCCTCGATTTTGAGGCCATCATGGGAGCTTTGAAAGCTTTGAGAGGCGAAGCCGGGACATGAAGCACCCGGGAACAGGACGTGGGCATCATCAAGGCTCACTCGTTATGTCACAACGTTAAGGGAATGGAACCAAACACACACACAAACACACAAACACGTGGGAATTCTATGGGATTCTTTGGTGGCAAACCTTTTGGAGATGCCTTTCTGTAGAGGTCACGACCAACTCCCTCTGTTTTCACACAAAGTTGAAGGTGTTATGACCTCCAAGCGGAGCAAACAGAGTGCCCTCAGCTTTTTGCAGTCCCTTGGCAAGGCTTTTTGGTTGAGTTTTCTGAGATGCAGGAGATGCTAATCACAAATGAACAGATTTTTCAAGGGGCTTAAACATGTTGTATAAAACCACCAAGCAGCAGGAGTATGTAAACAGATTTGCCCGATTCGCATTTCTTCTCAGTCAGTCCAATATCTTTGTGGTCATGTGACTGCTGAATCAATGGCAAGTCGAACATTGATGGCATATGAATCTCTTTTTTTCAGACACACACACACACTACAGACGTCAAGTTGGTGCGAAAGTTCCACTGACGTTCAATGACACCCGCCTCAGCCAAAACGATGTGTACTAAGACATGACTTGCAAAAGTGGTACAATGCGACGGTGCGGATGACAACTTACAAGCCTTTGGCGGATCAGATTCTGTAGCATGAGCTTTGGGTCCTTGAAGGCTTCTGAACTTAAGAGACTGAGTGAGTCAGCCGTTATTTGGAACCTGGATAAATGGCATTAAAACCCTTATTCCATTAAATCCCATTAAATCCCATTAAATCCCATTAAATCCCATTAAATCCCATTAAATCTAATCATTAAATCCCATTGTTTGGTTGATGGGTTTATGATTTTTGGAAATGGGAAACTGGACGGACTAAGCAGCTAGGAACCTGGCTTGGCTGGGTATCTACACTGAAACACCAGCTGAGGCTTTCATCTGGCAGATCCAAGGTGAGCGATGGGACTTTGGCCGTTTTATTGGTGATGTTTGCAAAGCAATAGGATCCACCATCCCCAAATTCAAAATTTTTACGAGCGGTATAAACCATGAAAATAGGGGGTGGTTTATTAATGCCTTACTAACATGACAAACCAATTGTTCATTGGATTGATTGGGAAAATCGACACCGGAAACCATGGGTTTTTACCATTGAAGATGGGGTTTCCGGTTAACATTTTCCCATCAATCCAAGGACTTCGATGAATCGGCCAGGAACTACATCACTTGGCTTTGCGGAAGGTGCAGCAGCTTGCTGTGGCAATGCAGTTGGGCCGCTCAGAGCCCGTGTCTTTTCAAAAATGGGGCATACCTCAAACATCCTCAAAATTTGATTGTCTACGGATGATTTGTGAGCAAAAAACATGAGGTTTATATACAGAATACCATAGAATACCGGTATACCTAACATTTTGGGGTAAATCCATTGGTTGAATTTTACGAGCAAGCACGACTTTGACACTTTTTGTGTCCTAAAAGACTTGCAAATGTGGTCAGTGCTGACTTTGGAACTTTGCCCAGGTCACCAGTCGGCAGCCTCAAAGCTCAAGTGGATTGGTTTGATCGGGATCCTTTTTTCTAAAACATAGTACCCTCTGGTAATTTAACATAGCTATGGAAAATCACCATTTTTAATGGGAAAACTCACTATAAATGGCCATTTTCAATAGCTATGTTAGTTTACCAGAGGGTATGTTCAACAGGTCTTCTGTTGACCGTTTCCGAATTGCCTTTAACTCATTCCGTGAATCATAGGGTTTTCTGAAAATCATTCAGTTGCTACTGTAAGACAAGATTTTGCGGGAGAGAGCAGAGGCAGAATACTTCCAGTTGGGGCTGTGGTGCTGGAGTCATCTCTCCATTCCATTTGGTTTCCCATCTGGAAACAAAAACCAATCATGACCCACATTTGACTACTGGAATACTGCCAAAAAAGAAGTAGTTGGGGCCAGTGGTCAGTGTATGGGTGAATGGGTTATATAATATATATATATATATCATACCGCAGCTACAGGGGATTGTAATTAATCTTAGTTTAGTTCTCTAGCCATCTTTAGCCACCAACTCATAGTATCCGCTGAAGGCATTGAATCAGCTGGCTTCGAAGATGACTGCGCTTGCGCGTTACGGCCTGGGCTGGGACCATGTGAGCCCTTTGTAGCCTTTGCATCCGACTGATGCACTTACCAGCAGTAGAACTCATGATCTAATTCCATACAATACCAAACATCATCTTTGGGCTACCAATCCCAGAAGAACTGCTTTGAGGTAGATAAAATTAGATAAACAGGTTGAGAAACCACCAAAACTTGAATGTGAAAACCAGGGATGTTTGTCACTCTCCAACCACGGGCGCAAGGTGGTGAGGATGTCTTTGTCAAGATGCGGAAACTGATCCAGGAGACCTTGGCAGAGGTTGACAAGCTTCATGATTGGTAGATTACAGTACAGTACTGGTACAAAGTTGAAGGTGTTCATTCATTGGCACACATTGTATACATATCACATACATATATATATATATATTTGTATGCATACACATAATCAATACACACACACATATATATATATATATATATATAAACGTGTCTATTTCTGTATATATATATGTTTCTGTGTTTGCGCAAATGTAGATGCCCTTATCCCAACAGGGAAGGGAAAGACTTAAAGAATAGCAGGATCTCCAAAAGGAAACAGCCATATTCAGTTGATCCCCAACCAAGCCATCTACTTTGAGTTCAAGTCGAATCTGAAATTGCTTTGATGTGTGGTCGTTGTGCACTTCAGCTGTGGTTATTGTACACTTCAGCTTCCTCAGATTACCAACAAGAAAGCTCGGTTGAACTTCCAGCAACTAAGCGACCCTAAGCCTACTTTGTGACCATGGAATGTTTGTTGATCAGCTTGGACCTTCCAGCGCAACTTGGTTCTCAGCTCAGTGCCAAACAGCAGCCCTTCCGCGATCTCCAGCATGGCCGCAGAGAGCAAAGTGGAGCAGTTCACCCTGCAGCGCAAGGTGGCAGTGGCAGGCTGGAAGCAAGTGGTGGGGGTGGATGGGAACCCTGATTTTGAAGAATCCCTGGATTTGTAAATGGAGAGTTTTCTTGGCAAGGGACGCCTGTTTCTGTGCAGAGTGCAGTTTTTTCTCCGGCTCCTGATTTGTGACATGCTCTGCCGATTGAAGCGTAGTTTCATTTTTCACAACCAACCTGGGAGGATACAGGTGCATCAAGCATAGATATACCACATATATATACTGTATATATATATATATCCAGATATTGCATGCACCTTTGCATATTTCATTAATTGTTTCTTTATACATATTTGCTTTACTTATCTATTTGTAAATCCGAAAATAGCTAGCAGAGCATTTGACGGAACTTCTGCCACCTGGCAGGCGTCATTCTACTGACGTGTACGACAGCCTTGGATGTGGCTCGGCGATGGCGTAAAAAAGGGCAACAGCTCCCTTCTCCTCCAGGCGGGTTTTTTGGGTTCTCGATGGTTCTCGATTCAGTCTAATGATTCTAATGGCATGGCCGAAAAACACTTCCTGTGGTTTCTCCGGGAGGCTATTGGCCCGTCCTCGGGCATTTCGTGACCTGCATGCGATATTGCTGGGATAACACCAGCCTCGCCCTTGCTCGATGGGGAGTGGATCTGTACCGAACCGAAGGAACCATAGCAGACAAATGTGGCCCAATGTGGCAACTATTGAATCAAGGGATTGAGGGAAAACTTACAGGAAATCATTGTTCTCATCCCCAAAGAGGTTTCCTCTGAATTTCCCCACCGACCAATCTGATCTTTCTGCGTGAGTCTGCTGCGTCCGAATCTCCTCGTCAGTGTTGGTATTGTTATCAGGGTCGCACAGTGTCGATGACCGTAGTTTCTTCTTGAGCCATTGATGGGGTCTGTCTGAACCTATGAACCTTTCATAAAGTTGGTTACCCTCTGGTAAACTAACATAACTATGGAAAATCACCATTTTTAATGGGAAAATCCACTATAAATAGCCATTTTCAATAGCTATGTTAGTCATTACCAGAGGGTACCTCATTTTCAGAGACATCTCGTGTCAGGACTGACCATTTATCGAGCGAACTTTCTGGGCCACGAGATTGTTTGCATCGCCGACCCCGATTTGGTGCAGGAGGTTTTTGAACAAGATCCACACAGGTGCCACAGTGGAGGTTTTTCTTTGGTGGCACTGCTGAACTGTTCCCCACCTGCCAGGTGAGGGTCTCTGGATTTTGACAAAGGTGCAACTCCTCCTCCTCATCTACTTCTCTGCCAGCTCATCGTGACTGTGGGCACCAATGGACCCAAGCCGTACCAGCTCCGGATGCAGTGGGCCACACCTGGACCCGAACACATGCCAGACAGAATGCCAGATAGAATGCCTGAAAAGATGCCAGATAGAATGCCAGATAGAATGCCAGATAGCCTGTCAGAATAGATGCCAGAAAGAATGTCAGAGTATATGCCAGAAAGAATGTCAGACAGAATGTCAGAATATATACCTATATATATATATATGCCATATACACTTCCAGATGGTATGTCAGAAACTATGTCAGAATAGTGTGTCAGGGTGGGGATCACTCGAAGAAAGTATTTTTCTTCCTAGAAAAGTATGAAGAAAAGTAGTGGACACCAACTAGCAATCCGACTTCAGACATTTCACAGGTTCCAGTGGTTGTGAGATTGAACAAGAGCACACTGAGTACCCTCTGGAAATTTAACAGTTCGCTATTGAAAATACCCCATTTATAGTTGATTTACCTGTTCAAAATGGTGATTTTCTATAGTTATGTTAGTTTACCAGAGGCTACATGTTGATTTCTCCCCAAGGGTAGCTTCCTCTTGGATGGCGCTGAAGTGGCAATGCTTGTTGGACGGTCGTCCAGTTTGTAGACAGTGAATAAGCATGGGTATATGGGTATAGAAGTCATAACATGTTGTACAGCAACCTGACATTTGTATAAACAATATAATATAATATAATATAATATAATACAATATAATATAATATAACATAATATAATATAACATAATATGATATAACATAGTATAATATAATATAATACAATATAACATAATATAATATAATATAATATAGTATAATAATACTATATATACATACATACATATGCAATTATACACATATATATATATATATATATACATACACATGCATATACGTTATTTGAAACATGTATGTTATATATTTTTGTATATACGATAGAAGATGGGATAACTGCCACCTTGAGACGCTTCCCATTCGAACTTCGTGGTATGGTGAGGTTCACCAAAGACTTCGCGAACGCACCGCTCGGTGGCGATCTGTTAGAGCAGCTGGGTTGGGTCCCCGACGGAACCGAAAGGAGGCTTAGTTCGCTGGGAAAATCTTACGAAAATATGGGAAACATATGGGAATTTACCATAATTTACCTATAATAATGGGGGTTGAATGGGAAAATGAATCTATAAAGATAGGATGATCCAGAAAACCATAACTAATAATGTTTGATCACTTCTGAGGGTGTATATATTTATTCAACTTTGTTTCTATTTTAGGGAGGGATGTTGGTCCATCGATATTTATCGTTCCTTCCCTCAACTCATGGTGGTTCATGGAGAATCTTTTTTTCGGACCTGAAGTAGCTGAAATGACTGACCAGTTGGCCCAGAAATTTGACGGCCTCATAATCTGGTCTACTAGTACTATTTATTACTAATCATTCAAAAGATATACATGTAACAATGTAAGTTGAGTGGGACTCTCCTGGTGAGACTTGGGAGCCTTGAGCAATTCTACGATTCAAGTATCATCATCAGCGGTGAAACCTTCGCTTTTCATTCAGCGAAGCGCGTCTCCCACGCCAAGGTATTCCTTCAAAGATGGTCTCTTTACGGCCGCTACGGACGATCCCAAGTGGCAAGTGGCGCACAGAGTTCTCATCCAGCCCTTTTCCGTGCGAGGTCGGGAAGTGCTTCTTTAATTCTTTTCGGGGTTCCGAAGTAGAACTTGAAAGGATCGAATGCGTGAAAGCTTGATGGCATGAAAAGAGAACCTACGACCTAGGAGAGTTTGCAGATTTCGAACCATTGTTAATAGGATTGACATGGATTGACCATTATTAACCATTGTTTGGATTTACCAATTAATGGATTCTGCTTTGTTAAATAGCTGTGACCGGCTAATAGACCAATCGAATCAGATCACCCCATCAGACCGCCAGGTGTTCGTGGAATTATGCCCCTGATGTGCGATCAAGCTGACCAGTTGATCAAGGCCATGAAGCGTGACGTTGGCTACGGAAATTCCACGTACATTGAGCCTTGCCACAGAATGCCAGGTCGAAGCAACGGAATGGGTCGAAGCCTCTAACGAAAAAGCTAGCAATGGCAACATGTGAAAACTTGCAGGTGATCGCAGATTAGTGACAAGGAGATCCCATCAATTTTTTTCTCTCCGACAGATGGCTCTTTTGGATTAGTTATACTTCCCTGCGCACCTCTGTGCAAGGGCATGAACCCGTCATCATAGTCTTCAAACAACAGAAGTGAAACAAGTGTTACTGGCGACCTTTCCATATTTGTGTACCATTTTCTCCGTGATTTTGTCGATGACCCAAGCAGGGAACCATGGTGAGACCATCCCCTTATTCCCAAGCAATCATCAACCACTTGTCAAAAAATGGTCAAGCCGCCAATCGTCCAAGATATTCGGGTAAATTCATGCATGGTTTCCCGCACATTTTCCCAGACATCAATCCATGGCCGTTGGGGTTTCTGAGACCCAAGGACACCTGGGTCACCAAGATGGCTTTTGAGACGATCGCCGTGTGTGGCCTGGGAACGTCCCTTGGAATTTCAACTGACCATCATTTTTGTAGTTTTGGAGCCTTGAAAAAGGGAGTTGCCCGGCCAATCTTCAGGTCCTTTGGTTGCTTTGAAGATGACCAGACGCATCCCTTCGTGACAGCTCTCAACCAGGCACCACACAAACACACACGCATACACATGCACTCATACCAAAGTATGCCTACATATGCATATATTCAGGATAGATTTGGGACCTTAAGAATGTACGTGCAATACGATGCATATACATATATCGTCCATACATTATACATATATATATATATATATGTACATATCTACATACAACATGACGCACATACATATATAAATATATGTATACATGTATATATATATGTATATATGTATGTATTAAGTATGTATGTATGTATGTATGTATGTATGTAGGTAGGTAGGTAGGTAGGTAGGTAGGTATGTATGTATGTATGTATGTATGTAATGTATGTAATTAATGTATGTAATGTATGTAATGTATGTAATGTATGTAATGTATGTAATGTATGTAATGTATGTAATGTATGTATGTAATGTAATGTAATGTGATGTGATGTGATGTGATGTGATGTGATGTGATGTGATGTGATGTGATGTAATGTAATGTAATGTAATTAATGTAATGTAATGTAATGTAATGTAATGTAATGTAAGGTAAGGTAAGGTAAGGTAAGGTAAGTATGTATGTATGTATGTATGTATGTAGGTAGGTAGGTAGGTAGGTAGGTATGTATGTATGTATGTATGTATGTATGTATGTATGATGTATATATATATATATATATATATATATGTGTATATATATATATGTATATATATAATATATATATATATATATATATATGTATATACATATGTACACACCAGACCTGCGACTTAGGATCTATGACGCCCACCTTACTTTTCGATCCCTTCCAGGTGGTGGAGTCATTGGATCCCTTGGGACGTTGGCCATCCTTTCTGCGGCCCATCTTCTGTCGGAAACTGCTGAAGTCCTACATTGAGAGCGCCGGCCGCGGCTCAGCCGTTGAGACATCGCGGGTCCATTGTGGAAACTGGAAACGACTCAGCCGGATGCGAAAATCTTGTGATGTCGTGAAGATGTCATTTTTTTCCTGAGCTGATCTGCATGAAGATTCTTTTCTTTTGCACCAAAGATGCAGTATCAGATTCATCTGGATTTTGAAAACTAGCACGTTGCTGCAGACGAAGAGGCCATTACCAACAATTTTAATCATGATCATACTGATCTCATCGTAGTCAGAAAGTGAGTTTGCGGAATCACATCCATTTTGTTCCACCTGTAACTTGACCTCATGAGACTTTATGGAATTTCCTGTTGACCAAACGGTGGGAGGGGATGGCTTGGACAACTTATGGGTTTTACCCATGCTTTTGGGCACTGCTCAAGGTTAGTGCCGTCCTTTTGATGTGTTTTGCGCATTGAGGTTTGCGCCAGACTTGCTTGGAGATTCTTCGCAAGCGAAAGAGTGAAGAGCAGAAGGATCTAAACAAGGCGGGCATTTGTCTGGTCGACTTTGATCAGATAGAAACAGCTAAAACATCAAACATTGGAACATAAGGCAAACGCAAACTCAAAGTTTTTCTGCTAAAACCTTCCTGTCTGGGATCTTAAAACAGTTCCCTTTGCGTGTGGCCACTTTGGGCTATGCTGTTTCGACAGGATCTTTTGGACAGGATGTTGTTGGACGCTGATCCCAAGACAAGACAGACCATGTGGCTTGGTGGAACTCGGATCCAAGGGCATCCTTTCACCATCCGGGTAAACTAACATCAAGATGGAAAACCCATGGTTTCCAAAAATGACGTAGAAATGGTGGGGGTAAACGAATACCTTTCCATTCCCCGGGAGTGGAAATTGCCTTGGCCACTCCCAGCGCAATTTCCCCCAAAGATTCTTTTCTAAGATCCCATCAAGATGGTTTCATCTAAGATGAGTAGGGCCCCCCCAAAAAAACATGGGTTTTGATCCAGATTTTTTCCCCAGATGGAAAAAATTAACCTCAAGACTAGGGTCTTGGCGCCATTGAGGTGCGAAGACTCCATCGTTGACAATCTCCTGACCTTCCTTTTCGCCGGTCAGGACTCCACGGCCGCGGCGATGGCTTCATGTCTTTGCTTCCTCTGCTCCAACCCTGGCTGCAAGGACACCGAACGGCTGCTGGGAATTTCGTTTTTTTTTAGGGGTCAAAATCTGGGTGGTTCATGCCATAGTTGCCATCTAGATTTGTCCAAAAAATTGCAAGGCAGCAAAAACCAAGGAAAGACTGTGATTGTGGTAGGTTTACCAAGTTATGTGCCCCATTAGTTTCAGTGCATCGTATAGCGGAGAAGTCCACTTCAGGAGCGGTTGCTACGCGAGATCGACGAGGTGGTGGGAGATGAAGCAGTGAGCTATGAACATTTGAGCCAACTCCAGTTCCTTGGAAGCACCATGAGGGGATCTGCATTTTCACCAGAGGATTGATTTTTTTTTGTCTCTCACGGTGTGTATATATATATGAATAATTATATATGATATACTTATACTTATAATTATGTATATATATATATATAAAAATGTTGTGTTCTTTTCAAACATATGTATATATATATATATAATATATCAATGTATATATATATATGTATATATATATATATACTACTACATATATATATTAATATACATATAATATATATATATATTAATATATATATACATTACTATATTACTGTATATATATATTGTACTAATATATATATATATATAACACTATAATGTATATATATATATACACATGTATATATATATACACATGT
>Ga0126342_10016951_pt1 | contig 12643 bp, 10 predicted proteins | sample Cyp1metagenome_FD_92528 | JGI IMG/M metagenome (GOLD analysis project Ga0126342, IMG submission 92528) | Coral microbial communities from Lord Howe Island, Old Settlement Bay, Australia - Cyphastrea 1 metagenome | ecosystem: Host-associated > Invertebrates > Cnidaria > Coral ...
AGATGACTGGAAACCTCGGCAGCTAAGTCAGCTCCACTGGCCCTTAAGCGCAGCACTTCCAGTCCATCCAAGCCAAAGCAAATCAGAACAATCTCGTCAGCTTCATGACTCCAGCAGAGTTGCAAAACACGCTCCGGCTTCCTCTCAATGGGTTTAAAATCAGACATGTAACGACGGCTTGGAGACGAAAAGCTCAACCACTCACGCCATGACTTCAAAGATGGAATGTTGCACTGGCCTGCATCAGCCCGTCCGCAAGCAACTGCACAGCCATCACTTCGGAGAAGCACTGTATGACCACCTGCAGAAACCTGAGTGTATGTCACACCATCATCCAAAGGCGGAATGTTGCACTGGCCTTGCGCATTAAGTCCGCAAGCAACTGCACAGCCATCACTTCGGAGAAGCACTGTATGAAGCTCACCTGCAGAAACCTGGGTGTATGTCACACCATCATCCAAAGGCGGAATGTTGCACTGGCCTTGCCAATTAAGTCCGCAAGCAACTGCACAGCCATCACTTCGGAGAAGTACTGTATGATAACCGCCTGCAGAAACCTGGGTGTATGTCACACCATCATCCAAAGGCGGAATGTTGCACTGGCCTTGCGCATTAAGTCCGCAAGCAACTGCACAGCCATCACTTTTGAGAAGCACTGAATGCTCCCTACCTGCAGAGACCTGGGTGTATGTGAAACTCTCATCCAAAGGTGGAATGATGCACAGGCCTGGCGCATGAAGTCGACAGCAAGCAACTGCACAGCCATCACTTCGGAGAAGTACTGTATGAGAACCACCTGCAGAAACCTGCATGTATGTCACACCAACAGGCAAAGGTGGAATGTTGCACTGGCCTTGCGCATTAAGTCCGCAAGCAACTGCACAGCCATCAATTCGGAGAAGCACTGTATGCTCTGTACCTGCAGAGACCTGGGTGTATGTCACACCCTCATCCAAAGGTGGAATATTGCACTGGCCTTGCGCATTAAGTCCGCAAGCGACTGCACAGCCATCACTTCGGAGAAGCACTGTATGATACAGACCTGCAGAAACCATATGAGAAGTGCGGCCTCCAGGTACCCCTGAAATGGGTCCTTGTCACTGTTCCGAGCCACACCCCAGAGTTGCTTTGACCAATGTAGATGATGACGTCTATAACGATATGTTGTAATCCCCAAAAAACAAACAAAGAATGTATGGTTCTACTATTTGGATCTTACCAAATTCTATTTTTTCGGGTTTGCTATAAAATGCTATACATAAATACCAATGACTTGAAATCGCAGCTTTTTGTAGATGTTCTTGAGCCGCAAATGCCAAAATGCGCCCTGCTTCTGCAACATCATGTAATCTGTCCTCACCCCGATTTGCAATGTGGAAATTCCTGCGATTTCAGTTGCATGATTTATAAACACTTCCGTCAGATTTTGCATATCTTTCGCCAGTTCTAAAAGCCAAGGGGGACCTATGGGGACCCGACATGGTGGGTGAACGTTACTCGGACAGGTAGAGTTCAAGCAACTTCGGGAACCAGTTTGAGACGTCAACGACTTGGGAAAATATCACCTTCGGTTGACAGGCTTTCCGCAACTTGGGCACCCAAAGCTACGCAGCTTTGCCGGGGGGCAACCCACCCCATTTCAAGCAACATGCCATGATGGTTCACGACAAAAAGCCCTGATTGAAGATCCGAGATAGCTGTTGCTATAGATTTCTGGCCACGCAGTTGCTAGGAACCACACGAAGTCATTTTCAGGAACCACACGAGCATATTTACAGGCCTCTGAAATTCAATGGCAATTTGAAGGGCAAAGTAGTTGTGCCACACACTGATCTGGATTCGCGATGAAGCGAGGTTTACCCATATGTCATGGGATGGGAATGACTACGTTGATTCTCCCGTTATTCTTACAGTATAATCCATGATCATCCCATGTATTTTTCCATGACCTGCTGGTTTCTATATCTATCATGTAAGGGGCTTCGCCCATGTTTGCGATAGCTGGGATCATTGTCCCCACATTGAACCACGTTGATACCCTCTGGTCGTTTCATTTAATATAGCTATGGCAGTTTGATACACTCTGGTGATATAACCAATATAGGAAAGTACCCTCTGGTCATGTACCATAGCTCTGGAAAATGCCACCCCCATTTAATTTGATGATAGACATTATGATTTGCCGTATTAATTTAAAAATGATGATTGTTCATATGTTGAATTACCAAAGGATACCCTTGGGCAGCCAATCAAGAAAGCAACCAGAAGGAACGCGGAAATAGAACAATGTGATGATCATGGGATAGCATTGGTATGATACCATACTGGGATAAAAATGTTATGATACTGGGATAACAATGGGGTGATAGTGGAATAGGCTATACACCTCTGCAATCAGAGCCAATCCACTACACAGTTTCTCCATGAGATGCTGCACTGGGCTTCAGCACATGTATTGAGCAAAGAAATCCGCGTCGGAAACGTCGTTTTGTGGAAGCTCCTCTTTCTTCTTCTTTTCCTGCCAAAAGGTTCCCCATAAGCTCGGATCTAACCTGTATGGTGAACGACAGTGAAACTGATGGAAGGAATTTCTTAGGAACACTTTAGTGGAAACCATGGTGCTCTTTGGATCAAATTCATTGGGGGGGTTCCTGTCGATTTTAAACCAATTGTGGAAATTGCAGTAGAGGTCAGAGACATCCCGGATGTTGAGAGAGTTCAACCGTTTTGTTCTTCGGATTTCGTATGAGTGTGCATGAGCAGTGTTCAAAATCCCTCTATCATTCCATTTAAAACTGGTTGGTTAAGAACGGGGTTCCCCGTTCTTGTATTTTTATAATCCCCAATACATAAAGGGTACGAAGTATTTCATCATGTATAATCCAACCAATAGTATCATCCATATATTGTATTATAGTATATTATTGTAGTATAGTATATGATTGTATAATAGTATATTAGAGTAAAATATAGTATTAGTATTAGTATTGGTATTAGTATTAGTATTAGTATTAGTATTAGTATTGGTATAGGTTAATCAACCATATACTAGAACCAGTACTATTATAATATAAGTACTAATTCAACCATATTACCATTAGTATATTATTATTATCTCTAACTATAATATATCATCAACCATATACTAATATATATATATATTGATCAGTTATCCCCATATACTATCATATAATCAGCATTAGTATAGGTTAATCAACCATATAGTCAACCATATGACTATATAGGTTAATCAGTATATTATAATCCCCGTATCCCCCAACTAATCAGCAACCCTGCGGTAGATCACCACATGGGGACCACGTGGTATCCATCCCCGACTGCGGCCAGTCACTCTGTCACCGTCACAGTATCATAATGGGCCCTTTTTAGGCCATATATCCCATAGCCATTTCAGGATCTGAAACAACCACAGTTAAACAAAAACTGGGTAAAACATGGTAAAACCATGTAAAACCATCTAAAACCATGTAAAACCATGTAAAACCATCTAAAACCATGTAAAACCATAAAAACACATAAACCCATGATGTCACAATTGCATTTTCACAGAAACTCACCAGTTGTTGCTGGCAAGATGTTGTGTCAGAGCGCTTTTGAAGACCATCCAATGGAACTGCTGACTTTTGGCCATATCCAACACATCTTAATTGTCTAGTGTTATGCTTGACTTATGAATATTGCTTATAGAAATGGCTACACATATCTAATATTATTGATTGTAAAGCTAGACATATAATTTGGTATTGGCTTATAGCATCTTATCCATGGCATCCCAAGTAAAACAAAACTAAGTCCCTTTGATAGCTGGTCTTGCAAAATCCCGATCGGTCTTGGTGTTTACTCCCACTATACCTCCATATTCCATTATACATACCCTCTGGTAAACTAACATAACTATGAACCATCACCATCTTTAAGTTCGGTAAATCAACTATTTCTATGGGCCATTTTCAATAGCTATGCAACAAATTACCAGAGGGTAATTATACTACCATTATAGATATCCCATTACATCCTCATTGAATCCACAGAATTGCTGCTGAAAAATCCCAGTTGGTACCCCATTGTTCTGCCCGGCTAAGTCCTCTGGGTTTCTCAAGTTTGAGCCATGAATAATACACCTCTTTCATTGCAGCACATGCATGGTTGTTAATAGGAATCCTTGTCTTGGACTAGGAATGATAACACCCAATAAATCAGGTACTTATAAGTTATAAGCCACTATAACCCCCATCATATATCCAATCAACAGCGGCCTCCTCTTTAATATCGCATTACTACCCATTAGTCATTGTTTAAATCCCTATTGTTTGTCTATATATCCCCAGAAAAAGCCCGCACTGTTCCAGTTATTTATGGTAAATGTATGTACAATTGTATGTATATCAATATATATATATATGGAGGTTTCCTAAAATAGGGGTACCCTCAAAATCGTCCATTTTAGTCGGATTTTCTATTATAAACCATCCAGCTATTGGGGTATCCCGATCCCAGGAAACCTATGAATATATAAATATATTGCAAGCCCTAAATCTTCATGCCGAAAAGTTGGACACCTGGGTCCACATTTACGCTACATGAATCATCGAAAAACATTTTTGTTGGCATCTTCTTGGGGACTGATTGCATAGTCATCACCATGGACAAAATCGAAGTGATGTAAACATCCCACAAAACACAACGGGTGGTTGTACTGACACAACGGATGGCTATGAAAATATGATGTTTGATATTTTGGTGGTCTTTTAGTCACTGGAGAAATGTCCCAAACATCACTGATTCCATCGTTTTTTCCAATGACCTAAAACTATATTAGTAAATATACGTACACATCAAACAACATCAGAATACATGATGGTAACCACCATGGAAACCTGAAAAATGTCAATATAACTAGTCATGAAACATCTCCCATCACAAACATTTGCATAAACACTTGCTATCATTATCACTATTACCCCATTTATATATTGTATTAATCCATTACATATCCCTTAAATAATGGGAATTATGAAGTAATATCATATACATGGATGTAAATTGTTATTTTTTAGGGATATATCTCCAAAAACCATACATTGTAGTCCATTACATATCCCATATGCTATGTAACCATCGCTGATTTCATCGTAGTTTTCCAAGCCATCTGCTGGGCCTCCTCTTCGAGTCTTTTCTTCTCTGCCTCCTGCTCCAACTTCTTTCGCTTCGCGACCATGTCCTGGTTTGATAAGTTAACGTTGAATATATGGATTAAAAACGAGAGGGTGTGCCCCAAACTTTATGACAGTTTTTGGATGTTTTAATGGGAAAAGTGATGATACTCCTCGGGAAATGGAATAACCTGAGTATAGATGTGTTTTGGGGCTAAATATGATAATTTGGATAATCAATTGTTATGATTTTGGGGGTTATTGAACAATCTACCCAACATAAAATCGATGTCATTAACATAGGCCATCTCTCTTGAACGGAAATCTTCCAACCCCCACCTCATGGCCAGGTCTATTCCACACGGCATATACTGGGTTTCAATGTCTGAAATGCTGACCCACATCCATGTGGCGTTTGAACAAACGACAATTTACGTCTTGAACGTGCAAATCTGACATGGCTACGTCAGTCTACCTAGATACCAGGAGAGAACAATTCATAACGAAATGTGTGGATACCAAGAACGGCATAGACTGATACCACTGAAAACCCCAACACAAAATTTACTTGGTGGTTTCAACCCCTCTGAAAAATATTAAACAGTTGGGATGATTATTCCCAATATATAGAAAAATAGAAAATGTTCCAAACCACCAACCAGAAATATGTTTGTCACTTTGGATTTCAGCGTAATTGTGGGGGAAAATGGAAAATCGCATCTTGATGCAATGATTTTTGCAAATTAAATGAGGAAACCCGGTAGCTGGTGGTAAGTTCAGTGCGTGAGTAAATACCCAATATCCCCGCAATTTTGATGGTTACACCCCATTTTTTGCTGGCAAAATGATTCTGTTTGATCGTAGTTGTTAGTGATCACACATATTATAAATGGATATAAACTCTTCTTATGTAATTGCAATATATCAACCATACATGTTTAGCCTGATTGATTCAACCAACCTATCCGTCTAGCCGAACCATTTTGAAGCATCAAAACTGGGGGTAAGAATCCATATAATCATCAGTTTTGTTGGATAGTTCGCATCCGCACCCAACACAAACCAGCCACGTTTGGAGAGCCCACATTTTATATTGTCATACTGCACCGAAATCATCCAAACATTTCCAAGAAATATTCAGGCTGTTGCTATGTTTCTCCGTTTTTTACATGCCAGCATGTACCGTCACTATACCATCAACTGCTAAATTTCAGCGATTGTCCCATTCAATTTTCCTGGGCAGATCCGGAAAAAGTATTTGGGTTTGAATCCGAAAAAGTCAAATGGTGAATCATTGTTTTCCCGGTTAATTTGCATTTTTATGAATATATTATGAATATCTCATATTTTTAGACACACCCCTTTGGGGTGTTCCTAAAATGGGGGTACCCTTAAATCATCATAAATCATCCATTCTAATGGACGTTTCCATTACATTCCATTACCATATTCATGGAACCCCCACATTGATCCATAGCTCCCTAAACATCCATTAAAACTACTAAAAATCAATGGAAAACCAATAAAATCCACATGTTTGATGGAGCTTGAGATCTCTCATCTACCATCAGCTGAAGGCTCCTTGACCAATTTCTGCAGCGATTCCTCGGTCTGACGTAAGATTGATGGTTACCTAAGTATGTTTATTACAATGTGGAGCCCCCTAGGAAGCTGAGTTGATGAACATAACTCGGATAACTATGGTTTATGATACCTATAACATCCGATAAGTATAGTAGTATTCATGGGGTTTAGAGAAACCAACTTGTAACTGGGGGGGCACATTGTAGTAGTGGTAATAGTAACATGTGTTATGACAAGGTATATTGAATATTAAAATCATGGACTTAGTACTGTAGACTGTAGACATTCATGGAAAAACTAAATTATGTTCAAGTAAAAATGCAAAACATAAAATAGCAAGAATGAAATCAGATTTAATTTGGAAAATACAAGAAAATACAAATAGTATCAAATAGTAATAGTATATGCAAGTATGGCTGGCGCCAAAGCTCGCTCATCTCATCCGCCCTGCAGTCCGCCAGTCGCTTCTAAAACCGTACAGTGACTTCGGCGGCCAAGGTGAGGTAGGTTTCGCGACAGCTCGCTTGCTGCTTATTGATAGCAGTTTGTCCAGTCACCACCCTTCCACAGCATAGGCTTGGAAGGGGCGCTACATGGTGCAGTTGAAGCACACAATTGCCCCATTTAATTCGTGTCCAACAGTGCTATGTCCATAAACAGTGCTATTTCCGCCTTATGTCCAGTTGAGTGCTCCATGTCCGCGTTGAGCTCATCTTTGCCCACTCCTTTGCCAACAGTGCTATTGTCTTGCACGGACCACCGACCTGCCGGCTTCAAAGAAGTCTTGCACCAGAGCTGGATTAACCCTATCTATCCCACTAAAAACCGGGATATACATATATATATATTATGATGTGATATTAAAATATATTATAATCTACTTAGGAAGTGGGATGAACCACCAATGCCCATGATGCTGAACCACTATAGACTTTATCAACTAGTTCCATATCTGGATGATTCCATATCTGAATGATTATTTGGATGATGTCTATAGTAGCTGGATATCATGCCGATTTCACCAACAACTGAGGGGCCCTGGGGGTATCCACCAACAATCCTTCGACAAACTTTGTTGAAATAAGGAACGCGCCATCTTGGTTAAAGTCTTTAAACGAGTAGTTGACTATGGGCTTCAAACAGACTCATTTTTTTATTCAGGGTCAACTGCTTGCTTATCATTGGCTTCCAACTTTAAAACGTAAGTTGGTTTGTTTGCAGTGACAATATATTCTTTTTTACTTTAGACTTTATTGGTGAATCCCTTTTCCATTATATGACACACCCCTAGAAACCATGCAATTTGTTGGCATTTACACATGTTTGGGATCCTAGAATGAGGGTGTTTGATATAGATGGGGGGTGGAGTATATCCCCAAAAATCAGGGGGGAATCACCACATATAACCCAAGATCACAATTAATCCCAACCGCAAAGAAACCTGTTGAATTCCTAGTGATTCGAAGGAATGATTAGATGTCATCTCCTAACTGGGAGTTCTTGAATCCCACCGAATCCCATAAAAAACCCATGAAAACCATAAGATGCCATTATAAATCCCATAAAATCCTATTCTGGTTGGTGGTTTCAACCCGTTGGGATGATTCTCTCCAATTTATGGAAAAATAAAAAATGCTCCAAACCACCAACCAACCATTATATTCCGATTAAATCCCATAAAAAAATGTAAATCACTATGGAAAATCACCATTTTAAATTGGTAAAACCCACTAGAAATGGCCATTTCAATAGCTATATTGAAATCCCAATCCCATTGAAATCATTAGTAACCATTATTAACCCAATAGTCCAATCCCCATTAATCACCATCTTCCCCCTATTTTTAATGTTCCAAATCACCAGCCAGCTATGTATGAAATCCGATTGAAATCCCATTGAAATCACTACCTTTGATCGCCTCACCAGCGTCAAACCCAGTGGCCGCTTCTTGCATGGTCAGTTTGGAGCCGAGGGCATTCAGCGAGCCGTTCACGAAGGCGTAAGGGGCCCTCGGCCGGAGATGGCTGGGAAAACCCTTACTAAAAATGGGAAAATTCACAGGGAAACTCATCTAGTTTAACGGGAAAATATAGGAAACTCATCTAGAAATGCAGGTTTTACTGGGAAAATCTTGGAAATGCATCTTTTTCCAGGTTTTGATGGGAAAACCATCGGCAAATCCATTGTAAATACGTCAAAAACGGACTTTTCTAGCTGGGAAAATCTTGGAAAACCACCGATCAACGAAGGTTTCAATGGGAAACCCCCAGTAAATGAAGGTTTTAATCGGAAAAACATCTTTGAACTAAGGATTTTCCAATGGGGTCAAACAAAGATTCCTTCCAAATAGCATAATGTTCATCATTTTCCCCCCAAAAAATGGCTCTACTAGACCATATACCCTATTCCAGACATATCCATGTTAACCCCCATGGGATTCATTTCATGCATTTCGGGGCTGTGAAGTAGCGACTCGATGTTGTGGCTTAGCTGGCCCACGAAAGGTGCTTTTAGGACGGTCCATGTAGGCAACGTTGCTGGCAATGTGAGCCTCCGTTGAAATTTGGTTGAAAAACAAACTAAAAAAATCAAGTATCATAAGCCAGAAAATAACATTTGGAATTATAAACCAACTTAGCTATCATTTGGGGGGGCCCTATATAATAATATAGTGGCAGATATACAGCAATACAAGTACGAAACGATGCATGATCCAAAGGTACTATGTAGCCTGTGGTAAACGTTTACATAACTATGGAAAATCACAATGTTTAATAGGTAAACCAACCATAAATGGCAATGTTCAATAGCTGTGTTAAATTACCAGGGGCTAATATGAAGGACAAACCCCAACCACAAGTGAATCATCTTGCTTGTGATACTTCGCAGACCAACACTGTGATTCTCCCATTAAATCACCTTCAAGATCTTCTTCAATCAACATCTTCGCTGGCAAAAATACCTAACTTCGCTAACAAAATCCACATCAATCCACCTTTTGCTAGACAATAGCTGGTTGGTGGTTGACCTACCCCTCTAAAAAATATGAGTTCGTCAGTTGGGATGATGACATTCCCAATATGATGGAAAACATAATCCATTCATGTTCCAAACCACCAACCAGATCAGGTCGATCACCATTTCTCTGGGAAATCCACCATATTTTTCTCTCCCGCTGTCCACGGCCCCACGTTGAATCCGCGTTCGCTCCATGGGTCTCCGCGCTTCTTGGCCGACGAGGCCTTCAACTTGGGCGCCAGGGCAGTGGTCAGCCAGTCCACCTCGGCACGCAAGGGGCGTCAGCAGTGAACTCTTCATGGATACCATGGGAATCAACTACACATGGATATTTTAATACCCTCAGGTTTCCTGAAATAGTGGATATTAATGGATATTAATGGATTAATAGTGGGTCAATAGTGGTATGATAATTGGATGATAATGGGATATATCCTCTGGTAAACTAACAGTTTGCGAACTGGAAAATGGCCCATTTATAGTTGATTTACCCATTAAAAATGGTGATTTTCCATAGTTATGTTAATTTACTGGAGGGGATATCATAGAAACAACCAGGTGTAACCACCATGGTTCATGGATATATATTTGGTATATCATTCATTTTTCCCTAGTTCATGGATAAATCAACATTTATTAATGGTCAGTGTAACCCCTGTCCATTTACAACCAGTTTTACAACCCCGTTGACTATAAGAATCCATTGTGGTTGGTACTTAGTAATTAGCTTGGTATGGACTGTGATTGCCATGTGATAATTTAACATAGCTATTGAACATCAATGTTTAATGGGCATCTCATACACATATATATTCTATGTATACAATATATATATACATATATGGGCATGTTCCATAGCTGTGTTAGTTTACCAGAGTGTACCATATATAACCAATCACAAGCCCTTTAACTTATAATGATATTACTAAGTACCAAGCATAATGGATATACTTAGTTATAACCCGTTACCCTCTGGTAAACTAACATATTTATTGAAACTTGCCATTTATAGTGAGTTTTCCCATTAAAAATGGTGATTTTCTAGTTATGTTAGTTTAGCAGGGGGCATATAGTTTTAAGAAATCCATTATGAGTATTTGGTAATTTACTTAGTGGAGACGTACTGGGGATCTGGAAATATCCAGGGAACTCTTCGTGGATGCCGTACAGTTAAAGCGGTACTGGTTATTTCTATGGTAAATGGTTGTTTCTACGGGGTTAACTATATGAGGTTATTATGTTATAAGTGGTTATTTCTAAATGGCTATATATTTCTATGGGGTTAAACATTCCATAAATGAGCTTTGCTGAAAAATGACTTATATATAAGTGGTATTTCGGGCCATAACTGTAGCTATCAATTTTTGATTACAAGAGCGTACATAGTTCGGTATGGTTGAGGTATAGCATTTGATATCATTTACAATACTTTAGCATCATTTGAGATATAGCATTTTATATACCCATTTCTTGTTTGAGAAAACATATCAAGTTGAAAGTGAATAAATAATCATAATTTGTGGTTCTTTAAGTCATTTTATGAGCTTTAAAATTCTAGAAAGTTACATCAATGGCCCGGATAAGGTACCTAAAATTGAGGTACGTTAGTAGCAAATTTGGGGCCATATGTTGTTGTGAGATTCCCTTACGGAACGAAAAAAAGACCTTATATACCAGTAGTACCGCACAAGGCGGTGGCGGAAGTTTCAAAAATAGGAGAGCTATAGGAGGGGTTGGTTGTTGTGAATCAGGGATGGCAGAGCGAAGCCACTGATGGACCAAAAGGTGCTTGAGGTCTCCTCTCTTTCTCCCTCTTTCTCTCTCTTTCTCTGACTATCTACCTACCTACCTACCTACCTACCTATCTATCTATCTATCTATCTATGTATCTATTTTTCTATCGATCTATCTCTCTCTCTCTCTCTTCCATCTAATTATATACCTATCTATCTATCTATCTGTCTGTCTGTCTATCTATCTCTCTCTCTCTCTCTCTCTGTCTCTCTCTCTCTCTCTCTTTCATCTGTCTATCTGTCTACCTGTCTATCTGTCTGTCTATCGATCTATCTATCTATCTGTCCATCTGTCTACCTGTCTATCTGTGGTGCAGTGTCATTCAGTGTAATGTATTGTAGTGTAGTGTAGTGTAGTGTAGTGGAGTGTAGTGGAATGTAGTGTAGTGTAATTTGGTGTAGTGTAGTGTAATTTAGCGTAGTGGAGTGTAGTGGAGTGTAGTGGAGTGTAGTGGAGTGTAGTTGTAGTTGTAGTTGTAGTGTAGTGGAGTGTAGCGTAGTGTAATGTAGTGAAGTGTAGTGGAAGGTAGTGTAGTGTAGTGTAATATGTAGTGTAGTGTAGTGGAGTGTAGTGTGCTGTAATTTAGTGTGGTGTAATTTAGTGTAGTGGCGTGTAGTTGTGTAGTTGTAGTTGTAGTGTAGTGGAGTGTAGTGTAGTGTAGTGTAATGTAATGTAGAGAAGTGTAGTGGAAGGTAGTGTAGTGTAGTGTAGTGTAATGTAGTGTAGTGGAGTGTAGTGTAGTGTAATGTGGTGTAGTGTAATTTAGTGTAGTGGAGTGTAGTGGAGTGTAGTGGAGTGTAGTTGTGTAGTTGTGTAGTTGTGTAGTTGTAGTTGTAGTGGAGTGTAGTTGTGTAGTTGTGTAGTTGTGTAGTGGTGTAGTTGTGTAGTTGTAGTTGTAGTGTAGTGGAGTGTAGTGTAGTGTAATGTAGTGTAGTGTAGTGGAGTGTATTGTAGTGTAGTGTAATGTAGTGTAGTGTAGTGAAGCGAAGCGAAGCGACATCTGAGCCTCCAAAAGTGGTCCGAACCCCTAGTGTTTTTAACATTTCGACTTCAAAATGTGCTTCGCGCCACAA
>Ga0126342_10016952_pt1 | contig 12643 bp, 12 predicted proteins | sample Cyp1metagenome_FD_92528 | JGI IMG/M metagenome (GOLD analysis project Ga0126342, IMG submission 92528) | Coral microbial communities from Lord Howe Island, Old Settlement Bay, Australia - Cyphastrea 1 metagenome | ecosystem: Host-associated > Invertebrates > Cnidaria > Coral ...
TACCATGGTACCATGGCTTACAGATCAGCCACCATGGATCCACTGGTGCCAACCCCGTACCAAGAATCCCACCAGGGATGGCGGTCGATGGGACAGTTGGAGGCAACTTTCTGAACATCGAAAAACCAAACACGATTTTTATCCAACCAGGGACATGTTCATGTTCCAAAATAGGAGTCCAGCATAGTTTAGCTACAGGTCAATCTAGGTTTATAACCGGGCTGATCCAGGGTGAAGCCTCCAAACCTACTGACCTGGGGATGGTGGACGATGTCAAGCCACCCTGCGCCCGCATAAGAGGCTGCCGTGACCAGCGCCACGGCGGTGGATTGCCTCACCGTCTGAGGTGGAGCCAACAGGAATTATCCACGTGGAAATTTCTGGTTTGAATGTGATCTACCCTCTGGTTATGTCAAAATAGCTATTGAAAATGGCCATTAATAGTGAGTTTTCCCATTAAAAATGGTGATTTTCCATAGCTATGTTAGTTTACCAGAGGGTAAGCAACAAAGACCACTAAAACGCCTCTGACGCGTCTCGGTTTTCAACCGAGAGCACATTCCTCGAAACTTATCTATCTTGGTGGATCATGCCTCGTTACAATACCATGAATATTGGCCCCAACAAACGTGAATGATGTTGACATCTGAGTGATTCACATAGCTAGCCTGATGAGTGAAGTTATAAAGGTATGTAAGAGTTATTTGCTTAGACACTTCAGTTTGATGATGTTTGATGTAAACTTCAGTTGATGCATTGAGATGTCAAAACCAAACACCTGCATTAGTGTATACACATTTATACAACGTTACATGTTATATGACGGTTGGGTTCTTTGTTGTTCCCAGAGTCAACCATCGTTTACACATCCCCCAAAAAAGTGTCCAGACACTGACTCCGCGGCACCAACTTCGCAATGGCACTGTGCACAGCAGGAAATGCCACACCTGTAATTCGACCGCAGGTCTGGTAGGTGCACCCATTGGTCCATTGGATCCATGGGCAATCCACACACCCCTATAAAGATGTCTATAAAGTCTGTGATGGATATATAAAATGATATAAATATACGTTCCAGACATTTTTGAGGGATAGTATCGGATAGAACAGACCCGCTTGCCGCTTGGGCCGTATAGATATGGATGTACATGCGTGCATATCTATGTAAAGAATTGTGTATATATATATACATACATATATATATATACATACATTACATTACATTACATTACATTACATTACATTACATTACATTACATCATTACATTACATTACATTACATTACATTACATTACATTACATTACATTACATTACATACATACATATATACTTGTAGATCTGTATACGTACATCAAACATCTGATATATCTGTATATCATATCCAATATCTATGTGCATATCTACTCTACTACAATGTATATATATTGTATATATACACACACACCAGAACCCTCCACTGCCGAACCAAAACCAAAAAAACTCCCCCTTTCAGCACGTTTTATAATTAACAAAAATGGCAACCAACCGAACCCTCCAATACCCCCAATCCTCCTGACCTTCTCCCAAGCCCAACGCCAAGCGCGTTGCCAGCAACGGCCCCGCACCACTTGCAGCCGCCAGGGGCGTCAGTGCGGTCGCCAGGGACCAACAGCTGAGGCCCGCAGCCAGAATCCACTTGGCACCCAACGAGTCTGCCAGTTGACCCCCCAACAGCTGGGTGGTGGCATAGCCTCGAAGGTGAAAAATGTAGGATTGAAAAAAATCTCAAAACCAGGAGTTCAACAAGGGATTTAATATGATTGAATTGATTTAATGATGATGGAGAGTTGGGTCTCTGAACATGGGGTATTTAACTTGCTCAACCCCAATATATGGCTACCTCAATGGAGATTTTCTTTTTCTTGAAACACTGGATTTCTTGGGTACCCTATTTTCGCACAAACCCTAGCCAACCAAGGGTTGGGTGTATTGGAAATTTGACGCCTGAAACCCATGGGTTTTGACCCATGGATATGGTCCTTTCGAGGTGGTTACATGGATTTTGGAGAGTTGAACTTTGCAGACTTTGCATCATTTTTTGTGGTCGTTTTGAAGGTGGTTGATCTTGGGGTTTGGTTGGGGATGACTTTTCTAGTGCGGGAAAATGCTTAGCTTGTATATTTTTAGGGGGAGGCAATTAGCGAGGGAAAGTTGAAGTTTTAGAAGAAAACCCATGGGTTTTGACCATGCAAAGATGTGAATTCGCATGAAAAACTTTCACCGCTGGGATTCAATTGGCCAGTCTAAGTTCTCAACCAATCGGGGTGTCATCCCGCCTTTGTCATTGATGTTTTAACTTTTTGGAGTCCAATAACCACTGAAACTATCAGTCAACCGTTTGACTGAACTTGGCGGATGCGAAGAATACAACACTCCGGCGTTTTCTGCGTTAGATTGCCAAGTCATAAAGATCAAGGTTTGAAACTAATTTCATCAACTCCTGCACATCTTTGGCACTTCCTCACACGACTTCCAATTGGTTCAAACTTTGGGCGCACAGAAATTTGCAAATCTCACAGTTCGCAAGCTGGAAGCCATTTTTTCCAGCACTAGGTCGATGAGAAGTCCCTATCAAAAATGGTGATTTTCCATAGCGATGACCGGTCGCAGGTTGGAGGGTCCTAATGGGTCCTACACAACGTCCAGCCGCGCCTCCAAAGAAGGCCGAAAGGACTGTGCCCTCAAAGGCCTGATGGGCGAGCGCTCAGGAAGCTGGCCCCTTTTTTTCATGATTCTTGCGGGTATTTATGGTGGTGAAACCGACAATAGTGACTTAATGGATAGTTGATGGAGAATCAGTGGATAACTACATGCGTAGCTCCTGCAAAAAAAAAGGAAGCAAACCTGGAAATGGAATATCTTCGAACTACCATCCTGGAAATGCTTGTCTATCTTTTGCAGGTAGCTATAAAGTATGCAAACCAACAAACTTGAAGAGTAGCCCAAGCAATGAGGGGCATACAAGCAATGCGCTAAGCTAAGGGGCTATGGAGCGTGGAACTTGAATGGATTCAACCAGCAACAACAGACATGAATGATGACAAGCGGCTGTACCCTATGGAAGATCCAGAAAAAGACGGGTTGAGCCATTTTGGGATAATTACTGAGTAAACGTGAGTAAACAATATGGTTTCCCAACTCTCAAATAAGCTTATAAAATGGGGTGCTTTCCCTGACCAACAAATCACAGGTCATGATGAGGCTATTGCCCACTCCCCTTGCTGGTACCATCATTCTTCATCAACATCTACAAGTTGGACACCTGGAGAAAAAAGGAGGAAACATCATCGAACTACCAAACCCCGGTAGTTAAGGTGCCTATCTTTTTTGGGCTTGCTATGGCTTGCTATTTAAGCTCAGATCTCGTAACGGGTAACATCGGTGCCACATCATCGGCATCCCTTGGACTCCCCGATGAGAACCTTGTCCCACTGGAAGTCTCTGGCCATTCCAATGATGGCTACGGAAATGTTTGAGCGATCCTGGGGATTCCACACCGGATTCCATCCAAGGTGGATGATCATCCCCACTCTGAGAACAGGCTCGTTTTTGGCGTATAGCAACCGGCCCCAAAGCAATCCTCAATTTCGGGCTTTAAGGAACACTGCTCATGTCTCTAACAGACCGAATTCTAGCTTGCCATCTCGGGGTCGTGGACTAACAAAAATTGCTGTGTTTGTTGGTTTTACCATGGTTTTACCACATTCGCAGCAGACCCACAAAAGTCACTCCTTTAGTAGGAAACCATCCGTTTTAGGGGATTAAGAATGGTGCCGGGCTAGCGGGCTAGCGGATTTTGATGCGTTTCCTACGAAAAGATGTGGATTTCCCATTGAATAGCCGGGTTTTTGCTCGGAGTGTGATGATTAATTTACAGAATGGGTTCACAGGACAATCTACAATACACATCAATACACCCCTTTCGTGATGGGAAAGGAAGAAGGCTTTGTTGCAGATTTTCCCACAAAATTGACTCACTGATGCAACAAAATGTGATAAACCCATCAACATCCACTATCAATGGATGTCAATGGAGGATTCTGCATTGCCTTCTTTCCATATCCGTTGCATTTCAAGCCTTCACCAGACTTTTGGAGCACCAAGTTCTAGGAGATACCTTTAAAGCCTGTTTCTGGTATAGTAAACAACCCAAAAATGCAGCAGAACAGGTTCAATGTCCTACTATGTTAGTTGGATAACAAACTTTTCTAACTTTCTATCTTATTTTGGGATTGAAAAAAAAACTCTATCCTTGCTGCTGGTTTCCATCACACTCACTGCTCCAAAAAGGGGTACCGATGGATGCTCACAAACAGGGAGAACTTGCACTAGCCACTAGTCCAAATTTCGGCGTCCATAATTTTGAACCAAGGCATTCCCGAAACGGAAATCTAAAATCATCCAGACATTCATTGTCATTGTCCATGGGGAAACCGAAAAGTGCTTTTGTACTTGTTAACTGAGTTTGTAACACCTCCAGGAATCCTCCATCTTGAAAAAAATCGCAAGCACTGACTTTCCTGACCACTTGACCACTCCAAGGGTCTGCATAGCTGATCATGATGCCAAGTGCACACAAGATCACCACGGTCTCCCATCCCTCTTGGCCGCCCTCTTGGCCAAGCCTTGCCTGCCAAGGTATCCAAGGTCCAAGTGGCTGGTGATTTCTGTTTCGGAAGAATGCCAGGAATGGCCCGTCAAAATGAACAGGTCCAATACTAAACCCAGGTTTCTAGGGGCTCAAGATCAGGCGGAAGGGATTGAGAAAAGAATGATCGAAATTCCCGACCACCCTTGCTGCCCAATGGTTGGCAGGGCATCAAACCCAGCAAGGAGTTGTAGAAAGCCCTAATCATCAGTCAGTACAATCCCCCATAGCGAATCACAACATCAAAGTTTGCGAAGTAGCAAACATCCTTGATCTGTTCTTGTGAAAAACACAGAGGATGGCTTCGCAATGCAAATGACCAAAAATTATCAAATGCTGGCGGGCCTCAAATAAAATGCAGCAATCGCATTTTTGCAAAACAAGACACACGCACTCAGCCTCTGTCCCTTTTCAACGGACTTTGCTGGCCAGGGAATTTGCCCAGAGCTTCGTCAGAAAGTGAATCATTCGGAGATTGCCTTGATGTGAAGCCAAATCCAAATCCGTTGCTCCGTTGGCGTTGCATCACTATCGGCATCTGAACCAACAAGCGAACAATATTGAGATGACCCTCTTTAGCCGCAATCAGCAAGGGAGTGGAACCATCCTTTGTGGCTTGATCTGTGGCTGCACCAACCTCGACTAGAAAGCGGACAGTCTCTAGCTGTCCCTCTTGAGCTGCAGCGAACAATGGTGTTGCTCCATCGTTTGCGGCTTGATCTTTGGCTGCACCAGCTTCGACTAGGAAAGTAACAATCTCGAGATAGCCTGTGCTGTGCCAGCTGCAATGAACAATGCTGTTAGACCGACCATCTTCATTGCCGTAATCTTTCACTGCACCAACTTCCACTAGGAAGCGGACCATTTCGAGATGGCCCTTGCAAGCTGCAACAATTAAGGGTGTTGCACCATCAAAATGGGTTGCTTCTTGATTTTTGAATGCACCAGCTTCGACCAGTCGGTGGACAATGTCAACATTACCCGATTCAGCTGCAATCCACAAGGGTGTACCCCCAGAAAAATCAAGCTGATCAATCTTTGCTTTTGCCTCGAGTAGCAGCAGCGCAGCTTCAAGATATCCTATCTCCGGGTCTTGAGGCCGTTGCAGACACTTTTCAAGTGAAACCAAGTCGTTGTCTCTCAAGGCCGAAAGCATGTTCTGCCTCTGTTCAGCGTCCAGTGACTCCAGTGGCCAATATTCCGAGACCAGCTGGACCCCTGCCGTGAAAGTGAAGCGAAAGTCGTGCATCGGAATCTCGCGGGTATTTTATTTTCCAAGAAGATTCTTTGCCACCTGGAAATGCAAACCTTGGCAGCTCAAGTTTGCCAACCTTGGCTGTCTTCAACTTCGTCATCCAGGAGTGCCAGCGTCTCGCCCGAGGCTACCACGTCTGAACAGCCTTCAACTGGAGCATGTCTTTCAGAGAGCTTGCATTCCACAGACAATATCTATGTGGCTTTAGTTGGGCGTCTACATTTGCGGCTATGTATAGAAATCATATGTTCCTTGTTGTGGATACTTGTGTAAAAATAGCGTTTTGGGCAATGTTTCTGGCTGAATTTCTCCAACTTCATCCTAAACTTCAGGTTCTCGTTTGCTCCGTGGGCTCCGTTACCGTGGCCGCCAAAGACTCAACGCTGCACTGCGGAATGTCTTGATTTACCTTCCCAAAACGTCGAAAAAAAGTCACGCCATGTTGGGATTTGGGGTTCCCCATTTTAAGCAGCCCTCAGGCACGCTGTCGCCAGAAATCCCTTGTTGTGATTCCCCCCTGATACGATCTGTTGGGTGTATCCAGCTGTCCCATCTGTGCCTCCTTCCCTTCAGGCGCAAAGCTTGCCGACACATCCCTGGCTGACCTGTCAGAGAATCTATATGAACATATTGGATTTTTACAGAGTTTGGAACTCGTATGCTTCGGATATCTATTATCTTAAGATTATCGGCTGTTTGTTGTGTCATAACTTAAGAAAGTCCCAGTTCTTAGATTCTCAGGAACGGATCGTTGTTTTCGTGATACATGTTGGGGTCCGAATGTCATGAGATCATGAGGCGGAATACATAACCAAGATCAAAATCGTTTTTGAACACCTATCGGCTCGTCTTAAAATCAAGACAATAATTCATGGTCATTAGTACTATATAAATTCACTTATTTGGGCTTGTCTGAAAATAGAGTATCGCAAAAATTGATGCGTAATTTGTTCCCTTTTGAAATTGTCATTTGAATTGGATATGGTTTCTTACATATGAGAAACTATGTATATATATATATACAGATATATCATGATATATCCCCATAATATCCCATCACTGTAAATCCCCAAATGCCCGAATTTTGGTCCTTTCAGGGCATCTCACACTCCTCGCCTCTCCGTGTCGGCTGAGCGCGACCAGCCGGCCAGCAGGGCGGGGAAGAGGACGAAGGTGGGACAGTTCTCCTGGCTGAAGCTTTGGCGGGGTGATCAAGCAAAACTGTGACAGGAAACAGCTGGAAACAATGGGTGTGTCTGAAAATGTCGTGTACCCCTAAACCCAATGGTTTTGCTGATCATTTTCCCTATTAAATGGCTATTTGTTTGGGAATATACCCTATTTTCAGACACAGCCAATGGTGTTGATCGGTTTTTACCCCTGGAGATGCACAAATTTTATGGGATTCCTGTAAATCGTGGCTCGATCATCCTTGCCTCCTCTGCAAGCAGCAGGAGACAGCCACAGGCCTGGTTGGTGCGGTCGCAGACCCAAGACCCGATGATACGATGATTTCACCTGTTTCAATGAGAGAGAAGGGGGCTTAACTTCCAGTAATGATGCGGTTAAATTCCAATAATGATGGGGGATAATTACTCATGGTGCTATCATGAATATCAGGTGATCATAGGGTTGGTTCCTTAAAGAAAATCGGCAGGAAACAGTGGATTTGCCGTCGCCAGTCCCATCCTGGATCCAAACGCAGAGAAAGTACCTGGAAACCCCACTGGCTAGAAGCTACATGGAACCACAGAGATTGATACCCTCTGGTAATTTAACATAGCTATTGAAAATGGCTATTTATAGTTAGTTTTCCCATTAAAAATGGTGATTTTCCATATAGTTACGTTAGTTTACCAGAGGGTACCATCATTGAACCTGGCAACGAGAAAACTTCTGCTTTCATGGATGTTCCATTTTGCCATTTCGCTTGAGATCTTCAGTCGCCACCGCAACCTATCAGCGAGGCACCAAGCCCAGGGCTCCCAGAGCACGCCGACGACCACGTGGCATTAGTCCATCAGTGGCTGAACGGCTGAGTTTTTTTTTGAAATGGATGATAGCTGTTGACCGAACTTGGGCGATCTTGGCTTTTTGTGCAGATTGTGAAGCCTATTGTTCACATTTGGGTTTGTCTGGAAATGAGGTATAACCCCCTATTTATGGCTATGTGTTATAGGGATAATGCTGATTACAAACGGGTTTTTGTGGCCTTTCAATCAAACCCATATAAAACTAATATAAAACTATAACATCGTATAACCATCCGCAACTGCCTCTCACCGCCATTTTCAGTAGCTCTATTCGCTCTATTCCCCCTTGACTGCAAGTCTTCTGTGGATTTACCATCCTTTTGTATCTTTAGGATCCTTCAGGTTCTGCTCGATGTTTTGACTTCCGGGTTTGGTAGGGGGGTCATCAGTCATGTTCTCCTTCAATGATCTTCTCTACTGATCCATCAAATAGCCAGAAAACTGGCTTCAGAGCAAGAAATGGCGTCCGTGTTGGCAATTGACATAGTCATAGTATGTCATAGTCATCCCGAGAAAAATGCTGCCACGCACCTAAATTATGATTATCCTGTGGCTGGAATATTTCGAGTCATCGGGGTCTCAACAAGTTTTCGAGTCATTGATTTTCATGGGATATTTCACCTTCCCCATGTCCAGCTCCGGGGGTTGCAATCAGATGGTGAAACAAGGCTGGGTGAGTCAAGGACTGGTGGTCGGTTTGACTTGGTACATCCGGACCGAGTCATATGGCCAATTGCTGTTTCCAATTAAGGCTACAACTTCACTTACGAAACCATCCCAGCTATAGACACCACTTGCAACCCCACCTGTCATCAGCAACTCATGTCGTCCCATCAAATCCTTGGAGTCCACCTACTACCGCTGAAAAAAAGTGCACCTCTACTCTCCAGGAGTACTGCACTCCGTCCTGCAACCAGGAGCCATTCAGAGGTGATTTAACCTTTGCCTTGAAAAGGGTTTGCCATTGCTTCTTGGATTTTCTTGAGGGTCAGTACCTTTATGTCTAGACCATAGAATTGAGAGATGTATAAATAATTCCAACTTACGGCCAAATGTCAAATGTGTTGTACCTGTAATCCTCAAATCACCAAAATTGTCTTGGGGTGCCCAGGTTAAAAGAACCACATGCGTCAACATAGAACGTTGCCCTGTGGCAGTTCATCTGTGGCAGGACAACGTCTGTTTTTCAAGGTGCCTGTCTTGGTGAACCGTTCATCATGCAGCGATTGTCATGTTCCCATTTTCTACGTTGGTTCTCACTGACATGGGTTCATCATGGCTCATCTTTCACCTCGGCCTTGTTGAAGGGTGGATTGCTGTGGTAATCTTCCATGTTCCACAGATTCCACAGTACAAAACAGGATGGTTCAACAGTTCGACCCTACCATCAGTTTCAATTTATGGGATCCCGGGGGAGTACCGCAGTTCACATCAGAATCAACGGAATCGTCCAATGGGGGATCTTCATCCCACAGATCTTCGGTTTGAAAATCGGATGCTATAAACACCGGCCAGCATTCTCATCTAAGTTTCCCTGTTCCGAAAATGGCAGAACTTGGAGGCTCCCCGTTTTCACCGCACGGAAGCCACTGGAATTCACAGAGCAACGGCCCGAATTTCGTTGCGCAGATTACATCGCGTCTTCGAGCTCCGGGGTTTCCTGCAGGGAGACCCCACCATGGCTTGGTGAAAACGTCGCAGGGAGACTTCGAGACCTGTCTGAAGTGATTTTCAGTAATAATATGCATAATATATTATGATTGTTATGGTATATCATGGTTTATGTCGGTACATCACATATGTATAATATATATATATATATGTATTTATATATATATACATAGGTTGCTTGAAACCTCTCCATCTTTTGGGTCCTCCTGGAGGAAAAGGCCGTTTTCTCCACGCCATCTCCATCGCCATGTCGCGCCGCGTCATCTCCATGGCCATCTGCCACGGCTCTCCGTGTGGTGGGGACGATCTACTGCGCTCTACTGCGCCTTCGCTTTCTCCTGGGCCTGTGCATAGATGGCCATGGACATGGCCTCAGCCGCAGTCACGTGGCAAGGGCTGTTTCAGCCTGAAAGCCCATGGCTTTTTCGGGTCCAAATCCTCCACCTTGTTGGAAAACAAGTTTGGAAAACCCCCAACTAGATAGAAACATTGGAAACCTGGAAAATTAAGGGGACAACATCATCCAACTACCATGCTGAAACACGGTTCCGCATCTTTTGGGGGACCCGTACGGAGTAAGAATTCAATCTACGCTTACGTTTTGTTTCACCATCTGCCTTGCCCACTTCATTCAACATATCAACCCGTCGGTCGTGCGCGTCATGCTCCGCCGAGACACACAAATGCTGGCGCCCAAGTAGAACTGCCAGGAGGGCCAATGTCGCAGGATCATGGCAGTCATTCCAGCAGTGGTGAAGATGGACACGCTGAAGACGTAGTTCTTCGCCTAGAACAAGCATGGCGATATTGAAGCCCTGCCTCTGGGAGATCTTGAACTGATGGAAACTGATGGAAACTGATGGAAACTGATGGATGAACTGGAGATATTCCATAGCCCAGCCAAGAAGATCAGATCTTTATCTTGTCAAATTTCAGGTGCCAAAAACCCAACACACACAATGATCTATTTTGGCTTGGAAACCCATGGGTCCAAGGGTCCTCCATTCTCGCATGTACCAGGGATGCATCTGAACTCAATTGGCCAATGCTATAGGACCATCGACATGGGCGGGTGAACATCCATAACTCCCATAACCATGGGGCGGATGATGGCGGATGAACATCCATAACTACCAGCTATTTACCTGCCTGCATCACCTGCCGAAATTCTCCTATGAACTGTGCCCATTTCACTAAAGAAAAATGCTCCAACCTCCATCCAACAGCCCACTCTCCGGCAAAGCACAATTGCATCGATGCGTCTCATCAGCAGAGAGATGAGGATGCCGTTCAGCGCCTCGTTACCAAGTGCCAAAGCATCTGACCTGACGTCGTTAAATCAGAGCAGTTGGTGAAATCCCTATCCTTAGGGTCCTTGGTTGACAAAATCCCTTTTTGATGATTGTCAAACGAAGAACCCTTGACGTTGGGGTTCCCTCAGAAAAGGTTCCTAAGTATGAAAATCCGGGAGCCCTCTCTAAAGCGGAGAGTGGATCATGTTTTCAGAAGTCCCCAAGTTTCAAGCGAAAGACGGGATCCAAACTGCCAAGTTCAACATCAGTTGGCCCAAAAAACCTAGTTCTCCCTTTGACAACCTCCCCCATTTTGATGGTTAGTACCCATTTGGGGTTGCAGTTCCGCTCATAAGTTGTACAACCATAGCTGTGTTCCCAACTTCTAGGGGGGGGTTAATACCACCCCCAAGTAGAATTAGTACATGGGAGATCTTGGGGATACAGCCCTAAGATATATCCGGTTGATCATCATTTGAGTTTGTCTGAAGATGGGGGTTTCCGGTTAATGTATGTTGACATCCCAGTAATCTCCTCGACTAATAGTTGATACCCCGATACCCCCTTTTATTGCCTAGTATGCCCAACTTTTGAAGCATATGCAAAGCAGGATCATCCGGGCACCAGGACCACACCCCACTGGACTGCTCGGCGCACGCGCGCAGGAACTCGGGGTGAGGACGCTCCTCCCCTGGCACCAGCAGCAACGCTGAACCATTCAGCAGCAGGCTGTGGAGAGCCATGTGCCTGGGCCCCATGGCATAGCCATGGACCAATGGAGGTTTAGTTCGCTGGGAAAAATCATGGAATTATTTCGGGAGGGTTTTCCAGCTTGCAGCATGTGACTGACTCCCAAAGGCTACGTTCCAGGGTTTGGTAAGTCACCAGCTATCATCCCTCCATGCATAACCTCTGGCACACCAAACTGATGAACCAATCAAAGTCTGGATCAAAATTCAGTAGTCCCAAATGGGATGGTCACAATACCACACCTGGCCAGACCATTTCTGTTGGTGAAGTACCTGCTTCCGTTGGTCGAATCCCAAAGAAAAAACTGATCCCGCAAAACTGACCAATTTTTTGATGAAGTTCATGGTTTCCAAAAACCCTATCCCCCGCTAGGATTTTCAAATCCTCTGGAACAAAATGTGTTCATCCTTGGAATTAGGTAGGGATGTGTAGTGCTGGTCCCCTACGACTTACAATTCACTTACAATCATGATTGTATACATTCATATTCACACACATGTGGCCAAAAGAGCCCATCATTTGCAGCTAAACCCTCCATCCATCCTTTTTTCTCCATCGGTGAAGCCACAAATTGGTGGCGAAAATCGTGAGTTCCGCGCTGCTGCGATGCTTCAGAGCCATCTCTGTGCAGACGCCGCCGAGCCTCAACTGTGAACAACGGCAGAACACCGGGGTGCAGGTGTCACAGCAAGAATGAGGGCGGGCAAAGTTTTGAAAGGTGCATATGTATTCACATATATATATATATATATTATATATATATCCATATTATATATATATATCCATATATATATATATCCATATATATATATATCCATATATATATATCCATATATATATATATATATATATCCATATATATATATATTCATATTATATATATCCATATTATATATATATATATCCATATATATATATATATCCATATTATATATATATATCCATAGATATATA
>Ga0126342_10016953_pt1 | contig 12643 bp, 12 predicted proteins | sample Cyp1metagenome_FD_92528 | JGI IMG/M metagenome (GOLD analysis project Ga0126342, IMG submission 92528) | Coral microbial communities from Lord Howe Island, Old Settlement Bay, Australia - Cyphastrea 1 metagenome | ecosystem: Host-associated > Invertebrates > Cnidaria > Coral ...
TGTATGTATGTATGTGTGTATGTGTGTATGTGTGTATGTGTGTATGTGTGTATGTGTGTATGTGTGTATGTGTGTATGTGTGTGTGTATGTGTGTATGTGTGTATGTGTGTATGTGTGTATGTGTGTGTATGTGTGTATGTGTGTATGTATGTGTATGTATGCGTCTGTATGTGTATGTATGTGTATGTATGTGTCTGTATGTGTATGTATATGTATGTGTGTGTATGTATGTGTATGTATGTGTATGTATGTGTATGTATGTGTATGTGTGTGTATGTATGTATATGTATGTATGTGTATGTGTGTATATGTATATGTATATGTATATGTATATGTAGATAGATACCAGTTGAAGTATGCATAAAATGTTCCGTATAAATGATCATGAGCCTTCACCATATTATAATTATAGCTATACAATTTGTAGACATGCCGTTCGTTCACATTCCGTTCCCTCGTTCGCTAAGGCACATCTACCGTGGTGAGATCCAGGTCCTGTGCCAAACAGATACAATGACCCCTAGGACCATCTTGGGTAATGACCACTATGTGTTTCCATCTGGGGGTTATCAAAGTATCATGATCATCATGGTTTTTCAAATTTCTACCATCTGGAAGCTGTGAAATCTGTGAATAATAACGAGAATTGCCCAACACCATGCAATCCAGCTATATTGGCTATAATCCCGCGTGCGCCCTCTTGTTGGAATTTGGAATTCCGTAGAGTGTGTGTCTTACAATCTCAGTTGACACCTAATGGATGGACATCCTCCCAACTGATGGGGGTAAGAATGTCGTATTTTGAGTTTGCTGGTTCAATAGCCCATGATAGTTGCTGAGTCCATCTTGCTTAAAGCATCCTGCATTCTAAAACGCAAGATCACCCAGGTCTTGGTGGTTTAAATCTCCCAAATGCGGTCGGTGACCCATGGAAAATCACCACGGTCTCCTCCAGGGTGGGAAGATCTTCCTGCTGAGCCACCTCTCTGAGATCCTCTGGTTGGCTCACAATGATTTGCCTCGCTTCGCGATCCCGTGAACGGCCCATAACGGCCCCAGGGCTTCCTGTTCTATGCTGGAAAATTCGAGCATCAACGAGTTATGGCTGGAGAATCCCCTGGGAAAATCATGAAAAGAAAAATGGGGGGATTTCCATTGCCAGGTTTGATTGAGGAAAGGTAAAATTGGCTAGGATTGGTTTACAATTGATGTTTATAGGAGAAGACAAAATGACCACGCATCGCCTGTGAATTTGAGCTTGAAAGTGCGGAGAAGTTGCTCAGGCTCACTATCAGCTTTCACATCCAGTTGCACTTCACCTTCTTTGGGAGAAGTGCCATCCCGCCTCACAGCCCAATACCATTGGAATCTCACAGCTATGAGCAATTGCAACCAGCATGCAGCATGATGTCTAGAAAATTTGACAACCATTACCGATCATTATCGTAAAAAAAATGGGGTATATGGGGTAGCGATTTTTTGCACCAGATTCTTCATGTTCATTCAACCATCATAACCCTCATATTATGTGGCACAACCATTGCCGTTGTGGGCCTTGCCAGCGACGGCAACGGTGGAGGAATCAACGGCGACGACTTCTGTTGTTCCACCGGTGGTGGCCGTTCAGGTGGCATTGGGATGGCCTGAGGCGACCTGCGATGATCTGGCGATGTCCGACATGAGGTTTATTCATGTTTATGAAAACTAATAATGTTTAGGTCCATGAATCGACTAATGTAAACTAATGTTTATTGAGCTTCAATTGAGCTAAAGGTCTGCTAACTTGATTTCGAGACTGTGCAAGAGACTGAATTGATGTCAGGTCTGAAGCAGAGCCAGATCCAACGTGGAACCTTTCCGGGAACCTCCAACCTCTATCCCCATCGACACAGCAGCATCAAAGCCTACTTGAATCATGATGCAGGAACTGTGTGCCTGTCCATCTCACTGTCAGGTACAGTGTTTGTCAGAGAAGCTGGAGCCACCAATGGAATATCCGTACCTCAGCAGGGTGACGGGTGACCAGATACGAACACCTGATGTTGCACGGCAAACGTTGCGCAGCCCGCCTTGGTTTTGTCTGCTTTGCTCCCATCTCTCTGCCCAACTGTAGTAGCCGGTATCATAGTTCTCGGGCTGAGGAACGTCGCGAATGGATGGCCTTGAAGTGCTACGTCTGTGTGTCTGTGTATGAGGAGAGTTCATTCGGAGTTAAAGAACCAGAGTGGAAGGGGACTCAAATTTCAGACCCTTCAAGGTTGGTGAGGACAGCTGACAAATCTCCTGACATGTCGCCAGAGAAAACCAAGCTCCCGGCAAAGGCTGCGGTAGTGGAGGTGGCTCATCTATAACTTCTGGTGCTGTCTTACCGCCCCCACGACATGCGCAAAGAACCACGCAGGTAATGATCAAACAGCAAAGAGCAGCAGCAGATGCAAATATGATGACCTCAGCTCTTTCAAAAATATCCAGGTTCAAGAAAGCAAACCGTTCCAAGGGAACCAAAAAGTAAGTTACCTTCTGGATCCTTCTGGAAGCAGTGGATGTTCACCCGGCAGAGGAAAGAAGCAGAAATCTAGTTAGAGTGGAGGTTTTGTCAAACTTTGTCCAACATTTTAGCCGGGGAAAAAGAACCTTTACTGTGCCTAAAAAAGCCAGACAAGACCTTTATAATCCCAAATAAATCCCAGCATCCAAGAGGTATGACTCCGTGGGACACTCATCTTGCAGCGTCCAGCCCTGCTCTTCACAGGTGATCACCGCAAACTCAGCACCGGAGTCGCAAGGAGCTCTGCAGCTTTGACCCAAAATTTGTGGTTCCTGACAGTCGAAGGGCCCTGCACCTGGCGATGGCCAAGGGGGTGGCTTTTGGTGGCAAGCCGGGAATGGGCTTATTCTTGGACAATGAAATTCAAGAGAAAATGAGGTTTTGCATGATTTTTTTTGAACTACAAGTAGACATCCATTGCTGTGACATCCATTTGCTGTGACATCCATTGCTATCCGTAACTCGGAAGTATAGACTTCTAAACTTCCTTTGATAAAAAATTGTGGGGTTCTGAATTTTGATTTGTTTGCGTTTGAGGGAACGTATTGGCTTGGAAGGACTACGTGATGGCACCACGACGGAACGCATTTCAGACTGTCTTACTTGTGTTCCTTTCAGCTTGCTAAACTGAAATCTTGTGAAAACGTTCCTGCCTGTGATGACAGGAAATGTTGATGGATTGCAAAGAACTGCGACCGATTTCGCAACCGTTTCTTGCTTGCGCGTGCCGACGATGATATCAGCATTGTGTGCCAAAACCTCCACAGAATAGAATGCCACCTGGGCAGGGCAAGGGTCCCTGCTACATGCCGAGAAGTCGATTCAAATTTTGGCTAACCTTATCTAACCTTACATAGATCCCTGCAAGAAACTCATCTTTTGGCCTATCTAAACTTTAGCTGGTGAATCCATGTCTCTTTGTGGCGAAAAAGTAACACAGAACAGAAACCTACAGCTTTACCAATGGACTCGTCTGTTCCTAACCTTGTCGCTGGAAATCTGGGTCATGGCATCCACAAGCAGTTGCTGCAGAAGTGGCACACCTGCTGCATCCAGCTGGGAAGTGATGTTGTTGCCCAAGGCATCTGCCATTTCCTGTGTGTCAGCCACAAACCATGTCGAGTAGGCCGCCTGCACTCCTCCAAAAGCAAGCCTCCGCCCGGACGACACAACAGCAGTGAGGGACAACTGAAGCTGCTCCACGCTTACCCCAATGAGCCCAGCGATCACTTCCCCAACCACGCGCTGCGCATCGACATCCTGAATGAAGGCATTAGAATTATTCACATTCAAACGGAGGGTGCCAGCCACATTGATTTGCAGCTCAAAGTCTGTACTGGTTCGGGTCGTGCTTGTCTGTGTGGCTGTCTTCGTCACTGTTTGGAGTGTGCAAACGGGGAAGCTGCCCTGCAGACCACCTTCAACTCCACAAGTGAGGGTCGTGGACTGGCCGTCCCAACCATCCACGCAGGAGCTTGTGCATGATTCACCTGTTCTGATCCCATCACAATTGTGAGTGAATTGAGATCCCGTGGGAAAGTTGAAGAAGCACACTTGACCCAAACACACAGGTAAGGACCCTCTGAGCGTAATGCTGGCATTGTCTGCATTGCCAACCGCAGATCCTCCCGATTCGGGACCGGCACAGGTCAGAGTTTGGACGCCATTCGTGGAGGTATAGCCTTCGTTGCAAAAAGCAGAGCAGCTGTATCCGAAGGCGACGTCAGTGCATACGTGACCAATGCTGCTGTCTGAGACAGTCAAATTGCAGGTCACAGGTTGACACTGTGCAGACGAGGATGCTGTCCGGGCAGCACCATCACTTTCACAGGTGAAAGCTGCATCTGTACCAACATATCCTGATGCACACCGCTGCTGGCACGTCTCACCCGTTCTCAGACTTGAACAATTTGCAATCGTTCGCTCACTATCTGTGGGCAAGCCAGACGTACACAGGTCTGCTTCACAAGCAGGGAGTGACCCGGAAAGGGACAGAGAGGAAGAAGTTGGGTTCCAATTGCAGCTCCACTCTTGCGCTGTGCCTGATGTGAGCTTGTAACCTGCTGCGCATGTTACAGCACAGCTTCGGTTGAAACTGACCTGATTGCAGGTATGCCTAATAGATGCATCCGAAAGCTCCGAGCTTGTTTCGCAAGTCAATGGTGTGCATGCGGGTACGGTTCCAGTCAGAAAGCCTGTGGCATCACATACCATGGTCGCGGAATTCGGAGTGAAGCCAGCCTTGCAACTGACCGTGCAGGTTTGTCCAGTGGCAAGCCCATTGCACTGATCTGAGTCCAAGCTCCAGTCGGAAACAAGAGAATTGGCGCAAGGATTCCCAACACAACTGGGCAGTGATCCTGTGAAGGTCCCATCTGATGAGCATGTCAGCTGTGATCCCCAACCCGATTTGTGATAACCAGTAGCGCAGCTGATTCCGCAGGTTTCTCCGAAACGCTTTCCTCTGCAATTGTGGGAAAACCTGCTGCCCACATCCAAATCCGTACATGAAATGGGTTCGCAGGTTGGGGCTACACCTTCAAAAATACCAGAGCCCAAACACGTGAACTGCTGCTGGTTGCTGTTTGATGCGTAGGTGTATCCGGCTTGACCACAGGAAGCTTCGCAGGTTTGCCCCGTTGTTTTTGAAGTACAATCGTGGGAAACCCCAAGTCCAGTTGGCAAGGCATAGTTGCATGTCCTCCCCACGCATGTGGGCAAACCTGATCCCACCAGGGCACTGTTCTGGCACGTAAAGACCACAGGGGCGGACTCTTGCATGTCATATCCAAAGCCACAGTGTGCAATGCAAGCCTCATCATGCAGTTTGTCAGTGCAATCATGCAGATATTGTTGATCCCCTAGTCCAACCTGTGTCACTGAAGTGGCTGGACATGGATCCAGCGACGCCAAACGCCTTGCTGCAGTGGTGGTGACCGTCTGAGTGACGGTTGCACAGCTGATGTCGGCCACGACGCTCTGCAGCTGAACAGATCCATCAACCAACTCGCAGCGATATTGACGCGCCGTGCCCTCGTAGCCACTCTGACAATACGCCCAACAGTCACCGCCATACTCAATCTGATCACATGTGCTGCCTGCCCCAGTACCAAAGGATATAGATGGACAAACTGCCGGGATGATAGCTGGAATGGTCCCTGGCGCCAGATGTCATGGAAATCTGACTCAGTTGAACCAAAACAATCCAAAACATCGTATTCTGTTGAAGATCCTAATATGTTTGTTGGAGTATTTTGATATTGAATCTGTGTTTCTTGGTCACATCCCAAGATTTTGGGGTTAAATGAAAGCAATGTCATAAACCAGCCATATCTAGAGGTTCAATAAACACCCATAATAATTGTAGAACTTGGGGATGGTGGATCCCATTGCTGTACTGCCGGCCTGTAAGGTGTCCACTTGCTTCACAGGTGAGCTCAACAGCACCTCCAGTCAGCTGGTAAGGCACCACTGCATCCACCAAGCCTCGCTGCCCTGGAAACGCAACCGATGAAAAAAAGGCTCAACTCAAGTGATAGGATTGGATTGACGTTCTTGGAAAACCATAGGATTTAAGCAATCATTCGAGTATTCCATGGATCAGTGGAATTAACCACTCAGTGGACTGGTTTTTTCGAAATGTCACACGAAACCCCCTTATTTGTATGTTTCATGGGAAAAGAATGGCAAAATCACATGGTTCCCGGTTAAGATGTCCTTTGGAAAATCATCCCCATGAACCTTAAAATTGCGCAACTTTTTTTGTGGATCTTCCTCCAAACATAAAAGGTATCGCTGTTGGTCCATTGCAACCACCAGCTGACAAACTCTGGGCCCCTGGGCCTGTTGCTACATTGCTGCAGTTGTGGCTGAGCATCGGGTTGTCAGGCACACCTTCTGTGCAGGTGTTGATAGCACAGTCTGGGCCGGTCGACTGCTCTGCAGGCAAGGAGTCCTACGCTGCGATTTGGATCCATCAGGATCATTAAGGTACCTGCAATGGTGTCCACTAAGTGGCATCCACACAATGGGCTAAGAACCTGATATATACCACGTATATACATATGTGGCAAGCAATGTGGTCTCCAACCTTTAGATGATAAACCATCCTCAATTTTACCAGAATAGGTGGAGGCTTATTGTTGGGCTTTACTGCATCACGGTCAGTAGCACCCATTCCACAAGAATGGCAATCAGTCAAGGTGGCAAAATCGGGCAAGTTTCAAACCTTCATTTGCAGAACTTGATCGTGATTCCGTGCTTCCTACTTGCCAAGACATGTTTTGCACATGGAAAAGGAACAGCATGTCCTGACAATCCAGCCAGAAGCCGAACAGGGCCTACTTTAAATGAGAAAGTATCTCTTTGCCTGGATCTACAGTACATGGTTTTGCCCTGAAATTCAGTGTGTCTCGACTTATGGCCAATAAAAAACCGGGAAACGATTTCGGCAGCAATGCTTTAAAAGACATTAAAGACAAACCCCTCACATGGTACAACCCCGGATCCTCTGTTCCAGGCATAAACTCAGTGTAGCCATTGCTGCTGTCAGGCCCTTCTCCGCAAATCAAGACAGTGGCATTGCCAGAGATGGTGTATCCGGCTTGGCAAAATGCAGTACACACCTCCAGGTGACTTGGGATGCAGCATTCACTGCTAAATTGGGGTGTTGAATCTGAGGTGCGTGTAGTGTATATCTTGTGCAAATATGTATAGTCTATACATGTCTATACTATAGTACAAATGGTAATCGGAATCGACTATAAAATATCTACAAGTAACGAGTGTACATCTGCAATGTCTTGTACCACAACACCCCTGTACCAATTCTTTTCGTTTGGTCCCCTCTCCCCACCTGTCCCGCCACGACCCCATCGCAGGACTGTCCAATGTCACTGGTCGCAAAGGGCTGGAGGTCAGTGAGATTTCCACAGGGCTGTGGCTCGCAGGATGCAGAGATTGCAGTGAAGCTGCCAGAACTCAGGCATTGCACTGTCAGAGATCCCACTGCAAGGTAACCCCTGACACAGGTCAAGGCTTTAAAAAAAAGCGCGAAGGGCTGGAATTTCTCATTCTTGGTATGGGAACCAGGTTTCTATCTTTTTTGGTGATGGACTTATCTTCCTTTCTTGGGGATCGCTACATTGGGATATCGCTGGATGTGCTCAAACCTTTTGGCTGAAGCATGTTGCCCGAAAGTGTGTGCAATTCAGATCCTTTGCTGTACATGGCGATTGCTTGGCCAGCATCAAAGGCATTACTACATTACTGTAAATGAAACATGACACGGATCATGATCTGACCAAAACAAAAAGGGGACCAGAGATGTGTCTTCATCTTTTTTAATGGAAGACCACGGGGTTCCTGACTTTAGGGCATTCCTTTCCCGCCTCTGACACTGCACGTCGCAAGTCTGCCCACTCACAGCACCCACACACGGAGAAACATCAATGGCCGTTGGGATGTTCATCCCAGCAAAGGAGCAACTGTCTGGTGTGCAGCTGGGCAAATCACCCAAGAGACTTCCATCGCTGCACACCTGCTCCGTTGACGAGCCAGAGTATCCGGCAGCGCAGGAAATGGTGCAGCCAGCTCCATGCTGAATGCCATCGCAGGTGTGGCTGTAAGTACTGAAGCTGTCAGGAAGGGCGCATGTTTTCCTTTCACAGACTGGAGCTGTCCCTGTAAAAGCTCCATCTAGGCCACACGAATACATTGAAGCACTGCCTTGATATCCCAATTCACAGGCAACCTCGCATGAAGCGCCACTGACTGTCCCAATACAGCCACTCACATTGACTCCGGGAGCCACTGGCAATGTATCTGCTGGACAAATCACACGTTCACACTGGGGCGGTGTTCCCGAGAAGTTCCCATCCACTCCACAAGTGTACTTCTCTTCTGCCGGAATGAAACCCTGCTGGCACGACACCAAGCAAAAGTCTCCAGCCACAAGGTTTGAACATCCAGAGGAGTCAAAACCACTCGGGAGCTGGTCAACGTTGCACGAGATCTTCGTACAGGTCACTGCTGGGCCCTCAAATTCTCGTGTAGATGGGTTGCAATAGTACTCGGCTGAGTCGCCTATCAGGGGGGCATGAGCAGTGTGGTTCATCTGAATCAACATTGGCTTTGACTGAAAATATGGTAGCAAAAACTCCACTGGTTGATCATTTTCCCCATTAAAAGGCCCATACATTGGCGGTATACCCCATTGTCAGAACTCTACAAACCACGCTTATGTTGTCGTGCATCAGAAAATGAAGGAGTTCTATCAGGAAAGAACGATTCTGAAACCTGAGTGGTTGCTGTGAAGACGCAAACTCCATGAAAATTCCATTACATTTGCACTTCACTACGTGCTTATATTGCGATGAGTTGCATTGCATACCACAACACTACATTTAATGACGTGTCATTAAAGTGCCACGTTCTGTTGCCTTCAGATATGTGGGATGTATACTGCAGCGCTTGCCTTCCACTCCTCTACATCTATCACTGTCGAATAATACAGTACATGTGCACACTCTGTATCGAAAACAAACTGTGTAGTACATGCAGTAAACTATAAACAGATAGTAGCTCAAAGTAGAACGAGGCACCATAATTAGATTTAATTAGATGATATTTTAAGAAAACGACCTAGAACTAGCAGGAGGTTCCTGAAATCGATCCAAACTAATCCCCCGGGTCATAGGATGTAGGGCATCCCAACATCCCCATGGAACTGGTGGCTACGCCCAAAAGGTCGCTCGCTGCGGATAGATCACATGAAAGAGCACTACGAATGTGATGTATCTAACAATTGTTTCATCATGCTCAAAGAGTCTGATATATACATATATATATATGTACATCTACATATATATAATATAAATATATATATATATCATATATATGTATAGTATATACATATACAGTAAAAGCCGTAAAAGCATATATATATCTATGTATATATATATATATTGTATATATAGAAAGAAATGGAAATAGATATAGAAATATACATATATATATATAGATATAGATAGATATTGTATATATATGTGTGTGTGTACAACACCTGAACTTTGCAAGGAAGAAAGGATGCCCAACACCACTTTACGCTGTGAGAAGGAACAGCAACCACAACCGACGCCGGACTGTTCGCAAAAGCCTCACCTTGAAAAGTAGCCATGCAAGACACAGTACAGGTCTGGCCATTCACTTTGCCAAAACAATCGTTGACGTTGACTCCCCAGTCTGTAGGTAAACCCCCTGAACATGCGACCAGCTCGGTCATGGTGCTAGTCATGGTCGTCACAGTCGTTGTCTGTACGCAACTTGGAGGTGTACCACTGAAGACCTCCTGGCATCTGAATCCAGGGTGAATTAGGCTGAATCTTTGAACAAACCCCAGCATCACAGTGTCACAGAAAAGATGGACAAATTAAGCATGCACTGCAAGTATGGGCGTAACTCTTTTTACTTAGACTAATATGATGAAATATTCCAATGTGTATGTCATGGATATGACACCAATGATATATTATGATATATTGTGATTAATATAAAACATATTAAAACATATTAAAACATGATAGTCACTGATAGTCTTATGTTGAAACCAATCCCTGCCAGATATCTGTCACAAGACGCCCATCTCCTGTGAAGTGCAGGTGTAAATGCTCGTCCCGCCCAGGAAGCCGCTGGCACAAGACACCTGGGCGATGGCGTAACGGTTAGCGATGTTAGATTACCAGAGGGTAGCCTCATGGTCTTGCCTAAACATGGAGGACATGAAAACAAGTTCAAATGGAAATTTAATGTGGAGATATGCTGGGAATTTCATGGATATTGACAGATATTGATATAACTGGACATAAGTATTGAACCAACTATACATGACGTTTACCAGCAACAAAACCATATTCAGTGTGGACAAAAAACACATCGACACCAGGGATAGATTCAGCTGCCAACAATATGACCATTGAGTGTGTCCAAAAATGGGAGATGGCCCCCAATTTGTGATCGTCTGCAACGATCAATCATCATAAACCATGACTGGAGGGCACTGTATTCTCGAAATACTTATCAACAAACTACTTTCACAGTTCAGGATACATCAAATGCTCATGAAAACACAAGACAATATGAAGTCGCTGTCCAGTCTACCAGAAAAGCGGTGCATGTTTTTTTTTGCAGACTGAAAGCTCTTCACCGTCTTTCACCATCAGATGGGTGAAAATTGTAAGACCCTGGGACACACAACGATGACACGTCTCATGACACGTCTCAAAACCCCATCAGCGCCGTGTTTTCCACCAAGACATGGCTGATCGGTCCAAGCAGCTTCGCAGGTCTCTCCGGGGAATTTCCCGACACACATGGAAGTATCAACGCCATAGATCGATGGTTGAGGACAACTGCCGGGCAATCGCGTAGTTGTGCCTGGACGGTGATGGATGGTGTCTTAGAATGGGGTGTACTGGATACCCTGACGAGGAAAAATATGGAAAAATGATGATGAATCATTGGATTTGGAGCCAGTTTTCAGACAAACCCACAAAAAGTTCGACATCTTCGGTTTTTCGAAGCTGAGTCAAGTTTGGTGGACTCGGGTTGGAAACCCGTCAAGGCTGAAACGCTTCAGCTCATCCTGTCGTGGGGCTCTGCTATGTGCTACAGCAGTACTCCGTGACTGTATATAATCATGGCCATGCCTAGACATGCAAAATCACGAAGCCGCTCAATCCAAGCTTGAAGTTGGAGTAAATGACAAGCACATAAACACTCATGATCCATCACACAACCGGACACAACCATACATATCAATATCCAAGCTGCCAGTGACCGATGTCCCCGTCACGGTTTGGCTTGCAGTTGTGCTGGTGGTGCTGGTGAAGGTCTTGGTAGTGGCAGTGACGCTGATGGTACTACTGCTCGACATCGTGTAGCTGGTGGTGGTCATCGTGTGAGTGGTCTCTGTGATGGTTCCGGTAGTGGAGCTGCTAACAGTGCTGCTGCTGGTGATGGAGCTGGTTTGGGTCCAGCTGGTGCTGGTCCTGGTATTGCTGGTGATGGTGCTGCTTGCAGTAGTGCTACTGCCAGTGCTGCTGACACTGCTACTGGTCGTGGTGATACTGGAGCTGGTGCCGGTGTTGGTGTGAGTGGTTTCGCTTCTCGTTGTACTGGTTGTTGTCATGGTCGTGGTGCTGGTCACTGTTTCGCTTGTGCTCGTCAGGGTAGTAGCCGTGATGGTGACGGATGTGCTCGCTGTAGTGCTCGTGGTAGTGCTGTCAGTTCCAGTAACGCTGCTTGTCATGCTGGTGCTGGTCAGAGTGTGAGTTGTCTGAGTGGAACTGCTGCTGGTTCCCGTGCTGCTACTTGTAACTGTGGCACTGCTGCTGGTCGTCGTCCCTGTCATGGTGCTGGTGCCCGTGATGCTACTAAGTGTAGTGGTGTCCGTGAAGGTGGTTTGAGAAGTGGTCGCACTCGTCATGCTCGTGGTCATGCTACTGCTGGTGGTTGTCGCTGTGTTAGTCATCGTGATCACAGTCGTCGATGCGCTGATTGTGCTACTATGACTGGTGCTGCTCAATGTGATGCTATTGCTTGTACTAGTGGCAGTCTTCGTGGTTTCAGAGGTCGTTGCAGTTGTAGTACTGATGGTCTCACTCATGGTGATGCTCGTGACCGTGTTCGTCGTAGTATGCGTTGTAAAAGATGTGCTTTTTGTGGTGCTGGTCGAAGTGCCACTTACAAAAGTACTGCTGCTTGTAATGCTGCTGCCAGTGTATGTGGTACTGGTATCAGTTGAGCTATGACTTGTGCTAGTCAAAGTCTGAGTGGTTTCGGATTTGGTAGTTGTGCTGGTGTCAGTGCCTGTAGTGGTGCTGCTATAAGTCCTGCTTGCACTTGTACTGGTAGCTGTGATGCTGCTGCCTGTATATGTGGTGCTGGTAGCGCTATGGCTTGTGGTGGTCACTGTGTTGGTGGTCTGGGATGTTGTTGCGCTGGCACTGGTTATTGTCTCGGTGGCGCTGATGCTGGTTGCAGTGCCAGTCACAGTATGCGTCGTCAATGATGTGCTTGCAGTGATACTGCTGGAA
>Ga0126342_10016954_pt1 | contig 12640 bp, 12 predicted proteins | sample Cyp1metagenome_FD_92528 | JGI IMG/M metagenome (GOLD analysis project Ga0126342, IMG submission 92528) | Coral microbial communities from Lord Howe Island, Old Settlement Bay, Australia - Cyphastrea 1 metagenome | ecosystem: Host-associated > Invertebrates > Cnidaria > Coral ...
GAATTTAGGCTCTGATTAAAATAGTGGCCAAATGTCAAGGTCTGAAGACTGCTTGGCAGGATCACATGTTCCAGGCTCTGGTTGAACCTGCTGCCAAATGTCAAGGCCTGAAGACTGCTTGGCAGGTTAACGGAATTTAGGCTCTGATTGAAATGGTGGCCAAATGTCAAGGTCTGAAGATTGCTTGGCAGGGTCACGTGTTCCAGGCTCTGGTTAAATTCCCAGCCAAAATTCAAGATCTGAAGATTGCTTGGGAGGGTTACTTGTTTCAGGCTCTGGTTGAACTTTCTGCCAAATTTTAGGGTATGAAGACCGCTTGGCAGGGTCACTCGGTCAAGGCTGCCAACAAAAGCATCGCCCAGTCTTAAATGTTCAAGGCTTTGTATAATATGTCGCAACGGCCCGTTGGTTGCTGTCCCTTCTATCCGTGTCACCCCCTCTATTGGAAGATCTCCCTTAGAGAACGGTAGTTCTTGAACAGCGCACGATGCGGCATAAAAATCTGTTGGAACATAAGTACAAGAGAGTGCTGCAGCCTCGCCCACAATACCTTGCTCCTGCAATGTTTGGTGTAGCGTCACAGGGGAGTCGAGGTGATGCAGCTTGAGTTTTCCACCTTTCTTGGGAGGAAGTCGTGCTGAAACCTTTCGGTACACTTCCAGACCGGTACAGGAACAACTGAGATTCAACATGCATCCTTCACCATTTAGGCATCGCACAGAAAGGTCGATCAAGTCTGAGCTGCGGCTTGGCTGCACATAGCCACCCGCACCACTTCTAGCCATCGGGCCATACACCGGACTTTGCCGGCATGTATCTGGCTGAAATCTGAGTTTATGACTAACAAGCCTGAAATGCCCTCTTCTGAACAATCATATATGGTGACATCGTCGTGGGGTCGTTCTAATTCGCAGTGCATCCTTGTCGAGTGGCTATTTGACTTAAGACAAATGTCCGCATCGAATGCAGGCAATAGATGGCTGCCGGCAATAGGGCTTGGACATGGAGGTTTCCATTTCCACCGTGTCATGGGAACGGGATGTTGGTAGTGGTAGTCCCATGATCCAAATGGCTTTGCAAACCACAGCTGGTACAGTTCACCAAACCCAGAAACATCCAGAAATTATGGTGTCCCATGGTGTCCCGTTGTTTTCAAGGCAAAAACGGGACAGATTGATTGTCTTTTTTACGGAAAGGTGGGATTTCCAAACGCATCAATTTGAAACCACCAACCCAAACCACTAGTGTGAGGGCTGGAGAGTTCAAGCAAATTCTTGCTGAGATCGCTGTTTTCATCTGTTTTCTACAGGTTGTGTTGCTGACAACAGCACTTTTTGATCTTCTTGGTTATATACAGTAATTCAATGTAATTCATGTATATTTCTATTCACTTAAGATTCCGATTGTAGCAGTTTTGGTCATTCTAAACCCATTGATGGCGTCAACTCCCAATTTGAAGCAACTGAGGGCACCAAGCCATTTTCTGTTCAGAGCAATCTCGATTGATGGCTGGTATATCAGATACATCTGGTGACCTCCAATTTAAACTGTTCCTGCGTACTTTTTGTAGTTGAATCATGTTGAATCACTATTTTTGCTCGTGATTTCCGTAGTTTTGTTGGTTGAATCCTCAATTTTTCTTGGTCAACCATTCTCGACTAGTGACATCCTTGCTGGTTGCTTTTGGAGTGATACCTTGATGTCAGATCTCCAGGCGTTACGCTCACTAGTTGTAACGATGTTGCAACTATCCAAGAGGATCTCAACATCCCGATCCTGAACTCAACCGCACATCTAGATGTGTGTAGATGTGTGTAGATGTGTCTAATGTTTTCTTCACAAATACCACTTCTTTGGAGGTTGCTGTTAAATATCTGCATGAGGCTATCTTTTGAAGCCCCAACGTTGGTGAAACTTGTGCTCTCCAAGTGGCTGCATTGTAAGCTGCGGTGGACGTCTCCAAACTCCAAAGGTGCATGGATCGAGCCTGGTGGAGACGTAGAGCCATCATTTTCCACGGATCGCACCGTTGAAAATGGCCATTAATAGTGGATTTTCCTATTAAAAATGGTGATTTTCCATAGCTATGCTAGTTTACCAGAGGGTAGACATTCTTAGACATTCAGATTTTACACATCACTCAACTTGAAATATGTATATACTGATATACTGCATAATATCTATAATTATATATATATAGTGGTTTACCAGTTTTGACTCACAGCATATGCATGCATATCTGATAATACTCTCTGCTAATGAAACATGGCTGTCTGGAAAATCCCAAGTTTCAATGGGAAAATACGGGGTAATCATCGATAAACGGGCAGGATTTTGGCCGAGGTTCAAGCTGCAAAGCCAACTGCCATTGGGCACTCTTCTCACATGCGCTGATCCTCGGAATGTCGTGATTGAAAATAGGAGACACTCCGAGCCCAGAAAATTAGAAATTCCCTAAGCAGATCCAGCTTGTTGGGAGTTTTCATGAGTTTTCAGCACAAAAAAATGCTGGATCATGCTTGATCAATATATATTTCTTGGGACCAAACATGAACATCTTAACAATAAGGCATCAAGGATCACAGAACAGAGCAGAATTTCATCTGGCTGCACCTGGCGCTGGACAGGTGTTTTTGACTTTGAATCTGGCAGGGTCGGGCCTCATTGACTCACAACATCAATGATTTTTTTTGTATCAAACCATCCATGTGCTAATTATATTTCTGCTTTCTGGGCCAATACACGCCAATAAGTTTGAACATCTTTCAACAAACAATTTCTACCCATGTGGTGGCCAACTCAGCGCAAAGTTGACTTCTTGAAATCATCCTAAAACATTACCACAGAAAACCACACAGAAAACCAGCAAAGAACATCAACGATCCCCGCAGTTCGCTCACCCCTGGCGGTACCTGCTGCTCTTGCGCCCGCTTCAACAGCTGCAGGGCATTTGCCCAATCTCCCAAGCCCCGCAAGGCGCTGCAAACGCTGCTGTAGCTGACCACACTGGGCCGTGGACCTTTGGTTTCCATCACCTGCCATTGAGGTCAAACCCAGGAGATTGTCAGGGTCCTCAGACCGCTAAGAACGAAATGATGCGGAGACCATACAGGTGTTTTTTGTTTTTTTGTTGATTGTATTTCCAAATGGCCATACAAATTGGATTCGCTATAAACCTGTTTGCAAAAACTAATCACTGAACAGCATTGAGAATAAAAAACTCAGGTGCTATCCCCAACAGCTTGAAAGCTTCTGCGGTTTTGCCATAAAATAAGTGCTTTTCTTATGCCATAAAAATTAAACGCTTATGCCATAAAAATTAAGTGCTTATGCAATAAAAAACATCGGAACCCTTTGGAATTTCACAAAACGTCTGCACCAGAACCCTCCGGAACAAGGTATCTGCACCGGAACCCTCCGGAACCTCACCAAGCATCTTCTCCGCCAAAACCCTCCGGAACCTCACAAGGTCTCTGCACCGGAACCCTCCAGATCCTCACAAGGTATCTGCCCTGGAACTCCGGAACCTCACCGCGCATCTTCACCTAGACCCTCCGGAACATCATCATGTAGCTGCACTGGAAACTTCCGGAACCTCACCAGGTACCTGCACCAAAACCCTTTAGAACCTAACCAAGTACCTGCACCGGAAACTTCCAGAACCTCACAAGGTATCTGCACCGGAACCCTATCTGCAGCAAGTATCGTCACCGGAACCCTCCGGAACCTCACGGGGTATCTGCACCAGAACCTGCGGAAGCTTGTCCAGAACCTGGTGTTGAAGCTGCACCGGATCGCACCGGAGCTAATCTGGGCTAAAGACCCCATAGCAAAGTTTTGCTGTTGGGGAAATACAACTCAACATGCTGGCGGAAAGCATTACTGTAGATTTCTTTTTTGGGATGCATCGCCCACACCAGAATTAAACACATTGGCATCGTCTTACTGCCATCGAACATTTTGAAAATTGGAACTGTTTTCCAGTAAAATGCCTTGTAGATTGATATCTGGGTGCCTCCCCTGTCCATTTTTGGTGATGGGCTACACATTGGCGAGCCAGGTCTTTCGGCCTGACCGTAACCCCTACAACTAGCCACACCTGGCCTGAAGTAAATACAAAGTCTGTTGCCACTGTCCCGCGGCGTCGCAAACCTTGAATGGCTGGATCACGACAAAAAACATAGTGGCTTCCTAAAATAGGGGTACCACCAAATCATCCATGTTACTAGGATTTTCCATTATAAACCATCCATTTTGGGGTACCTCCCGTTTTAGGAAACCTCCATAAAGTCTTTCGCAACTGGTCACATGAAGCGAAGCATGTCGGAATGATTTCCACTAAAGGACAATTTGTGGGGAGGTCGTGAGCGTCATAACTTTCTCAAGTCATGGTCAAAGACATGATCCTGAGGCAAGGATCGTCTTGCACCTCTCATTCTGCATCCACACATCATCCGGGCAAACAGAGTCCATTGAGTCCATTCCAGATTGTTGGCAACGGTATATCTTGCATGATATTATGTGATGAAAACTCAATCTGTCGATTAAAAGCAACCGACAACGATTTACACATAATACTCTTAGACTTGTATCTGTTGTAGCCATATTCTTGAGTCATTGCGCAAAAACCTTGGCTTGGTTGTGGCTTTGCATTCATATTGCTGCATGCTTCAGCTGTGAACATTTGCAATGCAATTTGCTGATGATGGTGGTGATCTTCAAGTTACCCTCGAAAACTCATCATCTATTAGATATCCTAGTCTATAAGTGATTTTTGACTGATTTTCCCATTAAAACCTCCATTTGTAGGGTATTTTCCAGCCAGCCACGTTTGAATACCGGAGGGTCCATCTGCCCCGCTGCCCAACTCATCCCTATGCTCAGCCACTGCCATGGCGACGTTGTAACATATGGTGTCCAGTTCCACTCGGCAGTCGCCTGTGGACCATGGGGACATCATGGGGATATCTTGGGGATATACCCTATCAGAATGGAATAACTGTAATTATAGTGGAGATATGATGGGAGAATCTATACATACATATATATATATATATATACACACATTATACATATATATATATATATACACAATTATATACATGCATATACAATCATATACATATATATAATTACAAAATTATTCCATATTTACTAATTATCTATATAATTATACTGATATACGCAACCACCAAGTGAGATATCATCTGATATCTGGATAGAATGGGATATAGCACGATACAACCAATCCGGGAAGATTTCAATGGCAAAATGCCTTGGAATCACCACCTGATGGCACCTGCCATCGCCAAGTAACCCGCCCTTTGAAGGCCGTGCAAGGCATCGATCCAACGCTTGTCTCTGCGACACTGGGACAGCAACTTCCTCAGCTGAGGCTTCAAAACATGCATATTGAAACCAAATCCATCATAAATGGTACTTTTAAGCATGAACATTAGTTTTGACCCTGCGTCAACAATGTAAAAACCTTTCGTTTGTGGAGAATTTCACCACTGATCAAATCCAAGCAACATACAGCCCCTGATGGCATCTCGAGGCCTGATTTTCATTGCCAAGGGCCAGCCGGATTGCGGACAAATTGACCCTTCAAGGCCTTGTATCTGGAAGTCTAGGGGAAAAATCAAGAAATGGTAGGGAATGGGGGATCCATTACAACAAGAATTCCTTGAATTTTTATCTTGGCACTTGGCACTTCTTTGCTTTCGTCTTTGGTCGATGTAGATATCATATGATTCCAATGGCTGTACCTGAGAAACATTGAGAAACCTTGTGTTGATGATCTGAATTTGGCGAGAATCCAGTTCTCAGTTTCAACCCATGGGTGGCCACCCCCAGCCCCTCGAGACTCGAGACCCCCCCCCAAGCCCTGCGCCTTGCACCGGCCAAGGCCGGGCGCCCGGAGGCCCCGGACGCCTGGGCCTCGGGCATTGGGCCCAGCACGGCCCATGGCCGCAGTCATGGCCATGGCGCCCACACGGCGTCCACAGGACCAGTTGGGAGGTCTGGGGAATTCATTCGATCCATTTCTTTTGATTCTTGATTTGGCTGTCAGGAAATCGAGCCCCAAATCATCCAAAAATTTGTCGTGCGCAGTGGCAAAACGACTTACTGTAGCTCAATTTTCGGAAACACGGATTTGGTTCGTATTTCATGGTTGAAACATGTTGAAACTAATAGTTAGCCGCCCAAGAAAAACATAAACCAACCCAATGGTAGAAGGAACTGAGTTTTTTGAGAAACTATTCATGACATTGAACAATACAATACCACTGGATTTGTCCACAAGACCCTTGGGTGGTGGTAGCAGTGTCTTTTCACCTGGAGAGGTCCCCAATGCCGAATATCAACAGGAACCAGTCAAGGCTGCGAGGAAAGCAGATCCGTTCAGATTCCCTTCATGTCCCCTCGTATGTTCCTCTCCCCAAACATTTTTGTTCTTCACTGGCTGGGATATCTTGATTGTCAGGTGGTTTAACTCAAATCATAACATCTCAACTTGGGAAGAAGATGGAAACGCATCGGTTGAGGTTTCTGTCTATACGGGCCGTGGGTTGGAATGTGGAAGTGGATGATAATTCTTCAGAATTGAGGGGCGACATGGGGCAACCCATTTTCAGACAAGACAAATAAATATCTCACCCAAACGAAAAAACATACCCTCCAAATTGGAAGTTGAAGGAACATCTTGGGATGCGGTGGGAATTATCGCAAGCAAACGACGTGAAGTGGTAAAGTCTTCCACTTTAATTACTCCACTCTCAAGCTAATTTATCCAGAGGGTATCAAATCGTGTTTGGGAAGTCTCAAAACATGTCATGAAATCACTTCATTTTTTTTGCTGAACCTGTCCTGCTCAACTTTACATGCAGGAATTGGCGTTCTGTCCAGCTAACGACAGCCAGCCTGGCGCACAGGGCCCTGGCTATGCCCAGGGCGTGGCCCTTGTCGCCAAAAATCATCCAATGTGCGCAGCTCCAATGAGCCGCAGGGGTCCACAATCCTAGGCACTGTGAGCCAACCTCGTACGGGTCGGATCTGGTGGACGCTGAATTCACCTTGGCCAATTGGATTGGGACCTGGTAGGGCCGGGTAATGAGGGGGTCCATGCCCCATGAGGAAACATTGCTGCAACCGTTGGCAGGATGATCTCCAACCAAAACTTCATTGTGACTTATGGCAGGATCACCACTTCCCAACTGCCAAATCACCACTTCCCAACTGCCAATTAACGATCCAAAATATCATCCGCAAAGCATCAGCAGCAGCATATTGTTTTACACAAACAAATTGCACACCCCACGACATCACATGACAATGAGGTCCGAGAGTCATATTATGAATTATATTTGACGCACACGTGATGGAAAGGCCTGAAATCATCCCAATTTGTCATAACCTTATGCCCAACATTGCCCAACTCATATCCAAGGCGAGAGGTGAAGCTGAGCCTCCCAGCTGTCTCAACAACCTCCAAGAGATGCACGGCCCAAGTCCTGGGAAGAAATCACCACTGGATGATCTTGGCTGGTTTTTTTCTGGTTGAACGAGGGTGGCACACCGAACCAAACCAGGTCAATCGATCCAGAATTGTTGGCTTTGGGATGACCAGGGTTCCTATGCAAAGACCATCAAAGACCCATTCTCAAAGTGTCACAAACCAAGCTACTGTCAATAACTCGTAAACCCTGGTCCCATAGCTGACATCAACTCGGAAATGACAGAAGGGGATGGCAAAATGTGGTAAGTTCCAACTGTCCTGCTGAAATGCTTGTCGCATCGCTTCTGCCAGTGGCCGAGAATCCTGAGTTACTCCAGAATTGGTTAAAATTTGAAGTAACAGAAAAGTCCCAAAAGTCACATAGAAAACACCAGCCTTGCAACTGTTTCCAGAAATTCCCTCCAATTGAATGGAAAACAACATAGGATTCACGCATATTCCCACAGTATCCTGATTTGTCCTCATAATGACCCACCGTCCAGGCACTAGCGGGAAGCGATGTCCATGAGGATGTCGCAGAATCCTGGACTCTTGGCACGGTTTGGCAAGGTGTGTGTGTGTGTGTGCACGTGTGCGGATATGTTACAATATGTATAAATATGTTACAATTTTATGATTATTCACATATAGAATTACGCAAAGCTGATTGAAGGCTAATTGTGACTGTATCCTCTATGTTTAGGGGGGCGAGGTTGTTGGAAATTTTGAGGTTGTGATGAGCTATCCAAATGAGTACAACCAACAAGAACGGGATCGATATGGGATTGGCTCAGAATCAGAATGCTGAACTCCCACAATTTATGGCTAATTGGATGGTTGACCACTAGAAGTGGTTCAACCCCAGAAAGATTATTGGAAGGTTAAAGACTAAAACTTCTGGCCCCTTCAAGCCCTCAATATTCCAACCCAGGCTGCTTGACAGGGCACTGGCTGGCATCCACGCTGAACCAGTCCTGTCAGGATGATCCCACAAAGATGTGCAAAGAACGGAGATTTCGTGGCCCCAAGGCAGGTCCAAAGCTTTCTGATCAAATTAGCGCTGCACATTTTGTGAGATGAACCCTCCTGCCTGCGACCTCTGAAATTTGACAACTCGGGATCATCAAGTCAATTTGCCATTTTCTTCCTATGTTTCCATGGCTTTTTGCCCCCAGAGGCCCCCAAAAGCGGGGTCCCAACTGGAGAGCCTTGGCCAAGGTCAAACTGCCACTCTTGTCATCATCCAGCTCTCCCAGGACGTGCACGGACTGCAGCTCGACAGCTTTCAAGTCCTGGAGGCGGCTGAAGCCATGAATTTCATCCAATTTCTAGGTGGTGCAACGCCAACAATAGATACTGTAAACTCTGTGTCAGATTTTTTCTAGATATTGATGAATATTTATACTTAATCTTCGGAATCGCAAGTTCAGAGGCATATAGAGGCATATTGCCTATACATACTATACCTGTAAAGATCTGTATTCAAGAGTGCTAATTCAGTTTCTTCCCTCGCATTGTGTGCTCCGACAGCAAGAGCTGACAGCATTTCCATAGTGCAAACTCTACTAGGTCCCAAATCAAAAATAAAGCAAGCGGCAATAATTCTCGAATAAGTCCCACATATTGTTTTTTTTCTCCATTTTTGGGATGATGTTCCCTGGATCTCCACCCACTCCGGCACCTTGGACTTGGATCTGGCGAAGCAGCAGCCAGCGTTTTCGTCATCAGGTGGGATGCCACAGACCGAGACCAGCAATCGCACGGACGGCACCTGGGCGGTTTCATTGGGATTTCTTTGGGGAATTTTGGATCAGTCTGATAATTTGATTACCCGGTACCCAAACCTGTAGGATTTGATATGAGTACTACTTAATCTATCTATTTATGACCTTTACCATCCAAACCATTCGATTCTTTGCTATGATGATATGATGCCTATATGGTGGAGCATTGGCCGCCTATATGATGGATATGATTACCTTCTTCTATGATATTTCACAATGTTTCATCCACATTATTTCTATTTGATTTTTGGAGAGTGTTGTGAGGAGTCAAACATATTCACAGCTTTACAGTAAACTTCACACCATGGGCTAGTCATCTAATACGACACCCAGTTGAGGTCCCACAATCCCATGGGCTGACAGATCATCTCTCCATATTTTCATGGTTGGCCAAGATTTCAGGATCGGCTATTGTGAAATCGCCATTTCGCTGGTGAAATACAGGTGGTTCCAATTGAAATTCCCATTTTTCGCCATTGCGCTCACAGTTTTTGCTACTGAAATTGCCAGGTTTGTTCCAGCCAGGCCACATCGGAGAGTTCCTCTTTCAGCTCCACACAGGATGCTTTGCCAGCTCCCTGCATGGCTGCCACGAGCATGGTGCCACAAGCGGCACCTTCGGAGAAACCCAGCAGCACGTCGAAGGGCCCTTCGCGACCTTGGGATGGACATTCATGGGTTGGTGGGCTTTCGATCCATCAAAATCTATCAAAACTAGATTTTTAACCAAAGGAAATGATCCACAATGAAGTGTTGGATGGTTTTGGACCAAACACAACATGGAGTTTTGACCAACCCAAATGAGGTTTTGACCCACGAACATGGGGAAACAGTATAACCAACCAAACACTGCAAAAGATTACCACCGTGGATGTATGACAAATATAAAGGGCACATAACCTGCAAACCCCAAAGTTGAATGTGGAACAGAAATGAACAAAACAAAAACCAACAGGTCTGACCAACATCTCATGGCAACCACGTGTGATAATATCAGGACCTGAAAGCTAAAGATGGCTCATGGGGGATCATGGAAGACTCAACGAATAGGCGCCGGGTTTTTACAAACTCCCAGGTGAGGTTGGATTGCTATAAAATGTCAGATGTTTCTGATGTCTCCAACCCCTTTGAAAGTACACAGATGCGGGCCATGTCAAGGGGATCTACCTTCTCTACCATCCAATACGGGTCCCAATCGAATCAAAAACATAAGAACGGACCATGATGTACCTGCTTGGCGATAAATTTCTGATTCGGAAAGTGTCCCAAGTCATGGATACAAATCACCTTTGCCGTGACAAAAGCTGTCAACTTTCAGATATTTGTTGGTCACGATTTCAACGGCTATATTTTGTTGCTTATTCTTAATGTGTGTTGGTTAAACTATATCTTGTTGTTAGTTAAGTCCTCACAATTTTTTAGTATGAAATCAAAGGTCCCTTGGTCACTGGCGCGAGAAAATATGGGATGGCAGGTCCTCTTGCGAAACATAACCCATATCCCCATCTAATCGGGAAAATCTGGACTTGGGTCAATATGGAATGCGGACACCTCCATGGGAAATCATTTTCACACGCTCCCACACCCAATTTTTCAAGTATATAGTCATCTTCAAACAAAATCATCATCCCCATCCCACCTTCCCGTCATCCCATCCCCAACATCCCACCAACAGTGTGTCTGAAAATGGTGGGTTGCCCACCCATCTTTGGCCATTAAACTATATTACACTAGGGGTAACGCCTATGAAAATATGATGGTTAATTGCGGGATTTAAGGATTACCGTCATCCCCCCAAATCATGATCATCCTCAACATCCAATGGTAAGTCGATGGTTATTGGGTATCCCCTGGTATTTTGACGGAGCTATGGAAAATTGCCCGTTTGTAGATGATTTACCTACCAAAATATAGCCAAATCAGTGGTTGCTATCATCTCCCCCATCCAACATCCAACCGGCAGCAAGTGACGCATGTGATCGGCCACATATCGCACGGCGGCCAGCTGTCCAGCTTTGCCATCCTTGGGAGTGTTGCTGTGGTGTTTTGCTGCAGGTTTCTCATCCCAACAGTTCCAAGGATAAGAGTTGCAACCACAAAATTCAAGGCATCGTTTGTTTGATTATTTTTTAAAGGAGCAGGGTACTGTAATGTACATTAATGTACTGCATATTTCGGGAAACTTTTCTAGCCACCTAATAATTCCAGTAACTTTAGAAATGTTTAGCCGCGTAATTCGTTTTTATTAGCCACCTAATGGCATTTAGTATAATTTACCCATCCATGAAATTGTGCAATCATAGAGTACATCTAGGGTTCCTTTTTTTTTTGAACAACAAGGCGTTCAAATTGTTTTTCCCTTTTTTTGTTTTTGTTTTTTGTTTTCTTGCCCATCAAACAGGGGACGGAAAAGGTTTGCATATGTATGTTGCTGGTTTGTTTTTTTTCCGTCAAAGGGAAATTCAAGCCGGTACAGTAGACTGTAATAAAATGGGCAGGGTCTCCGGTAAAAACTACCGTGCGCATCGCCTTTTTGGTTACAATCAATTAACCCCTATGATTTTTAAATTGTTTTTTGAAAAGGTAAAATCAAAAAGGAAAAGTCATCACTTGGAGGCAATTTGTTAGGAATTCCTTTTTGGATTTTGTTTGTTTTCGATGGTGTTTTTTTTGGGTGTTTTTCCAAGCCTGTCTAGTAGCCATTTTGCTGCTGCAGCACATGATTCAGATGCTTCTGCAGCTGTTTCTATCCTTTTCTGGGATTGTATAGCGATGGGGGCTCTTTCTTGATTTTTGAGGTCTACGTGGTGCCATGATGGTGCTGAGGTAGCGGAATTCTGATTCGCGGGCTGGTAGTATCAGATCGGTTGATATACATACATGCATATGCATATATATATATACTATGTTTGAAGTCCTTTGAAGAACTTATTGGTTTCTTTCTCTTTTTTCTTTATATATATATATCATACATAATCAGATTTCAATTTACGTAAACAGAGGGAGCAATAAAAGACACAAAATGTCAAATATATCGATGATCCTACGGGTGCACATACACGGAGATGCACTCATACCTCATACACACACACATACACACACATACAAATACTATGCGGATAGACCCAGAGACCCCATGTCGGTTCCCAAAGCCGTCCTCAGTCTCGGCCTTTTCCTTCTCCTGACGGGGGAAACCGTGCGGGAATGTGCCGTGTGAAGAGGCCAGTGGATGGGGATTGGGGATGTCGCAATCTTTAGCGAAGTGGAATGGCCACTACATCCTTCGATCTATATCATGGTGTACAGTCAATGTTTTCGGGGTGTCCAGGATGTAAAGACCGGGCTTTTAATATATACA
>Ga0126342_10016955_pt1 | contig 12639 bp, 9 predicted proteins | sample Cyp1metagenome_FD_92528 | JGI IMG/M metagenome (GOLD analysis project Ga0126342, IMG submission 92528) | Coral microbial communities from Lord Howe Island, Old Settlement Bay, Australia - Cyphastrea 1 metagenome | ecosystem: Host-associated > Invertebrates > Cnidaria > Coral ...
CGGTTGCGGACGGTTGCGAACGGTTGCGGACGGTTGCGGACGGTTCGGCAACGTCGAGCGAACACACCCTCAACCCCCAGACCCCCAGAGTGAAACGGGAACCCTTGCTACGCATTCGGGAAACATGTTTAAGAAAAAAACTATGTATGTATATATATATATATATTATAATTATATATATAATACGTATATATACATATTGATACAAATATAGATAGATGGTGTTTTGATCATTAAGAATCATTCAGTCGGCTGAAACGCAGCTGATCTTGGTGGGACTAACTTCCCGAAAAGGCCGCCCAGGGGATGATTCTGATAGATCTGATAGGGCTTCCAGTCTCAACGAGTTCTCCAAGCGACAGGCTCAGGATCGTTTTGCAGGAAATAATCCGACACGGTGTGGTAGCCTTGGTGCTCCTCAGCCACCAAGGAAGGTTCACCAAGTGCCAAAGTACAAATGAACTATCTCTGTAATGTGGGTAAGACAATGTCATAAACCATCCCCAGTCATCACCATAAATATATAGGTATTATAAACCATTCCCAACTGGGTGGGTTATTATTGGTTTACCCACATTCCCACATTACATCTTTTAATTGGGCACAAAAAAAACGAAAAATCACAGGTGTTTCGAATGTTTTGGCAACTCATGAACGCGCCGCGAAAACAATTGGTGTACCTTTCACCCAGAAAATTGGTTGTTGCAATCACCAAGAAGAACGAAAATATGGCTGGTTGGTGGTATACCTACCCCTCTGAAAAATATGAGTTCGTCACTCGGGATGATGGCATTCCCAATATACGGAAAAATAAAATTCATGTTCCAAACCACCAACCAGATTGTGTCTCTCTGTTTGGGTGTTTCTATATTCAAATGCTGGGAAGCTCTTGAAGCAGTTTCTTGGTGCCCCCTTCAATAGGGAATATGGATACCCATAGCTACGAACAGCTCCCTCCATAGATTCGTCTTTAACGAACCCAGGAACTTTGAGCCATACTTACATGGGGATGGGTCAAAACCCTGGTACCTAGTGAACCCCAAAATAGCTGGTAAATGGATGTTCATCCCACTAAAAATGTATCTATAGGTATTGACCCATACCCACATCATACGATTTTTTCCACTCTCTGGCAATCAGTGTCTCGCACTGACAAGCAACCCTTCCCAACACAGTTCCTGCAAACCGGTTGGCACAGTGACACGATCTAATTTGTGGTAGTACAAAAAATCAAACTCCCGCCGAGTCAGACGTTGGAGACCTGATGGCAGCGTCAAGCCATCGAAGCTAAGGTCCAGATTTCCACCCACTGTCAAGCTTTGCAAATGGGGTGGAAGAGTCACCCGAGCGAAGCTCTGGTCAAAGTTGCGCCCAAGAGTCAAGTGTCGCAGACCTGCTGGTAGAGTGACGCCATCTAGGCTTTGGTTGAAGTCCTCGCCAAAAGTCAAGGTTTGCAGACCTGCTGGTAGAGTGACGCCATCTAGGCTTTGGTTGAAGTCCTCGCCAAAAGTCAAGGTTTGCAGACCTGCTGGTAGAGTGATGCCATCTATGCTTTGGTTGAAGTCCGCGCCAAAAGTCAAGGTTTCCAGACCTTTGGGCAAAGTCACGTCACCTAAACTTTGGTTGAACCTGGAGCCAAAGGTCAAACTTTGCAAACCCGATGGCAAAGTCATGCCAACCAGCGGCTGGTTAAAGTCGAAAGTCAAGCTCTGGAGACTTCCTGGCAAAGTCATGCTATCTGAGCTTCCTCTTAGCGACAAGTGTTTGAGTCCTGGCAAAATCATGCCAACTAAGCTCTTAAAGTTGCCACCAATAGTCAAGCTTTGGAGTCCCGCTGGCAAAGTCACCCTCATTTCTTCGCGAGTTAAATAAAGACTCGGTGGCATTGTCTGCCTGGAGCTGTCCTGAAAAATCAATTGTTGCAAACCTCTTGGCAAAGTCTCATCACACAAGCTCTGGTTGAACATTCCACCAAACGCCAAACTCTGCAAGCTTGCTGGCAAGGTCCTGCTGTCCATTCTCTGATTGAACATTTCACCGAACGTCAAGGTTTGGAGACCTTCTGGCAAAATTACGCCATCCAAGTTCTGATCAAACTGATAGCCAAACTTTAGACTCTGCAAACCTGCTGGAAAGTTCACCCCGTTCAAGCTAATGTTGAAACAGTAGCCAAAAGTCATTTGTTTCAGACCTGCTGGCAGAGTCACACCATTCAAGCTTTGGTTGAAGCCACTGCCGAAGGTCAAGGTTTGTAGACCTGTTGGCAAAGCAACGCCATCCAACCTCTCGTTGAAACGACCGCCAAAGGTCAAGTTCTGCAGACTTGCTGGCAAGGTAACACCATTCATGCTTCGGATGAAGGCCAAGCTTTGCAAACCCGGTGGCAAGCTCACTTGATACAAGCTTGAGTCGAATACAGTCAAACTCTTGAGTCCGCTCGGAAAGTTGACATCCGTCAGGCGCCGTCGCCGTCTGATTCTCAACGTCAGGTGTTCAAGGCTATCTGGTAAGTTCTGCAGCAGCTCATCCACTCGTGTAATTCGTTCAAAAAGTACTTCAATCTGCGTAAGTCCTTCCAGGGGTTCTTCCTGATCCTCCACCGGCTCTCCTTGCAGATACTGCCAGGCGGCATAGACGTTGACAGGAATCCAAACATAGGATAAAGTGACGCCTTCTCCGACGATCCCTTGCTGCCTCAGGGTCTGGTCCAACCTCAGTGGCGAGGACCAGTGCTGCAGCAAGATGCGTGACCCGTCCTTGGAAGGCAACTCTGCACTGATCATCTTGCGCAGCTGGCGGCCAGTCATGGAATCTTCTACCTCGGAGTGGCAACTATCTACCTGCAACAAATCTCAAAAGTGTTTTATCATTTGGGGCACTGGGCATGGAAGTTAAGTCAACAATTCTCTGGTGTCATTGTCAAAAGTAGATCTGTACAACTGGATCCTCCACTGTAGTTGACAGCACCCATCCAATCCTCTACAAGCACCGTCCATGCTTGGTCTATTTGCATTGGGGGCCATTTGAGAGTAATTCCTGGGGAACCATGGCAAACATCACATACATGCAATGTGAGACGCATCGTATAAAGTATACTCCTAGACAGCCGGAAAACCATCTCAAATCAACGTAGCCATGGAAATGGCCCATGTATTGATCAATAACCTGTATATATATATATATATATATACATATGTATATATTATATATATATATATGTGTATATTATATATATACATATATATGTATATGTGATATGTTATCTCATGTTAAAATTTCCAGGAGCCACAGCGCAGGCACATCAAGTTTCAATCTCTTTCCTTGCAAGCTCACTGCCTCAATGTCCACCAAGTTTGAATCAGCCAGCGCCTCCCTTCCGTCGCCAGAAGCTTGACTGGCCATTGCGCGAAGGATAAATGAGGATTCAAAGATTCAGAAATTGGGGTCTAGGTAATCATGACCAGCCATCGCAATCACAATGTGCTTTGTAACAACTGCCTGTCTGTGTTGTTTGTCTCACTGGAAAATGGCATGGAAAATGGCAGCTGTTTTCGGTCCATTGGGTTGTACATGTTGTACTCAAAATGTCGCATCAAAATAGGCTACCCATCAGTACCCAAATTCTACGCCAGAATCTTCAATCTCCTCTGACGATTCCCATGAATATTACTGGAGCATCATTTTAAGACAACCTGCGACCGGCACGACCGCAGTTTTTTTTCCCAAAGCAAACTTGGAACATTCACACCAAGCCTCCCCAAACTCAACCAATGATGAAGTGAAAAAAAATTGGATCCCTTTCTTTGGATTCCCAAAGAAAGGGATTGTCAGATGATTATCACAATCTGGAGTATCCAGGATTCTAAATCACCAGTTGCATCCCGAGCATCCCAGTTACAGATACCCGGAAGATACCCCAATTTTTGCTGTGCTGCAGCTGCACAATATCGAGTCGTAAGGAAAGGAAGCTTATCATCCCAAATGGTGGCTTCCTAAAATGGGGGTACTCCCCGTCATCCAGCTATTGGATTTGGATTTTCCATGAAACCATCCAGTGATTCTACTTGGTACCCCCAGTCATCATGCATTTATATCATTAATTTAGTAGGATTCTCCATGATTTATCAACCATCCAGCTATGGGGGTACCCCCATTCATGGAAACTTCATCCGAATCCTTGGAATGGAAACCAATGATTTTAATTGATCGTAGATATCCTATAAAATCTAGAGAAATCTAGAGACTTTCAACTGGTGAGTCTGGTCTGGACAAAAGATTCCCATGGAAATTCGCAAGAGATTAATAAGTCTTCATATGGAATAAAGGACCCATCCAAGATTCACCGAGTTTTTTCACCATATGATGATGTTGGTTGAAATCAATGAATCAATGAATCATTCATATTATACCCCCATTTAAAATATGAGAAGGCCATCTCCCATTCCCGTTGGTTCCCCTTACCAACAGTAGGTCACCCATAAAGCGCGCGCCAAGCATCCAAAAAATAGCCGGCCACCGTCAAAAGGGAGCCGCTAGACATGACCTGGACATGACGTTGACCAAGGGAGGGATGCTGTGAAAACCAAGCTTTACCCTCTGGTAAACGTTAACAAAAAGCTATTGAAAATGGCCATTTATAGTGAGTTTTCCCATTGAAAATGGTGATTTTCCATAGTTTTTTGTATGTTTACCAGAGGGTAAAAGGTCAGCTATACTCAGCTGGGAGTCAAGTGAAAAAAGATGTCTTCAATCTGGAAAATTCCGATGCTCCAACCTTTGAAATCAGCAGCCGCTCACGCTGAATCCATTTGTGCATTTCCAGGTGTCCAACTGTTTTGCATCGATCTTTGAGGGTCACTTGGCCAAATTTATATGGCCATAATCCATGTTATATTCCAATGAAAAATTGTTATTTCAAAATTCAAATTGTCACTATGATTATCATTATTTTTATTTTTCATAATCTATGTTATATCCATGATAATAAGTGGTATCTCGATGATTTTCCAATTATCGCAAATTTCATATCCCCATATCTCATAATATCAATCTACTATATCTCCATTAATGTGGACAAAACAATGTCATGTTTACCATCCCCCAGTCATCACCATTTTTATAGGTGGTGTATATATATATACCATTCCCAGTCATGGGCGGTACCCTCTGGTAAACTAACATAACTATGGAAAATCACAATTTTCAATGGGTAAACTCACTACAAATTGCCATTTTCAATAGCTTTTTAAGTTAACGTTTACCAGAGGGTAAATCACCCACGGGAATTTTCTATGGAAGTCCATATAGATCCCATATAGACAATATATTCAACCAACTGACCTAATCATTACCCAATATGAAAATTGACATTGTTTTACCCACATGACCGCTTCCATGTGCGGCCCATATGACCATGGATTCGTCGAATTCGTCCGGCCTGCGACATCTCGCAATGGGGCCAGAGCTTGGCGATCTGCGCGCGCTTTTTGAAGAGCCATAACTGGACGACGCGTTTCCGGGGCGAAGTCGTTCGGGATTTCTACGAAAGTTGGAGATAATTGGAGGATCATCCCAGCGATCGTTGTATTGTAAATGTCAAGAAGCCAAAATTCTTCAGCGGACCTCCGGAACTCAGGTTGTCCTGCTCATAAATGGATTATTAATCCAATGCGAAAAATGCTCATGGAAAATCACAGTCATCAGCGGGACAATCAGTTGTTTGGATGTGTCACATACTGTCGCGGCTGGTTGGGAAAAAACCAATTCGTAGCTCCAACTGGCTCCCCGTTTTATAGGGAATATGGATACTCCTAGCTCCAAAGAACTCAGTCCCAGTCCCACCGGAGATGCCTAGCACCTAGCACTGCCCGAAGCCATGTGTTTTTTTTTAGGTCTGCCGCCACGATCTTGAAAAATGAGGATACTTTTCAACGCCACAAAGGTGCCACTATTGTGTACTCTTCCAAGAAAAAGCACTTCGAAGAAAAGAATTTTTATCTTCCTGGAAAAAATGTTGTACTATCATCCAGAATCAAAGAAATCGGGATTTTCCGGAAAAAACCAAAATCTTGTTGTTGACTATCATTGACTATCATCCACATTTCTGCCTTGACCATCGGGCAGCCTTTGAAGATGACATCCATGGCTCAATGCTGAAGCCTCCCCCACCCATAGCCACCTTCAAAGGCTGCGCCATGAGGAAACTCAGCACTTTACCTTGGCCGGGGAGTTCCAACGAGGCAAGTTTCCCAAACTGGAAGACCAGTTGTGGCCAGCGACATATGGGCTTTTCCATGCAGGTATCCCAAAATGGATGGTTTATAATCAAAAACCCTACTATAAATGGATGATTTGGGGGTCCCCCCATTTCAGGAAACCCCGATATGGGTTTATTGGGAAACTCATGGAGATATTTCTTGGGATCTATTTGTAGATGGGATATACTCTCTGGTAATCTAATCCAGCATGTAAGATATGGCCCATTTAGTTCGATGGTTTACCTATGATCCTATGAAACACGGCGATGTTCCATAGCTACAATAAAATTACGAGGGGGGGAACTTCAAAATGGACGGAGGGTTGAACAGTCAAGACCCCTGAATTTCGCTTAAAGAAGTGTCGTCTTGAGAGGCCAACCATGCTTAATCTTGGACAGCATGCAAGACTAAAAACCCCCCAGTATCCTAGAATTTGGTATTTTTCACCTTCCCAAAAAGCATCCAAAAATTAACCCATCAAACCAAGCCTTGTATCCCATTTACCGTCTCAAACCATCCGAACCCATGTTTAAGGATTGTTAAGTCATGCGAAAAGTCACTCCCATCAAGTTCCACCCATCTTCCAAGTAACTTGGTCCAAGTAATGTTCCACCATGAATTTCACCTTAAACCTGGTTGGTGGTATACCTACCCCTCTGAAAAATCATGGAGTTCGTCCGTTGGGATGATGACATTCCATTCCCAACTGAATGGAAAGTCATAATCCAGCCATGTTCCAAACCACCAACCAGGTAATTTATTATTAATCACCATGATTACTCACCATTCATCACCATTAAACCATAAAATTCCATGGTTCCAAACCACCAACCAGGCATTGTTTTCCCTAGGAAATCGTCATCCAAAACCATCGGAAACCGAGTTTTCCCTCGGCCATGCGGCGTTTCTCCAGCTCCGCCTGGTGCGCCGGGTAGGCCAAGGGGCAACTCACAGCCACCGCGGCGCGAATGCCTGGACGGATCATTTTCAGTGACAGAACTGGGGATTTTTTTCAGTGATTTTTGGGATGATACCCTCTGGTAAACTAACATAACTATGGAAAATCAATGAAAATCACCGTTTTCAATGGTTAAATCCACTAGAAATGGTCATTTTCAATAGCGAACTGTTAGTTTACCAGAGGGTACTGATCTTCTGTGATCTTCACTGATTGTTTCAAAGAAATAAAGTGCTGTGTCTTGTCTTCTCATTGATTTCAACCAATAAAACTATTTTTTTAGTAGTAATAGCATCCTGCGGACGATTTTACCCAACAAAAATAGGGAACAACAGTTGATTTACCAGGTCCCAGGTGATATAGTATCGCCAGCAATGTTTGTATGTTAAATCTGTCTGTTTGTATGTTTGTTTGTATGTTTATTTGCTTGTCTGTTTTGTTATGTTATGTTATGTTATGTGTTGTTGTTTTTGTTTTTTGTATTTTGTTGTTTTTTGTTGTGTTGTGTTTTTTTTGTTGTTTTTTGTTGTTGTTTGTTGTTGTTTGTTGTTTTGTGTTGTTTTTTGTTGTTTTTTGTTGTTTTTTTGTTTTGTTTGTTTTGTTTTGTTTTTTGTTGTTTTTTGTTTTGTTTGTTTTGTTTTGTTTTGTTTTGTTTTTTGTTTGTTCGTCCGTCCGTCCGTCCGTCCGTTCGTGCGTTCGTTCGTTTGTTTGATTGTTTACCTCTTGTGATTTTAACCAAGCAGATGAGGGATTTTCTGGTGTTTCTTCTAGGCGAATCAACTAATCAACATAGAAATTATACAGATGAGCTATTGCCATTTTGCTTGGATGACTGACCTAATTCTTGATGTTAAAGCCATCATTGACCATCCAAAACGGCGGTACCAACCAGATGGGGCAGCAAAACCATGCCATCCAGGCCTTAGATCTCTGGTAAACTAACAGTTCGCTATTGAAAATGGCCATTTACAGTGGATTTACCCATTGAAAATAGAGATTTTCCATGGTTTTTTGTATGTTTACCAGAGGGTAGATCATATTCGATGAGATCTCTCGTTCTCGTGGGTTCAATCACGTTCAATCCCTCATTTTTGGCTTAAATCCAGATGAACATCGCCATTTTGTTTGCTGACGTTCCTCCCATGTCTCACCGGTACCTACTTGGAAAAAATCATCCCAGGAAATGCTAAAATTAACCTAATTTTCACCGAGTGGAAGTGTTTTTTTTTTCCGAAAAAAAAAACACAGTAACGCAATTCATGGTTCCTACTGTTGATGGTTGCGAAATCCTGCACCACCAAAAGGATGTTTGAAACCCTATAAATAGTGGGATGTTTACCATCTATCAACTGGTGCAGGATTTCGCAACCATCCACAGTAGTAAGTCCAATATTCCAATGTCATCACCGTGGCTTATCCGATTTTGGGTCCCATCAAAAGTGGCATATTTTTCGCCGCCAAGGAACGGCAGTGTTCGCCTTGTTCACCCAAGTACTTGGTGAGGATGGTGCCGCCTTGGCGACGCCAAAACTTGGATCTAAGGGGAGATGGGGATATAAAAAAGGCATTTTTATACAACATGGTGTGTATATATATATATATACATTGATTGATTCATTTATCTGTTTATTTATTTATAGTTATATTTGTATTGATATATGTCTGGCACACAATATTAATCATATATGGGTGTGTCTGAAAATTGGGTACCCTGGCCCTCAACTCGTGAAAATCATATCATTCTCACACTTACAATGCAAAATTTTCGGGCCATTTGGGAGTGTATTCCACATTTTCAGATAAACCCAAGTCACTTTTTAGGTTTGTCAGGAGAGTCAAACATTGACAACTCGGCACTTTTGAAGCAGTTCTCGGATTTGGGGTCTGACATGCTATCACACCTATCATATCCTATCATTGTGTCTCGGTTAGAAGTTAGGAAGCGTTGCTTTTCAAATTCCCACTTGATTGAGATCCAATAGAATCATCTTACAACAGTTTGACTCCAGTCATTCTACCCTCTGGTAATTTAACGTAGCTATTAAAAATGGCTATTTATAGTGGATTTTCCCATTAAACATGGTGATTTTCCATAGCTACGTTAAATTACCAGAGGGTATATTCCTTGAAAAAACACCCAAATTGACTGTTATTGGTCAACATCTCCCCACGTTTGAAATCTACAAAAAGACGCGGCCCCAGTGGCCCATGGAGAAACCCATGGCAAAGATCGGCTGCTTTGGACAAGCTTCCTGCCAGGCCGTCAAACGCTGAAAACATGCGATGTTTTGTGAGTTTTCCATGCTCCGATCGAAAAAAACGGTGGATGAAAAATGATGAAAACCATAGGTGTTCATCCTGAAAATGTTGGTTTTCCATAGGGTTTTTCCATCTGAAATTGTGGATGAAACATCCTGAAACATCCTGAAGCTGTGGATGAAATCATCATCTCCCAGAACCCACCCAAGACCTGACAATCGAAGAACTGAGTTCTTTCACACAGTTTCAACATGTGAAGCCAGAAGTGATATTAAGGTGGATATTTGATGGTGGATATATCAAATAATGGAAATATTTTTCGCTGGATGAGCTGGAGATTTTTCCGAAAATCTTGGTATCCGAAATGATCCGAAAAGCACAAACCACAAAACACCCTAAACCCACTCCCTTTCGGCACCTCGATGACATCCAACACCTCTGGGAGGTCCTTCCAAGTGTCCGCGCAACCCAGATGCGGCGAGGTGATCCTGGACAAACGCCAGCATTTATAGCCAGCCATGTTACGGGGAGGACGCAGCATTCAAAAATAATAGGGGATTTATCAACCTGATTTTACATACCATATAGGGATTTCCCACTATTTGTTGGTAAAATCTGGTCAATAGGGATTTATACCCTGATTTTATATAACATGATCTGACCAGATGGCCAACCAACAACTAGTGGAAATTGAGTTAACATGATTTATATATCACATTGATTTGACAAGATTCTACCGAACAACGGAAATGGTGTTGTTTAAAAATGGTGCATACCATAGCAGACCCCAGATTATGGCGACAAAAACAAGACTTGGATTGTTGGATTACCTTCATCTTTGCACAAACGCAACTGACCAAGGATTGTGAAACACAATTATTCATCAAAGGTATGAGAATTAGGTTTCAATATGTCTTAAGCCTTGTGATCAAAACTGTTAGCTACTCTATCTCTAAGCCGGATTTTTTGAACCCATGCTGATACAAAAATCGTGTGGCTAATCATAGGTCTCCGAACTAAATAGATATTTAGGGGTATATCTCATTTTCAGACACACCCTTTTGATGATGTTTCAGAATATTATGGCTTTCAGAATCCCGAAACCTTGAGAAGGCATCAGCTGAATAAATGCTACTAATCCACCTTCAGATTGCTGAAAACCACTTTACGTAATTTGCTTTTTCAACCAGGAAGTTGACGTCAGAACAGTCTTTGTCCGCATATTGAAGCATACTACCTTTGGAATCCTTTGGACAGAATGGGCTTGCACCCATACCCACATGAAAATCTCACAGAATCCAGGCAAACTAGAAAAAAGAACCTCTTAAATCAGAACTAAGCCATATATAATGCCATACTAATGCCATCATACTAATCGGCCCATCTTGGGGTGCTTCTTCCTACCCATTAAAACCTCCCGTGTCCCGTGGCGGTTGGTCATCACGGCCGCCCAGTGGCTCCAAATGCTCCACGGCGCGGTAGTTCATGGCCACCGCCTGAAAGCCCGCCTGGTGAGATCGGTTACCCTCAGGCAATTTGATGGTTTGATGATGGTTTGTGTGATGGAAATGGAACCTATCTATACCATTCTATACCTAAATCCCCAACAAACTGTTCAGATCAACAGGTCAGAGCTACGTTACACAAACTGTTCAAGGAACAATCTGATGGTTGATGATGGGTTGATGATGGGTTGATGGTAAATGGTTGATGATTCATTGATGATGCTTGATCGAAAATCATTGTGATGCTTGATGCTCTGATCATGATTTGATGTTCAAAATTTGATGCTCTTAATTTGTGTTGATTCAATCAGTAAATCAAATTTATAGAATCAGATTTATTGTGATTTACAGTGATCGAAGATGGAGATCGTCCTCGTGACGTGCTTGAGACTATCTGAGTGACAATCATGGGGGCACAATGAACAGCACAGGGGTAGCGACAATCATTCGGCCGTCTCATAAATGCACCTCGTCCAACCGTGCCATGGTGTACCGGATGTAGATACTGCGGCTACCTGTCACAAGAATCCCTCCCGACGCCGTAATGCGAAATTCCACGAAAAGTTACCTAAAAATTGCCTTTGGTTTGGGGTCTAACACAGGATTTCATCCTTATCCCATTTCTTCTATGGATTTTGACTTTGATTTGGAGGTATCCCGGTATCCCTTAGGTCAAACCCCATTCCTTAGCCACCAAAGCAGGGGAAAAAACCTGCGTTTGTTACGGTTCACCCGCAACATCTCATGTGAAGCCACTAGCCCAGCAGTGTCATTCCAGAAAATTCTGCTTCGTTCAGAACTGGATTCCCAGTTCATGGAATGACTGGTTGGTGGTTTCAACCAACCCCTCTGAAAAATCATGGACTTCGTCAGTTGGGATGATTATTCCGTTCCCAACTGAATGGAAAGTCATTAAATTCATGTTCCAGTCACCACCAACCAGTCATAGATTACCAATTGATTAGCAATTAGTATCCCATCATTATCCCATTATCATATGTTATTAAGAGATAAACCCCGCTAATCACTATATAAAGAGGTAGCATAACCCCCACACGCATCAACCGACAGGGCTCGAACGCAGCCACGCTGCTGTTGGCCATACCGGGAAGCACCAACACGACCGGGCGGTCGGAGCGTTGTTGCTGCCTCGGTTCAGAAGGGGCGTTTTTGCGGCGTGGCTGGTAGAGATTCCCGTCCAAAAAAGGTAGAAAAACGGTGGGTTTGACATGATGTTACAATCAAGAATGGTGGAAAAAGCGGGGATTGAAACCAACCAAACAAATGGTTCAATGGATTGGTTTGAGGGAAAACCTTAACCGGACACCATGGTCTTTGCCATCGTCGAAAGAAGTTTAGAAGTCAAACTTCCGACAATATGGACAGATGAAAAGCAGAGCAGGGCAGAGGCAGAGAGAAGAGAAAGATTAGAAGAGAGAAGATCAGAAGAGAAAGAGTGAGAAGAAAGAAGATGCAGATGCGCGAGGGGGTAGGAAAGTCGCGATTCACTGTGTTTTTTCCAATGATTTGTGGCTCAGGAGGGTCGAAAAGTAGGCTCGCTAAAGCGGCGGGTGCGGAGCCAGCTGGCCAGATGAGAGATGAACAATTGCACGCCGTTGTGGCGCGAAGCACATTTCCAAGTCAAAATGTACAAAACACA
>Ga0126342_10016956_pt1 | contig 12639 bp, 13 predicted proteins | sample Cyp1metagenome_FD_92528 | JGI IMG/M metagenome (GOLD analysis project Ga0126342, IMG submission 92528) | Coral microbial communities from Lord Howe Island, Old Settlement Bay, Australia - Cyphastrea 1 metagenome | ecosystem: Host-associated > Invertebrates > Cnidaria > Coral ...
TCTGTGCAAGAAGAGTTTCTGGGTGAAAAATCTCTGGGTGAAAAGTATATGGGTGAAATGTATTGAAGAGTCGCTGGGTGAAAAGTATGGTGGAAAATAGGGGTAGATGGGATGCTGGCTTTCCTTCCCCCCTTCTCAGGTTTTCGGATTCAGAGCCGCATTTTTGGACCGCAGGAACTTGCCTCTGGTGGTGGTGCAACGGCATTTCCACAGAAGAAAACGCTGCGCCTCACTGCCCTTAGCTCGATACTTGCACCAGCAAACATTTGTCATAGCGACATGGACAAACATGTCGAACAATGTCGAACAATGTCGAACAAGGGCACGTTAAGATATGTTAAGTGCGAACCGAAGTAGTCCAAGTAGTCCAAGTAGTAAATGAATTTGCGAAGTTGGAAAATTTGGAAACAAGGAACCCGATTTGGATGAGCCGTTCTGGACAAGTGCAACAGCTCTCCAAAGAGGATTGTCCTTGGACGATCTTCGTTGGACGATCGTTTTGGCCTGTTGACAAAGCCAGGCTTTTGAATTGCAAATCCTGCTTCCATCTGCTTCCATCTGCTTCCTATACTTCTGTTCTAAATCCAAGTTTTATGTAGACATGAGACATCGATCTATGAGACATTGTGAAACTGTATCATTGAACAACATCGATGACAGTCGCAGGACTTCGTCGAGGTGGATGCCGGTGACCGCATTCTGCTCTATACGGGAGCACGGGATGGAACTCCAGATGGACCTGGATCTGTCGGACAATTGATTTGGACTGTTCAGCGCGACTGATACTGTCAAAGCAGCTAGGAATACAGGCTGAGCCACTCACACGGAGTCCTGTAGATCGATGTCGTGCTTGCATGTGTTAATGCACCGCTTTACCATGCTGCAGCTAACTGTTGCAAAAAAGAGAGTCAGAAGCAGCTAAAAGTGTCGGAAAACACATCTTTGTGGCCACTGCAGAAGCTGTGCAGAGACGTCCATCCCTTTTAAATCCTTTTACCACGGCCCAGGCTTGATCCCTGTCCAGATCTGTCGATCAAGTCTGAAACAGACGGCTGACATCCGCTGACCACATCCATTTTGTGACTTTCGGCTCAGTCTGAACCGTGACCTGCAGGGCCGGTGCTCCCGACATGGCGCGGGTGCTCTGGTGCCTTGCAGCAGTTGCGGCAGGCCTGGGAAAAATGATGAAAAATGATGAAAAATGTCTCGCCAGGAGGAGATACAGATCTTACAGATTGATGCGCCAGGATTAAGAGAAATAAGAGAAATAAGAGAAATGACCTTGAGGCTTTCCACTCCACAAGTTGGTGGCAGGATAGAGTCGGATAGAGCTGGTCACCGCAAATCCTTCATAGCAAGAAATGGATCTCACAGAGGAATGTAAAGTCCCATTCCAAGCCACTCGGGGGCCCCCCACATTGCCAAGTGGCTTGGAAGACTCTGAAAGCTGAAAAGGAGTGAAGCTGAATGAAGATGCAGCTCCTTTGGAACTGCAAAGTCAGTATCTTCGGCAGCACTTGTTTGACTCCCAAAGATTAGCTGATTAGCTCTAGTCTAGGACTATAGAATTTAGATGAATTTAGAAGCTCCCGGTTTTTCTTTGCCCGTGCAGGCTTTGTACATTCCTCATGTTCTGTGGACATTTATTTATGCCATATTATGCCTAGCTTTTCCTGTTTTCCCTGAGTTTGTTCAGCTCCGTACAAATCATGGGTAGTGCACCGTGTGTTCAGCGGTAGACCTGGCCACGACCCGCTTCGGGTCGCTTGAGGCACCTGGCTCGAGTCCAGGCCAAGGCCGAGCTGGCGCAACTGAAAGAGCTACCTGGCAGGGAAAAAGACGCTTTGGACATCTTTGGACAACGGAAAATCATGGATAATTGATGATAATTGATGATAATTGATGATAATTGATGATATCTGATACCTTCGGATACCGAAAATCGAGGGTATACGCTGAACACAAAGGTGGATCAGCAATAAGACTTGTTCGAATCTATTTCAGTTTCTGCACAATTTGTTCTTAAAGATGTCTAGTCTTGTAGGGGATATTGCTGATGTATGTTGATGTGGTGTTGGGGGACCGAGGCAAGTAGCTCTTGCTGGAGAGGAGGAATTGGAGGTCCAAGAGAAGCTTGGAGTTTTTTTCTTTTTTTAATAGATGCAACATGATGTCACATAGAATAAACATGAATAAACCTTGTCAAAATATGTCAAAATATGTCAAAATCCGACGCAAAGTTAAGGATTTTGAGGGTCCTGACCGGTGACAGCTGAGGAAACTGGCCGAGTCTCAGGAGCGTGTGGCAGCCTTGCGGCAGAAGCTCCAAGATCTCGGTGACTCGGGAAACATGGAAGCACCATGACATATCAAGCATATTAACTATGAAAAATGTCAGAAACAATATGCAGCATATCCAAATACACATTAATATGTCGTAAAAAAAATCTGCTATAGAATCTCTATAGTCAATAGTCAAACATCAGCTCGAGTGGCTGCTGAGTGGCTGCTGAGGCAACGGATCTCCGGCTCCGCTGTCCTTTCTGCAGACGAACAGCGACTCTCAGCTCCACGCCATCCAGGCGAGATGGCGATACAGCCCGAAGAACTCCTAAGACATGTGGACCACATTGGACCACACTGGAGCACATTGGACCCCAAGACCTTTCCTTTTTCGATTGTTGGAAACATTTCGAAACTCTTTTTCCATCTTTTTCCATCTTTTTCCACCATCCATAAACCTCTTTTACATGTTAAAGAGCAAGTCAAAACGTACCGTCTGGATCCAGAAGAAGCTGACGGAAGAGGAGGACCGTGTGGAGGTCACGCGCCTCTTGCTGCGACAGAAGCAGCGCAAGCTCGCGAAAGAAAAAGAGAAGTTGCAACTTCTGCACCTTGAATCAAGTCACTGCAAGTCACTGCAAGTTACCAAGGTGTCTTTGAATCTCACCAAGTTGCGAAGGCTTTGAACATGTTTGAACTTTGATTTTCAAAGATTGACTTCTTTCGAGGCAAAAGCTACAGCATAAGATGCAGGCAACTGCACACGAACGTGAAAAGGTGCTGGTGGAGACCCATCATCTTCTGGATACTCCCATGTTCGAATCGTGGCCAAAGAGAACATAAGATGATTGAATTGTGTTCTGATTAGACCGGGTCAACGTTTTCACGAATGATGGAAGTGTCGAATTCAGTCAATTCAGTTTCAGCCTTCAATAGCCTTCATGCAAACCTTCTGTGACCACTCTGAGGAGAACAGCAATTTGCCTGCACCAGAGGCCAAAATCCAAGTGCCACAAGATGCAGAGGACACACAGTTCACACTCTGATCCATTTGCGCCATGATTCATGATACAGTTCTCAGAACTCAGAACGGACCATCTTTCATGGAACAGACGTCAACAAAAGTGTGCCACAAATCTTTAGAGTATAGCAGGCATAGCACGTTGTTTCAAAAATACTCCTGTGGCGCCAGGAGCAGTCTCAGCGGAAGTCGCAGATCGCCGTCGGCCGCGCCATCGAGGATGCGAAATTCGCGAAGGCGCAGACGGAAGAGCTGACCAGTCTTCTGGCAGAACAAGGCAGGGATTACTTGAAGATACGTGAAGATATTTGAAGTGTTATGATTGCTGTACAATCTGTACATTTTTCTGCAAGAAATCAGGAACATATTTGGAATGCATAGGGAATATCAGAGAGTAAGATATCAACAATTCATTCATTTGATCCAAATATATCCAAGTACATTTTACGGGCTGCTTCGTGTCACCAAAGCTGAGCAAACCTTGGTACCGGATTCATATGGAGACTGATCCTACTGAGTACTACTGCTTTTACCCCTGACAGCATAGGATCCAAGCTGAACGAGTTGAAGAGAAAGGCTGCAGAAAGTGAGCAGCACTTCCAAAAGCTGCAGCAAGAGAGGCGTTCCAAGTGGTGCCAAAGTGGTGACATCCTGGCCACTCCAACGTAAGAGACACGGACAAGGATAGAAAAGGTCTAAAAGTGCAGTCACTGCTCCGATTTTGTCGGATTTTCTTCCGTTCGATCTGGTCGCCATGCTTGATGAATTGAAATTCGATCGATGCATTTCATGAGAGATCGATGCCAAATCAAACCATCTAATCGTCATTAATCACTGAACTGCTATCCACCAGACTTCATTGGAGTCCTTTCACGGATTTGCGCCATGCAGACAATTGCAGAGATTGGTGAAGAGAGTCTGCATGGTTCATCATTTTGCCATATGCTCTCTCCATCTCTATAATTCTATAATATTCTATATAATATTATATATATAATATTATATGTATAATATTTATATATAATACGATATATGTATAATATACATATATAATTAGATAATTATATATATATATATTAGAATTTATACAATCTCTTTCTCATTCTCTCGCAGGCAGCGCTTGGAGAAGTCCCTGGAACGCTCCAAGGAGCTGCGCCACAGCGATGAGACCTTCGCAGCGCTGAAGGCAAAACAAGACGCCCAGGTGCACCTCGCGACAGGACATGGACAACATATGGACATCATATGGACATCATATGGACATCATATGGACATGGATAGAATATAACTTGAAATCCATGTTAACATAAAATATGTCACAAATTGTCGCAAAATATGTGAAAAAATGTGAACATAACCACATCGCAACATCCTGACATGAAACGACATGACATGAGATGCATTGTGATGAAATGATCTGAAGATTTTGACAGGATGAAATGGTTGGGTAGCTTGCTAGTTTGTGGGATATCTTCATTGATACTCAAGATGTCTTTAGTTGATACTGATACATACTGACACTGTATGTCCAATGGATTTCTACTTCGTAGTCTCAGCACCTTTTGTTCTTTGATGTGTACTCAGTGTACTTTGATTCGATTTGTTGGCTCAGCTTCAGGCTGCCTTGGAAGCGAAGGAGAAGGACTTGGAGGCCACGCAACTGGAAACAGCGAAGACAAAACAACAACTCCTCGAGGAGAAGGAAGAGCTCAAGAAGGTCCGAATCGCATAGAATGCATGTCTGTACATGTGTGGGTGTGTGTTTATTGTTGTGTAGTTGTTTTCACTGTTTTGTACATTTCATTTAGTATCTAGGTGGTGGTATTCTCTTAACGGAAGCACTTCGGAAGGGCTTGACAATTGCAGCAACACAAGTCAAGAATCCAAAGCAAAGGGAACCTCAACTCCCAACTCAAACCATGTTCTCTTGATTCCCAGAATTCCCAGGAGCAAGAATCCATCGCACGTCTGGAAGACCAGTCGAAGGAAGAGGAATCCAAGATGAGCAAAGTGCAAGAGCAGGAGCGCTGAGAACGAAGCACCGTGTTGTGACCCAAATGTTCGAAATTTTCCAAATGTCTGCCAGTTCCTCCCGGCGACGGAAGGAGAGAGAGGTGGAAGAAAAGCGGAAGGCCTTAGAGGAAGAAAAGAACACTTTGGCCGCAAATGCCTTAGTTTCAAACATTTCAAACAGAAAATCCAAAGCATTTTCGCACATTTTCCGTCAGGCTGCTTTAATTGAATTGGCCATGGGTGTCTTCAACCCAGCCTAGAGCCTAGGAGGTGAAGAAGTTGAACCAGAAGTATGAAGATCTGCAAGTGAAGGCAGCCCAGGACGACCAAAGAATTGTAACGTGTCGCAATATGTCGCAATATGTCACAATAGAACTTGGATTTCCAGGTCCAGGTCGTATTGCCATTTCGAGGAGAATGTGACGCTGCAAACAGTGCAGCAACAGCTGATGCAAGAGCAGATGCTTGGCTGAAGATCGTTTGGACAGGTGTTATGATGCGAGTCATGATGTGTCTTGGGCTGTCGGGCTGTCCTTCAGCAGCAGAACTCAGCAATTCAGCCTTTCTGAAGGCAGCGAACACAAGAACTGGCGGAGCGTTCTTAACAACAACTGGAAGAAGAGCAGCGACAAGCCGAGGCTAAAACAGGGAGAGGTAACCAGGTACCCGTACCATCCCGTACCAAGATGCCTATTTTTCTCAACAGAGGACTCCATTCAAAAGTAGGTTAGACTTGGTTATCGAACATTCGTAATTATCATACTTCGTTTCATTTCTTTTCTTCAGGCTTGTTTCAAGATAGGTTAGGCAGGCGGCTACACAGTCCAGACAGTTGGCTGGGTCCAGTTAGCTTGTTGGCTGGCCCCAGCGTTCTGCCATCTCTCAACTTGCATTCCATGTAGCACTTAAGTTTGGGAAAACGGGCAAACGTGCTGTTCAGCGGTTTAACGAGCCGTCTGACGAGCGGTTTGTTGACGTGCGACGTTGCCAGGCTGAAGCCAAAGATGCTGAGGATGAGCTTGCAGAGGTACCACTGTCGATTCTTCATGGCACTGTCGCGTCGTTTTTAGCCTTGCGGATGTGATGATTCTCATTTGTACAGGCAAGGATGGAAGAGGAAGCAGAGTTTAAGGACCGGATATGGAACAAATTGAAACGATATCAAAGCTGGTGATGAAATGTGATGAACTTCTCATGAACTTCTGATGAATCATGAAGCGAAATGAAGCGAAATGAAGCGACATGCGACAGGACCAGGAAGTGGCTCTGGAAAGGAAGTTCCGAGCACAGCAGGCGGAGTCTCGTCCAGTTGCAACTGTCAACACAAAGATTTGTGCAACATTTTGTAAGTCATTTTATATCATTTTATCATTGTATATCATTGTATAAGTCACATCAAAGCACCCTCTTGTACTTTGTGACTCTTTGTGGAACTCCCAAATGGCATTTCCAATGACTTAGTGAGGCGGCTTTGGATAAGCAGTTTCAAGAGGAAGAGGCTGCCACAGAGGAACGAGAAAAGAAAAAGGCATTCTACGCTCTGGAATCTTGGGATCCGCAAGAGCATAGCATAGCATTGCAAAACATGAAATAACTGAAAGTTATAAGAAGTGATGAAGAGATGCCAAGAGCCTTCGGCACGGTTTTAATGAGTGGTGTGATCAGCTCAGGAACCTTTGCGTGAGGACCCGGGGCTTTCGCCGGCCTTCACACATTATAAGGTAGCTCGACAAGTAGACAAGTAGACAAGTAGGCAAGCAAACGCAGTTGTCTAATCGAATGAGTAGAAGGAATGCATATTACGTTATATTACTTTAATATACTTTAATACGAATGATGAAATTCTACATGGCCTTCAAACATGACATGCTGTTGAGATGCAGGAGATCAAGAGTACTGAGGACACAGCCAAAGCTCGCAAACAGAAGATCCAGGAGGATGAAGAGGACTGGACTATCCCGGACTATGCTGTTCTAATCTGTTTTAATGTGTTGTGATACTTATATGCTTTTGTGACCTGACCTCCGAGAATTTTGCTGAAACAGCAGTTTTCCGTTGTTTTCCGATTGATGCGACCTGTGCAGGATGTGCAAGCAGAGATCAGCAAATTGCAGGAAGACTTGGCCCGGGAAACCGATGCACAGAAGAAGCGCCTCACAGAGCATCAGTACGAGGCACCGAGATGCAACGAGCAGAGCTTGAAATGTGATGTTTCACCTTGACACATCTTGAAACTGTTGAAACTGCACATCTCAAAGCTTTGTCAGAAGTGAAGTCTGAAGAGAAATTTGAAAGTCAAAGCGGCTTGAAGCGGCTTGATACTTGACAGGTGCAAAGGATGCAAAACAAGTAACTTGGATTTCACTTGGCACATCTTGGCACATCTTGGCACTTTGATTCACTTTGATTCACTTTGATTCACGACTTGATCCGGACAATCCCACGATTTGATGCAAAAGTTGACGACTTGTGAAGGCTTTGGATGGTTTTGGCATGTTTTGGCATGTTTTGGCATGGCGCCTAAGCAGCACATTGCAGCCCTTAAGGCACCTGAAGCTGCAGCGTGCAACGGAAGGAAAACTTCGAAAGATGGACTTGCAGCAGCTTGGATGCGAGGAATGAAACGTACATGGACTTTGACGCGTCATTCATGTTCGAAGGGAATCTAGAGGATCAGAAAGTCTGCAACTTCTCAACAAATGGGATTTGATGGGATCTGATGGGATCCGATGGGATCCGATGGGCTTGAGAAGCCGAAGATCTGGGAAGATCTGGGATAATGTTAAGAGCTTTATGGAGCTTTGCAAGTTGCGCCAAGGCTCAGCGGATTGAAGTCTGAGATGCCAGAGCAGCATCGACATTTGCAGCTGTCCTCAGAATCCTCGGAATCCTCGGATACCGTTCACGTCGTTCACGTTTCTGGCTAGTCTCCTCTTGACCACCAACATGTCCACAACAGTTACAGTTGCCTTAGATTTTCCACTGTATTTCAGATTTTAGTTTAGCTGAAGCATGTCGGCAAGCTCCAATCGAATGTCAATTCTGTGAGCCGAGGCAAGACGTGCAAGCAGAGTTGGCCAAGGCCAAGGAGCGCTTGGCCAAGGCGTTTGCGCTGACAACGGAGGTTTTGTGAAACTTGCCATGCCAGGTATATTGCATCAGTTATACAATGTTATACTCCTATATATATACTATTGCCTATTGCTATCTATTTCCTAATCTCTACAAACTAAGCAACATCAGATTCTAGTCCAATGAAACAGTTATGCAATCACATAACATCACATAACAGCATGGCAACATAGCACAATATCATACCAAATACCAATGAACGTGTTCTGAAATGCTGTCACCACAAGGCGCAGCATGGTTTGGCAGAAGAGAAGAGCTCCACCCAGAGGCGCTGGTGATATGGCCACTATTGGCTAATGCTTCTCATAGTTTTGAAGGGAACACAGCTTCACAATATTTCATAGCTCCAAATTCACGAAGTCGCCCACAGTGCAAATTGCGAATGTGACAACAGTTGAAAAAAATGTTGAGAAACGTATTAATTATTAATTCCAAGTTTCATAGCGCTGCATCTGGCTTTTCCTCGAGGCGCTTGGATGAGGTTGCCAAAGCTGCAGCAGCCAAAGAGTCAGAAACTGCACAAGAGCTGAGACAACTCAAGGAGCCGAATCCGACCCAGAGATACAAGATGTTACAAGATGATACAACCGATTTACACGTACGTATAATTAATCAAGTATACAAAATTATACAACCACACTCATTTTTCAAGAACTTCTCATACTTCTGCAAACACAGTGTTTGGACTTCGAGCCCCCACAGCCAATCCGGCGAAGGAGCAAAATGAAGCAGAAATCAAGAATTGGAAAGAGAAGGCATTTCAGTGGGCATGACATTTCAATCACATGTGCAATTTCAAAGACACTTTTTCACCGTGGCTATGCGATGAGGATTGCCTCCAGTCGTGCTTTAAATTTTGCTCTACCACGCTCCATTCGTTTCAACATGTTTCTCAACTGTGGTGACTTCCTTGAGCTTAGGTGCAAGCAGCGCGCTTGGCCGGGCAGCAGGAACTTCAGTCTGTAGATCCTTGGTAGAAGATATAGCTAAGAATAACTAAGATATATAGGATTGGAATGGATTGGAGTCATTGGAGCTGATATAGCTGGAAGTGACTCACTGTGACTCACTGGAATTGTTTGTGCTGTACTTTTTGAGTTGGCAGAGCTTGATGGCGCGATTGACTTTCCAAACACTTAAAACGTGAATGTGCCGCGACAACTAACTGAGCAGGACTAGGACCACTGCTCGGACCCGGGCAAGTTTGACCAATTTCACCTGATCGACGTTTCACAGTTTGGTCGAAGTTTGGTCGACGGTCGACGCTTCGACGGGCCAAGGAGGCGAAGCTGGAGGCGCAGCGCCGGCAGCTCGAGGAGATGCCACAGTGCCACATGGAAGTGCCGTGAGTTCCGTGTGAGTGGGCCATTAAGCCGTTCAGCATCATTAAGTGGAAGCATGTGGAAGCATACACATGTGAGTATCGCATGTGAGTATTACACGTGAGTATCGTGAGTGGCCATTTCATGGTCACATCATTGTCACATGATGAGTGCTGCACTGTGGGCGGGATGTGGTATTTGCAGTGGGACTAAGTGAGACAAAAAGAAGCAAACGTCAGCAAGATGGCAGTGTAAGTGCACGGCTGCAAGGCAGTTTCATTCTTTTCAAAGTGAAGAACCACTTTCATTCATTACTGAAGAGCCAATACACCTTGCAACCGGCTGCTTTTACTCCTGGAACTTTCCAGGAGAACCACTTGGCAACTTCACGCAAGGCTGAGATACTCCACAAAGCTTTGGACAAGGATGAGGAGACTTCGGAGACTTTGGAGACTTGGGAGACTTGCGTGGAGATGGAAACTCCAAGAGACTTTACAGGTGCTTTATGGTGCTTTCACTATGCACCTGTCTGATTGTGTCTTCCCATGTCCAGGAGCAGTTGCAAAAGGCCCAGACCTATTTGGCCAAGGTGCTGTGTGCTGTTCAAAACATTGTTCAAAAATGTTCAAAATATTGACATCTTTGTTTTCGTAAAACATGCTTTGGAATCAAAATATTGAGTTTTTAAAACATTGCTTACATTTGCTTACCATGGCTTACCGGCTTACTTTTTGTGTGTCAGGAGATGAATGCCGCGGAAACAGCTGAGTCCAAGGTCCAGGCGCAGCACGCTGCACAAGTTGCGTTGCGGCGTTGCGGCGTTGTTTCTGCGTCGTTCTGCGTTGCTCGGAGGCGTTGCCCAGCATCAAGGCAGGCAGAGAAGCTTCCACCCAAAGTCGACGGTTTGACGATGTTTGACGGTTTGACGGTTTGACGGTTTGACGGTTTGACATTGCAGGAGAAGAAAAATGTCGAAGAGGCCCAGCATCCTGAAATGACTTTTCTTTTGCTCGTTTCATGATGTTCATGATTTTCATATAAACAATGGGATTCTACGGATTCTACGGATTCTACTGCTCCATTCTGCCACGACGTGACGATGACGTGATGGTCCAATAGTCCAATGGTGTCAGGCGGTGTCGACCTGGCGCTCAGCTCTCAAATCCGCGCTGGCCAATGTCACCTGGCGACGCCTGTGATGCGATGGTGATGACAGTGATGACAGTTCTCATTTGATTCCGAGTCAATCCGATTCATCATTTGATTTTGTGAATCTTGATTATCTTGATTCAGTTTGGACTCGGAATCAAATTGATCGACAGATTGACTTGCATTACATTTCAAATTATTTCGGGATATTCACATTGATGTATAGTCATTCATTTGTGATTTCTAAAGTCAACCAGGCTTCATTTGCAGATGCTATTGTCATAGCAAGTGCCATGCCAGTTGTGCTCAGTTGGGACAAATATGGGCATATGGTCACACACTTTAGATGCGAGATGATACAAGGGCGTTCTTGTACATGGCTTCCTGATTTGGTTCAGGTCGGCTTGGGCAGCTGACCGTTGTACACCGATTGGCGTTGACCAAAACAGTAATTGCGCGAACTTTTGAATTGGTGGGCTGCTGGCAAACAATGAACACTAGCGCAAGGGCAAAACGCACGTTTGCAAAAACCATCACGGTCAATGTCATGTCATTGTCGCTGCCTTCAAGGTTCAAATGGAGTCCCAATCCACACAGCAATTCAGGAGATGTTCCATGGTACATTGATACTGTACAATCTGTACATATTTAGGATCATTTTTGTATTCCGCGATGATTGAGTCTGCAGCGGATGGAAAAAACACTGGGCAGAAGCGATCAAATTCAGCAAGACCCCTGTCCATTGGTCCATCCTTTTTCGACCACGTGTGCCCGCTTTCATCAGACAACAAACATGGCTGGCAACGCGTTTGTGCAGGCCTGGGGCAGTGTTTCATGCGTGAAAGTGTTGCCCGAACTCACCACGATCAGTGTGATAGTGTCATCAAACATCAAATGAACCGGTTCCATTGTATGGATTTCAGCGATACTATCGAATTCCAGCAAAAACCGCCTTTTGATGTTGTAAACAGGAAGTTATTCTTGATACCATTCCACCATGTTGATCCATTTTCGTCGCAGTCCTTGGTTTACATTGAATTTAATTCATCTTTTCATTTTCATTTTGACATGTTTTGATTTATTTATCGTCTTTATCGTCTTTTTGTTGTGGCTTTGGCATCCTATGGCATCCTATGGGTCGGGGTTGAAGGCGCAGACTTTCCAGTCTCAGTCGTGGCAACGCATCGAACGGCCACGGCCGCTGGAAAGAAGCGCGCGCCATGGTTTCCACGGCGTCCGTGGTTCACGTTCTGACCATACAAGGCCAGGTCATGAGAAAAGGAACTATGCAAGTTGTTCAAATCATTTGACAGATTTTGTCCAGATATTTCTTGCAAAGTTTCTTGTCGAATGTACAGACTTATTCCTTTCCTGACAGGTCTATAGCAGCGGCAGGAGTCATCCTGGTGGCGCTGCAGTCACGCAAGCGACAGCGAGGCTATGAGACATCAATATCACTGATGTCATTTTTTTACATGTGATGTTTGGCGATCCTAATCATGCGCGACTTGAAGTTTCAGCAAGCTCCAGTGACTCCAGTGTTCTTTTGACCGAGCGGGGGACAAGTGTACTGAAGGTCATAAAAACTTTGAATCTGTGCACACTTTTTGCAGTCAGAGATCTACAGAATCTACAGGACGGGTGTGCCGAAGGGGTCTGACTCCTTTGGCAGAGCGGCTGGGTCGCATGGCTGGTGTCATGCCAGGCACCCAGTTTTCA
>Ga0126342_10016957_pt1 | contig 12638 bp, 12 predicted proteins | sample Cyp1metagenome_FD_92528 | JGI IMG/M metagenome (GOLD analysis project Ga0126342, IMG submission 92528) | Coral microbial communities from Lord Howe Island, Old Settlement Bay, Australia - Cyphastrea 1 metagenome | ecosystem: Host-associated > Invertebrates > Cnidaria > Coral ...
TATATATATAATATAATATAGTATAATATCATCTATTGCAGTATATTATAATGCAATAATTATATAATATAATATTTTTTGATATAATATAATACCATACATAATATAATTTAGTATAATATAATAAAATATAATACAATATAATATATGTAATATTTTATGTATATGTTTTTTGACAATTAATTTTACATTTACATATATATATTCATATACTATTATATAATATATATGTATATATATATACATGTATATATACATGGGAAAGTCATGGAATATATATGATTTTAGTTGATTTTAGGGGGTTCGCCAAAATATTTCAGGCAAACCCAAGTGGCTCAAAGTAGCTGGTGTTTTGAAAACGTCGCGTTTTGACCATACAGCCCAGACTGAGTGCAGGCCGCCACCGTTTTGGTGGAGGGTATTCCTGAAGACTACCAGTCGGATGAGAAGGTCTGCACACGTGGGAGGTTGAATCTCAAAGGATCATGGAAACTGGAAATGACAATGACTTTTCGGGCAAAAAAATGCAAAAACGCCGGGCTGAATGGATTTTGTTGGGTGGATTTCACTGAATTTCTAGTTTTTGTTGTTCCCTGTTTTTGCGATTAAGGCAGGGCTCAGAGATGTGTTCTTTGCTTAGACTTCGAACGTTGCCTTCCAGCCGCAGGTGACTGAGTACTTCAACCGTATGTTCCAACCAAACGCTGTGAAGGCTGGGTGTGGGGTTGATATGGAGGATGGAATGATTGCATGATTGGAAAAATGGAGGATATGTTCTACATTTTTCTACAGAAGGACTGGCCTTGTTTTCTGGTGTGAATACACACGCGTAAGCTGACGTTTTTTGTCCTACCAGTAACAACCCGCAGTAACTTTATGATCAGGTTTATGGTTTATATTACTGTGTGGGCTTCAACAGTTTACCCACACATTTACCTTTGAACAAATTGATTGAAACTGCATTGAATTAGATATTGAAACCCCATTAGTTACTTATACAAACCCATTCAACCCCTATTTAGAACCCATTAAACCCCAATTAAAATCAACCGAAACCATTTCAACCACCATTTTTTGCCACTGACCTCCGTGTTTCGCCTTTTATCGGGGGCAGGCGGTACATGTAGCGAAGAACATCGTGCAACTGGAGTCCGTCTACAGTGAGTTGAAGGACGCCATGATGGCCCTGGCAAAGGCCAACGGCCTGGAGCTGGGATCATGGCTGGGACTGGCTGTCTTTTGGTGGCTGTCTTTTGAAAACGGCTAGAAGATGGCTGTATCTCTCATGTCACCCAGATGATATGTGTGGCTGTATCCCATAGAAGAGGGATCTCGTTTCACTGAATTCAACAATGTTCTGTCTAAATATGTCAACATGTTCATGTTTGAATTCTTCTCTTATTCACTAAATTCGGCCTCGAACTAGAGATCAACGGATTCCCAAATAAGCAACTACCATCTCGCATTTGGGGATGATTTTTGACCAACCCATTGATGGTGGTATTGTCGATGGTGTGTTAGAAGCAAGCCAGACCACTTCATGTATTGCTTTGTTGCTGTGGTTGTTGGGTTTTCGGAAATTGCAAATGGGAATCCAACCGATGATAGTGGGTAGAGCTGGCAATGAGTTAGCAGCTTCACAGGACTGAACGATACTGAACGTGGCTGTTAGGTGGGGAAGAACATGTACCCATGTATAACCCATGACTGGCGAAATCCTAATAGGCTCCTCTTGTCCATGGTGCGATTGAGGAACGTGGCAGAATCCCTGTCATTTGACCTTTTCCACCATTTTCGTTGCTCACCGAATTGTGGGTTTTGCACCCCAATTAGAGACACTTGGTGTCCTGGCGCTTTCTGGGTCCTGCCAGGCAGAGCAAGAGTGGGAAAATAGCGGTAAGGAGGCGCGGCCATGTTTCCCTCAGCGAGATGAAACCAGTTTTTGTCCAACTGGTTCTGTACCAGTTATTCTGTCAGAAATTTGAAATGTGCAATTGTGTTACCTCCGCTGCATTTGTCGGAAGGACACTGTATAGTGAATACCTCAATCATGATCCCAGCACATGGTACAACTGGAATACACTGCATTCCAGCATTGAGAATGCATGGGCCTGACATGGGTCCCATTCCTCCCTTCCAGTCACTTTGACCATGCTGACCATGCTGACCAGGCGGATTCGAGGCCCAAGATCAAGAGCATCATGGGTCAGAGTGGCTCGGAATTAACTCTGGGTTGAGCTGAGAGTTCAGTATCAGCTCGCCCAACCCGGGGGAAAACATCTCAGAATTCAACAAACACATACACATACCACTATACCACCCCGCAAATTCACGTAGACCTTGCATGACACTGCCAAATAGGGGTTGGACGTCTGCATTCCTCTAACAAGTATACTTGCTCTCACGATGTGAGTTTGCCAACCAACAAGACGCTATGTACCAAGACAACTGGTGATGTGTATCTGCAAAGTTCAAACTTAGACATTGATATTAATCAGCACTAATGACGTCTCTGACCAACAACAGATGGGATTTAACCAACAACAACAACAACAGCCTTTCCCAACGTCGAGGTGAAGATGCCATTGATCATTGGTCGGAGCAGGTGAAGCTGAAGACGTCCCTGGGCTCTCATAGCTTGAAGGAGTGAACTTGGGAGGAGAGATTCAATATACATATCTATATATATATATGTATATAAATACATATATGATGTAATAATATATTATATTATATTATATTATATTATATTATATATGGTAAATGTATATTTAGGAACCTCACGGGTTAATTGGTCAATTGTAATAGATGGGAAATTAATGCAACGTGGTGAACACAATGTCATAAATCACCACCTGCGCATGGTTAAAAAAAAACAACCCATTTCTGGTAAGTATGGGATTGTCCATAGTCTTTCATACCCTTTTTTTATGTATGCTCCCATTTCACCAGCCAACTAAAGTATGCCAACGTTCGCTCCGTTCACCACTCAGGAAGGAAGCCAAAGAGTACCGCGAGAACTTTATCAAGGTGTGATGCAGTCAGAAATGCGAAAGATCACCTAGCTCAACCGGAAGAAATTTTGGTGTGTTTCATTCCTTGCCATAGCAATTCGAATAGTTAATATTTACGCAAATATATGTATATAATATAATGTATCTATATACATATGTACATACATATATGTGATACATATGTGTATATATATATATACATGTGTATGTGTGTGCATTCATGCATATTTATTTGTTTGCCAGCCACTTGAAGAGTTTTTGCAGAGTATTTATGTACGGTTGACCAGGAATTAGGAACTGGATATCTTAGTAAGCAAATATGAAAAAGAACACTGCAATGGAACCAAACCCTGGGAGGACCCATGCAGTGCATTCCCACTGCAGGTATTGTTCGTCATAGTGGTTCTTGTACCTATCGTGTTTGTTAGGTTTGGTTTTCATGTTGTTTGGCATAAACAAGGTAAAACTCATCGTTCAAACATGATGATGCCTCATTCTTGGTAGGTCATGTTTGAATAACTCATTGAAGTTGACAGCACAAATTTTCATGTTTGTTTGTTATTGAGATGTTTGCTGGTTGTAATTAGCATATGTATTCGTAGCAACTGAGTATGACACCGTTCTTTCCGACAACATCTTAGGAGCTAAAAAGTAGCCTGCAAGATTCCCTCTGAGTGACTGTTGGTTCAATGTACGGGTGGCGTTATCCCCCAACATTTGCCAATCAAGCATGCAAATGAAACAAACAAATGTTTCAGCCCCCATGTTCCATGGAATATGTAGGAAAAAATATATTTGTGATTTTGAGTGCCGATTGCCGGATATATCCCGCTTGTTTGCCGATTAAATGCGTCTTGTGCTAAATCCCCATTTGTTGATTGAATCCCATGCTTCGATGCTCCCAACTGTTGCTTGCAAGTTGAAATCTTACATGTTTGTCAGCTTCAAATCAATTAAAAGAAACACCCCAAAACCATGGTGTTTGGTTTCAAATCACCCTGTCATTCATTTTAATGTGGGTAAAACAATAATAAAGCATCCCCCAAATCACAATTTTTATAGGTGATATGGTATCAACCATTCCCAGTCATGGGTGGTTGGCATTGTTTTACCCACATTAAATCATAAAAAATCGTCCATTTGTTGATGGTTAAATTCTTTAGAATTCCCCAAGGACAAAACCCATTCGAATCCCATTCAAAACCCGCTGCAGGATGCCCATGCCGGTGTGGGCGGCGTCAACGGTCACAGCGGATTCGTGACCTTCTCAGATGTGCGCGACGCGCGGGTGGCGCTCAACGTGAAGTGCCCCGGCCGTGACTGGGGAGTTGGGGTGGGGCGGTGCCACTTCCATGAGGTGTTTAAATGGCTTTTTAATGGTGTTTTTGAGGGGTTTAAGGGGGTTGAATGGAGTTGCATGCATGGGTTTAGTTTGCTAAGTTCGTTTAGTTCACCTGGTTGACGATTGGGTTTAATTGTGGTAGATATATCTAACTGGTTGCTGGGGATTGTTGCAGGGGTTCACCCTGCCCACCACAAATGGCCACCTGGGCACATAAGGTTATACAAGTAAGTGGCTAGTGCTCGTTTACAAACAGGTGGAACTGTGGATGTCTGACATTCATAAGTTGGGATCGAACCCGAACACATTATGGCTATATCCCCACTGATGAATTGGAACTGCACCAGTTGCAGGATCATCCCACATGTTTTTTCTCTGCAGTGACGGTCGTTTTGTCCATGGCGTGACCCTCAAAGTTGGACCCGAGGATTTTCATGAAGGAAACCTAAGGAGCCCCATTTGATGTTCATAACCCAAAGCATTTACCCTGGCAGCCGCCTTCCTGGTGCGTGTTTCGATTGCCACAAGATGGGCTTTGAGACAACAAGAAATTGAATTTACACCACTTTCCCCGCTGATCGTCCTGTTAAGATGGAAATGGAAGTCCAAAAGGTGCCATTTCCCAAAGTAAATTCCGCCCCAGTCTTCAGGGCATTCCTCCAAGAACGGCAGCTTGAATCTCGAGACAATAACAGACCCTGGTACATCATTTGACATGTCATGAACACTGACTGTTGGTTTGAAAACTAGAAGCAAGAGCGGCTTTCCCAGATTCTTTTCGTGTTGGGCATGTGTGTTTGGATTTTTCAGTTTTCCGGGGTGCATTCCTACTTGAACATGACCGGAAGACGTGTCTTCCCGCTACAACGTTTGGTGTTTCCATTATATTATATCATATGTATATATACATATGGATATCATATATCATATATTAGGGATTGTAATGTAGTATGTCCATAGGGATCATTTTGTATAAGATATTATATATACCATAGATCCCCATATACATTATTATATACCATAGATCATAGATAATACCCTTTATAAATATGATAATATTACCCCACATGTTATATATATATATATCATTATATACCATTATATATCATTATATATATATATATATATATATATCATATAGTATGTCCATAGGGATCATATAATATATTGTATACCATCATATTACCCATATATATATATATATAGATCCCCATATATAGATGGTATATCATAGATCCCCATAAATCCCCAGTTCCCCCGTCTCCAGATCGCCAGGTTCTCCAAAGATCTCACCTTGTGGCAGGTGACGCAACCACCTCCTCCATCAGCCTCTGGGCGGGAGGACGTGAGCTTTTTTGGGGGGAAGAGGACGTGAAACTGGGAAAATCTATGGAAAAACCTTGGGGAAACGATGCTCCCTTGGAGCTGGGAAGATTGGGAAAAACCAGAATCCGTTCCTATTTTTCCAATATTACAACATTAAATATGAGCCCAAAAAAATTCATTGATCCAACATTGCAGGTTATATATTTAGAAAAATATTTGCTACTCCCAGATTGCCAAACAATCCGGCACCGTATGGCTGTTTTGGGTTCCCTTCTGCACCTTCAATCCCCCAACATCGCCATGGTGCTGGATGGTCATGACGCCCAGTTATGTGAACATATACAGTCATATGTGGGTTATGTTGACACAACCCCCCAAAAAATGTTGGAACATCATGCAACCTCAAAAACGGCGGGCTTATGCGGGCTTCATGTTTCTCCGAACTTGGATTATGGTGGCCATGGCTTCCATGGTGAAATTCGGGGGTGTTTACTTTTGGGTGGGGGCTATATGTGGGCGAATTTGAGGTTCCTGGGTGACAAACAATTTACTACTGGTTGGTGGTTTGGATCATGAATTTTATTTTCCATATATTGGGAATAATCATCCCAACTGACTTTCATATTTTTCAGAGGGGTTGAAACCACCAACCAGATTACGATTTTCTGTGTACCGCCCATTCAGTAGTGGATGCTGAGGCTGTGATTTGGTCGGATATGAAGGTGAACGTGGATTTGAGGAGTGGTCACTGAACAGGATTGAGCGTGGGAAAGGGGTTGAGAGATGTAGGATCTTGGTAGACCAACCGGTGCATGGTTGATGGCTTGTGCCGGGTCAATGTCTAATATCCAAATCAAGAAAACTTTAGAAAGACTTTAGATATCATCTTTAGGTGGGATATTTGATATTTGAGACTAGCGCTTCAAATGGAAGTTGCCAACTGTACTCTTTTGGGGGCATTGCTGCAGTAGCTGCTTTTTGGGTGGATGGGTGCAATTTACGAGTTGCATGTTGCCGAGATCCGGAGATATCCATATGTGGTTGCCCACTTGTTTTGGCAGGAGGGGAGTGGCAATGACAGCAATCCAACTGATGATTTCCCTTAATTTCCTTGACGTTGCGCACAGCTTGAAAGGGAACACGAATGCATTCGCACTGACAGTTTGTTTCTTTCTAAGAGAATGTATATCTATTTGGACATGCTGAGCTTCGTGATCGGTGAAAAAAGACGTTTACCAGAGAGTGAACCAAAGGAAAGTTTCAGTGGCAGGTTTGCCAGGATTGCTGGCAACAATGTTTGTGATTTACCATCTGGTAAACATTTACATAGCCATGGAAAATCAGTATCTTTAATAGGTAAATCAACTATGACATGAGCCATTTTCAATAGCCATGCTAAATTGCCAGAGGGTACATGGATTTGTCATTTTTGTTGATTTCATTTGTATTTTCGATCCTCCCATTCTGGTTCCTTAGAGTCCTGATGTTCTGGTGGTTCATCCATGGGAATGGGTCAGGTCATGTCCAAACATGTCAGTAGCTTACGGTCATATACAGTACTCTAGTCTAAAATGGATCATCAATACTTAAATAGCATATATATCATTATATATATATATCATATATCATTATATATTATTATATAGTATATAATTTAGAGATCATCTATATATAAAATGAATCATCAACAGTTGACTCATCATATTAGATGCTTAAAAAGTGAAGTGGTGCCCAGCAGATTTGATGGGAATGACTGAGGCAAGAGACTGTTGGGTTATGGCTTGGTCTTTGGCCTCTATGTGGCCTTCACACCGTTTTGCCTTTTCGCTGCTTGGTTTATGAATACAGAATGGACAGAGATTTTCCTGGAAACTCGTGAGCTACTGAGATTGACATTGAATGATGCATATATATATATATACAATATACGTACATATATATAAAACTGTAACTGTAACTATATCTAAACATATACATGAAGCCACTTGAAGTGTTGCTGGTTTCAGAGATTTTCTGATTTCGCTGCCTTACATGATGGAATGTTGAAACACTTCGCTGGTGAGGTTTCAGCATGAAAAGAGACTACCAGGTCCAAGGTTGAGCTCTTGTGAAAGTCACGGTTTTTTCTTTACTAAACGTTGTTGAAGATGAATGCAGGACATGCTGGAAACTGGCATGCCACCATCCTGCAAGAAACGCTATTTTGAGCCGAACGTCATTGCACAACTGATTTAAAAAAAAAAACGGGGAGAGGGCACTATCAAAAGCCATATGTATATAATTATGTATATATGTATAGTTGTTAGCCTACTTGTAAACCAACTTGGCTAACTTTGGGGCACCACTCTTTGCTGGACAAATCCGCATTATATCTCATGACATTCCCATTTATGGTTGGTGATTTTCGATAAAGCATTTGTTTGGGTTCAAAATCCCCATTTCCAGCGATATGTCATGAGTCATGAGGTTCCCAAAATCTTCAAAGACTAGTGAATCAAGTTTCTTCGCTATCTTCACCATCTTTATATGTGGAGATTCCCATTTGGTTGGTGGTTTCAAACATGTTTTATTTTTCCATTCAGTCGGGAATCATCATCCCAACTGACGAAATCCATCATTTTTCAGAGGGGTAGGTATACCACCAACCAGCCATAATATTCCCATCATATTCCCATCGATTCTGGTGGGTTCACCAAGAGCCTATTTCCAGCGGCTGGGTTTAGGTGACAAATCTGGCCACGGCAGTGGATTTGGGGCCCTTCCAAAGCCTATGGGCAGTGACTTGGGATCAAATCTGGGCCGATGAATGGGATTTTCAAGAATGGGAATATAATGATATATATCCCAGTAATATCCAATGATGGGAATGTGTATATATCTATATCCCAGTAATGGGATGAATGAGAAATGGGAATATAATGCGGATTTTCATGGGATTTGAATGGGATGTCCAAGGGATTTCCAAGGGATTTAACCGTCAACAAATGGATGATATAATGATTTAATGGGGGTAAAACAATGCCATGAACCAGCCATGACTGGGAATGGTTTATACTATAGCACCTATATTTTATGGTGATGACTTGGGGATGCTTTCTTATTGTTCTACCAACATTAGTGGGGATAAGATCATGGGACTTAATGCGATTTAGTTGTATTTAGTTGGCAACCGTTAGGTAACTATAAAACACTGCAAATAATCGGGTTATAAGGGGTAAACCATAATAAACCATATGCTAACTGGTGCAGGATTGCATCATATTGCAATCACAGTATCATGGGACTTCATGGGATTTTTCATGGGATTTTTCATGGGATTTTTCATGGGACTTAGCAATGTTCAAAACCCTATACAAAGATTGATTATTTGGGGGACTTATCGGATATCATCATCCATTATGGGAATATTATGGGAATCTCCATCTTAAGGGTTTAACCGAACATTGCTCATTTGGCGCTGCAAACTCCATGAGCCAAAATAATAAATGATCTGGGTATGTTTAAAAATGCTGGGTACCGAAAATGGGTAACTCAATGGTGAATTTTTTTTAACCAGTTGATTTGGTGAAATCCTCATTTTTCCAGCGAAGCCAATATATCAATGGATTGGTTTAAGGGAAAATCTATCGGAAGCCATAGATTTTCCCATTAAGATCATGAGGCTTTGGTGCACATGTTCCCTTAAACCAATCCATTGAAACAAATCTGTTAAATAGTATGATTGACGTGCTGTAGTATGATGTAGTAGTAGTCTATACCCACCTGTAGCTGGTTTTTGTCCCAGAATGATTAGAAAAATAGATTACTCTCCGGTATTTTGGGCCGGCCTTGAGGCCTATGCACCCACTTTGGGTCTTATGATCTTCCTGGCCTTTGCTCCTACGGTGCATGGGACTGGGCGTGTTTTGGCTCGTGTTGATTGGAGATTTGATATTAGTGCATATGCTAATAGAGAGAGAATTATATACAGCATGTATATATATATATATACACATGTATATATAATAAATACATCGTAAATGCGTTTCAAAAAACATATATATACATATCGTAAATGCATTATATGTACATATCAATGTATGCAGACGATTTTTGCAAATAGAACAGACATTCATGTGTATGAATGTTTATACCGCAAGTCCTGCAGAAGACATTGTCTTCCGCACAGCATGTGTTTTCCTGAGATGATCCTTGCTTCGCTGTCACTCGATCGTCCCATGGAGTCCCAGAAAAAAACACATTGCCTGGAATAGCTATGGACTAAATCCCCAGGAATAGACCTAGCCTTGAGCCACAAAGAAAGGTTGGACCATAGGTTGGACATGGTTGGACATGGTTGGACAATGGACCGAACGGCCATCATTTAATCAGTTTCGGGGAGCCAGGTACTGGTGAACATCTTTTCCATGCTCTTCAACTTCAAGTCAGCCACTTGTGCTGTGAGACGTGGGACGGTAAACAGGGATGGTTTCCGGTGAAGATTTCCCCACTCAAACCATGAATTTAGGAGTAAGCAACGTGGTTTGCAGCTAAGATTTTCTCTCAAACCAAGCCGTTTAACCGCTGAAACAATGACGGGCTGCTTTTGAGTGTCACATGTTTTTGGTTTTGGACGTTCAGACATGCACCTTTAGCATACATCATTTTCTGAAGTATCTATTTCAGTACGCTGCACGGCCCTCTTGAATTGCCCTTCAGACGTAACCAACCAACTAATGGCCCGCCCCTTGAACTCCTCAACGGCTACACTACTGGCAGCGATACATTCAAATATTCCAGGGACATATTTTACAAATATTGGCAGAACGTTCCAGATTTGATCGCTGCAGGTACTACTAGATGGTGTGTCTGTGTGTGCGTGCCTGTACGCATCATGGTATGAACTTAGGTGTTTATGATTATTTATAGCATGTTACATAGTTTTATACATACATGTGCGCGTGTGGGTGTGCATATGTCTTTGATATTGTTGTTACTATCATTATTATTACTGTTATTATTTATTTTAATTTGCATTCATTCGTACAATATTTTCTGCGCACACATCCAACCACTGGAAGCTGCTATCCAGGAAGTGAAGAACCAAATGGAGCTGCAGAGTCTTGGCAAGATGGGACGCTGGAACTGCTGCTGTTGCGTTCACGAGAACTCATGGGGTCGCAGATATGCAAACAAGTCCCAGAATTAACCAACCAGTTCGCAAACTTACACTGAAATTATCACATTGCATTATTTGGTTAGAATTCTTCCCTTGTTGGTTTTTCCTTTGGCAACCAACCATTTTGTGGACTTGAAAAGTTGCATTTGTTTATTCAGACAGTTCCCGCTTCAGACACTGACCTGATGTTGAGCTGTTTGATTCGTAGCGGGCCAACCTTGTACGATTTTTTTTGTACCTCAATCGTCTCAATCTTTTGTTTGGTCTCACAAAACCTCAACTAGTTCATTTCTTTGCTTATCGAATTGTATCTAGGATTGGTCATGAAGTGTCATAAATGTGTTCAATAATTGTTTGTTGGGGCATTTTGCCAGGTACCTTTAGCAACCTACATGTTATGGCACTCGGATGTCCTTAGGTTCAATGGGCCACCTACACTTGGAGAAGTTTCTCTTGGGTAGCAGGTTGTCGCGTTCAGTCCATTTTGTTCTAATCCGTACTATTTTGGGTTTAAAATTCCGAAATCTCTTTCTTTGACTGGGTATTTCTGGTTGCGTCCTGAATTTTGTTGGTTCTTAGACTTCCACATTGTTTCCGGAGTGCTTTTTCCATGGAGTGCTTTTTCGCTGGATCCCTGGTTCGAATCCTCTGGTTTTTGTTCGCCATCTTGATGTCAGAGCTGTGTCCAAGGAATTGGTATTTTTGGTTCATGGTCTTCTTTGTGATTGGCGTCACAGTAGTAGGCACCAGATGGGGGAACCAGATGGGGGGTCGGCGAAGCGTGACTAAACATCGATGATTTACGACATCGCATTAGATGGGAGCCTTCAACACAAGACATTCCTGTATTCCTGGTTGGTGTGTTTTCTGATTTGGTACGTTAAAGTTATACACTGGTTGGTGGTTTGGAACATTCTTTCCATATATTTTTTGAATGTCATCATCCCAACTTCCCAACTGACGAACTCATATTTTTCAGATGGGTAGGTCAACCACCAACCAGCATACCATTGCTCCCAACAGTTGCAACGCCTGCCTTTAACGGGCCTCGGCCAGGCCAAAATTTCGTCCAGTTCGTGGAAGACGTTGCCAAAGAGCCCACCGCACTGCCCATGTTGTTGGCCAAGAAGTGGTCCGGCAGCACTGGGCAGCGTTGGTGTGGTCCATATGAAACATGGGGATTTAACATGATTTAATCATTCAATGGGTTGGTTTAAGGGAAAATTTACAGGAAAACCCCATATTTAATGGGAAAATCGATGGTTTCCTGTAGATTTTCCCTTGAACCAATCCATTGAACCATCAAAAATGGGGATAGCAATAGGGATAGCAATAGGGATTGACTGGGTGCACATTAGCCACCAATATGATATTATGTGTAATGCGATTGAACGGGAGATTTTTTCATGAACGGGATTTACATTTAATAGTGGGATGTAATAGGGTATGACGAATCAAGCATATATGATGTTTGGGATATTAAGGTGTGTTTGAGAATAGGGGGTACTTCAAAATTACTTTGTTAGTAGGGAAAAATCTGATCAACCATCGAGTTTTTGGGTACCTTACTTTCATGAAAAAACGCTACGCAACAGAATGATAATAATACACTAATAATAATATAACAATGATATATAAATGTTATAGTGATTCATATGGAATTTTACATAGCAGTCATATGAGCAACCGTAAAAACCCCGGCAATACTAAATATGTATTCGACGGACATTGGTTTATGGAAATTGATGGAAATTGTTAAAAACACGAGGTAAGCGATGGGACCTTCCCAAATTAGCGA
>Ga0126342_10016958_pt1 | contig 12638 bp, 11 predicted proteins | sample Cyp1metagenome_FD_92528 | JGI IMG/M metagenome (GOLD analysis project Ga0126342, IMG submission 92528) | Coral microbial communities from Lord Howe Island, Old Settlement Bay, Australia - Cyphastrea 1 metagenome | ecosystem: Host-associated > Invertebrates > Cnidaria > Coral ...
ATATATATATACACTTAAATGTAATATGGTATAATATGTATGCATGAATGTATCTATCATTACTATATATATAGAATCTTTCTCCGATGTGCTGTACATGTTACATGTGAGTACTAGTGATAATAAGAATAATGTTTGCGGTCACTCCCGCAGATCTCTTTGCTTCAGGCTTTGCATCGCAAAATCTCCTTAAAACCGAAAGACTACAGCAACTTGGGTCGCGTTCGATGCTTTCTTGGAAGGAGTGCTTAATTCTGAATTCTTGCTTTTGTTTTTGAGCGCTGTTTGCTTAACCGGTTGGGAGTTTCCGAACAAACCAACCAGAAGAAACTGAGGTTTACCATCGGCTTCACCATGGCCATAAGTTTGAATCGATGCCCTGTATGCTGACGCGGAACCGGTCATTTTCAGAGCCACATTTCATGGTAATCACTTCTGTTCAGTAGTATTACTGAATCATCAGTCAGAATATGTACTATATCCATCTATCCATCCATCCATCTATCTATCCAATCTAATTACAATGATCTAATCTAATCCAATCAAATCTAATCTAAATCTAATCTAATCTAATCTATCTACCTACCTATCTATCTACCTATCTATCTACCTATCTACCTATCTATCTACCTATCTATCTACCTATCTATCTACCTATCTTGTTTTATCTTATTATAAGTATCTGACTAAACTCTTATAATATCTCATATATACTATTAAAAAAAAAAACTATAGGTAGATGGATAGATGAGCCTTATACTAGATAGTATACAGTATATCTATCCATCTTATATCATAGACTATCTATATATAGATATTATAGATACTATATATACTGTGTTTCTTACAGTTGGTAAGCCACTCAGGCCATGGCTGTGATGCGGCGGCCAGTACCGAGCTGGCTCCCGAGATGCTGGGTGTGGAAACGCCCAAGGTGCCGGGAGATGTCTCCTTAGCGCCTCGGCGGGGGAGATCCCACCGGCTATCCCTTGAGAAACATAGCATTGATAGGTGATTTACACATTAAAAATGGTGATTTTCCATGGCTATGTTATATAAATAACCAGAGGGTATAATATTTCACTAACCTGAATTGTTGGACCATTTTCTTTATAGATGAAGATGGCTATTTAGACTTACAGTACCTACGACACATATTTAAAAATTGTGATTTTCCATAGTTATGTTAGTTTACTAGAGGGTAAACCAAGGCTGTGGAAAACCTCCGGGGGAACCCTAGAAAAAAAACATCTACAAGTTGATGTTCCACATGTTTTTTATTGGGGAGATGCCTAGCGGTATACCCGGTATGGTAATCTTTGTGACCAAACGCAAAGTTTGCAAAATGGCCCAGTTACTCAGTTGGTTCGATGATTGACGACCTTTTTGAACATGGTGAATTTCCAAAATGTTCCATGGTTATATAACCTAAAATGGTTTGGATTCAGCCAACCACGTGGATATCATGGGGATATGTAACTATAATTGATTATACATATCATATACTGGTTGGTGGTTTGGAACATGTTTTTTTTCCATAATATGTTGGGATGATGATCCAATTTGACTTTCATATTTTTCAAGATGGTTAAAACAACCAACCAGGCTATATATTGAATTATCAGAGGATAGATCCGGATGATACGTAAATAGAAATTAGAAGAAAGTAGCTTTGGATCTGAACAAAAATCTCAGTGCGGCTGCGGAATTGTGTTTTTTTCTTCATGTCCAATACATCATCATCGCAGTATCATCACTTCAAATCATTCTCCACTCGTTCGATCCGGATGATACTTAAATAGAAAGTAGTTTTGGATCTGAAAATTTCTCAGTCTTTCTCCATTGATTGGATTGGTTTAAGGGAAATTTTACAGGAACCCAGAGTTATTTTCCCATTAAGATCATGGGGTTTTCCTGTAAATTTTCCCTTAAACCAATCCATCTTTCTCCATGTCCAATCGTTTTTTTTCTCCCGGGGAAGTCATTGATGGAATTGGCGCAGCGAAGATCCTGGCGACGTGAAGATCCGATCGCGACGGATGATCCCAGTCAGCGCGCAAGCGGTTTATAGCCCGTAATATATATATATATATATAATATAGACCTTATATATAGATATATCGATATATATATATAGGTATGAACATATTTATGACATATATATATATTGCAATATACTAACCATAACCACCGACTTGAACCAATTTTTGGTTCCCTGGTTCCCCGAGGCTGGCACCTTGTCCAGCTGCAGCGTGGCGGAATTGGCCAAGCGCTATAAGGCCTGGCTCTATCTGAACCCCAAGGGCCTCAGCGTCTTGGCCAAGCGACCATTGAGCGTCGCGGAAGGGAGTTGGAGTTGGTTTCTGGATGGGAATGGGAGGATTTAGTTCATGTTTTTGTGGGATGTTTAGTTATAATATGTTACCCTCTGGTAAACTAACATAGCTATGGAAAATCACAATTTTTAATGGAAAAATCCACTATTAATGGCCATTTTCAATAGCTACGTTAAATTACTAGAGGGTATCATGTTCATGTTAATCTTCTGTTTAATTGATTGATGACTGGGCCAACCGACTGGGTAGATAGGACTTGCCGTACCGTAGTACTTCAATCTTTTGCTGTCAATGTGATAATGTGCTAAAATGTAGTAACCCGCTGAAAACTAGATTTGTGTCCAGGTATCTAAGATTCACCATGACAAAACAGATGGAATTTCCGGGGGGGGAATTCACCAACTTACACTTACCCTCTGGTAATTTAACGTAGCTATTGAAAATGGCCATTTATAGTGAATTTTCCCATTAAAAATTGTGATTTTCCATAGTTATGTTAGTTTACCAGAGGGTATTGGGGATACTATTCGGGGATGAAACAAGTCATGGGATATAGCTGGGTGAGGCAGAGTTGCCAATACATGGCAAGCTGGTTTTCGCTGATAAACTGTGGAAAATTGACACCGTGATCATGGCATTTCAACTTGTCAGGGTTTTTGTAGTCAAGAATCCATGTTTGGATTTTGCTGCAGTGCATTGACTCATATATAATATTTGCATGACATCAGGGTGGAATATATGGTGGAATCAAGTCTCACCAGGGTGCTTTTTGTTTGATGCGGCCACCAAACTGTGGAGGCCTTAAGACGACCGCAAGGTGGCCCCAACACGATAGCTAAGGTGGATTAGATGACCAGTAAGACGAATGTATGACTATGTATGACTACCCTCTGGTAAATAAACACAGACCCTGAAAATAAGTCATGTTTAATGGAAACTAATCTTCCAAGTACTATTTGCCAGGGTCTATGTTAATTTACCAGAGGGTAAGGTCTATGGATATTTATGGTGATGGATATTTATGGTGATTACACGTGTAATCTGTTGGGTTAAAAATAGACAACAAACATCACTGGAGGCGGGGCCACCTTGTTCCAATTTCGTGGATGCAGCATGTGAGACTATGGATAAGGAAAGCCACCACAACCTCACAACGGCCTGCATCATCATCATCAGCATCATCCGAAAACTGTAATAATCAAACGTGGCAATGTCAAATCCACCAATTATCTACATATATGTAGATATTACTTATATATATATGATTATATATGATGTTCCCATTAACACCTCCATTTACAGGGAAGAAATGTGAGGATGTCAAGTTGCCATGTTTGATTTCCGGAGGGTAATATACTGTATAGTGACAATAATTTTAATGATTAGTCATAGTAATCATAGTAAATCAGAATGATTATAGTCGTAATGAGTCTGAGTCATAATGATCATATAAACCCTCCGGTAAACGTTTACAAAACTATGGAAAATCACCATTTTTTTTATGGTTTTCATCAACTCTTTCTATGGCCATTTTCAATAGCTTTATGTATGTTTATCAGAGGGTAATCGCAATCATCACAATCATCATCAATCAAGGCTTTCACTGTTGGGGCCGTCCCTAAGGCTCCCACTTCACCTCCGGTCCACGCACTTTGGTCGCACAACATTTGTCCTTCCAGAAGAAAGTCTGAGTGGGACGGAAAGACATTGTACCTACCCTATGGTAAACTAACATATATATGGAACATCACCCATTTGTTACAAGTAAATCAACTATAAATGTGCCATTTTCAATAGTTGAATTCCCAGAGGGTAACCTGTCCGAATCTACGTCTGAACATGATTGTCCTAAGCGTTCAAAGGCTTGGCCGGATTCATATTTGGAAGTAGTTCCAGAGCTATGCCAGCTTGAGACTCCTAACGTCAGCACTTAAAAGTGGTTAAATGTCGCATTAGATAGCAAAAAAGGGTTTCAACAACAAAAAAAACTAGCCCGCCCGCAAATGGGAGAGTCAGGGTATCCTTGTCTACTAACTACCCACCTCCTACGATGACAGGCCCCTAGCACTTTTAATTGGTTTTATGCTCACATTTGATTGTTAAACAACCTTTAAGTAAGTTGGGGGCCTTTGCGACTAGATTCAACTGAGAGAGAAACGGAAGTTCAGGGGCATTTTTGGCCACATTTATTCTAGGATATTAAACTTCCCCAAAAGGAACAGACTCAATGCAAAACCATGTTGTCCAATGATTGTATTTGGCATGAATGGGAATGGATTCAGTGATTGAGTGCTTCAAACAATCGCGAATATTCGGGATATATAGTCAAAAAATGACGAGGTGGTGGTTTCAATTGCTAGTTGGTGGTTTTAAAGTGTAAGCGGTTTATGTTTTCATGCTCAACCCTACATGATCCCCTGACTCAATGAGATTTTGCAGGGGGTGGTGCAACCATCAATCAGTATGTTTAGTCTTATTGCTAAAAGATGAATTGTATACCAGTGGTGGGCCGCTATCAATCCATTTTCGGGATTTGTGTATTTAGTTATCTTAGGATTCCATGGCATGGGATGGATGACCATAAACCATGAACATTCCGTGTAACTTGACCATGGGTTTGGTTTGAAAATAGGCTACTCCCAAATCCATTGGATCATTTTCCCTATTAAAGTAGCCATGAAGGGCTATACATCATTTTCAGACACAGCGAAGCTGTCGCGGCCAGTCCCCCCAAGGCATTTCCAATCGTGCTGTCGGTCTTCCGAGCGACCAAATAAGAAGCGCGGGCTGCCGGTTTTTTGGGCCCAGATTCAGTACATTTTTGTGTTGCTAAACTTTTTGGTTCCTGAGAAGTGATCATTTTTGTTGGAAGGAAACTAACTATAGTTTCTGTACATGTCTACGTATATGTATGTATATATATACACAGAACTGTTTGTTACATATGTAATTATATGTATATATATACAATAGACTGTAGTTTTTGTGGAAGGCGGTTGGGCGCCATCCTGATTTTGCTGCAGAGTGGTGTTAATTCCTTTCTGATTCCTGCCCAATTGTTTGGGCATTGGCTTCCCAACACATCCATTATTACATGCAGATACATGCAGTTGTAAAGGTTAGCAATAAACAATAATTTTCACAGCCAAAGGCGGCACTTGGATCACGTGGGGCCCCTGCTGTTCACCATCATGTTGATCTCTGAGGGGTACCCCTGCAGGTTGGTGATTTTGGATTTCTTCCGTCCACCAGTGCCTGCAGAGCAGACGCAACAATTACTGCAAGCCATGAGTCAATTGCCCAGACCCTTGATGGTTCAGTCACTGGGACATGGAGAGACTTGGGGAGGTTTGGGTAGGTGAAATTTCTATTCATTGCCCACAGAGAATGCATAGAAATGTTGTTGCCATACATTAATACATGCAGGACCCATCTACGAAATCTCATTGTTTGTTTCCTTTTTGGGGAAAAGCTATCGAAAGTGGAGTTCAACGCATGCTTTGACATTGGGATCCTGAAGCTTTCACTTAAACCAGTCAGAGCATAGTCTCCCACTGCCTCATCACAAACTATCAGCCCCGACGAAGGTCTTGCCATGTTTTGATGGTTTTTTCTACCATCGGAGCGATCATGGTTAAAAAAAACACAGGCCAAATGGATCCAAATGGATTGTTGGTGGGATATGAACTATGACGTGACATGACGTGACCATGTTCCTTTTCAACATATGAATCCGGGTGACTTAAAACCAATGCTGCCTCAAGGTCCCACCCTTAGATGCCCTGAAAACAGGGTCAATGATGTCAATGATTGTCAATGTATACATAGCTGCCACGATTTTTTCAGCCACCACACATGGCAAACGATGATCAACGATGACGGCATTGCCAGGTGCAGCACAGGCACTCGCTCTTCTGCGTTGCTCATTTTATGGTTAGCGAAAGTATCAGGCCATCGCCTAACGGGGCGATCCCGGGACACCGGGGCGATCCGACCTAAAAAGGTCCGGGAACGTGCACCGGACCTCCAGCCTCTACAACAATGTAGAACACGTATCAATATTTCAGAAGATTTGCCAGAAGATGCCAGAAGATGTGGCAGAAGATATGTCAGGAACAGATATCGGATAATGTATATATTTCAAGATAAATGTCGGAACATATGTCAGAAGTTATCAGAATGAATGTTTGCACATATACATGTCAGTCTTTCTTGTCAGAGTGTTGTGGGGGTCGCTTTAACCGCAACTATTTTTAGATGAGCGGCTCAACCACCAATCAGTCAAATCGTATCATTGTTTTCGCAATTTCAACAGGAATAGATGATCAAACAGACGTGACTTTGGCAATTCCACATTTCGAGACAAGCCCCCTGTTCTAGGACAGATTTTGTCGCGGCAGGTCATAACCTGGAAGCCACCCTGCGAGTAGCAGAGGACACAGCAGAGCTGGGCGCTGTGGCGCTGTGCTGTGGAGATTTGTGGAGTCGTGTGAAAGAAAGACATGACCATGACATGGAGTGGATATCGTATCATGACTATTATTTATTGATTTATTTACTTATTGAATCTTATTGATTTATTTATTATTGATTTAGTCTTTCATTCATTCATTTATGTAAACGCGTGTGAAAAAAGAGTCACATAAAATCATATAGAGACAGAAATAGAGAGAGAGAGAGAGATCCCCTTTTTTTTATCTTTTTTTGCTGATTCACTGATTTCCTGGGTTGTTCCCCACCCAGGACATGAAATGTCTCCGTCGCTTGATGGACTCGGGCTGGGTCCACGAGTGGCTACAGCCAGAATTGAGCCTGAGCGGACAATAGCTTTGCTTGAACAATTGATGATTTGGCCTCAGACATTGCAATATATTGCAATATTGATAGGACAGTGATGATTAGCCCAAAACAGGCCTTTGAACTCTATGATGTTGAGATTGATTGTAACCATGACTATACATTTGTTTCTAGCTTTTTTGGGGTTAGATCGGTATTGATAAACCACCAAGTCTGTCTGAGAATTTGGGGTTTGTCAAGCCTCTATGTTTGGGTGCACCCTGAGATCTTCCGCGGTATGGGTTTGTTTGAGAACTCAGCGAAAAGCAGCAATTCTGAGTGTTTTCACACTCTTTCCATACAAGGTGGTGGTTCCCCAGTTTTAGGTTGGTCTTTAAACCTCATTAACTATAACTATAGATATACCTACCAGAAACCGGTGAACTAGGACCAAACTTAGCTCAGTATGGTATACCATGTGTTTTGAAACCCCCAGAGTCTGATACGGGTGCCATCAGGTGCCCTTGGTTGCAGTTTTTTGGTCGGACAATTCCCCGTGAAGGCAATCAGCGTAGATGATTCCTATTGAACATGCAACATCTCCATGGCAATGTTTATATACTGTATTTATGTGTCCATGTCCTGCGCATTTTCTTGTTGTAAACCGACGGATGTTTGGAGGTCTTCCGGGCATGATGTGATGATCATGATGGTGATGGTGGTCATGGTAGTCATGGCAGTCATGGCACGACTGTAATGGTCTTTTTCAGCTGACGATGCTGCGGAGAAGGGGGAGGAAAATGCAGGCTTACGACAGATGGTTGATGAAGTTGATGACTCCTGCAGACAGAAAATCATTCACACGCAAAGATACTGTAGACTGTACATAACTGTTTGATGGTACTACCATGTACTACCTATGATGAGATCCTTTTTTGTAGTCAACAAGCAGCTGGAAGTTCGAACAAACCCATTGTTTTCAAAGATTGCACCTGTGTGATCAGCCCTCAAAATTGATGCTTATAGACCCTGAAGACCCATATAGACCCATACATTGCGAGTTGGTGCCATCATACCATTAAATGGCATAAGTTCTATTTGGGATATTAAAGCCCCGTAAATTCTTTCAATCTCAATGAGTAAAACGTTGTTTTCATGTGTCCTCATGTTTTTAACTGGGTATACATATCAATCATAAATTCTATATCTTCACATGTGTCCGCATGTTTTTAACTACTAGGTATACATTATAATGTGGTTAAAAACAATAATAAACCACCCATTTGGGAATGGTTTATACCACTTATGGTTATGACTGGGGGATGGTTTATTATTGTTTTAACCACATTACAGTATGTACAATTCCATCATGTTTGCAGTGTCATCACTGCGTGTCGTCGTCGCTGCGCGTTGTCCCAGTTGAGGAATTCTCCCCTGGAGGTGGTACAGCCTTCCGGTTATTTGTTCCTTGGCAGCCCGTCGTGTAACGTAGCTGATGACAGAGGTTAAAGGTTCAGATATCCCATGGATTGTTTCGCATATCCAGTTTGTTATATGATATACAGTGTATTTTTATTTCATATGTATGTGTGCATATATAAATACAATAATACATCTATTTATACATATAACATTGTAATTTCTGCATGCATATACATATATATATATACAACATAGATACACACACACACATATATATATATATAGACATATCATTATATCCCCATGATTATCCTCAATATCATGAAATCATGTTGTGATCTCATGGGTCTCATAGCGAGGTTGGAAGCCTTTTTTGAAGCCGCCACTTCGAGTCTCAGCTACCTGGTGGTTTGCAAAACCACTAAGGCCACCAAGGGAGATTAAGGGAGCCACGTTGAGTAATCCTTTTGAGGGTATAGGCTATAGGATATATTATATATATACACATATATATATACATATCTATTACTATTAATTTTTAGAGTAGATTTGTTTAGCTGGTCTGTTTTTTTTTGGAAAAAAAAACAGGATACTTACTGTAAGGTTATATCATAATATCCATTCACATCCCCTTGACTAAAAGCACAGCAGCCTGGGAATACATCTCAAGAACCGATGTTGCTTTTTGTGATGTATTAACTCAAACGTCCCCCCAAACATGGCAACATGGCACGCACCTCTGGAATTAAAACAGATGAGATCAAGGTACAATTCGGTTCATGTTATACTGTTATACCCAGATTTCGATTTCGGCAAGCAACGTTCACTACTTCGAGCCCACCATTTGTGGATGCCTCGAATGGCAGGAAGCAGTGCTGATCGACCCCTCCCTGAATCGGACGGAGGCGTATCTGGAGCTGTTGGATGAAGCTGGAATCAATCTGAAGCGCCTTGAGCTGGCAATGAATGCTGTTATTTTTTCCCCTGAACGTCAAGATCAAGAGCCCTGGCCTTGTCATCCGGTTGTCAAGCCCATCTCCTGAGGTATGTGATCAACACACACTGCCACTATGACCACGTCAGTGCCACAGGCTGCCGCATCCCAGCGGGTGACATGTTTCGCATGCTCGGGGGGATCCCATTGCTCGCTGAGATTAGTCCCATCTTTTTGGGGTAAGATGAGTGGCAAAGAACCTGTCTCTGTGGTAGAGGGTTTGCAAATTTCTCAACCTGGAGGATGTGTTTTTGTTTTGCCTTCGAAGTTCTTGAAACCAGAAAACACGGCGGGAACCTGACAAAGAAAAATAGAAGAAAAACCCTCAGATCCTCCGTGGCCATGGGAACATATCCAAAGTTGGTGGATAATCATCCAGTTTCATCAGGAATCTGCAACAAATCCTGCTGAGCTCACGTTTGCTGTAACCTCACCAGCCTCAATTATCTCAATTGCATGTTGGAAATCCGCTTTTGCCTGGATGTGTTGCCCCATCCAGAAAATATATTTTAACAATAAATAAGCATGGTCACGGCGTGCCACAAAGTGGGGCCCCCAGTTCTAAGTTGGTTTATATATGTTTATATGTTTATATGTTTATAAGCCCCCATTCACTATAGCTATATATAAGATGTTGTAAAGATATAGTATAATCATAAACCATGGTATACTATAAATATATATATATATATCATAAACCATAGTTCTTGGAATTATAAACCCACTTCGCAAAATCTCATCATTTCCCAGTCCCTCCCCCAGGCAGCGATGCGCTGCGGGCGCGAAGCTCCGGTCTGCGCCTCTTGAGTTCCAAGGAGTCCGGCGCGGCAGCGGATGAGTTCCGGGCAGAAAGCTGGGGGATGGACGTGGTAGGGTGGTGCATGGTGCTACCAGCAAGATAAGCTATGGCAGCTATGGATTACCAAAGTGGAGCGTTGACCAGTAGAAATGTGGATTCAAACAATGACAATCTTTGTACACCAGCAACAATTGGGGGCTAACCAATAAACATGAGGATTTGAACATGATTTTGCATCCACAATTTTGGATCTATACCCTATGGATCCTCTGGTATGGATATGTCTTTCAATGGGATCTTGAGGCAGCCTGCTTGGCCCACCAGCCGGCAAGTTCATGATGAACCCCCAAAACGTCCCAAAACGGATCCAAATGGATCCCAAAGTTGCAAACCTGGCAACTTCCATCCATTTTTTTGCTAGAGTAGTTGGATTTGTCCGCTCCAAATATGACCGGTTCGATATAGTTCGATGCTCGAGGATGTCTGTGTGTGTGCGCGTGTTTTTTGATGTTTTTAGTATACGATACCTGGCAACATCCTGACAAACTATGTATTATATAAATGGGAGTAAATGGGGATGTTCCTTATGCCGTTTGACGAGTCGAAACGGATGTCGTGGATTTGTTGTTTTGGTCTCTCCCTGACTGGTGACTTGACACAATTGGAAACATTCAAGCATCGAAAGAAAGTGGGGAAGACGTACGTTCTCCCCCATAACTAGCCCATGAGAAAGGAACACGAAACGCACAAACTTGCCATTTGCAGATCCAAAAGATATAAAAACTAACAACAAATCGAACATGGGACTCAAACACTCTCAAACATTGTGCTTGTACATGTCAGATCCGAAGAAAAAAAACCCTATTCTGTACCAAAGTTTAACAATAGTTAACCCCAAAATCACCCAGTCTAAATAATACACCAGCACCATGGAGCCTTTGGCGCCAGTGATTTCAGGTTCCTTTGTCATGGCCAACTGGTCCATTTTGGCAACTACCGCTTAGAGGTCCGTGCCACACCAGGCCCCGGATTAGGATAGGAGGGAGATGTCCAGGACGGGGACGGGAGACTGGGAGGTGCTATGCCGCCCTTTCCCATCATTTTTTTAAAGAGAGCATTTGTATGAGCCCTTCGTAACTCATGATGAAAGGGTCCACGCGAATTTCACCTCAAATCAAGGCAGTGACTATCATTAGGTGATTAACTATCATTAAATATCCATTGTTGGTACTTGACTCAAGTTAAATTTTCAAAAATCACGGCTTGAATTTGCCCATCTTTTTCACAAAGTTCAACTTCCCAAACGTTTCGGCTCCTTGCCCGTCCACATCCGTCGTCTCGTTGTGTCAGGCCACACCGCGGGGTGTTTGACCTACGTCCTGCAGGGCCCTGACGACCCCAAGGTCACCTTCACGGGGGACACCTTGTTGGTCCGCGGCTGCGGGCGGACGGACTTCGCCTCAGGCGGACTATGGGACTATGGGAGTGAGCTCCAGATGTTGGGAACCGAACCCCTACCATATATATTTTACGGTTATAATATGGTTATGATATGGTTATATAAGCCACTTACTAGTGGAACTGCACCTGCAAGGAACTAAGTAAGTATCGGTGACATTGGAGATGGTTAGCTATTAGGTTTACCGCCGTATAAATCCATAATATGCCCGCATCTCTCATGATTTTTCTTTGCCTTATGCCAATCCAACATCATCACAACCCAGCACGGCAATGTGACAATAATGGATTGTAAAATCGTGTAAATGTGTTCACATGGAAAACATTGGAAAACCCATCAATACTGGATGTGCGTCATATGCTTTTTGAGTGATCAAAGGGACGCCCCCCCCTTTTTGGGGCGCGAAATGCACGATGTTCATTAATTAGACCTTCATGTTTGGAGGTGGAAGCCTCCCATACTTGGGGGATCATCCCATTTTGTAAATGAGCGGCGGGTTTTACCCTATTGATCTTTCAGAAAACTGATTAGAATGAAATGGGACATATGCCATCTAAGAATTCCCCACTAATTCTTAAGAAATACCCCAAGCAAGTGACCGCAAAGTAACCCCATATAATCCCATATATAAGTCCAATAAAAAATGGACTATCCAATCGGAAACTGGGGGTAGCTATAGTACACCCCAGAAAGATCCAGAAGTAAAATCCCAGCAAAATACTGAGAGAATTGTTCCTTTTCACGAAAGGTAGCCTAGGCTACCTGAGTTCTATGTACTTTAGTACTAGTTTAGTACTGGGGGAGGTGGGTGGTCCTTTCCCGGAAATTGAGAGCCGAGAGTCACGAACGGAG
>Ga0126342_10016959_pt1 | contig 12638 bp, 15 predicted proteins | sample Cyp1metagenome_FD_92528 | JGI IMG/M metagenome (GOLD analysis project Ga0126342, IMG submission 92528) | Coral microbial communities from Lord Howe Island, Old Settlement Bay, Australia - Cyphastrea 1 metagenome | ecosystem: Host-associated > Invertebrates > Cnidaria > Coral ...
CTCTGAGGTTCCCAGCAGGTCTCGATGCAATCAGCCAATGTGGCCCTCTTTTGGGACATCAAATCCAAGCTCAACTCTTGGAGCTCAGTGGGATCTTGGAGGCACTCCTTGCCAGGTTCAACGGACATGGCGATGTTCCAAGCGATAGTTCAGTTGACCCCGGTGCCTTGGCACAGAGGACTTTCAGAAGGATCTTCAGGGATCTTGCTCGACCTTTGACGCTGAATTTCTAAGGTCCTTCTGATTCGATTTGACATCGACTAAAACATCTAAAGTAAAAACCAATCACCTGAATAAAACTGCAACTGAAAAAAAAAACATAACAAAAGAACGGATGAGTCGGATGTGGCTTAGTCTACCAAAATATACCCAGATCATCATTCTCCTGAGAGTCCCAACCAGTTGTCTCACTGAGTTCCATGGTCAAAACCTTTCGCGCTTGAGCCTCTGCTTGCGGCAGATCTTTCAGCTCCAGCAGACCTCGTTGGTGTGGCAATTTCCACCACGGGGTGCAGGACGGATCTATCGCCATCCCAATGTGGCCTCACTCTTTTGGGCCTAAATTTACTAAAGGTCCTAGCAGGAAACTGAAGAACTGCTTGTCTGGGTCTGGTCATATTCAATTTCAAGATTGAAGAATGACTGTCCATCTGCACTTCCACAGAATCTAGACATTTGTTCAAACGCTTGTATTCAAAGTTATGGCTGGATCGTTATCCACTCACTCTGCCGGCAAAGACAAAGTGATGGTCACAGGAGCAAAAAAACTCCATCTCTGTCCAAGACAGTTTTTCTATGGTTTTCTTACAGTATCCAGAACTTCTGCCAAAGTGCAAAGGCTCCTTTGCCGCAATACTTCCGCTACGGTCGCTTTAGACCCAAAGGGCCGCAAGGATTTTGGACCTGCTTCCAGAATGCCCAAATCTATCCAAATATTGAAAAATATTGCAAAGATTACAGTACAGCACGTAGATCAGCTTAGAATTTCTGCAATCTATGCATCTTGCTTCATGGACTGTATCAAAGCCAAGCCTTCAAGGTCCAGGTGATTGACAAGCTCCAGCGCAACTTTCATCTCTCCTGTATGGAAGACTTTCGAGCGCCAGGGCTCCGGCTGGGAAAATGAAGGGAAAATTGCAAGTGCCAAACTCTCAAGTCAAAGGCCTTTGGCCTTTCCTATGAAGACGCATTCTCACAGGAGGCGCGTTGTGCATTTGGTCTGCAGGAAAGCTTCAAAAACATGTCCTACCTCGCTCTCGTAGCAGTACTATGGCTTCTGCTGCCTTCCAGCTTGTCTGCTCAGGCCTGTCATGAGCCAAAAACTGTCGTGAAAGAAACCCAAAGATGCCGTCCCATGTAGTGATGAGTTTCCGGCCACATCCAACCGCTTCAACAACTCTTCTCCAGAACATCAAGAACACAAATATGAACGCATATGAACGCTATTCTAAAATCCCGTCCAAAAAAGTCCGTGATGTCAGAACCTGTGAAGCCCATGCGCCCCTGAGTCTGCTAGTGACCAGGTTTCAAGCATCAGCAAGGCAGCAACAGCAATCTCTTTTCCTTGGCACAGTCTTTGCATCTTGCTTTTATGCGACCATGGATACAGCCACAACAGACTTTGCAGTTCTGCTTGAGCTTTCCATGTGGGCACGCCTTGCAAATGTTGCAGCGCTGCTTGAGCTTTCCATGTGGGCACGCCTTGCAAATGTTGCAATGGTATTTGAGTTTCCCATGCTCACAACTGATACACTCTCGGCACATATCCTTTCGCCTGCCATGAGGGCATGCAGGCGTGCAAGACATGCACCTGCTCTTGAGCTTACCATGTGGACAAGGTACGCACAAAGAGCATGTTCGTCGAAGCCTTCCATGAGGACAGCTGTTGCACTTGCCACAATTTTGTCGTAGGAGACCATGAGGACATCCACTGCACTTCTTACAGGATTCGCGGCAGAGTCCATGTGGGCAAGCCGGTCGGCACCGTCCATCAGGGCAACTCTTGCAAAACCTGCAAAGCTTTCTTGCCTTGCCATGTTCGCAAGCACTGCAAATGCCACAATGTCCACTTTCTTTGCCGTGCTCGCACTGAAGCGGAACTGGTCCTTTGCGTCTCTTCGGTTTCACGATTTGCTTGGTTATCTTGGTTGTATCCAGGACAGCCAAATCCTGCAGTGAAGCCATTTGATTCTGAGGTGGTAGCTGTGTTTGGCTACTTGTTGTATCAGAATCTGGAGCCCCGTTGCACGCACCAACAATCTGAGGCGGTCCGCCATCATCAAGCTTCGAGCACAAACGAGTCCACTGCTTGGGGGCTAGCAGCTCTGTCTGGGATCTACCATTCAATTTGCTGACAAGATTTCTGAGGTAATCCAGTACAGCTGAGAACTTGCCGTCTTGCTGGTCCACACGGGTCAAGCAAAAAATGACAATTCGCCGAAGTCGAAACTGTAGATTTCCTTGGTCATGGCATAGAATGCAATGTTAAACCGTTTAAAACCGTTGCATTTGTGCCACATCATTGCTTCACCAAATGATTCTTGTCCCTCAGAAACCTTGATGAAGTATCAAGAATGGTGTCATTTATGGTGAGGCATTTGGATTTGGACCGGGTCTTTTTCAAATTACGTGAGTTTTTTGGACTCTGGGACGGCTTCGACATGCGGCCAAGCTGCGATCCAGTGTTTGTTCTGAGTCTGGATCCAATGGTTCTTGTTGGCCTTGATGACACTCCGCCTCCCTTTTCAATCGTGGAGGTGTGAGCGCAGCAACTGCTCTGCGAAAAATGGATTCAAGCCGATTGGTCTCAACTTCTCTCTGATCACCCGAATCCTCAACTTCATCCTGAAGTTGCAGCTCTGCTTCCAAACCCTCCACAAAAGAGCAACGTTCACCGCTGCTTTTGTTCCTCCAAAGTTGGATGGCTTTCTGCAGGAGACGCACTGATTTCTCAGGCCGCATTAGTGAGATTTCTAAGTTGGAGAGTACTTCCGCTGGCATAACATCCCGCAGTGCAGCCCATGGACCACTACCATACAGATCATCTTTCTGTGTCTGCCAAATCAACTTGAGTCCAGTCAACAAACACGGGCAGCAGTGGATACCCTGAACCTTCAGCTGCTCGAGGTAGCATCTAAGAAGGTCAACAGCCAAGAGCTTAACCGCAGCTCCACATTTTGGTGCAGCCACCCAGGCTGCCACGTGTGTGGCATAGCGCTGCAACTGAAAGTTGTTCAGTTTCGACAAAGAATCAGAATAGAGCTGCAACACACGCTCCGGCATTTTCAACGAAAACCTGGCAACATGGTACTGGAAACGCTTTGAATCTTGCCAGTCATCCAAAGTCTCGAAGGAATGTGAAGATTCACCGCCACAGGCCATACACACCATGAAAATTGAGGTGAAATGAGTTGCCCACGAATGATGAGAGCCACACTTTAAGCCACGCTTTGAGCCACATGAATGATCCAATGGGATTTCTCAAGCATTCGATAGTTCAAACATGTTCCAACTCTTGAAATCACTTTGAATCTATCCATCATTATCCATCATTATCCATCTATCCATGTGTGACATGGCTTAGCAGTGCAGCTTGGCACCTGAGCTTGGCTGCCTTGGCAAATGCCGCCATGGCCTGGCAAAAAACTACAGATTCCTCTGTGTACGTTGTGTGTTGTGCCTACACATGTGTGTATTAGTATGATACAAACAAATATACATATATTATATACATATTCACATATATATATGTACGGTGTATTCATCATTGCTTATTATTCTTACTACTTACTACTATTACTATTGTGTTCACCATTACTACTGCTATTATCCTTGTTAGTATTGTGATTGTTGATACTGCAGTTGTTGTCGTGTTTGCACACCAGTGACTACACGTGTACAACCATGCGAAGCATGCTCATTTAGAGGTTAAGTGTTGTTCCACTGCGGTGTGTCAATTCGACTAGAACTGAGTTAGCCGCACCTCGTTGTAAGATGCTTTATGCAAAAGAGCAGTTGCAGTCCAAAGCCTCAGCACTGCATGGTGCGCCCCTTGAGACCTGTTAGTTGGCAACAATTGGGGACATCATCGCGACCTTACTTTAGAAGTTACCCCATTTCCACTATACAACAGGTTACCCGGTTACCCCGGCCCGACCACAAGTTACCCAAGTGGCTCATCCTATTGCACAGTATTACTGCGGAAGACCTGTTTGAGGGTTCAGAATTGTGGATTTGCATCCGTGCCATCATGTTCTCCATATCTTTGGAAGATATCTTCATATTGCTGGTGATGTTTCAATATTTGAAACAGCCACTAAGAAAGAGGGTGCGTCTGGATTGTGTTTGGGTGGTGCTGTTCGCAAAAATGTAGGAAGGCAACCAGCAAAGCTCTTTCCCACAACCAGAAAGGTCAGCTAACACTCAGAGACCTCTGCAAATTGCAGTACTTACAACACATGTGGATGAGATCATTGCATATAAAATCCTGTTTCTGTTATTCAGATTGTTTTTCTGGACGGCTGATGATTGCCAACCTGGTCCCTGTTCTACTTCTATACTTGACGGAGGTGCTTACAGCTGAACTCACGGCCAATCAACATGCGGGTAACACGGACAACACGGTGGGCCTACCAGTTTAGACAATACAATGTTCTCCTTGCATTTAAAGTGGCTGCGTCTGCATCAAGACTTCTGCCCATTGGCTAGGTTCACCAGGAGCCACCTGCAGGTTAACACTATAACTTCCACATGCAACTGCCCCAGAAATGCAAACCAGGACCAAGGACCTTTCCTTACTTTGGAGCACTGGTTCCAAACAGCTAAAACTGATTCATAGCAAAAAAAACATATCTTGTAAAGGGACACAGAATTCACCGGATTGTGCAAACCCACAGAGGACATCAAATCGTGCCTGTCTCTCCTTTACCCGAGAGAGACACCGCAGAGCTGCATCATAGCTGCCTCGCTCCTCTGATATCGGGTCAGTTCTCCCCAATCCAAATCCCTAGTTCTCCCTAGCTCTCTGTATTTTAAGTCTTGATGCCTGAGCCACATTCATGATAGCAGATTTGATTCAGAAGAAAGGGAATACCATCCACAAATCACATTTAGAGGGATGCTCGAAGTGGTTTAGCGAGGCGAAGCTTATGGTATCAAGAAAAGCACTCCTAAACAAACAAAGATCAAATGATTTCAAAACCAATCACAATTCCGCAAGAACAACGACAAAGACGAAGAAGAAGGAGGAGAAGGAGGAGGAGGAGATAGCAGGATAGCATTTCAAGATAAGACGTCAGATCTTCGCTCCAGCCAGGCTTTCCCGGTCAATGCCCAGCACTGCATCATCTGCAACCTCACTGAAGGGCTCAAGCCATTGCAATTCATGAGCTCTCTGTATTTGCAGGAGCCGAGGTACCAATTGCCACTTCAATTCACATCTCAACACAGCAGCAGAACCCAGACATTGACAATGAGCACTCTGGCACTTCACTTGGAACTTCCATAGGCGGAACTTTTGCCATGCTCCTTCTCAGTCCCCCACTGCTTTCCGTCAGTCTCTCCATGTCCTGCTGCCTTGCCCAGTGAGATGAAACTTTGACACGTGAATGGCTGGCTGACTAGTCACTAGAATCTACGATGGTCCCTGAAAATTTGAAGACCCGGTGACCTGATCCGACTTCAGTTTTTTCAAATCTTGGTCGCAGCTTTTTGTCAAGCAGAGCAATGGCCTCCATTAAACGACACGCAATCTCCCGAAGGGATGGACGTCCTGAGCTCCGTCTTGGTGGCATTTTGGGCGACGAATGGACGGAGACAATTAGACCACGGTGGAGATTGGTGAATAGCCTCATCGCTTAGATCATATAGAAATATTGAAATATATATATATATATATAGAATATAGTATATTTATATGTATATATATATATACTATATAGATTGATATACAGTAGATTGGATTAGATTAGATTAGCTTGGGTTAGGGCAGTTCTTGTTTGGGTTGGGTTCGATTAGTTAGCTAGACAAAGACATAAACTTCCAGTGCGACAAACCCAACTCCCCGCCTGGGTTGGCATCCCACAAGCCTGAAGCTTCTTCTTCCAGCTGCTTCCTCAGCAGGCCGAAGGGTGAACGGCCAACGGTCATGATACCTTTCTTGAACCGTTCGATGCACTATTGATGCACGAGCTCCAGGACCAAGTGCATTTCATCCAAGCTTTGAAGTGAAGCATTCGTTTTGATATATATATATATATATATATAAATACACACGTTTAGTCATCATGGTAGCTTCGATATGCAGGTGGGCACGCAACTAGGTTTGCATGGATGTACACGAGCGGATAGCATCATTGCGTCTGTGCAGGTATGCAGTGTATGCAGATGTGTCTGTGTGTGTGTTATTCATGTGTACGGTTTCTGAAAGTGTAAATATCATTTCAATGTGGACATGACACAGAGAGGTCATACTGATATCTCAGGGGCCCCTGCTGAGAAGGGCTTTCCTTTAAGAACTTCTCGATCCTCTCCTAGAAAAAAAAGAACTTATCTTTGTGGAAAAGCAATTGCACCGTGTTGCACCCATGCAAACACAGCTACTAGAGGCATCGCCAACTCTACAGGAAGGATATGCAATTTGCTGCCTGGCTAGCCTCTAATTGAACCACTAACATCTAATACCATGTGGCTTTCATTATGCCACTGCAACATCCAAAACAATGGCAATTCCGAACATGTGCTGAGAAGCCAAGTGTGGAAGGCCAAAGCACAGCTTGAATCCAACATTGCTTGAGACGGCATTCTGGCAAAACAGATCCATTTTGACCATCAATGCATCACAGGATGGTGCTTTAAAAGTTTCAACTTCTGAAAGAAAATCAGAAGAAATCAACATACATCACCCACCCATACCCACCCCATCCACCCTTCATGGAATGATCCGGTCCAGTTCTTTCGATTCCTCAGGTCCTTGCCAAAGAGTAAAAACATGATCCACGGAATCCACGGATATTCTGGATGCTACAAATTGCTACAAATTGCTACAATACTCTGTCTCAAGTTCGCAAAATGCAAGCCATGAGACTGCCATGCAGAAGCAGGGTTTGAGGCCGCAACACCAATCAAAATGTGATATGATGTTTGATGATTTTTGATATCAGCATGGTTTTGAAAAGCGGATTGATACTGTTGACACCCACAAAGTCATGGCAGCGGCCTGCAGCCGGGTCTTGCTCCATCCCTAGGCAAAAGAAAGAAAGTGGGTCATGGACTTAAAACTGGTCTTCTCATGGGGGAAACAAGCCTAGAGTCTTGGACAATGCTGCCAGTTTCTCATTCACAACAAGGACTGCCTGTGTGGAGAGAGGAGCTAAGCAGCTCGAGATTTGAGGCAGGGCAAGATGGCTGCGGCACAGGGCAATTGTGGTCACCAGTAGAAACTAATGTCGCTCTGCACCACTGAAAGAAGCTCAAGTTTCAATCCTCAAACACATGGATTTCAAAGTGCATCTTGCAACCGCTGTTTGCGTAGGTGAAACGATGTTCCTGGTAAATACAGTTGAACAAATCGAAAGGAAAAGGATGTTCAAAAAAATGTGGTAGTTCTGCATGGCACAGCCGCTCCCACAATCTGCCATGGGCCATACAACAGGCTGGTCAGGCTGCTCTCCTTCTGTGCCGTGCGCAACTGGCGCACCGCACCATGCCACCTGCCAAGGCATAGGGCACAGTGTTTGGGCCAACGTGCTGGGCCAACGTGCTGGGCAACATCTTCAAATTTGCCAAAAGACATCCAGATTGGTCCAACTTTTCACGCAGGATGCTCAGGAAGACATCTCGATTTTCAAGAGATCTGCATCTGCCGTGGCTCGGCAGATCTATGTACATGGGACGCTAATGACCTTGCTCTTCGCCATATCTGAAGAGGCTCAGAGTGTCAAAACATTTTTTGCATCACTGGGTGCAATTCTTGCAAGATCTTGTCTTGTTCATGCCATTCAGAGAAAGCCAGCATTTTCCATTCCATCTCTGAGACCTTCTTGCTTCAATCTCAACGCTGCCTGCATCAATTTCACTAGCGCTTGGCTACCCTCATGACCCTCATCTAATAGCGTCAGCATGCTGGAGCTTGGTGGCCTGTGCTGTTCGAACCCGACTTTAGATGCCTGTAGGCCACGGAGCTCCAAACATCTGTAGGTCCACAAGTCAAAGTCAAAGTGGTGGAGCTGCTGGAGCTCTTCCCCAAGTTGCCAGTGAAAGCTGATCCAAACTACATTGGTACAATATTGGTATTGTGTTGCAATGGCTGTACAAAGCTGGGGGACCATTTCAGGTGGCTTTCTGACAAACTCACATCCAATGTCATTGCCTGTTGCATTCACTTTGGAAAAGATACTTTATCAGGAGATTCTTGCTTTGCTGAAAGAACTGAAGAGAACATTGGTGATGGATATCGTTTTCATGTGATTTTAAATGGAATTGTTCCAACAAGATTGATTCCAACATTCTAACCAAGGTTGAGGCTCTTCAAATCTCAAGCATTCAAAAGGTGACTGGCACCCTAGAGCCCCGCCCTATGGCAGCACCCCAGTATCCCAAGTCGCATCGCAAATCGGCGCCTCCAGGACTGCTTTCCGGGCAAGGGAACGAATGTCTCCATCCCCATGAAAGCTGCTCAACTGACCTCACATGGCTTAGGAAACGGAGCTGGTGACCCGGGCATTCAACCAGGACATACCAGGACTTTAAAAATCGAAGAGTCCAGAGCATTCCACAGCAACTGTCTCATGTATGCAAGCCAAGCTGCGAAATATGAGGCCAACTCCTGTCTCTTCCACAGATTGCCAATTCACATCACGGCCTCGTAGATTGCGACAAGAATGGTAATGTGCCCAGTTGAGTAGCATCAAGTCGTTCACCTTTTTTCGTCGTTTACCAACGGCTCAAGTTGTTTCTATCAACCTTTTGGTCCATAGAAAAAACTTGAACCGATTCTCATTCAGGATCCAACGCTGCATCTTCAAGATCAGGTTGTGCAAAGCCTTCCTTAGCATCACACGATACTGCAGATGCTGCTGCACTGCACTGATTTGACGAGGCTCGCGGTCCCTTAGATTCCGCATGAATAGGTCCGAATACGTTTTGAGAGGATGCCTGCCCTGTCAGTGTGGAAGTGGCCCAGTCAAGTGACTCAATGTCCATAGGATCATCTTTGTGCCTTGGCAAATCAAACAAATCAGCCCTTCAGCCCCTCTCAGCAAGAACTTTTCAAGGCTTCTCTGTTCTGAAGCTGGTCCTATGAGAAAAAAGAGCCACATCTTGTGGTTTTGGGAGGTTTCCAAACAGAGACAGATCCGACTAGCTTCCACCTCCGAAACGAGATGAAACAAGACTATCTGAGTGCCTGTCTCTTGATCCTCTTGCAGTGGGAAAACGCGCAAGTGGTTCTGAGATGTTCTGAGCCGGGCCACACTGCGGTCTCAAGTTTCACCACAGCCTTGGCAGCCTCCCGACTCCACCGCTCTGCAGCAGGTTCAGCCTGCTAGAGCTGCCAGAGGGCGACAGCGACATTTGACAACTTTGCAGAGGTTGAGTGGTAAGGGAATGGTTCCTGCATCCACTGCCCGCCTCTGCTTTGACCAAAGTCAACACGCCCTGGCATGCGTTATATAATAGTGGCAAGGTTTTGCTTACCCTTTACATGTGCAAATGTTCCAAAGAAATTCTGAAAGCTTGGCTGTCAAAGTTTCCCTCTACTCTTCACACCAAGGCCAGTGGCAGAAAAGAAAACACCTGTCTAGTTTTACATCCTGAAGGCAGTGCTCACAAAATTGACCGAATCGCCCAAACTCTCTTGCCTGCGGGCTCTGAACTGGCTGAATCTGCGTCTCTGGCTTGTACCCCACCAACTCCAAGAACTTCGTCAAAGTCCTCAGCAATGACATGACGTGGAGCTGCATACATTGAAACATTCCTTCTGTGTGGCCATGATCCAGTGGTCAGTGAAACTTTGAATCCGAGCCCCGGGCACCGGATCCGCCCCACGCTCAGGGTCGCCCACTCGTTGCAGACGCAACGCTAAAGCCTCCATCACCAAGGAACAGCGCGAAATACCAACTTGTTCCAACACCTAGTTCCACTGACCTCAAGCTAAAACCCCCTTGTCTCCTTGGCAAATCACTGCACTTTGACCAGTCGTCTACAACCTGCCTTGGAGTCGAAGCTCCACTGTGTTTCTTTTGCAGCCTTTATTAAAAAAGGAAGCACCTGTCACCTGTTGGGTGCACACAGAGTTCAACACCCCACCTTTGCTCTACGCAGCACAGGTCTAAGCTCCTCATCTTTGGCTGCCTGGCACTTGCCAGGGGTTCATGTCAACCATTGGAGACAAAGGCCAGTTCTATTGAGCAATTGCAGTTTGGTACAATAATGTACAATATCTGCTTTCACCCAGAATGTTTGTTGCTGTTGAATTCACCACAAGATGACACAGTCGGTGTTGAATTTCTCATTGATCGATGTAGTTCTGTTTTGCCCTGAAATCATGAGATCCTCGAAAGTGCCTGGAGCAGAAGCCGCCATCCTGCGAGTTGCACCCTGCGATTGCTGCTATGCAAATCCTGAGCTTCTTAGATGATCTTAGATGAGCTGCAAGCTGGAAGGCAGTTATTGCAACACTGTGGAGGTAGGTGGCTCCCTTGTTGCCAAAAAAAAAGGCGGACAATTGCACAGAAAAATCAATCAACCATACACTGTGGAACAAATAACTTTCTTCATCGCTACGGCGGCAGCTCCAAATGTGGCAAAATGTGGCAAATATGCAGTTTGAAAGAAACAGGCCAAATCAACCCCGCTCTTGAGGCAGGCACGCCAAGCAGACGACTCAGGAGTCTCATGACATCGCACTTGTTGCCTATACTGCAGATGATCTTTGGATCTTTTTGGATCTTTTGGATTTGGCAAGCTTGGCTCTTTGCACAGCTCTGGCCTCTGACGCTGATTATGCTCTTGCAAAGTAGCGGCTGCCTCTCCACCTTGGGGCACACACGCTAAAGGGGAACCGCAAAAGCGTCCAGCAATCCAAATCGCAAGTTGGATCAGCTCACACAGAAAAATTGTATGATGTGATTGTCAACGCTAATTATTCCCGAATTGAATCACTTTTACAACCTGTCCTAGAACTGGGTTTGGCTTTGCCGGCAAGGGACCGCATCTGCAAGCAGTTCAAGCCCTGGTGCAACTAGCAAGTCGTCTTCAGCGAACCTACCAAGTTCGCAAAACGGCTCAGATCGCGCCCAAAAAAAATATGTCTCAACATTTCATGGCTGGTGCCCCTTGCTTGTCTTTGTGATCAAGTGATCAAGATCCATCACTTGCAGATTCACAAGCCAAATGGGAGGTCTATTTTTTTTTGGTACAAGCTGGCATTTTTTTTCCTAGTTTGTCCACCACTAATTACTTGCTACTCCTGTCTCCAGTCAATCTTAGATAGATTCCAGAGCTTCTAGAAGCATTCATGCAGTGTCAAATCTGCATTGACAATTTGTCATTGTCTGATGGTCTTCCATACCTTTCTAGCTAGCCACCATCCCTTGACGCATCATCGCTCATCATCGCTCATGCCTCGATAATGCAGCCCAAACCTGTCAAACCAAACACTTCAAGAAAAAGTGTTTGCCCAACTGAAATGCATTGGCTACTTCTGGATCAGCAACCACTGGTACGCAAAAAACGTCACTTTGTGATCTTGGAACTCAAAAGCTTCCACTGTGAGAGATTTAAGGGATGGTAGGGGCTGATGTCAACCTTCTGTCAAACTTAAGCACTTGGTATCCCTGGAATCCTACTGATGCGCGCAGTAGTCGCTTCATACTTACTTTTGTATGAGTGGGGTGATGGGCAATCGTTTGTAAACTTTCCCACCGACTCATATACACATTCATTCGACGGCACAATTTGCAGGGTGAAGGTCAAAGGTGCTGTTGACTTCCACTAGGACTCTCAAAACCACGAAAAGCATCAAAAAACAGGGTTGTGTTGCGGCAAGTAATTCTTGAGGATCCTTGACTCCTGCTTGGTAACTTCGGAGCAGGGTCGAAAGTCGGCAAAGCCAAGACATAGAACAACAAATGCTTCGTGTCAAAGTCTAGAGATCAAGGCGTTCACACATGCAAGTTGTCCACCCTTCTTGCTTGTTCTTTGCTCCGGCTCGCAGAAATATCAAGTTGGTGTTCAACCCTATAATGGATGGGTTCTTCCGTCAGGGTAACCATTCCAAGCATGCACAAGTTTCTGTGCTCCCAAAGCCAGTGAGTCCATAGATGGATATGTGTATTATACATACATACATACATACATACATTACATTACATTACATTACATTACATTACATTACATACATACATACATACATAAATATATATATATATATATATACATATACATATACATATATATATATATATATATATACATATATATATACATATATATATATACATATATATATATATATACATGTTTCCCTGTCTTCACAGTGCACGCCTTTTCTTTCTGCCAGCTTCCTCAAAGGATCTCTAGTTCGCGGACATATATCCACACTTCAGCAGCGGAGTGCAGCCAAAACATCTGTCTCGTTC
>Ga0126342_10016960_pt1 | contig 12638 bp, 13 predicted proteins | sample Cyp1metagenome_FD_92528 | JGI IMG/M metagenome (GOLD analysis project Ga0126342, IMG submission 92528) | Coral microbial communities from Lord Howe Island, Old Settlement Bay, Australia - Cyphastrea 1 metagenome | ecosystem: Host-associated > Invertebrates > Cnidaria > Coral ...
CCTGGCAAACGGCAGCCTTGAACGCCTATAAGAAGCCATTGCTGCGGCCGGAAGGTGCCCTTGAGCCATTGCTGTGGCCTTGTGGTAGCTTTTGCGTGCTGGGCGTGTTGGAAAAGTTCCACATCTGCGGTGGTCCCAGGCGCCGCCCCGGCCTTGGCGAAGGCCGGGGTCGGCGGATATTACAAATGGGTGAATTTCCGTTGCCATGTTTGAAAAAACTGAAGCTATGAAGGTATATATAATACTGGTACTATTAGAATTTGGTAAACCCAATGCCATACACAACTACCATTTGGGGATGCTGTTAATTCCCTCCGATTCCCCATTTGGTTTAGCCCACACATCATTGCAGGGGGCCCCCGAAATGGGGGACTTGGCTCAATTGTCATCATTGTCTGGTTGTCCCATGATTGTCCCATTACAAGAGTTACCCTCCTTTAAACTAGATGTGGGAAACCCTACCAGTTGTATCCATTCGTAGATCATTATCGGAACGGGAAAGCAGGGGCTTTTCCACATCAAAATCTTAAATTTCGAGGATAAATCATGAGAAATCATCATTCAAGCCATTCAAGCCATTCAAGCCTCATCCCGGTTGAGTTTTGACCGAAGTCCGCAACTGAAGAGCCCCGAGGTAAGAACACCATGATCCGCAAGGCGCTGGCGAACGGCCACGAGGAGCACCCTGAGGCGCAAGCTTCGGTGGTGCCATACGGATGGTCAAAAGGAGAGAACATCCAGAGATTTCCCAAAGGTAACGGGCTATATAATGGGGATATATATAATATTATATAACTATATATATTATATAATATTATATATACACATTAACCATTTGAAAACTCTGAAAGATGGAGATTTAGAATGATTTAGATCGTTCTTTGATGTTTTTTGTATGGAAACTTGGAAATCTAAGTGATCTAACCATGTCCAACCAGATCTCACTGCTCCTTTTTTGGCCACGGCTCCGAGAAGAGATCAGGCTGGCCTTGATAAGTTGCGCGCCATCATCCAGGGCAACCTCGGTTTCATCTTCGCCACGCCGCTGGGCCGGGTGCGGCCGGGTGGCGCAAAGTAGCACCAGTGGTGCTGGCTTAAGAATGGACATTTCATGGAAGGTGCTGATATACCATGATGATATATACATATATATATATAATTAGATATATTTATACATAGATTATATATGTGTATATATATACACATGTGGGAATCATGATGGGGATTGGACCAATCCATTTGTCCCACTTTTTCTGGGACACTTGGGATTTCACCATCACCAGCTTATTCCATGATTCAAAGTCCATTTTTCCACAACAACTTGGGATACACCAAAATTATCACACTAAAAACCAGGAATAATATGAATATCGATGATTGATGATTGATGATTGTTATCACACTAGATCAAGCTCAGCTTGAAAAAACAAGACCATGAATTGATGAAAATCATGATTGTCGAATCATGTTGAGGCTGTTTCACCATCCAAAATCCATGGGTCCATCAACTTCCTTCTTTTGGAACCGGGCCTTAGGAACTGCACCACGGATGATATCCGCGATGTCTTGGGCAAGTACAAGAGGGAATCTGCAGCAAAGGCGGGGCAGCACCCTGGCATTGAGGATGGAGCTGGGATGTTTTTTGGAAGGTAGCCTTGGATTTATGGTGATTTGGCTGATTTTCCCAGAAATTTACTACCTGGAGAATCTATAGGTTTTTTTTTTGGTTCCTTAAGCAAATCCAAGTAGGGATGGATTTGACTGGGATTGAAGCATCAAAACTGGTGTCAAACATGGGACTTCTTGGGGTTTGGGGGATATTATTATGGTATCCAACATACAAACATGGTGAGCATCAAACATGGTGCTTGATGGAATTGAATGGTGATTTGAGGATGGTATCATGGTATCATGGATCTGCTCCAGATCTCCAGATGTGTCTTTTTTATTTGCCCACTGTTTACTGCAGCACTCTGGGGATTTGATACCCGCTGGTAAACGTTTACAAAAAACTATGGAAAGATCCACCATGCTATTAATGGGTAAATCAACTATTTCGACTGGGCCAAGTTCGCAAACTGTTAGTCATTACCAGAGGGTACATGGGTATGGGTCACCCGGTTCCTTGGTGACCATCCTTTGTTTCGCTTGGTTCCATGGATGTGAATTCCTCCATGGCTATGACAGGCATTGATCCATCCCCTAGTGAGTTTTGACTTTCGATCCCAGCCGGCATATATATCCAGTCGTAGAGACGGATGGTCGGCAATAAAAATCTTAGTCGCACAATTTGTACATTGTATGCCTGGGATCCGGATGACGCCTTGATTTGTGAAGGGTTTGACCATATGACTGACCTATAAAACATGGAGGTTTTTCCATCATCCACACTGAGACTTCGTTGGGTTCGTTGGGCTAATCATGATGTCTACCGTACACATACTACATCCAACAAAGATGGTGGGTAATCGGTGCTGTTGTGCCCTCCAAGACTGGTGAGATTATATGCCAAAACATAGGGATATCATCAACCAGTAATGGCATGTCATCAGCCAGTCACAACCTTGGCTTCTGGCATGTACGGAAGTTGCAAGAAACTATTTGGGTTAACTTGGGTGTACTTACTACATTGCATTGGATGCTGGTCGCTTTACCAGGGCCGATGTATAATATGTATATAATATATAATATAGTATAATATATAATAATATATATATATATTATACATATCATATATCTTGATTTTATGTACACATGTTTTATATGTATTATTATGTTATATATTTCTTATCCCCCCCAGTGAATCCCAGTGAAACTTTTTTCCATGGGTGGAATCCTGGCACCCGTTCTGCCATGGAGTGAGGAAAAGACCTGGATCATGGTATGTATGCATAAATAATGGGAATATAATGGGAATATAATTGGTAATATAATGGGAAGACCTGGTTGGTGCTTTGGAATAGAATGGGAATGTCATAATCCCGACTGACGAGCAGATTTTTCAGAGGGGTAGATATACCACCAACCAGATAAAATTGTGTAAATCACAAGAGAAGAGTTTGGATTTTTTGGAAGATGTATTTTTACTTTGAGAAGATTGACATATGATATTGACATGAACACTTCATTCATTGGTACGTGAGTGTGCTGGGGTCGTTTGTAGATGTGGATAGTTTCGTGGTCAACTGTTACTTGCAGGATTGATTTTTGCAGAGCACGTGGCACGCGATCCTTTTAATCCCTAGGCATACTTGAAGCTCAATTTACCTGTGCCGGTGTGAGTTATCCCCTGTAAAGAAACCGCCCGCACTATAATAGAATTTTACAAACTCCCTTTTTTGGTACAATTATGTGTGAAATGAATGGAAATTCCCCTCTGGTAAACATACAAAAAGCTATTGAAAATGGCTATTTATAGTTGATGACTACCCATATTTCACATGGTGATTTTCCAGTTTGTTATGTAAACGTTTACCAGGCCGGGTATTCACATGTCATGTCGTTTGGTTTGACACGTTCCACTTCGGTTCGCCAAGGACTTCCATTGTCGACTGGTTCATCCCTTCGGGACCCACTGGCATGGACCCTTCCCAGACCTCGTTCTTCCAGGCGCTGAAAAAAAACCACTGGCCCTGGAATCATGGAAGATGTTACTGTATTTTTTTTCTGATGTTTTCTATAATCGATGCATCTTCTTTAAGACGTTCTTTTCTAGTACTGATATATATATATATATATATACACATATTTTGATATATATATATACATATTTATATATATACATATTATATATGTATATATATATATATGTATATATATATATATATGTATATATATATATATGTATCATATATATATACACATCATATATACATATATATGTATATATATATATGTATATATATATGTATATATATACATATATGTATATATATGTATATATATATATTATATCATATATATACACCTTATATACATAATATATATATACTATGTATATAATGTATATATTATATTTCCAATCAACTTTTCACGGTCATTTCACAGCGCGACCAGGCCTTGAACATCGGTACCAAGATCGTAAAGGGACAGATCGAATTGGTGAGCGATTTCAAGATCTTGACCGTGTCACGGCTGCGAAGGTTCCGAAGTCTTCAGTGATTTCAGGATGAAGGTCTGGAAGTTACCCTCCAGTAAATTAACATAGACCCTGGTAGATAGGGGTTGGAAGATGAGTTTCCACTAAACATGGGTTATTTTCAGGGTCTATGTTAATTTACCAGAGGGTATGGGGGTATTTGTAGATTTAGCTACAGGACTGGATGATGTTTGACGGTACGTGTTGGTAAACGAACAATAAGACATGGAGCATATGGGAACGAGGAGTTTATTCACAAGATAATTGTTAAGAGAATGGGAGATGTCCAGGATCCAAACTGGATTGTGGAATCCATTGGTTTTGGTTGGCGAGCAATTTTCGACATCAGGTGTGTACGAACAAAATAAGGATTTTGATGCATTTTGATGGATTTGAGGGTTTCAACAGATAGGGATTGCGTCAAAAACCGGTAACATTTGGATGGGATAGTTTATTTGCTAACAAAAATAAAAAACATGCTAACCAACTAAATCGAAACAACTTGAATCTTGGCAATCTTAGACCCTCACCATGCCCTGGTACCACCGCCTTCGCACTAAGACTGGTGAGAGGGTCACTGCCTCTGGCGCTGTGTTGTTGAGCAAGCTGGGCATCCGACCTTTCGAGTACAAGATGGAGGTGTCCTGGGGTGGGAGGATGATGGTTTATGACATTGGATTTCACCCATAGAAATAGATGGTTTACCATGGTTTACCTATTAAAAATGCTGATTTTCCATGGCGAACTGTTAAATAACCAAAGGATACATTTACCATAGAAATAGATGGTTTACCTATTAAAAATGCATGGTGGATCTTTCCATGGCGAACTGTGAATGTCATAACCAGAGGATTTACCATGGAATTTACCACTATAAACATTTCATGAAGAATCACGAAAAGGGATCCTAAAATCTTATCCATGGTCAAGAATATTTACCGTATGATCCAAATACTTCCTAAAGAAAAAGCACCTTGACCCCAGAAATCATACTCCAACTGCTTTCCGAGGAAGTACTTGGATGATCTTCTGTATGTGGATATGGCAACTGGTCAGGTCCAAAATCCACTCTTTTTCACGGTGTTTTATTTATTTCCAGGTCAATGCATTTGTTCCAACTTCAGTGGATCGACCCCATCTTTCAGAATTCAGCACACCCTTCACTTTGATACTTTGATTGTTCTGCAAATGGCTCAACTGATCTACCCAGAAATCCATGGTTAAATCAGGTTAACCGCTAACGACCAGTTCGGTCCATTGCTATCCTCCTGTAGATGTTCATAGGCCTGTGAATGCCATCAAATCCACCATTCTTCTTGGTTATGTTATATACCAATTAATCCACAATGTTCATAGATTTTTCCACCCAAACATTACTTTCATATTTGTTCATAGATTTTTCCACCCAAAAAAATACTATATATATATATATATTATGTGTGTGTTGATAGATTTCCCCCTAAAAATACATAAAACAGCATTTTCATCGATGTTCGCATTTTACTTCCAGTTTCAGCTCCTCCGCAGGTGAAGTACGTCTTCCAGGACGGCGCCGTCTTCAGCGCTGCAGTGCTGGACATGTCCGAGGTACCGGTGGGAGATTTTCTCCATGGGAAATCCACTGCGACCGGGGGTTCTAGGCTATATATGGGGGTTTCCTGAAATGGGGGTACCCGAAAATGGATGGTTTATAAATACAATGGAAAATCCTATTATAATCTATTATATAAAATAGATGATTTGGGGGTTCACTAACAGTTTGCCATGGAATTACTATGTTCATAGGTAAATCAACTATTTCTATGGGCCATTTTCTATAGCAAACTGTTAGTTTACCAGAGGTATATGGGGTTTCCACAAATGGGGGTACCCCAATAGCTGGATGGTTTATTTCATGGAAAATCCCAATCTATAAATAGATGGTTTGGGGGTACCCACATTTTAGGAAACCCTCCTATGGCAACCCCTAATAAGCGATGCCCAAAAGTGATAATCCTTAAGCATCCTTAGGCCATTTTTGTTGGTAAGCCTCAAGTTTTGTAACGATGCCCACAGATGCGATAGCATGTGATAGCATGGTGAATCATCATTTGCCATATTTGATCGTAGCATTTGTGCCCTGTTTGGGTACCCCATTTTCAGACCCATATCGTCCAAGTGGTACATGTTTCCATGGAGGATCGCAGTGTCAACATGTGTGGAAAACAGAGATATTAAGAGATCAAGCATGGTAACCTTCTGCAAAATCAAGCTAGTGTTCGGTATTCATATATCCTCTCTCATTTGTAATGAATCATGTGTTGACAAGCCCCCATATTTCCCTTTACCATCCTTCACCTACACAACCTCGTGCTTTTTAGTCTCACCAGATAACTAAAAGTGTTGGCTACATATCTTTTGACCTTCATGGCTTTGCTTGAACATAGGATGTGACACCGGCCAGAACTCTGGGGTACGGGTCCCATTTTCAGACAACATCCGGTAAATTATCGTAAGTCAAGAAATTACATTGGTTATAGAAAGTTTATACAAAGTTATATATCCACATTGTTAACATTGTCCCATATTATTATAATTATAATTATGATCGCATATTATGCAATATAATCCAATATTACGCAATATTATCCCATATTATGCAATATAATCCCATATTATTGTCCATGTTATTGTCCACATGATTCCTTCCACGTTTACACGGGTATCCCACTGCCAGGACATGCTGATCCAGAAGTTCTTGGCAGGCATTGCCAACATGGCGGCCTTCAGCCGCGAGGTGAACCGCGATGGGATTTCATGGGATTTAAGCCACATAGATTGGTGATTGGTTTTTTTTTTTGGACTAACGGACTAACTATAACTAGCCTGGGTAGCTTTGAATAATCCCGAAAAGGCCTGAGTGGAGGTGGAAAATCAGAAAAATCGATGGTTGATTAGTTGGGAACCTGGATTTAAAGGAGGTCATTACGTGGTAAATCTAACTGGTAATGATTTTGGAGTATAATAAGTATAATATGATGCTCTTATTCTATGTAGAACCTTGAATATTAAACATGTTGTTGGACGACCTCACTGCAACGTCTCTGGAATGATGCTTAGTAGGGAAACTATCTCCGGCAACGGAAACATGTAAGGGACGACATGAGGTAAGCGATGGGACCTTCCCAAATAGCAATACCCCTTTTGAAGGTTATGTCATATGTCATACCAGTGCACATGCATAATTTTCCTTTAAGCATTAACCCCCCCCCATATTTGCCATACATCATTTTTGTGCAAACATGTGATAAACGATTGGATCTTCCCAAATTTGTTGATGTCCTGCTCCCTTTGTATACAGGAGGGTATATATATATATATTGTCATACACAGTATGTGTATATTGTGTATATATGTATATATATATATATATGTGTACGCATATAATATAATTTATACGTATATATATATATATATATTACATATATATATATAGAGCAGGGTTTATAAACCAGCTCATTGTCCTTACGTTTGGGGGCAAACACCATGCTTTCCTGTAGAGTTTCCCACTGGGGCTCCTTAGGTAGCTAACTTGGTCACCAGGTTAAGAATGGTTTGTTGTAGATATATTGACATAGTTTATTGGGTTAAACATAAGCCAACCTGCAATGTTTTGGGGCAAGCACATTTCACTTCCTAAGACTTATGCGCTGAATTTACTTTGTAACCCCAACTATCTACATAAATAGGTTTAAATATTGATGTTATCACATATAATCAATATCATATCCCCATTATATCAATCCCATTTCCATCAAATCACCACTCTTGTATATAATATGACTATATCCAACTATAAAATACTATGACTATATGATACTATATCCACATTGATAGACTATAGACGATAGTCATTTCTTATATCCCCATATATCACATGAGCTACAAAATACCCTCTGGTAATTTAACAGTTTGCTATTGAACATATGGTCCATAGAAATAGTTGATTTCCCGAACTTAAAGATGGTGAGTTTCCATAGTTTACCAGAGGGAAAGTATCATCAAAAAGCATCCTGGAAACATTTATCTGAATCTGGGGATTGCTGAACCCAATACCTTGGGATTATATCAAAATCCACGAAAAGGGGATTTCACGGTATTTAACTATGGAAAATCACCATTTTCAATGGGAAAATCCACTATAAATGGTCATTTTCAATAGCAAACTGTTAGTTTACCGGAGGCTATGCCCATCAAATTGATGCTGATCGCCAGGTGGGCATCCCCACGGAGGCGGGTCTGCCGCACGCCTTCGGCAACGCCTTCCGCAACGTGGCGGCGCTGGTGGCGGACATCGACTTCACCTTTAAGGAGGCCGGCGGCCGGCGGGAACGTGGGGCCTGGGATCTGTTGAGTCTGTGATTTGGCGAACTTTTTCCCAATGGGAAATCCATTACCTGGTAGATTCATGTACCCTCCGGTAAACTAACAGTTTGCTATTGAAAATGACCATTTATAGTGGATTTTCCCATTGAAAGTTGTGATTTTCCATAGTTATGTAAACGTTTACCAGAGGGTAGAATCTACGGGTTTTTACTGTTTATTTTCTATGGCTTATGGATAGGAAGATTTCGTGGATATGATTGGTATAAAGTTAATTGCTATGACCATGGGATAACAGTGGATCATAGTTCGGGGGCATGGGCCTCTTTATGTTGGCTTTCTGTCAAACAGATTTTGGCTACCAGAACAATATAAAATTCTCCGAACTATATATAAAATGCTTCAGAACACTATATATATAGTATAAATTCCCCAGAACTATATATAAAAATAACCATCCATTTTGGGGTTACAGGCCCATGCGCCCATCAACATAAGACATGATAACATGGTCGTTGGCTGTCGTTGGTGTGCGTGTGTGTATGTGCGCTGCTTATTTGAGCATTATATACACAATAGTATAGGCACGGGCACAAGCTTTAGCTAGCCTCTGTTCGCAAGCCCCTGTATTTTCAGGAATATCCAATCAGGATTCTTTCGCTGTCATGTCAGCCTCGCGTACAATTCAAGCAGCATCCGTCTTCTAATTACTTGGACAACCTTTCGGCGACTGCTTCTGCACTATATACCAGCTCCTGCTTGTTGTTCTGGCTAAATTTTTCTACATCGACATTTTCTCCAATCACTATTTTCTGGACTTGTCGTATTCAGATCCTTCCTCAAGGCTGTGGGGGAAGCCTTGCACATTCTCTTCTACATCTCATTCTCCGAGATTGCTGGAACCAGTACGAATTCAACCATCTCTTACTTGGTCTCATTCTGTCTCATTTCGGTTGCATTATTCTCCTGCTTGCAATTCCAGCCAATTGTACTACTTCATCTACTTCATCGACATTTTCTCCACGCACATTTTCTGGATTTTCACATTTCACTCCAAGATGAAGACAAAGGGGGAAGTCTTCCGCATCAAGTTCTACTTTTCACTCTCTTCTTTTGCTGGAATGTACTCTCCTCGTCATTCTGGACTGAAGGGGCCATGGCAATGTCCATGTCCCGTTCTCACGGGACTGAAGGTCCCTGTTTATAAAGTGAAATTTGTTATAAGAAAATTTGGCCTGGAGGTAGCTGCCACCAAGAAGCTGTTATCATCAGCTCCCGCCAAACCATGCCACATCACAGGCGGCAATTTTTTATTAGTTAAGCTCTCTCCACTTCAATTTTAGGGGCCAAGACAAATTATTTTCCTTCTAGCCGCATCAGCTCCATAACCTTGCCGCTAAAGCTCGCAGGGCTACCAGACCGGGAGATCACGGTCACTCCATCGTTAACCGTTGCTACTTTCTCCTTTTTCTAGTTCTACTCTCCAAAGCGAGAGACAAGTGGTCACGAACCCTGCTGTGCGTCACAGGACCGATCTCCTTTAGTATTTTCTCCTCTGTGATTTTTGTTTCTCCGCCATTTCGTTGGTTTTGGGGTCCACCTGTAGGACCTACACAAAACCATCGGGTCCCGTGTTATAGGTGCTGGTTAGTAGCTTATCCTGCATCCACAGATTGTCCTCTTCTGTTCAATTTTTTCCCTCTTGTTTCTCCATTCGGCTGATGGAAAGCTGCTGCTGACTTGTAGCTCGACATGAACTGCATATCGCTGCGGAAGAAATACACACTAGTATTCATATATATATATGTTTATTTATTTACTTTTCTTTATTTATTATTAATTTATGTATAATTTCGTTTGTTTGTGCATGTACTTATTTAAAGTTGGATCCTGATGTACATATGTACACGCACATGTGTATACAAACACACACACACATATATATATAATATTTTATTAGTTATGTACATGCAAATAAACCCAATCTATATGGCCTATCTGAACTCGGATAATTTTGGTGGTCACAGGCTTTTGTACAAAATACATACCCGGTCCCATGAGGCTTGGTATGTGTATGGGAGCGCGCTGCATGACAACATTGCGAATGGCCAGCAAAATTTCACAATTTCACAACCTCAGTTTTGTTGATCGTGTTTGCCATTCTGGCTTCAGTAACCTTCTGGTCCATGGCATGTGGCATATGTTGATTTTGTTTTCTTTTGCCGCGCAGTGTTTGGTTAGTGGGTTTCCTTATGTTTCCTTCATGTGCTTGTCGCCACCCTGACATGTATACGTAGTATGTTCAATAAGTTTGTTGATTCTTCCCATCGCGCTCTCAGCGCCACAGAGAATGCCAAAATATACGCGAGAAAGAATGCCACATAGAATGCCATAATATATGCCAGATAGAATGCCAAACTATATACCAGATAAAAATGCTGGAAGATATGCCAGATAGAATATCAGAATATCAGAATAGATGTCAGATAGAATGTTAGGTAAAATGTCAAAATATATGTCAGAATATATGACTTGAAATGCCAGGGTGGGGATCACTCGAAGTAAAGTATTTTTTTTCGTGGGGCAGGGAAAATTTATATTTATAGTTCGAGGGGGTTCGTGACGACAGAAGTTCGGCCGTCGGAAGGCTGTGGGCCACAGTCTGATAACCACTTTGATTGACTTTGCTCCCATCGAACATGTGAGAGGCAGTCGAGCTGATGAAGTGCAAATGTCTCACGAAAGAGACAAGTCAGGAGTCTCTTTGTATGCCCGACGTGACGAGGAGCCGGCCGTACTTGATCAACTTGGTCAACATTGATGCATCAAGATACCTTTCTTTGTGAAGGTATCCCAAAGTTGAATCGACCTCGCGTCTCGACGTCACCATAGATTATGGTAAAGGGATCCCAGAACGGATATCGTTTGTTACTGTATTTTGATGTCATCCCCAGATGGTTTTAATTTCACCATGGATTATGATGATTCTGACTGAATCAGCTCTAATATCATTCAGCCACAGAAGGTGAATTCAGTTTTAATGTATAACATTTCAGCTATCAGGAATTTCGCCATAGTTATAGCCTAAATACAGTGGATGGAGAAAATCCTGCACCGGTGGGTGACTGTTGGTAAACATGAAACACTGGTTTATCATAGGATTATAATGGGGGTTCAACCATCTACCAATTGGCGCAGCATTTCGCAACCATCCACTGTATGATTAATCCTTAACAGTATGAGAGCTAACAACCACTATAGACTATATCCCATTATACAATATATATATATATATTGCTTAACAATGATCAGCACTGTCAGCACTATATAATTATATATAAACATAATATCACCATCATATCACCATGATAGAACCATGATAACCTTCATGTTTTCATGGATAAACTCCATGATCAGCTATCATGTTTTATCAGTTTTCCAGCTGGACAGGTGGAGGACGTGAAGAAGTTCCTGGAGGATCCGGACGCCTACGCCGCGGCCAACCCCGTGGCAGCTGCTCCGGCCGCGAGTGGTGGAGGAGAGGCCAAGAAGGAGGAGAAGAAGGCCAGAAACAAAAAAGGGGATCCAATGGGGATGCGTGGGAAACACCATGAGGAATACACGCACATATATATATATATATATACACATAATATACATATGTGGTTAATGATTCATGGTTCACAATGGTTAATAGTGATTGATAATGGTTAATAATGGTTAAATCAATCATATCTCAAAATTACCAGAGGAATTGATAGAAATATGGGATACCCAATAGCTGGATGGTTTATTTCAGGGAAAATCCCATTAAAGTGGATGATTTAGGGGTACCCCCATTGATGGAAACCATCCCTGATGGTTTTGGGAATTGGGCATCATATCCGTGGCAAAATCCTGTCTTTGATCAGGCCGTTGTGGAAGAGGAAGAGGAAGAGGATATGGAGTTCGATCTCTTCGGCTGAGGTGAGGCACATGTCAGCGACATCGTTGTGTCATCCTTTTTCTACCTCTGTTGTCATCCTACTTGTACTTAGTAGGGAATGGGGGAATGATCCACAATAACTAATGGAAAAACAGCGACATCGTTGTCTCACCCTTTGAATAACCTCCGTTGTCATCTTACTTGTACTTAGTA
>Ga0126342_10016961_pt1 | contig 12636 bp, 11 predicted proteins | sample Cyp1metagenome_FD_92528 | JGI IMG/M metagenome (GOLD analysis project Ga0126342, IMG submission 92528) | Coral microbial communities from Lord Howe Island, Old Settlement Bay, Australia - Cyphastrea 1 metagenome | ecosystem: Host-associated > Invertebrates > Cnidaria > Coral ...
AGGCAAGCCCTTGCAAAACCGTTCTGTTCCCCATTTTATAGAAAGGTTATCAGAGGTTTTTTTTTAAACAATATATACAAACAATCTTCAAAATATTCAATGCGTTGGATTGTGTTGCTCAGTTTCACCCGGGACTTGGTGATTTCTCACCTTTGATCACCTCTATAAAATAGAAATTCCATATCAACAACTCTCTTTTGTGACCGGAGTTTGGCCCCAGCACTTCACACCTGGGACCCTGATCCTCATTTTATAGAAGGTCAAAATGGACCCAGGTAGCCGCATCAGACAGTTAAGTGAGTAACCTGGGTACCCCCATTTTATAGACAGCGCAGACCCCCCTAACCTGGGCACCCCCATTTTATGAAGGGCCACCCCCCCCCCAGAACCATTTTATCACTATAAAATGGTGGTACCCAGGCTACACACTGAACTCCAAGGGGGATTATATATATATTGCATATACCAAAATATGTCTGTATATAGATAGATGCATGGATGGATGAATGAATGGATAGATCGAGAGAGAGAGAGAGAGACAGATAGACAGACAGACAGATAGATAGATAGATAAATGGATGGATGGATGGATGGATGGATGAATAGATAGATCGATAGATAGATAGATAGATAGACAGACAGATAGACAGACAGACAGACAGATAGATATATAGATAGGTAGATAGGTAGATAGATAGATAGATATACACTGTATATATATATGTACAGTATATGCCAATATATTTCGCATACTGGTACGTATAGATATTTGTGTATACATGTACAAAACTGTAAGGGAAGCCAATAGGTGTCAACCTGTGGTGGGTTGATCATGGTCTGTGATCATTAAACAACATCCAAAAGGATCAAGTCATGCAATTGGGAATCTATGAGTTCAATATAGTCTACTCAAGGATGCAGTATGTCCGCAACTCATTGTTTTCTAAAGCCATTAGTTTCATAACATGTTCTTGGGCCATTTTTTGGGAGATTATCCAAAGCATCCAACAAAATTTCGGTAGAACAGCCTTAAACTTCTATTTGTTTCACTGTCCCTTGTGCCCAAGCTCAAGCTTAAAATGTGGCAGGTCATGGTGAAGTGCCACCTCAAAGACGACGACGCTGAGGAAGTTGAGATCCTGGAGCTCCCATCTGGCTGCGTGCGTTGCCAGGCTGCCATGGCTGCCACCGCTGGAGTCTATGGTTTTGCCCTTGATCTGGCAGGTCATGGTTTGTAGATCTGGTCCCGCATCACACATATGTTTTGGGGGCATAGGCATAGGCATTTTCACATGTTGCATCGTTTCAGGGTTCCTTTGGATTCAAAAGGTGGTTCATAGGCGCATGGAGAGTGAACAGGAATGGGGACGTTTTTTTTTTTGCAATGTCACACCGTTGAGTCAACCCTTGAATTCCCTAGGCTACGCTGGGCACTTGAGCAAGACTTGAGGTAGCAAGTTCATGCTGCTTGATGAATATCGAGCAAAATGCAGTGGATTCTGTTTTCTTTGGATTCTGTGGTGTCGCAACTCCCAGGTTGAGACATTCACATGTTTAGCTAAACTTAAAATATTTCACTATGGACAAGCATTAGTCTCACATGCTGTAGATTCCTGAAGCTGTCGACATGTAATGATATGTCGATCAAACGGCGCTCGCATGGCTGCCATTCATCTTGCTTTTGTTGGTTTTGGCAGCCGCAACACCACCACAAATGCATAGCTTTTGACATCCTGTCAGCCCCTCTACTGCTTTGAAACGGATCTTGGGAGATTCTGACCTTCGATGGTTCTGCCGTTTGGCCATGTTTTTTTGGTTTCAGAAAGAAATGAAAGAGTGGATAGAAGTAGATAGCCATAGAAAAAGGCAGAAACTAGAAGTCCGGTCGAAATTGCCTAAAGATGGTCGCTCTCCCGCAGTTGTCCGGACATGCGGGCAACAGAGGCAGGTGGAGGTGCGAGGTTTCACCTGGGTTTCACCAGGGCGTCCTAAGTCGCAACGGTTTCAACGCAGAGTTTGGATCCACTTGGGACACCAGTCCATCAATTTCGGTAGGTGTGTCGTGCAAAGCTCGGGCACAGTCCGCACAACGGTCACAGCCCTGCAAAACTGATGCCACTGACACTACTTGTGGCAAGATTTGCAAGATTTAGCATTCAGATCTTTGTCAGAACTTGGTCTGTGGGAAGTTTTGTAGATCGTGACAAAATGTGTTTTATATGAGGCGCAAGAGCTACAAAGTTTTTTGCTCCGCCTCACCATGGCTCGTCACAGCTGAAAAAAAGGTGAGTTGCTCCGGGCAAACGAAAGGTGACAAAAAGTGATAAGATACATCTGACAGCAGGCAATTTGTCAATTTACTTGCAGATCTTTATGCTTTATTCAGCCTGATGCCTTTTGCATCACCTGTAGGTGCTGGTTAAACCAATCGCGGAAGTCCTAAAGGGTTCGCCAGTAATTGAACAACTTTGTCAGTGCCGAAACCAATCTCAGCGCTGGGTGTTGGAATTCTACATGGCTCAGAAGTGTTCAGAATCAGCGATTACACTGGACACTACATTGCTTGACCAGATCATGCATTTTTTGCTGACATTCAGTCCTGGCACATCACCTCATTTCCCATACTCTTCAATCTGAAAAGATACAAATGTGGATGTGCTTGGTGGGCCCACAGCGACCTTAACATAGGTTGCCCAAAAGCCCACAGCAGCTGGTGATGCTTGTTGGTTGGCTTCAGTAGTTTTGGCGATGTCATCCAACATGGCGCATGCTGAGGGCTCTTACCAAGCGCCCAGCTAGGTAAGATAGCGAGTATGGATGTGGCACGTGGCCTCTTGGCCCAAAGAAAAATATCCATTTCTCATGATTCCCCAAACAGGGTGTCCACTGAGGAGAATATAAGGCCGCGGTTAGATCAGGGTCCTCGCTGCGTGTGGCCTGCGGCTTTTGTCTGCGCCGGCTCGCACAAAAGTTCCCTTGTGAGATGTCCATGTGCATTTCAACTGCACAGGCTTGCACAAAGTGCCTTGTCCGTTTTGCTCGCTTCCGAATGTGTAGGTTTACCGGTGCGCCGTGTTCGTTTTTTGAGCTATGCACTTTTTCGTGACAGGCGTGGAACTTTCCGAGCATTTTGAGGTCTGGAACGTCGCTTCGTAGCATGACATACATGTGCAGGACATCGGACACGAGCGTGGCAAATTCTGCACGTTGCTAAAACGTTGGCAGGCATGGGTCGACGTGAGAGTTGGTTTTGAGGTCATTTTTTGAGCAGGTGCAGTACTTGGTGAATTTGGACGACGTCTTGAAAAGGTCAAACGCTTCCTTTTTTTTGGAACTGCTGTCATTTTTGATTTGGGATGATGGTTTCACGTGGTAGATGCAATACTTCGGATGCCTCAGGCTCATGTTTCGTGGCAGGTGCAGTGCCTTGTGCCTTGTGGACCTCAGTGTTCAAAACAATTCACATTTTGAATGTTCATTTTTCGCTGTGCACGCAACATGTGCCCGCGCACCCGTCTTATGACTTTGGGCGTGTCGGATCACTCCCGTTCTGGCGCGTGCGCGCAACCGTCTCGGCACTTTGCGCGCGTGCGAGCGCTCTTTTTGTTGAGCAGTGCGAATTTCGGCACGGCTCGCGCAAACCTCTCGGCACTTTGTGTGTAGAGGAGCTTTTCCAGCAGTTCCCAACGCCTGAATCTGCAAGAACTCCCGTGCGCACTGCCTTCACAGAATTTCTGGCAGGATCAATTCAACTTGATACACAGCTCGCATCGGAGCAAGGCACTCCCCCAACTGGGAAACCACCATGCAACGCGCGTGTCAGATAGCTCCGGCTGTGGCGAATTTTGACATGGCTGGCGCAACCCTCTCGGCACTGTGCGTGTCCGATCACTCTTGCTGTGGCAGGGTGCTCATTTAGCTGCGTTTCAAAGATGCTGGCAACGAAATCTCCAAGTTCTCAGGGGGGGTCTTTCTATGTTATGAATTAGGTCCTTATGAAAAGATGTTGCGAAAATCCTGATGAAATCCTCTAAGGGTCTTTGCGTGATCTTGTACAGGTCCTTATGAGAACATCCCGTGGAGATCCTGGTGAAGCCCTCTCTAAGAGGTCCTTGCAGGATCAGGTCCTTGTGACAAGATATTGTTGAGATCCTTGCGAAATCCTCCAGGAGGTCCTTGCATGCATATCTCGCAGAAGCTATCTATTGGAGGTGCTTCTATGAAAGCTCTTGTGCGATGCTCTGAGGAGGTTCTTGTACAAAGGTCGTGCAGGGTCCTCTCTATAGCAGGTCCTCCTTTGATGATCTTGTGGGATTCTCTTTGATATCTTCGTATGAAGCTCTTGATCAAGATCTTGCACAGGCCCTTGAAGATTTTGTGAAGATCCTGTTGAAATCCTCCAAGAGGTCCTTGCATGAAGATGTTGCAGATGCCATGTATAAGAGTTCCTTGAAATGAAGATCTGGAAGATGCCCTGTTTTTTGAGGTGCTTGTATGAGAGCTCTTCTTCTGGGATGCTCTTGGGAGGCTCCTGTATCAAGATCTTACAGTAAGATCCTCTCCAGCAGCAGCAGGTCCTTTTATGGCGATCTTGTGAGATTCTCTTAGGGCTTAGGGGTCCTGGCGCGAAGATCTTGGTCAAGGTCTTGTACAATTCCTTGTGAAAAGATCTTGTGGAGATCCTGGTGAAATGCTGTGAGAGGCCTTTGCAAGATCTTGCACAGGTCCTTGTGAGAAGATCTTGTGGAGATCTTCTTTGAATCCATGTAAGAGGCCCTTGCATTGAGATCTTGAAGATGCTTTGCCTTAGAGCCTTGGAGATTCTTGTATGAAAGTTCTTCTGGCGCGCTCATGGGAAGCTCTTGTATGAAGACCTTGTAAGACCCTTTATATAGAAGGCCCTTCCTGGATGATCTTGTGAAATTCTATGAAATTCTCTTATATATAGATGTCCTGTTGTGAGGTTCTGGCACCAGTAGTACCGCACAATGCGGTGGCGGAAGTTTCAAAGACAGGAAACCTATAGGAAAGGTTGTTTGTTGCGAATCACGGATGGCAGAGCGAACCCACAGATGGACCGAAAGGTGGTTGGAGGTGTGTTTTTTTGCAGTGGCTGCAATGGGTGCAGTGGTCACTTCACCACAACAGCTGGATGTAGTGCGGTGTAGTGCAGTTGTAGTTGTAGTTGTAGTTGTAGTGTAGTGTAGTGGAGTTGTAGTTGTAATGTAGTGTCATGAGTGCAGTTGCCGTTGCAGTTGTAGTTGTGGTGTGGTGTAATTAGTCTAGTCTAGTGGGGTGTAGTGTAGTGTTGTGTTGTGTACTGTAGTGTGGTATAGTGCAGTTAGTGTAGTCTAGCGCAGTGTAGTGTCAAGTAGTGTAGCTGTAGTTGTAGTTTAGTGGAGTGTAATTAGTGCAGTGTAGCGTAGTGTAGTGTAATGTAGTGCTAGTTGTAGTTGCAGTTGTAGTTGTAGTTGTAGCGTAATGCAATGCAATTGGTGTGGTGTAGTGTTGTGTAATGTAGTGTGGTTGTAGTTGCATGTGTATTTGTAGTTGTAGCGTGCTGCAGTGTAATTAGTGTAGTGTAGTGTGATGTAGTGTAGTTGTAATTGTAGTTGTAGCTGCGGTGGTGGTAGTAGTAGTTGTTGTTGCTGTTGTAGTTGTAGTTGTCGCTGTAGTTGTCGTTGTAGTGTAATTAGTGTAGTGTAGTGTAATGTAGTGTAGTGTAATTAGATATAACCAGATGTAACTAGATGTGATTAGCGTAGTGTAGTGTAATTACTGTAGTGTAATGTAGCGTAGTATATTTGTAGGTGTAGTTGTAGTAGCAGTCTGGCGTAGCATAGTGTAGTGTAGTGGTAGTTGTAGTTGTAGTTGTCTATCTATCTCTCTATCTATCTATCCATCTATCTATCTATCCATCTATCTATCTACCTATCTATCTATCTATCTATCTGTCTATCTATCTACCTATCTACCTATCTATCTAATCTAATCTAATGTAATCTAATCTAATCTAATCAAGTCTGATCTAATCTATCTTTCTACCTACCTATCTTTCTATCTACCTACCTATCTTTCTATTGACCAATCTATCTGTCTATCTACCTACCTATCTTTCTATCTACCTATCTACCTATCTTACTATCTATCTGTCTATCTACCTATCTATCTTTCTATCTATCTGTCTATCCATCCATCCATCTATCTATCTATCTATCTTTCTATCTATCTTTCTATTGATCTACCTATCTATCTATCTATCTATCTATCTATCGATCTAGCGATCTAGCGATCTAGCGATCTATCTATCTATCTGTCTATCTATCTATCTATCTATATCGATCGATCGATCGATCGATCTATCGATCTATCGATCTATATCGATATCGATCTATATCGATATCGATCTATATCGATATCGATCTATATCGATATCGATCTATATCAATCTATCGATCTATCGGAATCTATCGATCTATCGATCTACCGATCTACCGATCTATCTATCTATATTTCTACCTTTCTTTCTATCTATCTATCTATATATCTATCTTTCTATCTACCTATCTATCTACCGATCTACGTATCTACCTATCTACCTATCTACCTATCTACCTATCCATCTACCTACCTTTCTATCTATCTATCTATCTATGTATCTATCTATCTTTCTTTCTTTCTTTCTATCTATATCTATCTATCTATCTATCTATCTTTCTATCTATCTTTCTATCTATCTTTCTATTGATCTATCTATCTATCTATCTATCTATCGATCTAGCGATCTAGCGATCTAGCGATCTATCTATCTATCTATCTAGCGATCTATCTATCTATCTATCTATCTACCGATCTATCCGTCTATCTATCTATCTATCTTTCTATCTTTCTTTCTATCTATCTATCTATCTATCTACCTATCTTTCTATCAACCTATCTATCTATCTATCTATCTATCTATCTATCTATCTACCCATCCATCCATCTATCTATCTATCTTTCTGTCTATCTATCTATCTATCTACCTACCTTTCTATCTATCTATCTATCTATCGATCTATCGATCTATCTATCGATCTATCGATCTAGCGATCTAGCGATCTAGCGATCTATCGATCTATCGATCTATCTATCTTTCTTTCTTTCTATCTAATCTAACCTCCTCTAATCTAATCTAGTCTAATCTAATCTAATCTTATCTTATCTTACCTAATCTTATCTATCTATCTTTCTATCTACCTATCTACCTATCTACGTATCTATCAATTTATCTTTCTTTCTTTCTTTCTACCTATCTATCTTTCTATCTATCTGTCTATCCATCCATCCATCTATCTATCTATCTATCTTTCTATCTATCTTTCTATTGATCTATCTATCTATCTATGTATCTATCTATCTATCTACCTATCGATCTATCGATCTAGCGATCTAGCGATCTATCTATCTATCGATCTATCTATCTATGTTTCTATCGATCTATCGATCTATCGGTCTTTCGATCTATCGATCGATCTATCTATCTATATCAATCGATCGATCGATCTATCGATCTATCTATCGATCGATCTATCGATCTATCGATCGATCTATCTATCCATCTATCTTTCTTTCTTTCTTTCTTGCTATCTATCTATCGACCTATGTATCTATCAAAAAAGCAGCAATTCTGCTAGGCTTCCTTAATTTTTGAACTTGACAACGTCAAAAACGACGCAATTCTGGGAGACTTCCTCAAGTATCGAAGTTGACAGCATCAACAGCGAAGCAAGCCTGGGAGACTCCCTTCAAAAGTAGAAAGTTGAGTGCAGAGCTGACGGCCTCGGACCAATGCGTTTTGCGATTTGTCCATTCCATCTGTCTAAAGTATTGTTCCTGCCACGAAAAAGTGATGCGAGGTCATACGTAGTGCTGTTTAAAATCATCTTCCCGAAACTGAAGATCTGATGCTCCAAAATGCAACCCCTCTCAGGAAGGAAGTTTTGCGCTGACCTCCTAACATCTGATGAACATGCCTCTTGTACTGCGCCTGCCACGCTGCAAAACCCTCACGTTTTGCTCACTTTTGATACGGTGCACAAACCCCTTGCGCCTGCCGCGCGAAACGACATCTGAACGTCCAAAAGTGGTCCGAACATGTGGTGTTTTTAACATTTTAACTTGGAAATGTGCTGCGCGCCACTACGGCGTGCACTTTTACAACACCAAAAGCGGTCCAAACATGTGGTGCTTTGTACATTTTGACTTGGAAATGTGCTTCGCGCCACAACGACGTGCAATTTTTCATCTCTCATCTCCCGAGATGGCTCCGCGCCCGCCGCTTAAACGAGCCTACCTTTCGAACTTGCATCTTCTTTCTTCTGACTCCTTCTCTTCTCGGATCTTCTCGGATCTTCTCTTCTCTTCTCTTCTCTGACTCTTCCCACCTCTGCTTTGCCATCTGTCCATATTGTCAGAGGTTTGACTGTTAGACTTCTAAACTTCTTTCGATGAGGTCCTGGTGAGTAGACGTAGCGTTGCTCCTTGTGCCAAAACAAGTTCCTGCTGCTTCAGTTTTGATAATGTCTAACCTGGCCTGTTACTGTTCCGTGGCTACTCTTGCTTGTACCTCATCAGCCCACACTGTTTGGGGTCTCTTGCCGGTGCAGTTTTTTAATGGGTTGACTCTTAAAATCAAATTGTTGAAATCCGCCGCCCCGATATCCCACCCTTCTGAGGTTTTCAGTCTGTGGTCACCACATCAGAAGTTTTCCAATCCTACGAGGAAGAGCTCATTGAAACTTAGCAATGACATACTTTGCGTTTGCCGATTTTTGACTGCAATATTTTGGGGCTTTGCTGGCCACTGGGAGTGAAGATGAGTGAAGCAGCACCAAATTCTCCAGCTGGGGGTCTTGCAGGAGGATTATCACCAATTGCGCGGCCCTCAGATGTTCGAAACGCCTCAGTCATGGCACAGCAAAACTTTACGAAGTTGCAGCGGTCTTTTCAGCATCCACCTTGCCTTGTGGGGAAGAGATTTTTTTTACTTTACCTTTGAATGTTGAAAGTTGTGGAGTTCGGTTGCTTATTATCATAACTTTGGGGCGAGACATGTCGACAGCTCTTTTGCTCACAGCTGCCGATGATTGCGCTGCACCCCAGTGGAATGACGCTACGTACTACAGTTCTTTTGTAATAGCGCCCTTGCTCTCCAAGTCAAAACGCTAGAAACCATGACGCTCAGGCTCTCTCGGCTGCGGACCCTAGCTGCCGTGGTCGAAGGTGAGACCCGTGGCAGCTCAAATTTGCTGAGACGACAATGAACGACAGCCGCTCTTGTTTGCGAAAGGTTTGCAGGTGAGATTTCCTCTCATGCTTAGGATATTAAGAGACATGGACAGACTTGATACATCAAGATTTTCCCATCATACACATACAGGTAGTGCCTGGCCTGGAAACGGGGCGACGTTTCCAACATTTAAACTCACTATATACAAGTAATCCCGCGCAAGGCGGGTGGCGGAAGTTTCCATCCAGGTTTAAGGACTGTGACGCTATAGGATTCAAAGGCCAAGTTTGCCTATAGGAGTTGCAGAGGACTTCCATGCTCTTGCCACGGCTTCTCACCTCTTTTCGCAACTCTTCCAAGCACTTCTCAACTCTTCCAACGACTTCTCACCTCTTGTCAACTTCTCTCAACGACCTTCATCTCTGTGAGCATCTTCTTGACTCTCCTCAAATCTCCTCTCATCTCTCTCTTCTCTTCTCAACTCCTTTCAACTCGTGTTGCCTCACCTCACCTCAGTTCCACTTGCCAAAGTTTTCTCAGCTCGGTTGAAGTGACAGACACAAGTGCAAACTTCTTTTTCAGCCCAGTTGAATTGCCTTTCCAGTCGATCGATCCGTTTGACTCGCTCAAGCTGCGCTCGGCTTATCTCAAGGAAACTCTACCTTCGGGGCAACTATCCGCCTTCGATTGTCTTGTCAATCTCTGCGGCATAATCACTGTTTCAACTTTCGCTTGTCTTACCATTATCGGGTCATGTATGTCATTCGATTCTATTGGGCTGTCACCTGTGGGTCCAACGTTCAAGCACGCTTGAGCCGCAGCATTTTTCCACGCGCGCGAACAACTCTAACGTCACATGGCGTGTTGGCGGCACAGGCGTGCCAGACACCGTAACGGCAGCCATCTGTCAAGAGCGCGCGTGAGCAGTAGAGCCGCACGCTTCTTTGAGTGTGGATTGCGCAGGCAGCACAGCCGTGCGCGTCGGAGTCAGAGTCGCTCTGTCAGACAGCTCCAAGGTGTCGGTTCTGCATTCCAGCCTGCGCAGCGTGTTTGGGAATCGCACATCTGCAGGCATGCTGAAAAAGAATTGGTCGATGCGCAACTCTTCCAGGCGTGGCGACAACAACAAAGGATGCCTTGCCATCGGAAAGGATTCCCCTAGCTCCAGACGCAACAAAATCTTCAGGCAGCCGGACGTACCGGAGATCTTGTCGAAAGCGGTGTCCCAACGTAAAGGTTTCGAGTTAGATTCGCCGCGTGGAGCGATTGATCAAACTCACGGCCAAAGCACAAAGCTCGCAGATTCGGCGGCCAACGGACACTGTCTACCATTAGGTTGAATTTCTCACCCAAATGCAACTCGGCGAGCGTCGCCGGGAAAAGGATATCCTGCGACGGCTGATTGAAGGAAGCACCCAAAGTCAAGGTTCGCAAGGTCAGCGGCCAATGTACATTGCGCAGCGACTGATCAAAGGAGTAGCCAAGTGCATGGGCAACCGCCCCGACTGCAAAGGCCAATTAAAGAGACCTCCCAGATGCAAATAAGTCAAGGCATCTGGCAGAATGGCAACATCACAGTCATGTTGAAGCAAGCCGCCCGCGTGCAGGTGTCTCAAACCGATCGGCCAGAGAAAGGTCCGCGTGCGGCAGCTGCAGCCAGTGAAGCCCAGCTGAAACACCAGCCGTTCCAACTGCTGCGGCAAGATAACGTCGTCTGTTGCCTGGTTGTAGCACATTCCAAAGATCAGAGCACGCAAGGCGGCAGGCAGGTGTACGCTGACCAGCGAGTGATTGAAGAAGTAGCCGAGATCAAGTTCGTGCAACGTCGCTCGCTGGCGCGATCCACTCAGGTAACGGTGCATTGCAGCACCTGCTCAACTGCAGCTTTTGCAGATCTTGGGAGAGTTAGGCTCAGAGACTTTCATGGAAGGTGCCAAGCAAAGACAAGTCCTTCAGCGACCTTGGGAATCGAAATGCAGCGATGCTAGTATCGAAGATGCAATCCAGAATCAGATTCCGAGGAAAGTCCCGCGGCAAGAGGCTGCTGCGGAAATCAACGCCCAAGTGCAAGTACACGAGGGCAGACGGCAACATCACATTGTTCAGGGTCCTGACAGAAACAGGGTTGGTCAGCCCTTCCAAGCCCGTCGGCCATGCAACTTCCTTCAGAGACATGTTCAAGAGGCCACCCGTGCGCAACGAAACCTCTGTTTACCCGAAAAAACACAATGCCTCGTGCAAATCCTAACGTTCAAATCGCATCCTTGCGTAGCAGTTCCAATGCGATCTGCCAAAGATGACTTGCAAAACACAATCAGAACCGCAAGACAACACTGGAGAACAAGTACCTTTCGAGACACCTTGATGCAGCCATTCCACTGCGATCTGCAAAGACTGAGCTGCAAAGCACAATAGCACAGCGTCAACAAAGAAGAGACAAAGCCACCTGGAACCCTCATCGAGCAGGATTCGACGGCAAAGCGACGACGCCCGAAACCATTGCGCACGCAAGCCAACTTTTCTACGCAACGGAACATCTCTTTACCCGAAAAAGACATTATGTTTCGTTTAATCTTAACATTCAAAACATATCATGGATGTCGCAGTTCCAATGCGATCTGCCAACCATGAGTTGCAAAACACAATCAGAATCGGACATTAAATACTGAAGAACAAGTACCCTTCGAGAGGCCTTGACGCAGCTATTCCACTGCGATCTGCACAGACTGAGTTGCAAAACACAATACCCTACTCTGCTCTGCCTTACGCTACTCTGCTCTATTCTACTACTCTACTCATCTCTCCTCTTCTCTACTCTACGCAGCTTTGCTCTGCTCTACTTCAACTCTACTCCTATGCTTCTACTCCTATACTTCTGCCTCTACTCTACCTCTACTCGACCTCTGCGCAGGTGCCAGCTGGACACAATGATCTTCTAGCTAGTGAGAATGTTACTTCCTGATCTCTGAACGCAGGTGCCAACTGGACACAATGATCTTTGGGCTAGTGAGAGTGTGACTTCATGACATTGTGACTTCATGACGCAGGTGCCAACTGGGGACGTGATCTTTGGGCGAGTGAGAATAAAACCATCCGCAACTCGGAGTTTCCTCCATGAAACTTCCGTTGATAAGATTAAGAAACCCATGGCCTATAGGAAAAGTTTTTGAGATGCAGAAGCAATGAAGTGTTGAAGTTGCGACGTGCATTAGCAAATGAGCACATGGTGGCCGAGATTCCAATGAAATGACATGAAAGACGCAGCTGACTGGATGAACCAATGAACCGGTTCAACGAAGCAATGAACACACGGATGAATGAGTGAGGTGAGGTGAGAAGAGGTGACGTGAGGTGAGGTGAGGTGA